>Ga0196972_1000321_pt1 | contig 29330 bp, 21 predicted proteins | sample S1v_2013CmetaG_FD_148618 | JGI IMG/M metagenome (GOLD analysis project Ga0196972, IMG submission 148618) | Soil microbial communities from Anza Borrego desert, Southern California, United States - S1+v_20-13C | ecosystem: Environmental > Terrestrial > Soil > Desert | place: USA: California...
GGCTGTTTTCCTAGGAGATGACAGGTGTCGGTGGAACCTGAACATTGACACAGATATATTAATTCCCACAATTCCCAATTCCTTCTCAGCTCGTCAGCTTTTTCCCATATCATGGTCTTGCTCCCAATTCCAATTCCTTTTCGCAGCCCATTACCAGAACCCTCACAAGGCAGGTTTAACCCATTTATCCCTGGGTTCAAAATACTCCCAGAGCAGGGCCGATAATTTTCTCGCCATCGTCCAGGCTTCATTTGAATGTTTCCAACTGGTGTCTTTATTATTTTTTGTAAAAATGCAGAAGATATAGGGATTATTAGGCGCGTTTACCAGTAGTACTTCACTTCTTACTGCATTCACACATCCATTCTTACTAAAGACTTCGATGTAAGGAGGGATCATGGAGATGGCTTCATCTTCATCCCAATAATTTCTACCCATGCTGCGCATGATGCGCTCGCAGGCCACGGGTGAAAAAACCTGGTTGTTATAAATCATTTCCAATAGCCTTCCCATTTCTGCAGGACTCGTTTGCCCCCACCCATTAATCGACCGGAAAGATTCACGGCCGGGCGTTCTTGAATTAACCCGGGTATTCATGAATCCAAGGCTATCCATAATGGAATTAATTCTTGTGCCGGTACCCGCAAGGCTTTGAAGCCATAGGCTGGCCGTATTATCACTTGTCGTCATCATGAGCATGATCACTTTTTTCAACAGCACCTTTTCATCATGCTTAAACGATCCAAGGATATCCGAACCTGCATACAATAAAGAGTCTTTGTATTGCAACTCCTGGTCGTAGTTAAGCTTTCCGTCCTCTATTTTCTTTATTACACCAAGCAGGATTGGAACCTTTACAATGCTGGCCGTAGGAAATACGGTGTCAGCGTTAATTGCCACCACTCTCCCCGTGCGAAGATTTTTTACATAAACACCAATGGTTCCATTGAAACCCTCAATGGACTTTTCCAGTTTTGCTTTTAATTTTTTATCGGTCTTTTGGCCAATGGCATTTAAAGTAAGAAAGGAAAGAAGCAGGAGTAGTGGGGCTTTCATTTGTGAATGTTTTGGGTTAAGTGTTAAGTGTTAGGGGTTAGGAGTTAATTGGACGACCATGAGGTTTTATAGTTTTATTTTGATAGGCAGTTGGGTTTGTAAAATTTTGGAGTCCGCTGACAACTGGCAACAGATATTTCCAGCCGACCACCGACCATCCCTGTTACTTATTTATATAATCGAATACCAAATGACAAAAAGCCTTGATCCCGGTTTGCATTCCGGCTTCATCGATCATGAAGTCAGGCGTATGATGGGGCGGTGCCTTTTGCGGATCATTTCCTTTAGGCATTCCCCCAAGGTAGAAAAAGAAAGAGGGTGCCTTGAGTGAATAGAACGAGAAATCTTCTCCGCCCGTTACCCAGGGGCGTTCAATGACCTTTCCGGGTCCGGTTGCTTTTTCCAATGAAGGCAACATCCTTTTTACTAGGGGAGGATCATTATAGGTAACCAATGTCATTTCATCAATGGAAACTTCTGCGGTTGCACCTCCGGCTTCGGCTGTCATTTGAATCACGTGGTGAAAATTACGGAGCACCTGGGTTCGCATTGCGCTGTCCAAGGTCCTGATGGTGCCCTGCATTTCGCATTCTTCTGATATGATGTTGGAGCGAACTCCACCCTGTATTTTACCTACCGTAATCACTACCGGCGCTTTGGTTAATTCAGATTGCCGGCTTACGATTGTTTGAAGGTTATTTATGATCTGCGCGGAAATACTAATTGGGTCAATCCCTAACCAGGGCTGTGAACCATGGCTCGCTTTTCCCTTTATTTTAATAGTGAAGAAATCGGCTGCTGCCATAAAGGCCCCGGGCTTGTAGTGAATTTGACCCTGTTCAATGAACGATTCAATGTGCAATCCAAATATCACATCTACTTTGGGATCATCCATTACTCCTTCTTTAACCATCATTGAGGCGCCACCTTCTTCGCCGGCTGGCGGCCCTTCCTCTGCGGGCTGAAAAATAAATTTCACTGTCCCTTTTAAATCATTCTTCATTCTTGAAAGTATCTCTGCCACACTCATGAGCATCGCCACATGCGCATCATGACCACAGGCATGCATTACGCCTACTTCCTGTCCCTGGTATTGGGTAGTTGCTTTTGAGGCAAACGGCAGGTTAGCGCGTTCGGTCACAGGCAGGGCATCCATATCAGCGCGAAGAGCTACGCAGGGACCAGGCTTTGATCCTCTGAGAATTCCAACTACTCCGGTTCTCGCTACTCCTTCTTTTACTTCTATTCCCAATGACCGAAGATGGTCGGCAATTAGTTTCGCGGTTTTAAATTCGCGGTTACCCAATTCCGGGTTTTCATGGATCAGCCTTCTCCAGGCAATACATTTCGATTCTATTTCAATTGCAGCGTTTGTTATTCTCTCCGCGAGATCCGAGTTTTGCTTTTTTTGTGAAAATGTAATAATGGAAGAGAAAATGAAAGAGATGGCCAATAATAAATTCTTCATCCGGGAATTTTATATGAATTTACCGCAAACTGCATTGTCTTTCATTTTTTCTTCATTGATATTGGGGGTAATCATATCCCTGCTGATTCGCTATTTTATTTATATTTAATTAATATGCTGCTTCGCCACTTTTCCTTTCTCAGGGCTGTGCTATTGCATGGTCTTACTGCTTTTGGCGGACCACAGGCACATATTGCGATGATGTTAAAGACGTTCGTGCGGCAAAAGCCCTATGTATCGGAAGAAGAGTTGATGGAGTATAACGCGTTTTGTAATCTTCTCCCCGGAGCTTCCTCCACTCAAACGTTAACGCTTATCGGCTATAAGCGCGGTGGTGTTCCGCTGGCCGTCCTCACCCTGGTTGTTTGGATTTTGCCCGCGTGCATTCTAATGGGAGCACTTTCATTCCTGCTTCATTACTTTGATAAGAAAGCACTGGATACTGATATTTTTAAATTTATCGCACCAATGGCCGCAGGCTTCCTGCTGTATGCCTGCTTCGCTGCGTTTCCTATTGCTATAAAGAACGCGATTACCTGGGTGATCATGGCTGTGAGTACGGCCGTTACTTATTTCTTTTTCAAGTTGCCTGTTATTTTTCCCATCCTGATAATATTGGGTGGACTCGCCACCAACCTTAGCCATAAGCGTATTCCCCAGGTGGAACAAAAACCAAGGCGCATACGGTGGTGGAATTTCTGGCTGTTTGGAATTATTTTCATTGTTGCCGGGATTGTGAGTGAAGCCGCGAGAAAGAATGACTGGCCTAACAGGAAGCCGATCAATCTTTTTGAAAATACTTATCGTATGGGAAGTATTGTTTTTGGCGGCGGCCAGGTACTGATGCCCATCATGTACGAGCAATTCAGCGTTCGCCCGGAAGCGATACGGGAGAAAAATCCAAATGTAGTGACGATAGAGGGAGACGACATGCTGACCGGGATGGGAATTGTGAGAGCAGTGCCGGGCCCGGTTTTTTCCATTGCATCATTTACGGGTGGAATGGCCTTGCGCGATATGGGAACTGAAATGCAAATAATTGGCTGCCTCATTGGAAGCGTGGCGATTTTTCTACCGAGCGCACTGCTGGTTCTTTTCTTCTTCCCCATCTGGAACAACCTCAAGAAATACGCTGCCGTCTATCGATCACTTGAAGGAATAAACGCCGTAGTTGTGGGCATCATGATTGGCTCCACCTTTTTCATCATGAAAGATATTTCACTTATTGAACCAAAAACAATAAGCCTTATTAACGTAAGTGTGATTGTAGGAACTTGCCTCCTTCTCGTCTATACAAGGATACCGTCACCCGTAATTGTTGCCGCTTGTTTATTGCTGGGCTATTTCTTCTAGATCATTTTTTATAGTAACCGCTACTTTCTATTTCATCCATTACAACATCCGGTACCAGGTAGCGAATAGATTTTCCTGATTTTATCGCGCTCCTGATTTGCGTGGCAGAGATTTCAAGAAACGGAGCCTTTAATATTGTGACACGTGCATTGATCGAGTTGATTACTTCAAAGCCGGGGCGCAGGTAAATACAAACCGGGTAGTTCTTAATAATCATTTCAGCATTGTTCCACTTGTGAAGGTTTTGAAAACTATCACTTCCCATTATGATCACGAACTCATTGCCAGGATATTTCTCTTCAAGGTGCACCAGGGTGGTCGCGGTATAGGAAGGCTTGGGTAAATTAAATTCAATGTCAAGGACCCTGATCCGGTTATCCTGCTCCGTTGCCCGCTTTAGCAAATGCAGGCGATCATACTCATTCAATAATGTAGTTGAGGATTTGAAGGGATTTTGGGGAGAAACAATAAACCAAACTTTTGTAATATCCGTTTCATTGAGAACGTGATTGGCAATAATCAGGTGACCTACATGAACAGGATTGAAAGAACCAAAGAATAACCCTATTTTCATAAAGAATTGATTGTCAATCAATTACAGTAACAATGATATGTTCCGCTTCATTCAGGCGAAGGCTCAGGGTATATCCGGCCACGCTCACTGAAACAGGGTCGCCCAGGGGAGCCTTTTGTTCCAGGCAGATCTTTTCCCCTGGTAAACAGCCCATTTCCATTAATTTTAAATAGATTTCTTTGTTGTCAAAATCCTTGATTATGCCTTTCTGCCCGGGCTTTAATTGAGAAAGCTTCTTACTCATACTAACAAAACTACACCCTGGGGCATTTAAATGTTTACGAATTTTGTAAATATGGCTTCAAAATCAAAAGTTTATTTCTTCTTTGACAAGGTTCGCCCCTCCCTTAATGACAGGGCAAAACTGAAAAAAGACATTGAAAAGATTTTCAGTAAAGAAGGTAAGCGACTTCACCATATTAATTACGTGTTTTGCTCTGATAAAAAGTTGCTGGCGATTAACAGGGAATACCTTTCCCATGATTTTTATACGGATATCATCACATTTGATCTCTCTGAGTCCGGACAAGGGGTGGCTGGAGAAGTGTTTATCAGTACAGATAGGGTAAAGGAAAATGCGAATGAGCTTAAGATCCCCTTTTCGCAGGAAATAAGGCGCGTAATGTATCATGGTGCACTTCATCTTTGTGGTTATGGAGATAAAACCAGGAAAGAGGAAAAGGAAATGCGGGAGAAGGAGGATCATTATTTGAGGGTGTTTGGTTCCACGTGAAACGTTGTTGGTGAAAAGAATGATTGCTAGAGTGGTCGAGCTAACGAGCCGGATCTGCCCAGCTGACGACTGATTGAGCAAACAATCCGGCCAAGTCGAGAAATAAATTGAGTAAAAAGTATCCCAAAGCACCTTAAACGGATCCTGGACGACCCCTTAAACGAATCCTGATAGGTTTTAAAGGATGTCCTGAACCAATTATCTCACATCCCCTAACCAAAAGGAGGAAGTTCCACGTGGAACTGGGCTAGATTCGTACCTTTGCTCCCCATGTTTCCAAAATATGACATAATAGTGGTTGGAGCCGGCCACGCCGGTTGCGAAGCGGCAGCCGCGGCGGCCAATATGGGCTCCACCGTATTGCTGATCACGATGAATCTTCAAACCCTCGCGCAAATGAGTTGCAATCCCGCCATGGGAGGGATCGCCAAAGGCCAGATAGTAAGGGAAATTGACGCCCTTGGGGGATATTCAGGAATCGTGACGGACAGGTCGATGATCCAATTCAGGATGCTAAACAGGTCGAAGGGGCCAGCTATGTGGAGTCCGCGGGCGCAAAGCGACCGCATGTTGTTTGCTACAACCTGGCGGGAAATGCTGGAGAACACCCCCAATGTTGATTTTTACCAGGATATGGTGAATGGTCTCGTGATCAAAAATGGTAGGGTCAGTGGAGTGAAAACCGGGCTAGGACATGAAATTGAAGGTTCAGCTGTGGTATTAACTAACGGAACCTTCCTGAATGGAATCATTCACATAGGAGAGAAGAATTTTGGCGGAGGAAGGGTTGCTGAAAGGGCTGCAAGCGGAATTACCGAACAGTTGGTATCTCTTGGTTTCGAAAGTGATCGGTTAAAAACAGGGACTCCTCCCAGAATTGATGGAAGAAGCCTTGACTATTCGAAAATGGAAGAACAACCTGGTGATGAATTCATCACAGGCTTTTCCTTTAAAAAAACACCCAAACCCGGCAAACAAAGAAGTTGCTGGATTACGTATACGAATCAGAAAGTACATGATATTCTGAAAACGGGTTTTTCCAGAAGTCCAATGTTTGCCGGCCGCATTGATGGAACCGGTCCACGGTATTGCCCGAGTATAGAAGATAAGATAAATCGCTTTGCAGAACGCGACAGGCATCAGCTATTTGTAGAACCGGAAGGGTGGAACACGGTGGAGGTATATGTGAATGGATTTTCCACTTCATTACCAGAAGAAGTTCAATACGAAGCCCTTCGTACCGTAGAAGGATTTGAGAACGCTCGTTTCCTTCGTCCGGGTTATGCAATTGAATATGATTATTTTCCACCAACACAGTTAAAATATACCCTTGAAACGAAGAAGATAGAAAATCTCTTTTTCGCGGGCCAGATCAATGGCACAACCGGTTACGAAGAAGCAGCCTGCCAGGGTTTAATGGCAGGTATCAATGCGCATAATAAAATTCGCAACAATGAACCCTTTGTTCTTAAGCGAAGTGAAGCATACATTGGAGTTTTGATTGATGACCTTATCAGCAAGGGAACGGATGAACCCTACAGGATGTTTACTTCCCGTGCCGAATTCAGAACCCTGCTCCGGCAGGACAATGCTGACCTTAGATTGACAGAAATGAGTTACCGCATGGGGCTCGCTGACCAGGAAAGAATGGATGCCGTGATTGGGAAAAAGGAGAAAGTGAAAGAAATTCATTCAATACTTCATTCATATGGTATAGGGCCTGCAGAAATAAATCCTTTTCTGGAAAGCATTGGATCATCAACCATCACAGAAAAACAGAAAGCGAGCAAGGTGCTTTTAAGGCCGGATATTCAGATTGGTCAATTGTCAAATGCAATTCCTGAGCTGGGGAAGCTATTGAATGAATATGATGAAGAAATCATGGAACAAGCTTCCATTCAAATTAAATACGACGTATACATAGAAAAGGAAAAGGAGCTTGCTCAACGAATAAGCCAATTAGAGGATTTGAAAATACCCGAGAGTTTTGACTATCGAAAGATAACTTCCCTTGGAAACGAAGCAAGAGAGAAATTAAATAAAATCAAGCCCGGTACCCTGGGCCAGGCAAGCAGGATATCAGGAATCAATCCGAGTGATGTACAAATTCTGATGGTATACATCGGTCGCTGATCACTGACCGTTTATGACGAATAGTTTTTGCTCCCGCTGATTGACCGAGTTGTTAGGAGTTCCGGAGATCATTCCGCGACAAGAGCGGCAACCGCACCGGCATTCAAAAGGCTCCATTGAATCATCAAGGAAAACAGCATAATCCAAAGTAAGCTCTTCATTTTTTCTAATGTTCCTGACGGCAATCACATTAAGTCCATCAAGGCAGGTATTGGCATCACAACTGTGATTTTGGGGCGCCCATTCTGAAGGGTTTTCGTCCCACAACGCAAACACTTCCTCGCTAAGAGCATATGCATATCGACGAAAGTGAAGCTTCTCATCATCAGACCAATTCATTTCCACAAATCTTCGCGTGACGATGCGGTGTGATCTTTCCTCACCGGTGAAAATTGTCTCGCCCTCCTTTATGTCACGAGTGGCATAGATACCAAAACCTGAAATTGAGTCACCTTTCATGCGATAAGGCTTCCTGTTACGCTGGTGACGAGCGATGCCCTCCGAAATAATGTGATGAAGAAATCCGGCCTGGCCAACTTCGTCAAACTTCAAAATGAAGTCAGCAGAACCTTCGTAACCATCCTTGTAAAACACGGAGCAGGTAAAATTAATCTCCAGGAAAAAAATATCGCCGTCTTCATTTACCCGGAAATCAAGCCGTGCGTAACCCACACCATTAAATCCTTTAAAGATCTTTTCAGTGGCCTGCTTTAATTTTTCCTCCAATAAAGGATCAGTACAAGGCCGGTTACAGTCCGGATGAAGTTCCGAGGTCTTTAACGCATACGTCTTAAATGTTCTGCCATTAGGAAACACATACTCCACTGGTTTAAATACACTACACGTCTTTCCATCAGCATTGGCTGCCACCAACACGGTAAATTCCCTGCCTGGTATAAATTCTTCTACTATGAGCGGTCCATATTCATCAAATATTTCCCTGGCTTTACGTAGCAGATCCTTTTTGGAGTAAAGAACAGAATCTTCATCAATACCAAGACTATCACCGGCCTTGGCGGGTTTAATAAATAAGGGGTAGTTAAGCCTTGAGGCTTTATCGAGGTCCTTTAAGGTTTCAACAATTATGTAGCCTGGCGTACGGACGCCTTCGCAATAGGCAACATACTTCATCAGCTCCTTTGGAGGGTCATAAAGTTTAGCAGTTGGGCCGGTATGCGGAAGGTCCAGTATTTCAAATGTATGGATCGCATCAATTGATGGCACTTCCCATTCGAGATAACCTTCGCAAAGGTTTACAAAGATGTCATAGCCCTTTTTTTTCAGCTCCTTCAACTGCTTATAGGTAGTCAGCTTATTGAGGAACACATGGTCTACCTCAGTACCCGGCAATAGAGACGACAGATTACGAGGAGGATCGTAATTTTTAAAATCAACTCCGGTAGTAGAATAATCGGGTTGCAACACGCAGACCTTCATGTGGTGTATTTAAAGCATTAAATTTCTTCGAATAAAAGCATCTTCAATAATTTCCCGGACTAATCCGGTAAAACTTTTTTCTGAATACCTAAGGATGGCGCCAATTGAAGTGTAATCTTCATCTTCACTGATACCGCACTGGGCATTTACTTCGAGAGTAAATAATCTCCCTGTCTGCTGATCCATTCTAAAATCCAATCTTCCGTAGCCGATTCCGCCCACTGCGGCATAGGCATCCAGTGATAACCTTTCAAGTTGGGGTATTATGGAAGCCTCCGGAAGTTTGTACTCGTAAAAATTTTCATTGCCCGGCATGGGTTTTTCATCTTCATATATCTCCCAAAGCCTGTCGAAGGAAAGAAATTTTTCTTCAGCGGGCAACGACTCATGAAAGACGCGTTCTACCGGTGTATAAACCTTACATCCTCCTTTTATGCCCGGGGTGCCAACCACCAGGGTGGTAAATTCGCGCCCGGTAATAAAATGTTCGGCAATGAGACCGTCCGCAAGAAGGTTCCAGCCCCTGTATCCGTCCTTTATTTCTTTAAGACGTTCGATAAGTTCTTTGTCAGTGTACACTACGTTTCGAACAGAAACACCCATACTTCCTCCCGATACGGCAGGCTTTAATATTATAGGACTTCCCACCCGTTTGCAAAGCCCGTCAACCTCCGTGGAATTAGCATCTATAACCTCCCAATTAGCAGTAGGTACGCGGGCCAGGTCAAATGCCCTCTTCATGGGTATTTTTGAGGTGGTCACCTGGTAAAAATGACTGTCAGAGCCGGTATAGATCAACCGCTGTTTTTCCAGTTCATGGATTATTGAAATGCCCGGCGTCCCGTTAATTTCATCGCCATCACATAAGTTCAGCACGAGAGGGATCTTTCGACCCGAAAGTTTTTTAATACCTCCAATAATTTCCCTGTAATTTTTTAAAGTAACCGGTTGCCAGTGCCAATCGGCTTCGAGTTCGTTGAAAACTTTTGTGTACTCCTGCAGGCTTTGTTTGAAATCGTAATAATGTTGAAGATGGGGGTCTGATGTTTCAAGATGAGGATAAAGCACCCAGATTTTTAGTTTCCTAATTGGGTCTGTGGTAATCGCGGCAACTCTCTTCCTAAGCCCTTTTTTCTTTACTTGAACGCTCATGCAATTGCTGTTGTATAAATCTGGTTAGCTTGTAAGTGGCGAGTATGTCCATTGGAATATGCGATGCGCCCTTTATTTCCCCCAGGCATTTTGCGCTTCCACATAAGCACGAGAAAGGCTGCGCCATATCCCATTCGGTGGAGGGATAAAAGAAAGTCATTTCATCTCCCTGTTGAATATTTTTTAGAGCAACCACCTGCATGGAGTGTGTATCAAAGAAAACATTGGGGTCGCAGCTATGATTAATATATTGCAAATGCTCGGGCTGCAACATAATATGCTGGTCAATACCAACCTGCACTGTAAGGTAGGTTGGTTCGTGCAGTATGGCGCCTGCTGAAAAATCAGCCACAACGTCTCCCGGTGAATAGGACAACTGTGCGAAAAATGCTTTCTGATCGTTAGTTAAATTTTGCCTGACAACGGCAAATTGGTGATCGCTGATAACGCGATATTGGGGGTTAGTAAGTGTTATCATTTTCGATTGGTTATGAAAAGATATAGATAAACTTTTATGTAACAAATCAATTAAACATAAATGTGAATAATTAGCGGTTAAGGCTTAATAAGATCGGGGTTGTGTTGAGTAAGGAATTTTGAATGAAGAATTGGGAATTGGGAATTAGTAGGGTTGCGTCAATGCTCAGGGTTTCACTAACAACAGGCAACCGTCAACTGGCAACTTGTGGAGGTTGCATCTATGTTCAAGGTTTTGCTGACAACAGACAACTGACAACTGGCAACTTGAGAAGATGACATCAATGTTCAGGTTCCGCCGACAACAGGCATGGTCAACTGACAACCTGAGAGTGTTGCGTCAACGTCTTTCTTCCTGTTTATTAGTTGTATATTCCTTCCAGGCGAGGCCCATCCTGATCTCACTAAAACTAAAATCTGGTCCGAGCGCCTCCTTTAAAGGAACGATGCTTTCACCGGTAAAGGCTTCCACAGCCGGTAACAACTTCAATAACTTTTCCTGTTGCACCAAAGATTCAATAGCTATTTCACCCTTCGCAATAAACCGGCACAGGTGTCCCTCAATAGTCTGAATATTCAGGTTTCGTTCCTTTGCAATTTCGGCCACCGTCAATCCCTCCCTGTATAACCTAAAGCTTTCCGCTCTCGTATCAGGCTTCGGCGGTTTTTTTTCCCGGGTTGCTTTCTTTTTTGAAGGTAACAACAACTCTTCCATCACTGATGGCACATCGTACTCTCCGCGATAGTCATTAATTATGTCGAGGAAATCGCCACCATACTTTTCAACTTTTGCGGTACCAAAACCAGTTATCCGCTTCAACTCATCAGCAGAGCTGGGGAGACGTTTAACCATTTCCTCAATACTCGCCCGGGTAGCAACGAGGTAAACGGGCAGGTTGTTTTGGAGGCAAATCTGATCTCTCAACTTCTTAAGCCTGTCAAAAAGAATAGGATGCGCTGTTTCTTCAGTTGACTGACGAACTCCGGAATAAGCGTTCACTGAAAAAGAAGGAACTCTGAATGCATTCTTCCGCGCATACCAATGTTCCACATCCAGGTTACCATCAAAGTCGTTCAATAAATATCGCTTCATACTTAGCTCCGCAAATAAATCCCTTGCCTTTTCATTAAAGCTTTTAGCATCCAGCTTGCTATCAGTTTCCACCTGGCAATTCACTAAGGCATTAATTAGTTTGTCAAGTTCTCCACGGAAATGCGTGGCAGCGCGTAACAATCGTTCCTTTATTCCGGGAACGTTAGCCGGGGCCACGTCAGGAAGGAACTGACTTCTTAACCAGGTGTGAAACTTTTTTGAAGTGCCCACCATACCATGAACATTAGTCCATAGCTCTTCTGCCCATGGACCTGACTGTTTGTGGAAGGATGATTGCCTTTCCTTTAAAAATTCCCTTATTTCTTCAACCAGGTGAAACAGTTTGGAAAAATCAAAACTTGAAATAGCTAACTGCTCCTGGCCGTGCTTACGGGCATCTGCTAATTCTGCTTCAAGCCGCGCAGCTGACCCAGCCTGCCTGGAAAATTCGGCAATCCTGGGGTCGGTCATTAGTGACCTGCGGTTGATACGGCTTTGAAGCACCATTCCTTCAAGACTGGTGCAGCGGCTTAATGCCACGTATACCTGGCCGGCGGCAAAAGATTGGCCGGCATCGATAATGGCTTTCTCAAAAGTCAATCCCTGGCTTTTATGTATTGTGATGGCCCAGGCAAGCCGCAATGGAAACTGCCGAAATGCTCCTACCTGTTCTTCCTCCAGCTTTTGACTACTCTTATTAAGACTATACTTTACATTAAGCCATTCCTCGCGTACCACTTCAATCTCATCCTCTTCATCCTCGCATTGCACCCTTATCTTTTCAGCTGACAAGAAAGAAACGGTTCCGATCTTTCCATTAAAAAAACGTTTGGCCCTGTCGCTATCATTCTTGATAAACATTACCTGGGCGCCGACTTTCAACTGCAGTAGCTCATCAGCCGGGTAAGTGTTCTCCCAAAATTCGCCTACAACTTCAGCTTTGTAGGCATACTCCGTACCGCCAAGTTTTGACAATTCAGAGGAATTAATATTTCTCGCGGTCTCATTGTGAGAGGTTAAAAGTATGTAACCGTCGTGCTCCGTTCTTCTAAAGGAAGGATGAAATCTTGATTCCAGTACTTCAACACTTTCTTCAGTAAGCTCGTTATTACGAACCTCGTTTAACAGGCGAATGAATCGTTGCTCGCTCTGGCGATAGATCTTCCTAAACTCAATATACAGTGGCGCATCTCTTTTTATTACATGGCTGTCAAAAAAATAAGGTCCCTGGTATGCAACAGAAAGTAACTTCCATTCCGCCTCCTTTATTACCGGAGGAAGCTGGTACATATCTCCTATGAACAGAACCTGGACGCCGCCAAAGGCTTCAAACGGATTCTTCCGCACAAAACGCAATACCGTGTCAATTGCATCAACCGTGTCACATCGCACCATGCTGATTTCATCAATGATCAGCAATTCAAGATTGCGAAGCACCTTACGCTTGTCAGAGTTAATTTTTAGCCTCTTAATCAGGTCATGCCTGTTTATAGCTTCTTTTTCATCAAAGTTTTGAAAGCCAGTATCAGGGATAAACGGGCTGAGTGGTAATTGAAAAAAAGAATGAATGGTAACGCCACCTGCATTTATAGCGGCAACCCCCGTCGGGGCCACAACGGCCATTTGTTTTTTGCAGTTAGCCCTAATATGTTTTAAGAAAGTAGTCTTGCCCGTACCTGCCTTTCCGGTAAGGAAAATGTTCCGCGAACTTTGGTTGACTAACTCTACGGCAATTCTAAACTCCTCGTTTGTTACATCAAAACTCATATCAGGCTGCTAAACTAATTAAAGAAGCATTGCAATGCGTCAGGGCATTGCAATGCCAAAAAATACTAGCCGGGTTTTTTTCCTAATAACAACAGGTCAGTCGCCTGCACTTCGGTAATAAACCGCTTGCTACCCGTCCTGTCATTATAACTACGAGTGATCAGCTTTCCTTCAATGGCCACTTCTTTACCTTTATCAAGGTATTTTTCTGCCACTTCTGCTACTTTTCCCCAGGCAACTACGCGATGCCATTGTGTGTCCATCACTTTTTCGCCATTAGCATTCAAATAGCGCTCATTTGTAGCCACCCGGAATATGGCATGTTTTCTACCGGATTGTGTGTTTTTTACCTCGGGCCTGGCTCCAAGGTTCCCTATCAGCTGCACTTTGTTTCTCATTGCAAACATGGTAATCGTTTTATGCAGTTTTCACTGCGATTGATAATCAATACATCGTCCATTCCAGGTACCGTGAAATCGACGGGACAAATATGCGTTAATCCTCAAAAAATAGCCGGTAAATAACGGTTTATATCCGTATAAAAACGTTTGCAACGGAATAGCGCTTCATGAAATTTGACAAAACTATTTACTATGATACATACAACACCCGCCAGGCGGTGTATCACCTGTGATAAGCCGTTGAGAGGAAGGTCAGACAAGAAGTATTGTGATGACTCATGCAGGAACAGTTTCAATAACCGGATCAATTCAGGAAGAGCCCAGAGCCTTGTCAGAAATATCAACAATGCCCTGCGAAGGAATCGCAAGATCCTTGAGGCGCTGATGCCGGCCGGTGAAATGACAGCCCGCGTCAAGAAGGAAGAGCTGAGGGATTTAAACTTCAACTTTAAACATTACACTCACACCTTCGTCTCTAATACCAATAAAGTCTATTATTACTGTTATGAAATGGGCTATTCACAAATGGAAGATGATTGGTACCTGGTAGTAAAAACCAATGAGAGCAATTAAAAAAAAGGATGCAGCTACTGAAGCCTGCATCCTTTTCTATTAAAAACGTGGTCTTAGTTCAATGTCCAAATTGAATATTTGGGCTTATGCTTTCTCAGGAAAGAAATGGGCGGTGGCGTGGTCCATGTAAATTCATAAACCCTGTTGACCGAGCCCCTATCCGCACTATACAATCGAAGGATGCCATCATTGCGTCCCCTGCCATAGTGCAACCCATACATGTAATCACTACCGCCTCCCATGTTGTAGGTGACCCAGCCGGTGACCGTCCAGGAATATTCCCAAACTTTTCCATTTCCATTATCGGTATATAACCTATTCACGCCATCATTTCTACCGGGAATAATGTAGGCATGAATGTTTTGCGTACCGGTAGAAGGCATATTCACGAAGGTCCAATTTGAACCCGTCCAGGTAAACTCTCTCATTCTGCCATCATAAATGGCGGAATAAACGCGGGTGATACCATCATTACGGCCGTCGCCAAGGCCAATGCCTCTTGCGTCACCAGCATCACCCATGCTTGAGATTGTCCATGACGTGCCGTTCCACACTGCTTCAAAATTACCAGACGATATCGAGGCAATATAAATGTAATTTTTTCCGTCATTTCTACCTTTTCCTACAGCCACGCCATGCGCACCAGGTGTTGAACCTATAAGTAGTTTCGTCCATGATGTGCCGTTCCAGGTAAACTCAAACAGTTGTTGAGTGCTGGCTGCATATACCCTGGTAACCCCGTCATTCCGGCCATCGCCGATATCCATGTGCATGCCGAGATTATTGCCCACATTGCCCATGGTCAATTGATGCCAACCCGTTTCATCATGCCAGATCTCATAAATATTGAAATCATAGCTTGCAGCATATAACCTGTCCTTTCCATCACCCCTTCCTGGTCCTATGTTGCAATCATGAATTTCAATTCCCGTTGGGGAACCGCCAATATCTATCGGGCCGTCCCAGGTGGCTCCATTCCATGTATATTCCAGCATACGGCCGGTGGCAATCGTTCCAACGTATACGCGCTCCTGTCCATCAGTACGCAATGCTCCAACCCTTACTGTGTTATTAGGCACACCAGTTGTTCCGATAGAATTTACTGTCCACAGAGATGCTGACGAAGAAACCGTGAGGGTAATTGGTACTGTCCTGATCAGTGAATTACTTTCACCCTGTACCGTTAAATCATAAGTGCCAATTGGCGTAATTCCGGTAGTTGTCAAAGTAAGTGTAACAGTTGTGGCTGGCACAGGCGATGAATTAGTAAATGTTGCTGTTACCCCGGCAGGTAAACCAAGAACGGAAAGATTGACCGGTGAGGTATAATCATTCGTTTCAAGCAAACTGATTGCATAGGTGGTTGCGGCCCCCACGCTCACATTTTGGATAGACGGTGAAGCAAGCAAAGCAAAATCGGCCGCCGGTGTAACATTCAACATTCCCTCTTGCGTATGGGTAAATCCACCACCCGTTGCCGTTAATGTAATTGGATAGCTGCCAAACGGACTACCGGAAGTTGTTACATATAATTGGGTTTCGCCCTGGTGCGACATGGGGTTAAAGAGGAAGTGATGGGTGGTATTAGCGGGCAATCCTGATACTGATAATTGAATGCCAGCCGGAGCGGTAAAACCGTTGTTATAGCTCACATAAACCCTAAAGTCAGTCATTCCTGATGATTCAACATTTCGGTTAGGCGTCAACAGAGTGAAAGTGAAATTAGGAACGATGGTTACATCCACTACAGCTGAGGTTGTAATGTTTCCGGCAGCATCTCTTGCACGGGCAGAAACCTGGTGGGCGCCTACGGCATATTCTTCTGAATTCCATTCTACAGCAAATGGAGCAGATAGATCCTCGGTTCCTACCTCAATTCCATCAACCAGGAATTGCACACCAGCCACTCCCACATTGTCAGTTGCATTTGCCGTTAACATTACCTTTCCATGCACTTCCGCTCCTGCAGCGGGAGTGCCTATTGTGACTATTGGTGATATGTCATCAATACCCAGAGGGGTATTCATATCAGTGGCTATTTCAGCAGGAGAAAGCAGGCGCTGATAATATCGAAACTCGTCAACTGATCCATTTAGATATTCACCAAATGGCTGGTTTCCGCCCATTCGAATGTTAGTGGGATTCAAAGGCCCAAGCGTACCCGCGGAACTTACATCCGTTCTATTAGTCACATCAACTCCATTTATATAAATTGTAAACCGATTGGCAATCGCTGCACTTCCATTATACGTAATGGCGATATGACTCCACTCACCGGCAGTAAGCACATTGTTAGTGCTGTGAACCACCAACCTGTTGGTTCCACCATTCGTCCACCAATAAACAGAAACACCATTTGTTACCGGACCGGCATCTCCATCGTTACTTGAGTGGCCATAGAAATAGAAGAAATTATTGGCATCTACAGTCTGACTCCAGATGGTGCTCCATTGAGTGAAATTATTATTCCTTACCCAACCGCTCCATGTATAATTCTGCAGGGGATTCAAGGTGAAGTCATTGTGATCAGGCACATGTAAATAATCATTAGTACCATCAAATGAAAGACCCTGGTCATATTTCCCGGCAATGCGTGCCGGAGCATTCACCAATGTGCCCGCGTGATTATTGCCTGAAATATCTGTTGCCACAGTGCCCGAGGTTTCATTGAGTGGATAACCCGCAATCAAGCCGCTTACATTACTTACTGTAACGTTTAGCTCTGAGGAAACAGCAGTGTTTCCTGCGGCATCGCGGGCACGTGCCGTAATCACATAGCTTCCATTTGGTGTGAGAAGCGTGTTCCATGAAACTGAATAAGGAGCAACGAGATCTTCAACACCCAGATTTGCGCCATTCAACAAAAATTGAACGCCTACAACACCAATGTTATCCGTTGCATTACCATTCACATTCACCGTGCCTGATACTGTACCTGAAGCAGGATTGGTTATTGTGATTACCGGCGCATCGGTATCTGTAATATTATTTACCGTTACAACCACTTCTACGGATGTTGTAATATTCCCTGCTGCATCCCTGGCTTTCGCGGTAAGTGTATAATTTCCGTTAGGAACCAGGTTAGTATTCCATGATGCCAGGTATGGGAATGTAAGATCCTCGGCACCCTGATTGACGCCATTCACAAGAAATTGAACCCCGGCTATTCCTACATTATCAGTAGCGCTGGCGGTAATGTTTATTTGGCCCGAAACTTCACCAGGTGAAGGGAAGGTCACTGAAACCACGGGCGCCTCGGTATCAACAGGATTATTCAGAACATTCACTTCTATGGTGGAGGAAGTGCGAACATTGCCTGCAGCATCACGGGCAAGAGCAGTGATCTGGTGCAAGCCATCAGCAATGCTTGTTGTATTCCATGATATAGTATAAGGAGAAGTAAGGTCCTCCGAACCGAGGTTTACTCCATCTATCATGAATTGAACACCAACTACTCCAATATTATCCGTTGCGTCTGCGCTAACATCAATTGTTCCATTCACAGTTCCCCCGGTAGGAGTAATGATTGAAACAGTTGGCAGTTCTGTATCATTTGCAACATTCACTATCACTTCCTGTGAAAGACTCGTGTTACCCGAAGCGTCACGCGCACGGGCAGTTAGCGTGTACGTGCCATTAGCAGCAGTAAGCGTGTTCCATGAAAACGAATAAGGTGCCACGAGGTCCTCAGCTCCAAGGTTGGCTCCATTCAATAAGAATTGCACTCCGGCTATGGCAACATTGTCTGTGGCGTTTGCGGCAACGTCAACAGTTCCCGTAACTGCCCCGGCTGCCGGCGCTGTGAGGGATACCACGGGATTGATCTCATCAGCACCAATGGGAGTGATCATGTCAGCCTGGATTTCTGATGCTGACAATGCACGATTATAAATGCGCACCTCATCAATCAATCCTGCAAAATATTGGTTGAGCAGGGCAGTGCTACCGCCTATTCGCAGAGGATTTGAAGTAGCGGTAATGTTACCCGTTCCTGCCACAGTGGAAACCTGAACTCCATTTATAAACAAGATAAATGCACTGCCATTATAGGTACAAGCTACGTGCGTCCAGGTATTGAGTGGCAATTTGGAAGTACCGGTGACGGTTCTGTTTGAGGACCCCACCCTGATACGGCTATTCGGTTTCTGATTATTTACATTGGCAGCATTATTATTTGCTGACAAAAGATATGTAAAGGAATTTGTGTTCCTATCCTTGCAGATAATGGTCTTGTAGCTCGTAAGGTCAGTAGGGTTCACCCATGCTTCGAGCGTCATACCATTTGTAAGGTCAAGGCTTGGCGCATCCGCAATATTTACAAGATCATTAATTCCGTCAAACATAATTGCAGGACCATACTTACCACCAGTAGACCAAATCGGGCCGTTAGCCAGGGTGCCGTTATTGCCCCTGCCTGAATTATCAGTTGCAACCAGCCCCGCATTCTCATTGAAGCCAAATGCGGCTACCAGGCTAGAGCTCGCATTTGAAACGGTAACGATCACGTTTGAAGAGGTAGTAGTGTTTCCTGCTGCATCGCGCGCTATAGCTGTTAGCGTATGGCTTCCGTTACTACTTGTGATTGTACTCCAGTTAACAGAGTAAGGGGCAACCAGGTCTTCCGTCCCCAGGTTTACTCCATCAAGCCTGAACTGAACCCCAACCACATTAACATCGTCAGTTGCAGTAGCATTCACATTAATGGTTCCGGCAACTGTTGCTCCGTCAGTAGGAGCAGTAATAGTCACTGTTGGCGGGGTTACATCCACTACGTTGTTTACGTTCACTATCACAGTAGAGGAGATAGTGATATTTCCCGCTGCGTCACGTGCAATGGCCCTCAGATTGTGATTCCCGTTTGTCGCGGTGGTGGTATTCCAGCTTATGGAGTAAGGAGCGTCGAGGTCTTCAGCACCCAGGTCAACACCGTCGAGCTGAAATTGAACTCCGGCAACGCCCGTGTTATCCGTTGCATCAGCAGTAATATTGATAGTACCAGATACGTCACCGGGTGAAGGAGAAGTGATTGCTACAATTGGGGCAACGCCGTCAGGCGCAATTGGCGTATTCATGTCAGCCTGGATCTCTGATGCTGACAATGCCCGGTTATAAATGCGCACTTCATCGATCAACCCCTCAAAGTATTGACTTCCGAGTGCCGTGCTTCCTCCTATTCTTAAAAGATCATCACTTACGCCAATGCTTCCGGTGACGGCAACCGAGGAAACCTGCACACCATTTACAAATAATATAAACGCAATGCCGTTATAAGTACAGGCCACATGTGTCCATTCGTTCAGGGGAATTTTAGAGGTGCCCGTAACTGTTTTATTGGTAGTGCCAACACGAATGCGACTATTCGGTTTCTGATTGTTCACATTAGCCGCATTATTATTTGCAGATAGCAGATAATTGAAAGCGGTTGTATTCCGGTCTTTGCAGAGAATTGTTTTGTATCCCACCAGGTCAGAAGGGTTTACCCAGGCTTCGAGCGTCATACCATTTGTGAGGTCAAGCGAATTTGCGTCTGCGATATTTACCAGATCGTCCACACCATCAAACTGTAAAGCTGAGCCAAACCTTCCGGTGGCAGACCACAATGGACCGTTTGCTAACGCGCCATTATTTCCATTGCCGGAATTGTCATTTACAGTCAGACCAGAATTTTCATTAAACCCATAAGCGGCAACGAGGTCAGTTGCCGTAAAGTTTGAAACAGTTACCTGCACATTTGAAGATGAAGTGGTATTGCCAGCGGCGTCGCGTGCGATGGCCGTAATGGTGTGATTTCCATTTGTGCTTGTGGTGGTGTTCCAGGTTAAAGAATAAGGAGCAACCTGGTCTTCAGCGCCCACGTTAACGCCATCAAGCTGAAATTGAACTCCGGCAACGCCTGTGTTATCCGTTGCATCAGCAGTAATATTTATTGTGCCTGATACAGTTCCACCCAGGGGAGCAGTAAGCGTAACTACGGGCGCCTCTGTATCTGTAGCACCGCCTTCATTCATGTCAGAAATAATTTCAGCTGGTGAAAGCAGGCGTTGATAGTAGCGCACTTCGTCAATACTTCCATTGAAGTATTCGCCAAAAGGTTGATTAGCTCCCACCCGTACACTTGTAGGATTGATAGTGGTCAGGGTACCTGATGAAGCCACATCAGCACGGTTTGTAACATCCGCTCCATTTACATAAATTGAAAAGCGTGTGGCTTGAGGGAGCGAAGCATCGTAAGTGACGGTGATATAGCTCCAGGTTCCCGCTGAAAGCACATTGTTGGTAGAAACCGCCTCCAATTTGTTTCCCCCGCTCGTCCACCAGAAAACAGTGACCCCGTTTGTCACAGGACCTCCATGTGCATCTCCATTTGTATGAGCATAGAAATAAAAGAAATTATTCACGTCAATGGTTTGACTCCAAACTGTGCTCCACTGGTTGAAGTTGTCATTTTTTACCCATGCGCTCCAGGTATAGCTGGAGGATGGATCAAGTGTAAAATCTGCGTGATCTGCCAGTTCTACATAATCGTTCGTACCATCAAAGTCGATAGCCTGACCATATTTTCCTGGTGTCCATGCGGGTGAATTCACCAGGGCTCCCGAATGTCCATTACCTGAACCATCACTTGTTGACGAGCCAGATCCTTCATTGAATGAAAAAAGCGCCACCACGCCGGGGGCCGGTGGTTCAGGCAAACCAATAAAACTTAAAGAGAAAAAAGAGAAAAACAAGAAATAACGCATTAGTCTCATAGGACTGTTGACTAGTCCTTTTGACCATTCCATTTTGGCTACCATTAATAGAGTCTTTAAATAAAGAAAAAAAATTCCGGACTGGTTGGCTAATTACAGGCTATGGAGTGGTTTGGAGAGGATATTTAATTCGGGCAATAAATTTAATTCTAAATTTTAGATAATACTAGGAAGTGGCAAAAAAAGGGGGTTATTACGGACTTTTTTGAAAAAACTAAGACCGGGATGACAATTGTCAAAAATGACCCGCTGGATAGGTCGAACCACTGAAATAGAACATCAGGAACAACCGGACAACGCTAAATCCTCGCTAATCGCTCAACAGCCTGCTCCAGCGTTTCCTCTTTTTTGGAAAAGCAAAACCGCAACACCTTATCATCTTTCCCATTATGGAAGAAAGCAGAAACCGGGATAGTGGCTACGCCCGCTTCGCTTGTAATACGAATGGCGAGTGCCTTGTCACTTTCGTCACTTATACGTTCATACGAGCCACAAATAAAGTAGCTTCCATATGACTCATGCATGGTAAACCGGGTTTGTTCCATCAACTTCTTAAACCGGTCCTTTTTCTGTTGCATAAAAGAACCAAGGCCTACGTAAGCCTCCCTTTTCTTTAAGAACTCAGCGAGCGCCACCTGGGAGGGAGTAAAACAGGCAAAGCTATTAAACTGGTGCACTTTCCTGAATTCTGCAGTTAAAGCAGGAGGTGCAATGCAATACCCGAGTTTCCACCCCGTGCAATTATAAACCTTACCAAAGGAAAAGCAGGCAAAGCTGCGACTGCGCAGTTCAGGGTACCTAAGTATGGACTGGTGTTCTAATTTGTCAAAGATCAGGTGCTCATACACCTCGTCTGAAATAATAAAAATATTTGTATCCCTTACCGCCGAAGCCAGTTGCTCCATGTCATGCCGAGTAAGCACAGAGCCTGTCGGATTATGCGGGGAGTTAATGATAATCGCTTTTGTTTTAGTGTTAATGGCAGAGCGAACAGCATTCCAATCGATCCTGTATTCAGGATAAACGAGGTCGATTGTTATAGCCTTCGCACCATTTATTTCCACATTAGGAATATAGCTGTCATACGCAGGCTCAAAAATTATCACCTCATCGCCGGGTTCAAGTATGGTTGTGAGGGCAGAATAAATAGCATATGTGCCCCCGGGCGTTATTGAAATTTCCGTATCAGGATCAACGTTGACGTTGTATAAATAATTTACCTTCTCTGAAATCGTCTCCCTCAGGGGCATCCAACCCGCCATTGGCGCATACTGGTTGTGACCCGCTCTCATCGCATCATTCACCAGGGAGATTAGCTCCTCATTCATCGGAAAATCAGGGAAGCCCTGCCCCAGGTTGATGGCATTATGCTCAAGAGCCAGCTTACTCATGATGGTAAAAATATTAGTCCCTACATTGGGCAGTTTGCTTTTCAATTTCACCTGGTAATCTTTTTTTTGTAATTGAACTGAGCCAATCATTTTTTCTTCTTTGGCGATGCTACAAGGTCATATGACCAGTCAATCCACTCTTTAAGTTTTTTGGCGGGCACCGATCCATCAATGATTATTGTGTTCCAATGAGCCTTGTTCATATGATAGCCGGGTTGCACACAGTGAAACTCTTCCCTTAACTCTATTGCCTTCTCGGGCTCGCACTTCACATTAAATTGCAATGGCTGCCCATCAAGGCCTGCGAGTAAAAATATTTTTCCTTTTACCTTAAACACCAATGTGTCAGGACCAAAGGGTAAAGACTCCTCCGCGCCGGGTTTGGAAAGACAATATTCGCGAAGCATTTCAACGTCCATTGGAAAATATAATAGTGGCTAAATATTACTCAGTTATAATGGCCGTGGCTTCTACCTCAATCATGTATTCATCTTCGATGAGCGCGCTTACTTCTACCATGGTGTTGCATGGCTTTATTTCTTTGAAAAATTCAGCATGGGCCCTGCCGTATTCCATCCACTTCGAAATATCAGTCACGAACATTCTCACGCGCACCACGTCACTCATCCTGGCACCGGCCTGATGCAGTACTTTTTCTATTTTCTGGTAGATGAATTTGGTTTGTTCATACGCATCATTTGAGCCAACCACCTCCCCATCATCTCCCGAAGCAACGGTTCCCGTCACCTCAACAACGTTACCTACTCGCACTGCACGGCTATAGCCTACAATGTCTTCCCACTTAGAGCCAGATGAAAAATTCGTACGTTTCATAAATCAACTTCATACTAGTAGAGGCTTCAGGCCACCTGCTCACGAATTTCTATGTTTTCCTGCCTGATCAATTCCTCACCCTGCAACCGAAGGAAAACCTGCGCCACCGTAACCACGTCTTTCTGGCAATAAACCACGATTCGGTTTACATCCCTTTCTTTCCAATACACCTCCCATACCCGGCTTCCATCAATATCATCTTTGGGAGTTGGAATGCCCAATGACCTGGCAAGCAGGTTCAGTGAGGTAAAGTTTTTATAGTCGCCGAACTTCCAAAGTTCCATAGTGTCAAGATGCATGACCTCCCAGGGCTTTTTGCCGGAGATCTGTAATGGACCCGGAATGGGAAGACCATTGATGATCATTCTCCTGCATAAATAAGGAAAATCAAATTCTTTTCCATTGTGAGCACAAAGGAATTTTGTATTGTCAGTCGCCCATTTATTCAGCATTTCCGAAAACTGATACAGCAGCGTTTTCTCATCATCGCAACAAAATGATTTCAGTACAATTTTTTTTGTATCCAGGTATCCCTGTATGAAGCCACAACTAATGCAGACTATTTTGCCAAACTCGGCATAAATACCCGCCCTGGGATAAATGGTTTCCACCGTTTCTTCTTCCTTATTTCTTAATAAATAGGATGACTTGTGGTTCCAAAGTTCTTTCCATTCATCCGGCATGTCAGCATAGCTGGCATATTGAGGAGCGGTCTCGATATCAAGAAAGAGAATATTTTGGAGAGGATATGGCGACATAACCGGCAGGTCGTTTTCTTTACAAAACAATTTACCAATTTTTAGCAGGCAAGTCGTTTTTTAAATGACTATAAATACTTTTCCCCTTTGTTACGCTTTATCTCAGCCACGTATTCCTTTATTTCCTGCTCTTTTTCTTTTTTGCAGATGAGCAACACGTCTTTGGTGTCAACAATGATGTAATCTTCCAAGCCCTGTAGCAATACCAGCTTATTATCAGGCACGTGAACCATGCAATTGTTGGCATCAACCACCATCACTGTATTGCCGGCTACTGCATTTCCAAAATAATCCTTCTCCATATTTTCCCAGGCGCTTTTCCACGTTCCCAGGTCGCTCCAGGAGAAGCTGGCGGGAATAACATAAACATTTTCCGCTTTTTCCATGATGCCAAAGTCAATAGAGATGTTTGTACACTGCGGGTAAATTTGTTCTACTGCAGCTGCCTCTTCCGTTGTATTAAACTTTTCCTTTTCGGCAGAGAACACTTCATGCATTTCCGGAAGATATTTCTCGAAAGCGGTGAGCAGGTTTTTTACTTTCCAGGTAAAGATGCCCGCGTTCCAGAGAAAGTCGCCGCTCGCGATGAACGCTTTTGCCAATTCAATGTTTGGCTTTTCAGTAAACGTCTTCACTTTGTGAATGGCCGGAGCCACTTCCGCCATTTCATGTTGTATGTACCCATACCCCGTATTGGGATGAGTGGGCTTGATGCCAATTGTTACAAGTGCATTGATGTGGTCAACAAAGTCGAGGGCTTTTCTTGCCGTAAGCACAAATTCATCCGTATCGAGAATGAGGTTATCAGAAGGAGCTGCAATCATGAGCGCTTTTGGATCGCGCATCCATAACTTAAAAGCAATGTAGGCGATGCACGGCGCTGTGTTTTTCTTGCTCGGTTCCGCTACAATGTTTTCAGCTGGCAGGTTGGGTAGCTGTTGCTTTACGATTCCTACGTATTCCTGTGAAGTAATAATAAAGATATTTTCCGCGGGCACTACTTTACTATATCTCTCAAAGGTTTGCTGTATGAGCGTCTTGCCCGTATCAAGAATATCGAGAAACTGCTTGGGAAGGTTCGTCCTGCTCATTGGCCAAAAACGGCTTCCAATACCGCCGGCCATTATCGCTACATAATGATGTTTGTTCATTTTTTTAAATTATGCCTGCTACTCCATTTTTCTCAAACCTGGCAAGCAAAGAGCAGCGGCTATTCTCTAACTATATTAATCCTTCTTTCACCAGATCATGCAGGTGAATGATGCCGAGATATTTCCCCTTCTCAGCTACCACAAGTTGAGTAATTTCTTTCTTTCTTAAAATATCCAATGCATCCACGGCCAGCAGGTCGGGAGAAATCGTTAATGGGTCGGGGGTCATGATGTCACTCACCAGTACCGCATCAATGGCCACATTTTTCTCCAGCATTCTTCTCAGGTCACCATCTGTGATTATGCCAAGCAGGTTTTCCTGCTCATCCGCTACCGCCGTCACGCCCAATCGCTTTTTCGTCATTTCCACAATTGCCTGTTTCAACGTTTGCCCCGGGAGCACCTTCGGTTTTTCATTGTGGACATAAAGATCTGCCACGCGCAGGTACAATTTCTTTCCCAATGCGCCACCCGGATGAAATTTTGCAAAATCATCTGATTGAAATCCCTTCAACTCCATGAGGCAAATGGCAAGGGCATCTCCCATTACCAATTGTGCGGTAGTGCTGGAGGTGGGAGCGAGATTATTCGGGCAGGCTTCCTGGCTTACGGTTGTATTTAGAATAATGTGTGACTGGCGTGCGAGATAGGATTGCGTATTACCTACTATTGCAATGAGCGTATTGCCAAAATTGCGAAGTAGCGGCATCAGCACTTTTATCTCCGGGCTCTCGCCACTTTTGCTAATCACTATCAGCACATCATCCTGTTGCACCATTCCCAGGTCACCATGAATCGCGTCAGCCGCATGCATAAAGATGGAAGGCGTCCCTGTTGAATTAAAGGTGGCGACAATCTTTTGAGCAATGACCGCGCTTTTGCCAATTCCGCTTATTACCACGCGTCCCTTGCACTCATTAATTACCCTTACTGCCTTTTCAAAATCATCATTGATGAACGCTTTCAGGCCGACAATGGCCTGGGCTTCCAACTCAATGGTTGTAAGGGCGATCTGTTTAATAGACTTCGGCATCGGCAAGGCGCAAAATTATAGGTTTTAGCACGAACTCAGATGAGTGTTAATTTTAACCTTTGCGGGCTGGTAAATGCGGCTTTTCATTCGTACATTCGCCCTGCGGAAATTGATGATGAGCTACCGAAAGTTCGCGACCTACCTCCAACAAGAGTTAAGCCTGACACCGACTCCAGTCATCAAGCCCGAATCTCAGATTTATTGTTAATGAAGTGCTGTTCATTTACCGGAATAGAATAAAATGTTGTATCTTATTAGCAATGAATTTGAAATCCAATAATTATTTTTTGAGGGAAAGAAAACCTGAGTAATGGCTAGTTCAACTGCGAAAAAATCAAAAGGCGGCGCTGTAAAATCCGCATCCAAATCCTCCAAAACAGTTTCCCGCATTAACGGGAATGGAAAGTTTAGCCTGCATGATTCTTTGCAGGAATATTTTGGCTTCAACAAGTTTAAAGACAACCAGGAAAAAATAATTGAATCGCTTTTGGCGGGGCATGACACATTCGTGATCATGCCAACCGGCGGAGGTAAAAGCCTTTGCTACCAGCTCCCTGCCATGATCAGTGAAGGAGTGGCCATCATCGTTTCCCCTCTTATTGCATTGATGAAGAACCAGGTTGACCTCGTTCGCGGCTATAGCAGCAATGATGAGGTGGCGCATTTTCTCAATTCTACCCTTAACAAAAAAGAAATTCGCGAGGTGCATGATGACCTGCTCACGGGCAAGACCAAGATGCTCTATGTGGCGCCGGAAACGCTCACCAAGCAGGAGAATCTCGAATTCTTTTCTGATTTGAAAATTTCCTTTTTCGCCGTTGATGAAGCGCATTGTATCTCAGAATGGGGTCATGATTTCCGCCCTGAATACCGTCGCCTGAGGGAAATGATGATTCAGATAAATCCTGACATCCCCGTGATCGCACTCACCGCGACCGCAACGCCCAAGGTGCAGAGTGATATTGTGAAGAATCTTGACCTGCGCGATCCACACATTTATATTTCCAGCTTCAACCGGCCTAACCTCTACTATGAAATACAGCCCAAGATCAAGAAGAGCCAAACAGATGAGAGCATTGTTCGCTTCATCAAATCAATGAAGACGAAGAGTGGCATCATTTATACGCTCAACCGCAAGACAACGGAAGAGCTGGCGGATATACTGATGGCGAATGGAATTAAAGCTGTTGCGTATCACGCCGGATTAGACAGCAAACTCCGCGCTGACAGGCAGGACCAGTTCCTGAACGAGGATGTGCAGGTGATAGTAGCTACGATAGCGTTTGGTATGGGAATCGACAAGCCTGATATCCGGTTCGTGATCCACTACAACATTCCCAAGTCGATTGAAAACTATTACCAGGAGACCGGCCGCGCAGGCAGGGATGGACTGGAAGGAAAATGCATACTGTACTACTCACATAAAGACGTAAGCAAACTGGAACACCTGATGCGTGATAAGCCGCTTAGTGAACGCGAAGTGGGCGCGCAGTTGATTAATGAAACGGTGGCGTATGCAGAGAGCGGCGTATGCAGGAGAAAGGTGGTGCTGAGTTATTTTGGTGAGCAATATGAAACCGAGAATTGCGGCAATTGCGATAACTGCAAGCATCCGAAAGAAAGAATAGAATCGAAAGAAGAAGTAACGACCGTGCTCAGGGCCATTCGTGCGCTGGATGAACGCTTTGCAACGGAATACGTGGTGAACATTGTGATTGGAAGGTTGACCCCGCAGATACAGATGTTCAGGCATGAAGGGCTCGATGTGTTTGCCAGCGGAAATGACAAAGAGGCCTATTTCTGGCATTCATTGATAAGGCAAATGTTGCTGGAAGGATTACTGAAGAAAGATATTGAAGAATACGGTGTGTTGAAGATCACCAAAGCGGGAGAAAGCTTTCTCAAGAAACCAAAATCATTCAGGATCGTACTCAACAACCTCTTTGAAGAGGCGAATGCGGATGATGAGGAGGGTGGAGAAGCCGGCCCGGGAGCAGCCACAGACGAGAAACTGTTCGAGATGCTCAAGGAATTGCGGCAAAAGGAAGCGAAGAAGAAGAATTTGCCCCCGTTCGTCATCTTCCTCGAAACATCATTACAGGACATGGCTACTTTATACCCGCGAACGATCGCGGAACTGGAAAAATGCCAGGGCGTTAGTAAGGGGAAGGCGATGCGGTACGGAAAGCCGTTCGTGGAAATGATCGCGGGGTATGTGGAGGAAAATAATATTGAGCGCCCAGATGATTTTGTGATGAAGAGCGTGGTGAACAAGAGTGGGAATAAAGTATACATCATTCAGAATACCGATAAGAAGATATCACTGGAGACCATCGCCCGCAATAAGGGCTGGCGATTGGATGAAATGCTGGAGGAAATGGAGACGATCGCAGCGAGCGGTACTAAACTGAACCTTGACTATGCCATTGATGAGATGCTGGATGAGAATGAGCAGGACGAGATCATTGAATACTTCAAGGGTTGTGATACTTCTTCGCTGCAGGTGGCCCAGGAGGAGTTGTCAGATTTTGGGTTTAACTGGGAGCAGTTGAAGATTATGAGGATTAAGTTTTTGTCGGAATTTGGGATGTAGTTAATTTGAAAATTTAAGGATTTGTCTCACCGAAGGCGGAGAAAATCTAAGGTTGCCTCATTTTTATCGTCTATTCTCCCGTTCCACGGAAGGGTGGTCAATGTGATGGCTATTTTTTAGTAAGACGATCTATCAGGGAGAAGGAGCATCATTTTAAGCCAGATAAACATCCAGTTGCAACCACGAAATAAAATGGCGCTAAAAGGCCTTTAGACTGGCGCCATTGAGGTTTTCGCGCCAATTTCCCGAAGAAAAATATCTCGCGGGGGCGCAGCGGTATCGCGTTACTCAATTTGCAATTAATTAAATTGGACTGAAAAACAAGTTTTATTTATTTAGGCCATTCCATCAAGGAATCCGATTGGGATGAAAAAACACAGCGGGTCAAAAAATCTCACCCCAACTATGACAAATAACAACTTACATGACAATTAACTGTCGTAAAAATTTTTAATTGACGCAAAAATTTAGCGCCGCGAAAAGCCCTTTGTCCCCGTTACATTATGCTCCAATAGTCGACGATTCAGGTCACTCGTATAACCCGTATACGTTTTGCCCGAGCCAGCAGAATACAATACATACACACTAAACATACACACAAAAA
>Ga0196972_1000322_pt1 | contig 29269 bp, 35 predicted proteins | sample S1v_2013CmetaG_FD_148618 | JGI IMG/M metagenome (GOLD analysis project Ga0196972, IMG submission 148618) | Soil microbial communities from Anza Borrego desert, Southern California, United States - S1+v_20-13C | ecosystem: Environmental > Terrestrial > Soil > Desert | place: USA: California...
TCAGCGGAATGACTTTATCTTCATGCATGGCGTATTCGCTCCTCTCAACAGGAATTGATGACCTCGAAGACCATCAAGAATACGCCGCCTACCTCAGCCCCTCATCCACAACTTTCGAGCATAACTCGACACAGAGATTTGGAAGGCAGAATTTGCACTGAATATTGCGTTATGCGGCATTTGGAGCACCAAGGTTGTCGATTAGCAATGAGAGAGAGGAACCTAAGGTGCAAAGTTCAAATACCGTGATTGGCTACGCTGGCAGAAGTGGGCGCCAGTTATTATTGCTTCCAGTTGATATCCCTTCTGCCGCTTCGCGATTCCAAGGGTGAGGCGAGGCATTAGGCGATACGGAGATGCCTAGCATGCTCGATGAAGATTCCAAAAAGCAGCTTCGGTCATACCGAATGGACGCTCTGACCGCAAAGCATCTACACCATGGCAGATTAAGCCGCAGGCGGAAGGCTTCACTAATTGTGGATTTCCTGGCTGTAGGTGTTCCCGTTCTCTACTTCGCTTTTCGATTTACGGCTAAAGGTACTCGGGCTCAGGAAGTAACTGAGTTTATCTGGGAATTTCTCGCGGCCGCTCTGTCGGTCCTGGCAATTCTCAAGTTGTCTTTCAGGTGGGAAGACTACATTGAGAAGCATTCAAAGCTGATGGCGGAAAATAACTGGTTGGCAGTCAAAGCAAGGAAACTGCTTGATGCTGCAAACAGTGCGCAGCGCAAAGATTACGACCAATTTATTGAGCAAGCGCTCGAGTTGGAGGATGAAGATCGGCGTGCACTCGGAGATGTTCCAGAACAGAAAAAGCAGCGGGCATACCGTGAGGCGTTGAAGGATTTTGATCCCGATGGGCCGGCACACTGCCCTGTTTGCGGTAGTTCCGCCTACTCGTTCAAACCTGGCAGTTGTCAAGTATGTGGTAACACACCAGCGAAACGAGGTTAATTAATATGCAATTAGTTGAGTTTCCTCTCAGTAACGAGGCACGCACCGTCATTAACGCAATCGATGCACTCGCCCCTAGTGTTCGAGCGGAAGTATTGGCTTTCCTCCAATTCAGGGCAGTCCGATTCGGTGGGTACAAGCAAGGCCCAGCTCCAATGCAAGTATCCCAAACGGGGACACAAGCCTGCCCAACTTGTGGCAGACCTATGTAGCCATATCTCCTAGTACGTCCAGTATGGAGGTGAAAGTATGACACCAGTAATTCGGTTTTCCGGTAATGCCGCAGGTAACCTTAAAGAAGCTATGAGGCTTGTAGGTGTCTTGAATCAGTATTTGCCAATGCTGACACAACTCATAAACAGCGGCTTAGATCATTGGTCAGCTTGGCAACGGGTGCTTCAAACCTTCAATGCTCAACATGGTCAAGACGCACAACTTCACCAAAATGTGCCTCCTGCGGCGAGAACACCAGTCTATTGGTATGCGTGGGATCCATATAGTAGACGACTTAGAGTCGCGACTTATGGCCCAAACGGTATGCCGGTCTGGGCTTCTCAGTAAACAACAAATAGGAGGAAATCGTAATGAGTAAACAAATTCGTTGCTCAAAATGTAAGAGCACTGAATTAATGCAGACAAACACGAAAAATTGTTTTCAGTGTAAACGATGCGGGACTGTCACTGATATCCGAGGCTGGGAAAAACATGTCGGTCCAATAGTTGGAGGATTTTTAGGTATTGTAACGGTAGGATTACTTCCAGACGAAGTTTATGACGAGGTATCTGATTTTTTTGATGATTTGTTGAGTTAAGTTCTGTGTCTAATATTTTGCTCCAGCCGACCGGCTGTCATATCGGCGGCTGAGTTGTTCGTCAAATGTTTCTAAGTGCCGTGGGGCGGAATGGCGTACTCGCGTATTCCGCCGCATGGGTAGGCATTTCATTCGGCGCAATACGCTGACGCTAAGCGTCCTACGCGGGCTGGGTTGAGGCACGAAACCCAGCTCTTTGACACGTGGATTCGCTGGGTTTTCGCTATCGCTACAACCCAGCCTACGGTCCTGGATAGATTAAGGATTCCGCCTGGTGGGAATTGGCGTTTTTTGTAAAATCGCTGACACATGCTTTCGCAATCCGTCTTCAAATCTACGTTTTCCTGCAATGGAGTTTTCGTAAAAAAGCGCTCGGAATCCAGAAATATCGAATGGCAGTTTTTCGAGATTTGAATCAGCTAGAAGAATAGTTGGCTTGTTGGTCGCATGAGCATAACCAATTTCGTAGTATACATTGGGATTTGCAGGGGTGATTTCGGCGATAACGAATTCGGAGTCAGCTATTTCGCGTACCACATCGGCAATAATTAGTCCTGGACCATACGTTTCGTCCGCACGGTGTGCTTCTATCCCAAATTCTCGACATACGCCTTTAATAACCTCTTCGTAAATTTCATTAAATGGACTGCTAAATTGCATTACTACAAACGCTCTACCGGGTGTAGTCAAGACTGCAAAGTCTGATATTTTGATATCGTGGTTATCTATACAATGAATTCCGGTCTGGCTCGGAGGAAGCGAGAACGGCAGCGTTGTAGCAAGTACTTCAACTCCGTCAATTGAGAGTTCAACGTGACTGCCCCGAAATCTAACTTTTAAATCGTATCGTCTATTTGGTAGTAAATTGGATTTGCTTCCCGCGCTAGCATCTACTACCCACTGCCCATTCCAATGGCGAATAAAATATCCATGATGTGGGCCGCCGACACCTGCGGATGCAAACCATCTCTGCGCAGGGTCGTAGTAGAAAATTATTTCACACGCATTTGTTTCTCCAATCTTGGAAAATTCAATGGCGGCTGTTATTTCTCCTCCTGCGAAATACTGATTATTCATGATAAGGCCGACTTTATTGCCAATTTGTTGGCGGCCTTGATTGTCAATATATGGAGTATCAGCTCCTTTAAATGTGATTTGTTGTTTTCGTACCTCAAAGTCACCTTCGATGACGATCCATTTCATTCTTGCCCTCTCTGACCTTTTAAGCATAACAAGTGATTAAATCGATCTATACATCCTGCGTTTGGCGATATTCGGAAAGCCGCGCACTGATTATGCAATAGAGGGCTTCAGAATCGTCACTCTTTCGTGACATATTGTCGATAAAGCGCCAGTAATAGCTTGTAAGCCTAGTCTGATTTTTATGTAAGCCAAAGCTTACAAATGGGCGTGCGAAAAGCTGTTCTAGCGGTGTTTAAGCCATCAGGCGGGCAGCGGAATAAGCATTCACGTTGACGCCCTCCTAACCTTACGACTATCCTTCTTACGCCCCGACGAAAACCGGGGCCGGGCGTGACAACCCGTGGCATTCGAAAGGTGCGCAAGCGCCCCGATTCACCGTGAGCGCTTTTTTTGCGCCCATGGTCCAAGTCTATGGCGGATGGTGCGCGGGCAGCCTTCGGGCTGGCCGGTGTCCTTTCGAGCCGGTTTGTCACCCCGTGCATCGTCCGTCGCCCATTCCGCGTGACAACGGAACGCGACGGCTCCAAAACTCAATCGAAAGGAGCCTGCCATGCACAGTCATACCCCTGGCGCGTCCACCGCGCTGGTCATTTCCGATATTTCCATCCGCCAAGATGCCGAAGGCCGGTACTGCCTAAATGATTTGCATCGAGCGGCTGGTGGAGAGCAACGACACCGGCCTAAATACTGGCTGAAAAACCAGCAAACGGTCGAACTTGTAAACGAAATTGAAAAAGGCGGAATTCCGCCTATTCAATTAAAACAACAACTTGGCACCTTCGTCTGCAAAGAACTGGTCTACGCCTACGCCATGTGGATCAGCCCCGCGTTCCACCTCAAGGTCATCCGCGCCTACGACGCGCTGATGACACAGCCGAAGCCGCTCGACCTCGACCAAACCGGGCCCTTCCAACGCATCAACGCCGCGGTGTTGGCGGGTCTTCAGAAAATGTCCAGGAGCCTCGCCAAGGCCTATCTGGTCGAATTGGGCATTACTCCCGGCTACGTCGCGGAGCTGGTCGCCGTGGCCGACCGCGTTCCGGCTTCGCCGGCACTGCCGAGCCCGGCCCGCTATTCCAACGCCGCCCCGTTCGACCACCTGGCCCGCGAAGTGCCGGTCCGCGCCGATAACGAGGACGAAAAATACTGGTACCTCAACAAGGCCACCTTCGAACAAATCTGCGGCGATTACGATCCCGGGGAAACCGCCCTGGCCCTCCGCGACCGCAAGCTGCTCCGCTACGACGACAAAAGCTTGACGGTTCGGCCGCCCCGTTCGCTGAGCGGCTTGCAGCTGAAGGTCTACGCCGTGAGCAAGCGCCTGGCGCAAGGAGGCCGCGATCATGGCTAAGAAAACGCCCGCGCATTCCCGCCAAGGCGCCTCCCGCAAGATTATCCCGTTCCCCGGAACGTCCGCCGAATACGACGCGGGGCGATCCGCCGAGCCGGTCGTTTGCGAGGAAAGCCGAGAGCTCCTGGAGAAGCTCAAGGAGTTGGTCGAAAACGGAGATATCGAAGGGCTCGTCGTTGTGGCCACCCTGCGGAACGGGTTCGAGCTGACGAAAATGTCGGGCTCGGCGCATACGGAACCCTTTGCCTATATCGCATCGGTCTCGCGAGTGCTCCACCTCCTGAATGAAGAGGCTCTTCGATGAGCAGGGCCGCGGGGCGGAATACGCGAGTACGCTATTCCGCCCCGCGGGGATGTTCCATTCGGCGCAATACGCTGACGCTAATGCGCCCTACGCGGGCTGGAGGACAGCGAATTGGTCATGGCGTACGCCAAGAACGACCACCTGGGGTTTCAGGTGTATTACCTCTGGAATGGCAGCAAGCGGCGGTTCATTCCCGATTTCTTGATTCGGCTGACGAACGGTACGACCCTGGTGCTGGAGATCAAAGGTGAGGATTCGGAGCAGAACCGGGCCAAGCGATCGGCACTCGATGCCTGGGTTCGAGCGGTCAATGCCAAAGGTGGTTTTGGTGTGTGGGCGTGGGATGTCGCATTCGAGCCGGCGAAGATTCACGATATTCTGCAGAAACATGCCGTAAGCGCATAAGGAAGCATCTCACGAAAAAGAGAGTTGCGATCGCATTCCACCGCATGGAGCGGCCCGGAATGGCGCAATACGCGGGTACGCTATTGCGCTCTACGCGGGCTTGGGCTTAGTCAAAAAAACACTTCATGTGTACCCCCTGTGAATGTTATAACAGGTGGGGGCAGTCGGTGATATGGCTGCATGCCCCGCCTCGGGTCGGGCATATAAACTCTCCGTGCGGACAGGTTGGGGTTGGTGGCGAATAGGGACAGGACATAGGCCCCAGCGTGGCAAAGAAACCCGCACCGCAACTCATCCCGCCGCTGTTTTTCGCGCATACCGCCAGCACAGCATCTCCTTCGCCCCAATACTCGGCATTGATGAGACCAATGTCGGAGACGACTCGAAACACCTCTGTTATAAAACCGCTACCGGCGGCGATAACAAACTCATCGGCGACGGGCAATGGGGCATTGCATACAATGCTCATATAGCTGCAGGTCGCGGTGCTACCCTCTGGGATATGACAGCCTATTGGAGCTGGTGGCGGGGAGGGTTGCTGTGTTAAGCCACCCGCTGTCGAGCCGAGCTGTTTTACATCCAAATGCACCGTGACATCGCCTTCATCGCTATTTTGATTTATCCGAATGTCATGTTTTCCAGATACCTGAATAGAAGCAGTGCTAGTGCCGACGTGTTCCCATACGGGGTCATCGAAGAAAAAGAATGGACCATCGCGCTCCTTAACTGTACATGTAACAGAAACCGGCAGAACTCCGTCCTGAGTTAGCTTGTGATTAATGTCTCTATCTTTACCGGTATTGATCTCCACCATGGTAAAGAATTCTGTTTCCTGCTGGTTACCAAGCCGACAGGTAAGTTTCCAATCGCATATGCCAGCTTCCGGGCAGTCATTGACGTGCATTTTTGTAAAGGTAACTTCAACTCTCGTTTGCCCGTCAGGCGGGGGTGGAGGTGGAGGCTGCACTATGTAGGGACACGCGCCGAAATTCACGACGTAGGCCCCCTTTTCACTCTGCGCGTTCTGCGCCGGATCCTTATTCGCCACGTCCCCACGGACGCCGACGCCAATCTCCTTGATCGCCGGATTTAGAATTGCCTCCCTGTGACCGGCCGTGCTTATATTCATCCACCAGTGGACGGCAAAGAATGGCGTCGAGCAGGCGCCAGGCGGACATTCGGTCACGTTGGTGCCCGCGCCATCTTTGGCGATCTCACTCACGAAGGTAGCGCCTTCCGGGCAGTATCCCGCGCGGTTTATGCGTGCCGCAATCGCTTCGTTGCGTCCCAGTGGAATTGGAGGATTGGTCCCCGGTACGACGTCAACCTGCGGGTCGATGTGCGGATCGCTCTCACCCCACCATTTCAGGGTCACAGCCCGTTGCACGTGTCCATCGGCGGCGCTCGCCAATTTTGCGTTCGCGGACAACGCCGCCAGCCCGCGGCTGGTGCGTTCGGCATTAATAAGGCAAAGGATGGCATTACGTATTCGGTGACCTTGAGTTGCAAGGTCGATGGTGGACGGAGGGGTATTCACATCGGCGCCACATGTATCCTTACCTGCCAGTGGTTGCGCTCTGGCGGGAGTTACTACGGCACTCATAACGGTTGCGCAAAGGAGGATGAGCGCCATCGTGCCAGTCGGAGACAGTATTTTCATGGTTTTCCCTTCCTTGGGAGTGCGGAAGCCCGCGAGACTTAGAACAGCTATCGCCCCCAGACATACGATGTCGGCTGGCCGGAGTATCGCCACGGTGCCCTTTCGGTAGAGGCGAATAGAAACTTGAAACGTCCTGTTTTCCTTAAAGGCGACGATATCGCTGGGCTGGTGAGTTGTCAAACACGCGAATCTTTGGTCCCGGACAGGTTGAGTGCCGTAAGGTGGAATAAAGTATTCTCGGATCCCCCCGTACGGAGCGGCCTCGGAATGGCGTAATACGCGCGCACGCTATTGCGCTCTACGCGCTGTAATTTCTCTTCGGCGTATTTTTAAAATCCGCCTGCCGCCTACCCGCCGTGCGTGGATCCATTCCCGCTCCCTAAAAATCGTCCCAAAAATCCCAAAAATCGTCCCATTTGCCGCTGAAATGGGACAGCGCGGTCCGTAGCATCATGGACCATGACGACCGCCGCCGAAATGCTGCAGAAATACCTGGACGCCGAAGCCGCCATCCTGGAGGGGAAGACGGTGCGCTTCGGCGAGCGCCAGTTGACCCATGAGGATCTGCAATGGGTGCAGGCCGGCCGGCGCGAGTGGGAAGCCAAAGCCGCGGCCGAGACCGCCGCCGCGTTGGGCAAACCGGCGCGAAAACCCTTCCAGGTGGTACTGTGAGCCGGCTGCTGTCGCTGGTCAACAAAGTGGTGGGGCCGTCGCCCGAAATGGCCGACAGCGCCCATGCCGCCGCCTCCCGCTCCGACGCTAGGCTCGCCGACTGGATTCCCTCGCCCGGTTCCGCCGACGCGGACCTCCTACCGGAACTCGATCTCCTGATGCCGCGCTCGCGCGACCTGGCCCGGAACTCGGGCCTCGCCGGCGGCTATCTCCAGACCGCGAAGGACAACATTATCGGCCACCAGCTCCGGCTGATGGCGACGCCGGATTACAAGCTGCTGGGCAAACCTAAGGAATGGGCGCGGGAATGGGCCTTGAACACCGAGGCGGAATTCCGCACCTGGGCCGAGACCACCGAGTGCGATGCCGCCAATACGATGACGTTCTGGGGCAAGGCCAGGCTCGCGCTCGGCGCAGCGCTCATGAACGGCGACCACGTCACCCTGCCGATCTGGAAGCCGCGCGCCGGCGGCCGCTGGGCGACGCGCCTCCAGGGCGTCGAATCGGACCGCCTATCCACCCCGCCCGGCAAGAGCGCCGATCCGCTGGTGCGCGGCGGTGTCGAAATCGATCCGGAAGGCGAGCCCGTCGCCTACTGGATCCGCAAGACCCATCCGGGCGACTACGGTTTCGTCCTGGCCGGCCTCGACCAGTGGGTGCGCGTCCCGGCGTTCACGCCCTGGGGCCGGCGCCGGGTGGTCCATCTCCACGACAAGGAGCGCGACGGCCAGAACCGCGGCGCGCCGATCTTCACCAAGGTGCTCCGGGAGTTCCGCGTATCGTCGGAATACGTCGGCCACGAGCTGCACGCCGCGGCCGCCAATGCATTGATCGCGGCCTTCCTCGAATCGGACTTGCCGCAGGAACAGGTGGCCGACCTGTTCGGCATCGACGACCAGACCGCCGGGAGCTATTGGAAAACCGTGTCCGAGCGGTTCCACCGGAAGAAGCTGGAATCCGGCCTGTTCCTGAACCTGCCGATCGGCACCAAGCTGTCCGGGTTCAACCCATCCCGGCCCAACGTCGCGTTCGGCGACTTCATCGCCCACATCTGCCGCTATCTCGCGGCGGGGCTGAACATCCCCTACGAGCTGCTGCTGAAGGATTTCAGCAGGACCAACTACTCCAGCGCCCGCGCCGCGCTGCTGGAAGCCTGGCGCTACTTCCAGGCATACCGCCGCCACTTCAAGGACCTTTACCTCGACCCGATCTACGACCTGTGGCTGGAAGAGGCGATCAACCTCGGCCGCGTCGACGCCCCCGATTACTACCAAAACCGCTACGCCTACCGCCGCTGCCGCTGGATCTTCGCGGGGCGCGGATGGGTGGACCCGGTCAAGGAAAGCCAGGCCGCGCAGATCCGGATGGAAGCCGGCCTCTCGACGCTCGAAGCGGAATGCGCCGAGCAGGGGCTCGACTGGGAGGAAGTGCTGGAGCAGCAGGCCGTCGAACGGGCGCGCCGCAAAGAACTCGGGCTGCCCGATCCGAACGGCGCGGCGGGCCGGGGATTTACGGCGCCGACCGACCAGCCGCAGGAGGCCGCGTGATTTTGGACGGGAGAAAGACAAAACCCCTGTCGGACGGCCATCCGGCAAGGGTTTCTGGTTCAACCCCTTATCGAGAGTAAGGAGCCGACTTGAGTGCAGTTTAACGTAAACCGATGGGCTTTCAAGATGTTTGAGGTATTGGCGGAACATCCCGCGCTGCAACGAAAGTTTTTCCGGCTCGTGCTCGCGGTAGCGCTGCTCATGAATCTGGCCGACATCATCAGGGCGGTTGCGGAGTTGGTAAAAGGCTGACCCATGATCCGCAATCCCCTGATCGCCGAACGGCTCTTCAACACGCCGCTGCTGGTCCACCCGGCCAAGCTCGACGCCATCATCGCAGGGCTCGCCCACCGGCTCGGCATCGCCCACTATCAAGCCCCAGAGCCGAGCGTCTTTACCTCGCAGAGCGGCAAACGATCCGAAAACGGGATGTACCGCATGGTCGGCGACATCGCCGTGCTCGACATCTTCGGCGTCTTGGCCCATCGCGGCGGGCTCCAGGCCGATTCCAGCTACATCCTCGGCTACCAGACCATCGCCCGCCAGCTCGACGCCGCCGCGAACGACGGCGCAGTCAAGGGCATCGTCCTCAACCTGGATACCCCCGGCGGCGAAGTGGCGGGCGCGTTCGATCTCGCGCAGATGATCCGGGACATGCGGGGCGACATCCCGGTCCGCGCGGTGGCCGGCGATCTCGCGGCCTCGGCCGGTTATCTCATCGCCTCCGCCGCCGGCACGCCGGCGGTCACCCAGACCGGCTACGCCGGCTCGATCGGCGTCGTCATGCGGCATGTCGATTTTTCGCAGGCGCTCGCCAATGAGGGCATCCGAGTCACCCACATTTTCGCCGGCGATCACAAGATCGACGGCAACCCTTATGCCCCCTTGCCCGAGGGCGTGCGGGAGCGGTTCCAGACCGAAATCGACGAGCTTTACCGGCTTTTCGTCGAGACCGTCTCGGCGAATACGGGGCTGAGCCAAGACGACATTATTGGCACGCAAGCGCGGGTCTATCGCGGCGTAGAGGCCGTAAAAGCCGGTCTCGCGTCCGGGATCGCCACGCCGGATCAAGTCATCGCCGAATTGCAGCAATTCGTTTCCAAGCGGGCATCCGCTAACTCACGAAGGAGTACATCCATGAACACTCAACAAACCACGGATGCCGTGTTCACGCAATCCGATCTCGACCAAGCCCACGCCGACGGACATGCCGCCGGGCTCGAAAAGGGGCGCGCGGAGGGCGCCGAGAGCGAACGCACCCGCATTCTTGGCATCCTCACCCATGCCGAGGCCGAGGGGCGGATGCCGCAGGCCATCGCTCTGGTCGAAGCCGGCTTGAGCGTGGAGCAGGCCGGCAAGGTGCTGGCGACTTCGCCGAAAGCCGAGGCCGGCGGACAGAATCCGTTCGCGGCGCACATGAACGCCCTCGGCAATCCGGGCGTCGGCCCGGACCCGAAGGAAGAGGCGACGGATCACGACAAGATCCAGTCCGCCTGGGGCCGCGTTTTGGGCCACGTCTGAGCGCCATTCATAGAACCTCACTATTGGAGCCGAATCCATGACCACCACGTCGTTTGCCGAAGGGAAACACCCCGGCGAATTCCTGATTTCCGAAGCGCCGATCAGCCAGTCCCGCGAGGTCGTCACCGTTCTCTCGGGGGAGAACCTCGACACCGGCGCCGTCATCGGCAGGATCCTCCGCGCCCTGGCGGCCGCGCCGAACCCTTCGGTCGTCGGTACCGGCAACGGTACGATGACCAAGGTCCGCCCCGGCCCGTCCGTCCAGACCGGCAACTACGTCGTGAAGTGCAAGACCGCCGTCGCCAACGGCGGGGTGTTCAGCGTGACCGCGCCGGACGGCACGACCTTGCCCGATCTCACCCTGACGGTAGGCGCGGGCGCGGCGACCAACTACACCTCGGACCACATCGACTTCGCCATCACCGACGGCGGCACCGATTTCGCGGTGGACGACACGTTCACCATCGCGGTCACCGCCGGCGGAACGCCCACGGTGGTCGGCACCGGCAACGGAACCATCGGTTCGATCGCCATGGGGCCGGAAACGCAGCTCGGCACCTATCGGCTGGAATGCATCGCGGCGGCCGCCAACGGGGGCACGTTCGCGGTCTATGCCCCGAACGGCGACCGCCTGCCCGACGCCGCGGTCGGAACCGCCTACGCCAACAAGCAGATCAGCTTCACGATCGCAGACGGCGCCACCGACTTCGCGGTGGGTGACTACTTCCACGTCGTCGTCGCCAACGGCTCCAAGAAGGCCAAGGCCTGGAACCCGGCGGCCGTGGACGGCTCCGAGGACCCGGCGGGCATCCTCTATTACCCGGTGGACGCCAGCGCCGCCGATACGGCGGGGGTCATCATCGCCCGCAACGCCGAGGTCAGTCTCGACGATCTCGTCTGGGGCGCGGCCGTGACCGCCGCGCAGAAGAACGTGGCGATCGAGCGGCTCAAGGCGCTCGGCATCGTCACCCGCTGAGCGCTCCCGAACCGTTAACCTTACGAGGATCATTCCATGGCCGGTTTAGATATTTTCAACGCCAAGGCGTTTTCGATGGTGGAGATGACCGCCGCCGTCAACAAGACGCCGTACAAGCCCGGATTCCTGGGCTCTCTGAACCTGTTCGCGCCGAAGCCGATCCGCACCACGGCGGCGGCGATCGAGCTGAAGGACGGCACCCTCAACCTGATCCAGACTTCGCCGCGTGGCGCGCCGCTGGAAGAGGGCAAGCGCGACAAGCGCAACATCTACTACCGGGAGACCGTCCGGATCGCCAAGGGGTACACCATTCAGGCGTCGGAGGTCCAGAACGTGCGGGCTTTCGGTTCCGAGACCGAGCTGGAGTCGGTCATGGAGGTGGTCGCCGACGCGCTCAACGGCCCGACCGGGCTGATCGCCCAGGTCGAGTACACCTGGGAGAACATGCGCCTCGGCGCGGTCCAGGGCATCGTCACCGACGCCGACGGCTCGACCATCGTGGACTGGTATTCGGTTCTGGGAGTCTCGCAGCCGGCCGAGATCGATTTCGACCTGGACAACGCCAATCCCGCCGAAGGCGCGTTGCGCAAGCGGTGCGACGACGTCACCCGCAAGGCGCAGCGCGAGCTGGGCGGGCTGTGGCTGGAAGGGAGCAGTTACTTGATGGCGCTGTGCGGCGATGCCTTTTGGGACGATCTGAACGCCCACCCGGAGGTCCGCGACTGGCAGAAGAACTGGCCGGCCGCCGTCGGGCTGCGCGAGCGCACGGCCTGGCGGCAGATGGACTTCGGCGGCATCGTGTGGCGAAACTACCGGGGCTCGGACGACAACTCCACCGTGGCGGTTCCCGCCGACAAGGCCAAGTTTGTGCCGGTCAACGTTCCGGGGCTGTTCGAAGTGGCCTATGCGCCGTCCGAATCGCTGCCGTTCGTGAACACCAAGGGCCTGCCGCTGTATTCCATGATCGTCCTGGACAAGGACCGGCAGATGTGGGCGCGCCCCGAGGTCTACAGCTATCCGCTGCACATCTGCACCCGCCCCGGCTCGCTCTTCCGCGCGAGACGGACCTGATCGGACTTACGGGGCTTTTGGCATGGGCCGCTTTGACGCCGCTCTGAACCGTCTGAACCGGGCCGCCACCCGGAATTTCGGCCGCCCGTTCGTGGTCCGCGTCGGCGCCGCCGAGACCGCGCTGGACGGCATTTTCCACGCGCCGTACCGGGACGAGTCCGTCGGCGACCTGGACGTCAGGAACCTCAGTCCCACCGTGGAATTCATCACCGCCGACTTCGCCCCCTTGGGCGCGGCCGAGCGGGACATCGTTATAGACGGCGCGACCGAGTACACCATCGTGGTCATCGAACCGGATGACGGCGGCATGACCCGGTGCCTGTTGAGGGCGTACCCGTGATCAAGCTGGACGTGGCGCTGGAGGGTCTGGACGCGGTGCTCGCGGAGTTCCGCGCCCTGCCGAAGCAGGTCGACCGGGCGGAAAAGCGGGCCGTCCGCAAGGCGACCCGGTTCCTGGCCGCCGAAGTGCGGCGGGAGCTGGCGAAGGCCCACGGCATTCCGCAGAAAGTCCTGCGTCAGCGCAAGCGGATCGCCCTGAAACCGAATCGCGGTCAGGTGTGGGTCGGAACCCTGCCCATCGCGGCCTCGCATCTCGGAACGCCGAGGCAAACCAGGTCGGGCGCAAGGGTAGGGCGGCGGCGGTACGACAAGGCGTTCGTGGCCCGCATGAGGTCCGGGCATGTCGGCGTATTCCGCAGAAAGGGCAAAAGCCGGCTGCCGATCGAGGAAGTCAGGGAGCCGCTGCCGCTGGCCCGGGCCGCGGCGGATGCGGCCCTGCGGAAGACCGAGAGCCGCTTGCCGGTGCTCTTCCTCCAGGAGCTCAACTACGAGGTGAACGTCCGTGGCACTCGCTAATTTCTACGCCGCAGGGCCCCTGATCGTGGCGCGCCTCAAGGCGCAGGTTCCCGCGTTTCACACCGTGGCGTCGGGGTCGTTTCTCGCCGGCGCCACCGACGTTTCGAAATTCATCCAGCCGGCGGGCGCCTTCGTCATGCCGGGCGCATCGCCCAGGAAATCCGCCGCCGGCCGCGGCCAGGCCATCGAGATTCGCCAGACTTGGGACATCGTCGTCTGCGTGCCCCACGTCCTGGACCCCCAGGCGCTCGAAACCACCGAGGCGGCGGCCGGGCCGTTCGTGCTGGGCGTGGTCGCCGCGCTGGCGGGCTGGCAGCCATTGCCGGAGCTGGGCCGGCTGGTGTACGCCGAGGACCAGCCGGACCCGCATTTCCTGCCGGGGCGCGCCGAGTTCACGGTCGTGTTCGAAACCGAATTCGTCATCAAGGGGAACTGATGGGCCTGGATCTGCAAACGGTCTTCAACGTCGCGTGCGCCCTGGTGGCCGCGTTGGGTGGATTCTTAATGCGGGTGCTGTGGGAATCGATGCGCCAGCTCCAGGAAAAGGACGCCCAGCTCGCCGAGAAGGTCCATTCCATCGAAACCATCGTCGCCGGCCAGTACGTGGCCAAGGACGAATTCAACCGGGTGGCGGACGCCATCTTCCGAAAGCTCGACCGCATCGAAGAGAAGGTCGACGGCAAGGCCGACAAAACCAAACCCTGAGAGGACACCATGACTACCTTCGACAGAAGCACCAAGTATTTCCGCGGCAATGGCGTCGTGATGGTCGCCGAGCGGGACGCCGCCGGCCGGCCGAAGGGCTTCATCGCCCAGGGCAACTGCTCCGCCCTCGGCCTGACCCACGAGGTCTCGGTGATCGAGAAAAAAGAGTCCCAGTCCGGGCAAAACTCCGTCGACAAGCGCATCGAAACCGAGAAAACCGTCACCTTGTCCATGACGCTGGACAACCACGCCGCCGACGTCATCAAGCTGGCGCTCAGGGCGGACGTTACCGCCAAGAAGGCGGGCAGCGTGACGGGCGAAGCGCTGAAGCTCTACAACGGCAAGATCATGCCGTTCGCCAACATCAAGGTATCGGCGGTGGCGGTCAAGCGAGGCGCGACCGCCTTGACCGCGTACGTGGACGACGCGACGCCCTACGACTACAAGCTCAACGCCGAAGCAGGCTCGATCCAGTTCAACGACGGTTCCGTCGCCGCCATCGACAAGCTCACCACCGGCGGCACCGCCCCGACAGCCATCACCGTCGGTGCGACCACCACTGTCACCGTGGCGAACACCGCCAACGCGGGCGAGCACGTCGCCTTCACCGGCTTCACCGGAGCCGATGCCGCGCTGATCAACGGCAAGGCGCACAAGATCCTGTCGGCCACCCCGGCGCAGGTCGTGATCGATCTCGACACCACCGGCAAGACCATCACCCTCGGCACGCCCTTGTCGGCGTTCGACGGCATCGCGCTGACCGCCGATTACAGCTACGCCGCGCAAAACCGGATCGACGCCATGACCACGGGCGCGCCGGAACGGTATCTCCGCTTCGAGGGGCTGAACACGGCCGAGGAGAACATCCCGGTCGTGGTCGAGGCGTTCCGGTTCCAGGTCGATCCCGGCAAGGAGTTCGGCCTGATCCAGGAGGGCGACAACCTGAGCAGCTTCGTGCTGGAAGGCAGCGTGCTCTTCGACGCGCTGCAGTCGAGCGGCTCGAAATACTACAAGGTCACACAGACGATCTAGCCATGGCTGACGTACTCCAAAACGAAACCGAGGTGCTGTTCCCGGACCGCGCCGTCACCGTCCGGGGCGAAGCGGTCGAGGTGCGCGAGCTGACCTTCCTGCAGGGGCTCGAAGCGGCGCCGCTCATCCAGCCACTGATCGCCGACCTCTACGACCTGTTCCGGGACGGCGCGCTGGAGCCCGATCTCGCCGCGCTATCCGCCGTCCTCGGCGGCCACCGCGAGGCCACGGTGCGGCTGATCTCGCTGGCCACAGGCAGGCCGGCGGAATGGGTCGAAGGGCTGTCCGACTCGGAGGGGCAGGCGGTGCTCATGGCGTTCTGGCTGGCGAACACCGGTTTTTTCGTCTCCAGGCTGGTGCAGCACCGCGCGTTCCTCGCGGCGGCGGACAAGCTGTACCGGCCAAGCCCATTGGCCTCGGACGGCTCTTCGCCGAGCTGATCGCCCACGGCCACGACGCGGAGAAATTGCCCCATTACACCCACCGGCAATTGCTCCTCTATTACCGCGAGGCGCAGCGGAAGGACCGCCGGAAACAGGCGGATTTCGTGGAGGGGATCGTCCAGGCCCTGGCCAACAAGCAGCTCGGCAAGTACCTGGACGGGCTCCGCCGGGAGTGAAAACGAACTCATTATGGAGGCAGCGCGATGAAGGCATGGTATCGAAGCAAGGGCGTGGTCGGCTCGTTGATCGGCCTGCTGGTAGGGCTCATGGGGCTCGCCGGAATCGACATCGACACCGTCCACGTAGAGCAAGCGACCGATCTCATTACCGGCGAGTGTTCGCACGCGATTACCAGCGCGCTCACCATCGCCGGCGGCGCGGTTAGCCTGTGGGGACGGATCAAGGCGACGCACGCGATCGGCTGGAGAAAGGTCCGATGATGCTCCATGCCTGGGCCAGTGTCGTCATCGTCATCCTCGGGCTGATCGTCGCGCTGCAGGTATTCAAGGCGCGGGCGAAACAGGCCGAGGCGAACATCAAGCGCCAGGAGGACCGCGCCGAGTCCGCCGAGGCGGTAGTCGAGAGCAAAACCACCATCGAGCGGGCTGTGGAGAGAATCGAAGAGCAGCAGCGGGAACGGCAAAAAACCGATGAAGAGGCGATTAAGACTGGCGATCGCAGCCAGCTTGATAACGATTGGTAGCGGCTGCGCGCCGCGGATCGAAACGCGTTACGTCGTCGCGCCCTTGAGCCGCCCGGAACGGCCGGTGCTGCCGCGCGTCACGGCGGACGAGCTGATGTGCCTGCAGCCGGACGTGTTCCGGCGCGTTTACGACCGCGGGCGGCTGTGCCGCGACTACGCCGAGACGCTGGAAACCATTATCGATGGCACCAAAGCCCCGGAAGGGCAATCGAATGGCCGCTAACGAACAAGCGATCCTTCTCAAGATCCGCGGCGAAATCACCGACGCGCTGCGGGCGCTCGACCAGACCACCGAGCGGCTGGACCGGCTCGGCCGGCAGGGGCGGAAGTCGGCGGCGGATCTCGACAGCATCGCGCGCTCGTCGCGGTTCACGGCGGCCAGCTTTGACTTGATCCGCGGCGCCATCGCCGGGATCTCGATCGAGCGGTTCGTAACATCCACGGTCGGCGCGGCAAAGCAGGCCGAGAATTCCTTCAAGGGCCTCGAAGCCGTCGCCAACTTCGCGGGGATCGGCATCGGCCGCGCCTTTCAGGAAGCCGAAAAACTGGCGGCCGATGGCCTGATCACCGTCGCCGAGGCCTCCAAGTCACTGCAGAATCTGTTGAGCCGCGGCTACGACATCGATCAGGCCGTCACGACCATCCAGCGGCTCAAGGATGCGGCGGCCTTCAACCGGGCGGCTCATCTCGAACTCGGCGAAGCGGTGGTGACCGCGACCGAGGGTCTCAAGAACGAAAACTCGATTCTGGTCGACAACGCCGGCGTGACCAAGAACGTGTCGGTCCTCTGGAAGGAGTACGCGGCGCAGATCGGCAAAAGTGTCGACGATCTGACCGTCGCCGAGAAGATCCAGGCCGAGTACAACGGTATCCTCCTAGAGACCGAAGCGCAGCTCGGCAACGCCGCGAAAGCCGCCGCCGGCTGGCAAGGCGAGCAGGCGCGCCTGAATCAAGAGCTTTTCGCCTTCCAGGCGCAGCTGGGGCAAGCCTTGATCCCGGTATTGAGCGACCTCGCGCGATCCGGCACCTTCGTCATCGACAACTTCCTGAGGCCGTTCATCACCTTCGTGCAGGACGCGGGGCGGGGAACGGCGTTCCTGGTTCAGGCCATCCAGAATATCGGCTCGGGCGATTTCGACGCCCTGCGCCGGAATTATTTATTGCTGCTGCACGAACGCAAGATGTTCGAGCAGCAGGCCGCCAATACGCCGCAATCACCGACCGAAGGCGTGGACCCGGCCAAGCGGGCGGCGTTCGAAAAACGGCTGACGTTCGTGCCTCCCGAGCGCCCGAAAAAGCCGAAAGCCCCGAAGTCATCGGTAGTTGACGACGCCCGCCAGGCCACCCAGGCCCTCCTCGACTTGAGGCGAGCCGCCATCGGCACCGAGCTGGCCGACCAGCAAGCCGGGTTCGACCGGGGCGAAGCCGCCTTGAAGCGCCAGTTCGACCGCAACGTGATTGGGTACCGCACCTATTACGGCCGGCTCGCCGAACTCCGCCGGGCGGATCTCGACGCCCAGATCGAGGCTAAGCGCCAGGAAATCGAACTAGCCAACCAGTCGCTTGCCAATCTGCCCGCGGACCAGGGCCGCGCGGCCATCGACCAGGCTCGGATCCAGGGCGACATCGAACGGCTCGCGAGCGAGATCGGCCGGCTCGAAGCGCGGAAGTCCGACATCGTGCAGGAATTCCAGGCGGACATCGCCGGCAAGGACCGGGAACTTGCCGACCAGCTCGACCAGTTCCGGCTCCGGCTGCTAGAAATCCAGGATCAGGCCAAGACTGACGGCATCGACCTCGGCAACATCGTGCTGCCACCGGAAAGCCAACTGCTGTTCCAGCAGCGCCTCAAGGTGATGGAAAACCAATACCGGGAGTTTATCGCCCAGCTCCAGGCCTCGGGTAACCAGGAGGGCGTCGACCTGGTGCGGCAGGTGATCCGCGACGAAGCGGTGCTGGACGTCAAGACCAAGACCGATCAGATGACCCAGTTCGCCCAGCGCTCGGCCGAAAACATGCAGGATGCCTTTGCCGACCTTCTGTTCGATCCCTTTCAGGATGATCTGTCCGGCATGGCGAAAAGCTTCTCGGACACGCTGCGCCGCATGGCGGCCGAGGCGCTGTCACAGGATCTTCTCGGGGCGCTTTTCGGGAACCAGTCGGGCGGCGCGGCGTCGTCCGCCGGCGGACTGTTGAGCGGTTTCGGCGACTTCTCGAAGGGCGGCGGCGGGATCGCGGGGTTCTTCTCCAACCTCCTGATGGCGTTCGGTTTCGACGAAGGCGGCTGGACCGGCCCCGGGGGACGCCGCCAGCCGGCCGGGGTGGTGCACGCGGGCGAATACGTCTTTTCGGCGCCCTCGGTCAACCGGTTCGGCGTCGGCTTCCTCGAGGCGCTCCATCACCTCACCAAGGGGCCGAGCGTCCCGAGTTTCGGCTATGCCAACGGCGGCCTCGTGGACCGGATGGCGGAGGCCTCCGCGGGCCACGCCCCGACCGGCTCGATCCGCATCATCAACACCGTCGATCCGAACCTGGTGCACGACTACCTGTCGAGCCCCGCAGGGGAACGGGTGATCGTCAACCACATCCAGCGCAACGCCGGCGCGATCCGGCAGATAATCAAGTAATGGCGTACGAAACCGGCACCGTCACCGACGCCAGCGGCTCCTACGCGCTGGCGCATCAGAACCTCCTTGAGCGGATCAAAACCCAAGTCACCAGCGCCGTGTTCATGGGTGCGGGCCAGGCCTGGGTGGCCGAGCGCTATGTCACCACGGGCGACCATGAATTGATCCTGCGCGGGCCCGGTCTCTCCGGCACCGAGGAGATCTACGTCGGCATCAAGCTGTACCACGACGCCAATGCGGACTATTACAACTGCAAGGTGGCGGCGTTCACCGGCTATGTGTCGAGCAACACCTTCGAAGCCCAGCCCGGTGCCTCGGGAATGCTGGGGGTCCCCCTGCACAACCAGTCCATCACCTATTGGCTGATTGCGAATAGCCAGCGCATCGCCCTGGCGGCCAAGGTCGGAACCCCCGTGTACGAGAGCTTTTACCTTGGCAAGTTCCTGCCGTATGCGACGCCCTCCCAATATCCGTACCCGGTGATTGCAGCCGGGATGCTGACCTCGGCTTCCGCGACCCGGTTTTCGGAGACGACCCACTCGATGCCGTGCAAGGGTACGCGGGCCAACCTGCAAATGCGGTTCGTGGACGGGGTGTGGAAACAGCCGGACGCCTGGCCGTGGAACAACACCACGTTGGCCGGCAATACGTATCAGATGCGGGAGTCTCCGGGCGATCACTACCCGCTTCTGCCCGTTATCCTGAACGACTCAACCCCCAACATTTACGGGGAATTGGACGGGATCTATTACGTGTCCGGCTTCAACAATGCGGTCGAAAACACGATCACCGTAGGCGGTGACACCTATCTCGTGGTGCAGGATGTCTGGCGCACCTCCCACATCGACTATTTTGCTATGAAGCTGGCGTAAGACCATGGCGTACCAAACTGGCACCGCGAATAACGCCTCCGCACTTAAATCGATCATCGAGACCTTCGCTACGGCCAATGGCTGGACGCTGGCCTCCGGCATTCTGAGTAAAGGCCAATCGAATGTGCGGCTGATCGCGATCAATACCGATCAGGGAATTCAGCTCGAAGGGGCGAATAGCGCCGATTTTTCGACCGGCGTCGCCCCGAACTGGGCACAAGTGTACGTTCCGACCGCGCAATGGCCCATTACCTATCATTTGTTCGCGCACGGGTCACCCGACACGTTCGTGTGCGTGCTCAATTACAACGTCAACTCGTTCCAGTACCTGGCCTTTGGGGACATTACGAAATTCGGCACCTGGACCGGCGGAAATTGGTTTTCGGCGACGATGGGGCAAGCGTCGCTGGTGGTCCCCTCGATGACGGTCAGAGCGGCTATCGAGAATGTCACGCCCATATTGTCAGGTCAGACCACGACGACATCGAGTTATATCGAAAGCTCCTCTGGCGGCATCCTGGTCTATTCCACCAGTGGGTCAAGTACCCGCGCCGGCGGCTCCTTTATGCATGCCGAAATCGACGGGGTGATCTGGGCGCGGCCCCTTGATACCGATACGGTTCGCATCTCTGCGGGGGAGGGGACAGGGCGGTTGATCGGTCGTATGCCTAATGCCTGGAATGCCCAGGCCGTGCTGTTGCCGTATCTGTTGACGGCCAAACGGCCGTCCAACAAAATCAGCTTGATCGGGGAGATCGGCCATCTGCGGCATTTACGCATCGACAACTACAACCCAGGCGACCTCATCACCTTGGGGGTGGACCGGTGGAAAGTGTTTCCCTGGATACAAAAAGACACCGATTCGAGGGATGGCGTTTTTTGGGACTATCACAAGTCCGGTACGATGGGCTGGGCAATTAAGTACGACGGTCCGTAAATGGTCGCTTACGCCGGTTCCCGTCCCGGCTCCCCGATCCAGTCATCCGATTGGTACTACCTGACGGATGCGCTGAATCAGTACGCGGTCGATTACTGGTTTCCGCACGCCTCGGTCACCGGTACCAGGGTTTCCGGGGCGTACACCAAGAATTACCCGGTCAGCCAGGATAATATCCGCAGTCGGGCGGGAGTCCTAGGACATGGATTTAGGCGTGATTGGTACGACCGGGTCCACATTGTCCCCGCGAGCATCGACCTCGGCAACCTCTTGTCCAGCCAGACCCGTGAAATCGAGGTCTGGAATGCTCATTTCACAGACCAACTGTTGTCGGGAATTGCCGGCACCGGCACCTCTGGCCTGACCCTGACCCCGCCCAGCGGGCTCAACCCGCCGACTACCTTCGCGCCCCTGGAATCCCGGTTTTATGAACTTAAGATCAACAACGACGGAGCGCCCCAGATCAATGCGGCTTATACCTTCTCGTTCCTGGCCGAAACCCCGAGGCTCCAAGTCACCGGCAGCCGCGTGACGATCTGGAAGACCCGCCCGAACTGGGTGCGGGACGTGATCGAGCGCTGGCAGTGGCTGACCGATGTCCTCACCGCCTACGATAACTCGGAGCAACGGGTCAAGCTGAGGGCCAAGCCCCGGCGCGAGTACGAATTCCAGGTCACGACCTGGGCGCGGGAGCGGCAGGAGATGGAGAATGCGCTGTGGGGGTGGCAGCATCGCCTGTTCGCCGTGCCCATCTGGCAGGACCGGCGCCAGCTGCTCGCCGGGGCCTCGGCCGGGGGTTCCGCCTTGACCGTGGACACGACGAACACCGAGTTCGAGGCGGGGGGCCTGGTCATCCTGACCGATCACGAAGGATTGGCCGAGGCGCAAGAAATCTTGACGGTCTCCTCGGGGTCCCTCGCGCTGAAGCTCACCTTACAGAACGCCTGGCCGGAGGGGACCTATGCCTACCCTGCGCGGCTCGGTCGGATTGGCGACCAGCAGCGGCTGGCGCGGCTGACAGCGGACGTGGCCGAGCTGATCGTGACCATTCGGTTCGAGGACACCGGGACGGTTTGGGCGGCCCAGGATTCGACCCCCACCTACCGGGGGCTTCCGGTCTTGGAAGACAAGCCGAACTGGGCAGGCGATTTGGAGGCCGCGCTGTTCCACAAGATCCACGAGGTTGATTACCAGACCGGTGCGATTTTCGTGGAGTACGAGGGCACGGTCCCGAACCGGTTGCAGCAGTTCCGCTGGCTCCTCGACAGTCGGACCGAGATCGATCGGTACCGGAAATGGCTGTACGCCCGTGCGGGGCGTCTGATCCCGTTTTGGTTGCCGAGCCAGACGGTGGATTTCGTGGCGACCCAGCCCATCGGGGGCGGCTCGACCCAGCTCACCGTCCAGAACGTCGGCTACACCCAGTTCGCCCGTCAGCAAAATGGCCGGAAGGACCTCCGGATTCAGCTCAACACTGGCACGATCTACTATCGCCGGGTGCTGGACGCCGCCGTGTTGTCCACCGACGAAGAAACCCTGCAACTCGATACGGCCCTGAGTGCTTCGCCGATCCAGCCCTCGGACATCCGCCTGGTGTCGTTCCTGTCGCTGGCGAGGCTCGATCAGGACCAGCTTGAGATCGCCTGGCGCACCGACCAGATCGCCGAATCGGCCCATAACGTAAGGACGCTTCACTATGACGTATAGCGTTTACGAAGAATCGGCCTATTCCGGGCAGCCGGTCGAGTTGTATGAATTCCAGCGGGGGGTCGATTATTGGCGTTTCACCTCGGCGGATGAGGACCGGACCTATAACGCCCAGACCTTTACCTGGACGCCGATCACCCGCTCGACGCTGGACGAAACTTCGGAACTGAACCGAACTAACCTCGAAATCACGGTGCAGCGGGACAACCCGGTGGCGGAGCTGTTCCGGCTCTATCCGCCCGGCGCGGTCGTGACGGTCAAGATTTGGCGACTGCACCGGGGCGATACGGACGCCGCCCTGGTCTGGATGGGGCGGGTGCTCAATTGCGAATGGCTCGCCGGCGGCGAAGCGGTCCTCCACTCGGAGCCCGCGTACACGTCGATCCGCCGCAACGCCCTCCGGCGGCACTACCAGCGGCAATGCCCCCATGTGCTCTACGGCCCCGCCTGTCGGGTCAATCAAGCGGCGTTTAAAGTCACGGGCACAGTGGCCGTCCTCAATGGGTCCTCCGTGCAGATCAATGCCGCTGGGGGTTATGACGACGGTCATTTCGCCGGAGGGTTCATCGAATGGAACAGCTCGGCTGGGGTGTCCGACAACCGGCTGATTACCGACCACACGTCGGTCACCCTGGTGATGGCCGCGCCGATCATCGGCTTAGCCGTGGGGGATACGGTCAACTTGTACCCGGGGTGCGACCACACCTTGAACACCTGCAATACCAAGTTTTCGAATCACCTGAACTACGGCGGATGCCCCTACATCCCGCTCAAGAACCCCTTCAACTTGCAGACCTTGTACTGAGATGGACGCACAGGCTTTCGCCCACCAGCTCCTCGATCAAGTGCCCCTGATCCTCCTGGTCATGGGCTGGGACGACCTGATCTACATCGCCATCCTCCTGGCCACCACGGCCTTGTCGATGGCCTTGGCGCCCAAGCCGCCGAAGCCGAAACCGGCGGTGTTGAGCGATTTCGACGTGCCGACCGCCGAAGAGGGGCGGCCGATCCCGGTGGTGTTCGGAACCGTCACGGTCAAGGGGGCGAACGTCATCTGGTATGGCGACCTTGGGACCAAGGCCATCAAGAAGAAGGGGGGCAAGAAATGATGATTAAAGTTCATCACGCCCGGAGCCTCTATGGCATTAAGGGCTATTGCAGCCGGGGCATGAGGAGTTTCGCGGCCCGGCATAGGCTGGACTGGGAGAAATTCCTCACGGACGGCATCCCCGAAGAAGAGTTGCTCGCGACCGGCGACGACATGGCGCGTCAGGTGGTTGAGCACGCGCATCGGATGGAGGAGACCTAATGGGCTTCGGGAGCAAAAAGCAGACTGTTGGCTACAAGTACTATATCGGGATGCACATGGCGGTGTGTTATGGCCCGGTGGACGAGGTGCAGCAGATCATTGTCGGGGATCGGGTGGCCTGGTCCGGGGCCGTCACCAGCACCCAGGATGTGACGGTCAGCGCGGAGAGTCTCTTCGGGGGCGAGAAACGGGAGGGGGGCATCTCGGGTACGGTCGGCTTCAAATTCGGGGACGCCAATCAAGCCCAGGACAGTTATCTGGCCGCCAAGCTGGGGGCGAACTGCCCCGCCTTTAGGGGCATTCTGTCCTTCGTCCTGAAGAAGGTCTACATCGGCAACAACCCCTACCTCAAAAACTGGGCGTTCAGGCTCAAGCGCCTGCCGGCCAAGGGCTGGGACGACGCCAAACGGGACATTGGGGGACACGCCAACGCCGCGCACATCATCTACGAATGCGTTACCGATCCCGACTGGGGCATGGGCTACCCGGCGAGTTCCCTGGATGACCTTAAGTTCAAAGCGGTGGCGGACACGCTCTACGCGGAGGGCTTCGGGCTGTCCCTGCTCTTCAACCAGCAAGGACCGATTCAGGATTTCATCCAGCAGGTGCTCAACCACATCGGCGCGGTGTTTAGGCTCAACCAGACCACGGGGCTGTTTGAACTCAAGCTGATTCGGAGCGACTACACCCCGACGAGCTTGCCACTCCTCGATGAATCGAATGTCGTCTCGCTCGACAGTTACCAGCGGGCGGCCTGGGGCGAGACGGTCAACGAGATCGTTCTCCAGTACACCACTGCCGACGAAAAGGACAGGTCGATCACGGTCCAGGATCTCGGGAATATCCAGATCCAGGGCGGAGTGGTCAGCGAGACGATCAGCTACCCCGGTATTCGGGACGATGCCCTCGCCCAGCGGGTGGCCCTTCGTGAACTTAAGGTCAGATCGACCCCCTTGGCGAAGATCCGCTTAACGATCAATCGCAAGGGCTGGAACCTCCACGCCGGGGACGTGTTCCGGTTTTCCTGGGCCAAGCTCGGGCTGTCCGAGGTGGTCTTCCGGGTCGGTCAGGTTCAGGGCGGAATCCTTCAGAACGGACGGATCACGCTGGAAGCCGTCGAGGACATCTTTGGTCTGCCCACCAACAGCTATGCCGCCCAGCAGCCGGTCGGCTGGACCAGCCCCAACAACGCCCCCGCCATTGCCCCTTACCGGCTGGTATACGAAGCGCCTTACTGGGATTTGGTCCGCGCTTTTGGCGAGGCCGATGCCCAGGTGCTCCCGGCTGACGCCGGTTATCTGGTCGCGGCGGGGGTCCGGCCTTCCTCCGATGCGCTCAATTTCACCTTGATGACCCGAACCGGCTCAAATGCCTATGCGGATCAGGGCGTCGGGGATTTCTGCCCGACCTGCACGCTCGTCCAGGCCCTCGCGCCAGCGGTCAGCAGCACGATTGCCTACACCGGGGGCGTCGATATGGAGGATGTCGCGGTCGGGGATTACGCAGTCATTGGCGGCACGGAATGGGTGGCGGTCACGGCACTCAATGTGGAGGCGGGGACGGTGACCGTGGATCGGGGCATTCTTGACACCGTGCCTACGGCCCACGCCGCCGGGACCCGGATGTTCTTCCCCTACGACTTCAACGGCTTCGACCAGACCGAATGGCTGGTTGGCGAGACGATCAACGCGAAAATCCTGCCGACCACCGGGATGGGAACCCTGGCGGAGGCCTCGGCCCCCGCGGACAACCTGATCATGAACCGGCGCCAGGCACGGCCCTACCCGCCAGGCAACGTGCAAGTAAACGGCCAGCGCTGGCCGGTCGCCACGACCGGCACCCTGAGTCTGACCTGGTCGCACCGAGACCGCGTGCAGCAGACGGCGGGCTTCATCAAGCAGGACGCCGGCAACATCGGGCCGGAGTATGGCGTCACCTACACCTTGCGCCTCTATGACGAGACCAACACGTTGCGAAGAACCGTGAATCTATCTGCGGCCAATTACGTCTGGTCGGTCGAGGAGGCAGACTGCGGACTCGGACGGCTGAACGCCCATGTCCGCTTCGAGTTGGAGGCGGTACGGAGCGGCTATGTGTCTCTGCAACAGCACAACATCGAATTCGACCGGGCCGGCTACGGCCTGCACTATGGATCTTACTATGGAGGTATCTGATGGCATCGACCGAGCCGCGCAGCGGACTCAAATATGCCTGGGGCACTGGCTTCAACGGGTGGGGAGCGGACATGGACGCCAACCTGCTCTTGATCGGCCGCTTCGGCTTTCACCTGAGCATCAAGGATCGCGACCTGACGGCTCCACCCGGCACGCCGATGACCGGTGACACCTACATTTGCGCCGCCGGCAGCACAGGCGCCTGGGCCGGCAAGGATGGGCAGGTTGCGATCTACGACGGCGCGGCTTGGCAATTCGGCACGCCACGCATCGGCTGGGTCGCCTACATCGAGGACGAGGAAAAGCTGAGCGCCTACAAGGCCGCGGGCTGGAGCGCGGGGGTAGCACTATGAGCGCGAAAACGAATTACGCTGAGAACAAGATCATCGATTGGCTGTTCCGCGGCCAACCCCTCACGCCGCCCGCTACCTGGTACGTCGGCTTGTTCCTCAGCAACCCGAGCGACGCCGGGAACGACAGCGTGGAGGCTACTGGCGGCAATTATGCCCGCGTCGCCGTGGCCAGCAACCTGACCAATTGGGCCGGCACTCAGGGCGCCGGTACGACGACCGCTTCGAGCGGGACCAGCGGCACGACCTCGAACAATGTGACCGTGACCTTCCCGACCCTGACGGCGGATATTGGAACGGCCGTGGGATTTGGATACTGGGACGCGCCGACCGGGGGGAATCTCTGGATCAAGGGGGCACTGGCCCAAGCGAAGCCGTTACTCACCGGCGACACCCCGGAATTCCCCCCAGGAACTCTACAATACCAAGAGGATGATTGATGACTACGAACGTCAAACTGTTTAAATCCACCAATGTCGGAGCCCCCGCCCTTACGGGCCAGGCGGGCTCCCTGATCGCCCTGCTCGACGCCATCCTGGTCAACGGCTACAACGCCGGATCGGTGACCTCCATCACCCGCAGCGGCTCAACCGCCACCGCGACCCGCGCTGGGCACGGCTTCCAGATCGGGGACTGCATTCTCAACGAAGGGGTGGATCAGGCCGAGTATAACGGCGAGTTCTATATTACAGCGGTAACGGCAGACACATATCAATTTACCGTGTCTGGCACCCCGGTATCGCCCGCGACCGGCGTCCTGACTTCCAAGAAAGCACCCTTGGGCTGGACCAAATCCTATTCGGGCACTAACAAAGCGGTCTATCGGCAGTTGGGCGGCAACCTCATGTACCTGCGCGTCGATGACGCCGGAACCTCCACTGCGCGGGTGGTGGGTTACGAATCCATGGTCGATGTGGATACCGGCACAAACCCGTTCCCCGCTGGTACGCAGATCTCGGGCGGATTGTATTGGAGCAAAAGCAGCACCACCGATGCGACGGCGCGACCCTGGTTGCTCGTCGGCAACGACCGGCTGTTCTATCATCAAATCAACCCGAACAGTGATGGCACCGCCTCCAGTTCCATGGTGTTCAGCTTCGGTGACATCAAGAGCTACAAGGTCGGAGACGCTTTCGGCACCTGGATTGTCGGTGGTACCTCCGCTTCGGTGACTTCGAACAATCTCTTACACCATCTCGTGAACTCCATAGCATCGCCAAGCGCAGGCCACTTCCTGGGGAGGAGCTTCACTCAGGCTGGAAGTTCTCTGAATTTCGGCAAGCACAGCGATTATGTAAAAGGCCAAACGGCTTCCGCCATGGGTTCAAGCGGTATGAGCTACCCTAGTGGCCCTGACTCCAGCCTTTATCTGTCCCCGGTTTGGGTACATGAGCCGACCGGCCCGCATCTGCGGGGCGAGGCGGTGGGGTTGTGGAATCCGCTCCACGCCCGGCCTCTGTCGAATTGGGACACGTTTGAAGGTGCGGCAGGATCGGTCTTGGCAGGTAAGAAGTTCATAGCCGTGAACATGTACACCAGCGCTCAAGCGTTTCTTGAAATCAGCAACACCTGGAGCTTCTGATGGCGGATCTAGGACCCATCGGCGTTAGCCGTACTCAATCCTACGCTTCACGCTTGTGGGAGACCCCGGCGTTCTCGACGAAACGAAGCGGCGGCACTTACTCGCGCAGTTGGGATCTACCGGTGGGCGGCTCAGGCCAACTCAGCGGCGTCGTTAAGCAAGCCGGCACACCAGTGTCCGGCCGTTGGGTACGGCTTTATTACCGCAAGACTGGCGGTCTGATCGGCTCCGTCCAAAGCGGGGTCAACGGTGAGTTCTCGTTCGGCGGCCTCGATCCGGGCGCCCAATATTTCGTGATCGCGTTTGATGACCTGAATCAAGCGCCTGACTTCAACGCCGTGATCTTCGATCTGTTGACGCCGGTATGAGCTATACCCCACCGGTCGGCAACGCCGTCATTTGCGATTTTCAGGGCAGTTACACGCCGCCAGCCGGCAACTCGACGGTTCTGGAATTTAGCGTAGGGCAGCTAGGTCTGGCCGGCCTGGCAAGAGCCGCCAGTTCGGCACAGGCCGCGCTTTCCGTCCGCCGCTCGCTGGCGACCGTGGCGGCCAGCGTCAGCCTAACCACCGGCATCCTGGTGGCGCCGGTCCCGTTGCAGCTAGTTTGTACCACGGCATCCCGTAGCCGTCTTTCGACGGCCTTGCCGGTACGCCGGCCGATGACCGGCGTTTCCGCAGGCAGAAGCACGGCGTCGGCGAAATTGTATTAGCCGATCTGTGGGTCTTCAGAGACTGTTTAAGCCAGGCGCCCCTTAAGGTCCCCCGCGTGGACTGGGGGGCGATCTGACCTTAAGTTCAAAAGGAAAGCCCCGGAGAGACCTTCTTTCCTAAAATCAGGCCCCCTAAAAGTAGCACACCTTCAGCGTCTAGCTGGGCGGTGAACTTAAGGTCAAATCGACGTCCCTCGCAAAAATAAGGCTAACGGTAAATCGCCAGGGATGGCATTTGCATTCTGGAGATGTGTTCCGTTTTTCTTGGGCGAAGCTTGGGCTCTCCGAAGCGGTCTTTCGTGTTGGTAAAGTCCAGGGCGGAACCTTGCAGGACGGGCGTATTACCATTGAGGCAGTCGAGGACATCTTCGGCTTGCCGACCAACACTTACGCTGCGCAGGAGCCGGTCGACTGGACCACCCCGAACAACGCCCCGGCCGCGGCGCCGTACCGGCTGGTGTACGAGGCCCCTTATTGGGATACAGTCCGCGCTTTCGGTGAGGCCGACGCCCAGGTGCTGCCGTCCGATAACCGCTGTTCATAAGTGATAAGAGAAAGCGGCCTTAGCGTGCGGCAACACGCCGCTGATTTTTGGTGTGCCGTATTTGTGCCGAAACCTCTGGGCACACCTTCGTAAATTCTATAAGTTATTGATTTTATGGCGCCCCGGATACGATTCGAACGTACGACCTTCCCCTTAGGAGGGGGATAAAAGCGCCTTTTAGATCAAAAGGTTATCTAAGCTAATTTATAGATATCTATTATAAATCAATCGCTTAATATCAC
>Ga0196972_1000323_pt1 | contig 29164 bp, 27 predicted proteins | sample S1v_2013CmetaG_FD_148618 | JGI IMG/M metagenome (GOLD analysis project Ga0196972, IMG submission 148618) | Soil microbial communities from Anza Borrego desert, Southern California, United States - S1+v_20-13C | ecosystem: Environmental > Terrestrial > Soil > Desert | place: USA: California...
TTTGTTTTTCATACAGCACCTCACTTTTTTTGGTATGACTTGTCTTTTTTTTATACAATTTTCTACACGAACTCACTTCAATTAACATTATAGCATGATTTCTGACTACATCTACATTAAATTTGTTTCACAACAATATGTAATTTCAGCCATTTTTAGTATATTTTCATGATTATTATCATAGGTATATGTGATTTATATCACAGCCTAAATCCGAACGATTTAGTAGTATATACATGTAAGGTCATTTGATAAAAATTTTACAATTAAAAATAAAAATTCAAGGAGGACGAAATATGTTTTGCAATCAATGTGAACAAACACCATCCATGGGATGTACAAAAGTAGGTGTATGCGGTAAGAATGAGGACATCGCAGCACTTCAGGACACAATGATATTCGGTCTTAAAGGTATCGCGGCCTATGCCACTCATGCAAGAGAGCTTGGCTACAGCGACGATGAAGTGGATGCAATCACTCACGAAGCCCTTTATATGACACTGACAAACTCAAACTTCAACTTGGAAGAGCATATTAATATGGTACTTAAAGTAGGTACTGCTACTGTTAAGGTAATGGACCTGTTGGATAGAGCACATACAGGCAGACTAGGTGTACCAACACCAGTAAGAGTATCTCAAAACAAAGTTGAAGGACATAGCATTGTAATCACCGGCCATGACCTTTTCGCTTTGGAAGAGCTTCTAAAGCAGACAGAAGGCAAAGGCATTAATATATATACCCACTCAGAAATGCTTCCAGCCCACGGCTATCCTGAATTAAAGAAATACAGCCACTTAAAAGGCAACGTAGGTAAGAAAGCTGTTTGAAGAGTTCCCAGGCGCAATACTTGGTACTACAAACTGCCTAATGCCGATCAGAGGCAACTACGCAGATAGATTCTTTACTTATGGAACTTGCGGGCTTGAAGGTGCAAAGAAAATTGTGAACAACGATTTTACTCCACTGATTGAAAAAGCACTGTCCTTGCCAAAAGCAAACATAGAATCAGATGAAACCCTTATCACAGGCTTCCATCACAATACAGTGCTAGGAATCGCTCCAGAAATTATAGATGCTGTTAAGTCAGGCAAGATTAGAAGATTCTTCGTTATTGCAGGCTGCGATGCTCCAACAAAGGGCAGAGATTACTACAGAGAGCTTGCACTAGCACTTCCACAGGACTGTGTTCTATTAACTACTTCCTGCGGTAAGTTCAGATTCAATGACCATGACTTCGGCAACGTACCTGGAACAAATATTCCAAGATATATCGACCTTGGTCAGTGCAACAATTCAGGTTCAGCGGTTAAGATTGCAGTAGCTCTTGCTGAAGCATTCGGCTGCGGCGTAAACGATCTTCCTTTGAGCATAGTACTTTCTTGGTTTGAGCAAAAGGCCGTTGCAATACTTCTTGGATTGTTCAGCCTTGGTGTGAAGGACATACACGTTGGTCCATCTGCTCCAAACTGGTTCACTTCAAACGTAGTAGGCGTTCTTCAACAGAACTTCAACCTGCAATTAACAGGAGATGCACAAGAAGACTTAGCAAAGATGCTAGGATAAAATAAAGCAAAATATGATGTGGATACACCCGCACGTATTTTAAAATAAAAAGAAAGCTGGTCAATGATCAGCTTTCTTTTTATTATTCTGCATGCTTTCTCTTTACAACCTTCAGGCGGAAGAAATCTTCCCGTTCCTTTTCCTCCAGCACGTCGGTTATCGCTTTTACAAGAGACTTATATTTGGGTATTTGTATGTTTTGCAATGCGTTCGCCCTTTTCTGGGTCCTCTTTACCTCCATGGCCAGCTTATACACGGAATCCTCAATCTCTGAAAGCTCAAATACCAATTCCTTAACTTCATGAAACTTCTTAAAGGCCACATCCAATGCAGTATTTGTATGATAAAAGCTATAATAATGCTCAATATCATGGGGTTCGTGAACAATCTCAGGGATTTCCAATCCCATGATGCTTTTATTCAATATAGAGAAATCAGAAACCTCCGGCACTGAACTGGCGATTTGCTGCACGTTGGCAATACCCATAGTAATATTTGCCGCCTGCAGAGCTTCGTAAGCCTCCTTGAACACCACAGCAACTCTAGCTTGTATCTCTTCAGCTTTATCTATAAAGCCCATCATGGTCATAATCAGTACGTTTCGTTTTTTATCCAGCAGCTCAAAGCCTTTCAATGAGAGTTCCAAGGTTGCCTTGGCCGCCATGAGATTGGTTTTGGTGTAGGCAATATTGTCTTGCATGCTATCTACCCCTTGTAATACTTATCTATCAATTCAGGACTTACTCTTGTTATCTCTCCTCGAGGCAATGTGCCAAGTATCTCCCACATAATATTCAAGGTCTCTTCCATTGTTCTATTGGCTTCGGAACCCTGGTTCAAAAGCTTGCTTTCAAATTGTCTTCCGAACTCCAGATACTTCTTATCCAGATCTGAAATATCCTCTTCTCCAATAACCTGTGCCAGAGATCTTACATCCTGTACGTGGGTATATGCAGAGAACACCTGATTGGCGACATCCGGATGGTCCTCTCTGGTATAGCCTTCACCAATTCCGTCCTTCATCAATCTTGACAAAGAAGGCAGGACGTTGACAGGTGGATATATTCCCTTTTGGAACAGTTCTCTCGAAAGGAGAATCTGCCCTTCTGTAATAAAACCTGTTAAATCAGGGATTGGATGTGTAATATCGTCATTGGGCATAGTCAATATAGGAATTTGAGTGATACTGCCCTTTGAACTCTTTGTCATACCCGCTCTTTCATATAAGCTTGCCAGGTCGGAATACAAATAGCCGGGGTATCCCTTTCTCGAAGGAACCTCTTCCCTGGCGGAGGAAATCTCTCTTAGAGCTTCCGCATAGGTTGTTATATTCGTCATGATAACCAAAATGTGCATATCATGCTCAAAAGCAAGGTACTCGGCTGCGGTCAAGGCGCACCTTGGCGTTGTGATTCGTTCCACGATAGGATCATCTGCCAAGTTTACATACATCGTTACCTTATTCAGCACACCAGCTGCCTCGAACTGTCTTTTGAAAAACTCCGCTTCGGTATGCTTTATACCCATAGCGGCAAACACAATAGCAAAGTTTGTTGTTTCCCCTTCAGCAATTTGAGCCTGCTTTACAATTTGCGCCGCTAGATCATTATGAGGCAAGCCATCACCAGAAAATATAGGCAGCTTCTGCCCTCTGATCAATGTGATAAGCCCGTCAATTGAGGAAACTCCTGTTTGTATAGAATTTCTTGGATATTTTCTTGCTACGGGGTTCATTGGGCGGCCACCGATGTCATATTTCTTTTCTGCATAAAAGCCAGCTCCGTCTATAGGCGCACCAAGGCCATTGAACACTCTGCCCAAGATTTCCTTAGAAAGCGGAATCTGCATAGGACTTCCCGAAAATGCAACGCTGGTATTATTCAGGGATATTCCGGAAGTACCTTCAAATACTTGGATTACAACCTTATCTCCATTGATTTGTACAACTCTTCCCTTTTTATGTTCCTTGCCGTTGACCTCTATATCTACCATTTCATCATAGGCAGCCTCCTTGACGCCGCTCAATACGATTAATGGCCCATCTATCTTATCCAGCTTTAAATACTTAAGCTTCATCATGCTTCCCTCCCTTATTATACAAGCCTTCAAGGGATCCATAATACTGCTCTATTTCACGTTCTATCTCATCCAAAAGCTCCAGCTTTTCTTCAGGAATATGATATTTCATAGTGACGATTTTATAGAAGAGCTCATCATTTTTCACCTTCGAAATAGGGATTCCCCTTTTAATGCAATCATAAGCCTTATCGTACAACCTATCTATGACCGAAAGCATTTTGTACTGCTTTTTCAGTGATACATTGGCATCATCCTTGTGGTATGCATTTTGCTGTAAATAACCGACTTTGATTACCTTAGCCACTTCCAAAATCAATCGTTGATCGTCAGGCAGAATATCTTCGCCTACCAGCTTTACAATTTCCTGAAGCTTTCGCTCTTCCTGAAGCAGGTTCAGCATCTTTGCTCTCATATCCATCATGTTTTCCGAAATATTCTTTTCATACCAGTCCTTCAAAGGACCAACGTATCCGCTGTAAGAGTTATGCCAATTGATTGCAGGATAGTGTCTGGAATAAGCCAGAGTCTTATCCAATGCAAGAAAAGCACCTACCACCCGCTTAGTGTTTTGTGTTACGGGCTCTGAAAAATCTCCCCCCGCAGGAGAAACCGCGCCAATAACCGTTATGGAACCTTCTTCTCCCGAAAGAGTCTCTGCATATGCGGCTCTTTCATAAAACTGGGCAAGTCTGGAGGGCAAATAAGCAGGATAACCTTCTTCTGCAGGCATTTCCTCAAGTCTGCCCGAAAGCTCTCTCAAGGCCTCAGCCCACCTGGAGGTTGAGTCTGCCATAACAGCTATATGGTATCCCATATCTCTATAGTACTCCGCTATAGTTATGCCGGTATATATAGAAGCTTCACGTGCCGCAACCGGCATGTTAGATGTATTTGCAATCAACATTGTCCTTTCCATAAGGGATTCATTGCTTCTTGGGTCAATGATTTTGGGAAAGTCTTCCAACACCTCCGTCATTTCATTGCCTCTTTCACCACAGCCAACATATACGATAATATCCGCATCGCTCCACTTTGCCAGCTGGTGCTGCGTAATAGTCTTGCCTGTTCCGAAGCCTCCCGGGATAGCTGCTGCGCCCCCTTTCGCCAGCGGAAAAAAGGTATCTATAACTCTTTGTCCTGTAATCAAAGGAATCTCGATAGGCATCTTCCTTTTCACAGGTCTTGGTGTTCTGACAGGCCACTCATGGTACAGCTTCAGCTCCACTTCCTCCCCGTCATCCGTTAGCAATCTTAATACTATACGCTCCAAATTATAGGAGCCATCCTTCTCTGCAAAAATGACCCTGCCTTGGACTTGCGGCGGCACCATAATCTTATGCAGTATCATTCTAGTTTCCTGAACTGTTGCATATACGCTGCCTGCCTTTAGATAGTCCCCTTCTTTAACGGTCATATGCACTTCCCAAACCTTTTCCAAATCTATTGAAATAAGCCCTATACCTTCCGGTATATATGTTCTGCCTCCTTCATAGATACTCTCCAAAGGTCTTTCTATGCCATCAAAAATATTCGTCAATATTCCAGGACCCAGCTTAACAGACAACGGCTTGCCTGTAGGTGTTACTTCTTCTCCGCACCTAAGTCCTGAGGTTTCTTCATATACTTGAATTGTCGCATTGTCATCCTCTACCGCGACAACCTCTCCAATCAGCTGCTTGCTTCCTACCAAAACCATTTCACGCATCTTAAGCTCTTGTGCGTCATCCGCCTTTACCACGGGTCCATTTATAAAAACTACTCTTGCATTGTTATTGCTCATAAGCTGCTCACCTCATTAAATTTGCGGGTTATAGCCGCCCCTACCGTATCCTTGTTTTCATCTATCAATGCCTTCAATGTAAAATCAAGCTGAATAAGATTTTCTATATCCTCTGCTATAAATCCCCCTATAATATCCTGGGTAGATTTCAGTATTTCGCAGCTTGCATTTTTCAAATGTTGCTGCCCCACTTGCTCCAACAGCTGACGGCAAAGCTCCAAATCCTTTTCCATTGCATATACGTTGATTTTTTGAGATTCCTTTAGGGATTGAAGCATCTCCATCATATTGCTTTTCATATAGCTGCTGTACTCCAGTGAGTCCGCAAACTCTGCTGCATAGCCTCGCAGCTTTTCCAATGTTTCTTGAAGGATCCTCTGCTTTATGTTCATCAGCATATGATTTTCATCATTTCGTTCCTGTGCTATAATCCTAACTCGCTCCCGCTCTGCTTTCATCAGCGCAGAATCAAGGATGTCCTTTTTTCTGGCAGCAATTTCAGCAGCATGCTTTTCAATTTCCGCCCTGTAGCGTTCTGTCAGCTCCTGTTTTCTCATTTCTGATTGAGCTTCGATATTGCCAAATATCCTTTTGCTGAATTGCTGTATTTTATCTTGTATCGTTATAGTCATTATAACACCTCATATCTTCAAGCCTATGGATTCCTTAATGTAGTTCGTAATATAATCCGGTTTTCGTCTTTCACCATGTCTGTCCGGTATTACAGTAATAATCGGCTTTGTGCTATCCAATCGGATCACCTTCAGCTCTTCCGGTATTTTTTCTGCCAAAAGCTCTGTCATCAGTATGATCCCCATCTCATTGTCCTCAAGAAGCTCATCCAATACTGCCAGCACTTCCTCACGCTCATGGGCAACAACGCCTTTGATACCCGATAGACGAAGGCCTGTTATGGTATCAATATTGTCGCTTATCGCAAAAAACTTCATAACAGCTACCTACAATCTTCCTAGTATCATGATTGAAATGATTAATCCATATATAGCAATACCTTCGGCCAAGCCTACAAAAATAAGGGTTTTGCCAAGTATCTTAGGGTTCTCTGAAACTGCACCCAAAGCGGAGGAACCTACTGCGCCAACTGCATAACCGGCGCCAATTGTCGCCAATCCTGTTGAGAGTCCTGCAGAAATAAAGCCTAATCCTGTACCACTTGGGTCCTCTGCCCATGCGGTTACCATATCTGGTATCAACATCAGCATAAAAAGAAGCATGAATCCAGCATATGCTGCTATGCCTGGTTTAACAAATCTGGCAATTTTATCGCCCTTTTGGCTTGACTCATTGAAATACAGTGTAACCCCTGTACCTATTGTAAGTAAAACTATAGATATCGCTATTCCTAAAATTATAAACATCTCATTACCTCCTAAAATTATAAGTATTATTCATTGTGACTATTGATTTGTGCGGGGGTATAGGGTATGCCATACCCTGAGTAGTACTTGCTGAACAACTCATAGTATTCAAGTCTTAAGCTTTGTATAAATACAATTAACCCTTCAAGTCCGATAATGACCACATTACCTATAATAAGGATCAATAGTCCTACCGCTTCTGATTCAACCATTTCGGTCATTGTCGCAAAAGCTATATATAAGCCTACATGATTCAGCGCAAAAGCGCCTACTCTTATGAAAGAGATGATATTGGATGCAACGGCTAATATAGTTTCTATCACACCAAAACCAGCTTCAATGTAATAATCTGAAGCAGAGTGCTCATAAAGCTCTTTCTTTCCCTGAATCTTATGGGCAATAGGCTGTTTGAACACCATCAGAAGCAGCGCCGCTGACAGGGCTATCAGATAAACTGCTGCAGGCAGCCCAAATATGTTGGTCACCTTATCCCATATAAACAGTATCAGTACCCAAAAGAAAACAAACCCGACCAGTCCTTCTCTTCCAAATATACCCTCCTCCAAATCTCCTCTATGGTGCAGGTTAATCAGGCTGTAAACATAACCGATATTTATTAGCACAATTCCAAGAATTACTGCGCCGATTAATATTGTATTCATATCCTCCATTGGACTGATCAGCAAATGATGTATAACTTCCTCGCTGCCGAAGACACTTCCATACATCAGTCCAAAGAACATCGAACTGATTCCCAGTCTGGATAGGATGCCTCCAAAAGAGGCATTCCTCAAAATATATGTCAGAAACAGCCCGCCCAGCCATATGACAAATCCCTGACCCAGATCCCCAAACATTGCGCCGAACAGCAGCATATAGGATAGGGCAAAGAACGGTGTAGGATCCTTTTCACTGTAATTGGGTATGCCATACATCGTGACTAAGCTTTCAAAAGGCCTGAACAGTATATTATTGGTGAGTTTGGTCGGTGGCGAATGCCCATACTTTCTGTCTTCAACCGAATCCGTCATCAAAACGAATTTACCCATGAAGCTCTCTTCAATATCCTGCCTCAGTTTATCCACATCTCTGGCCGGTACGAAGCCAAACATATAAAACAGATTTTCTCCCAAAGCCATTTCAGACTTCACATAATCCAATTTCTGATTCAACACCAATGCATTGTATGCTCTTTTTATAGTGTCGTAATATTCTGCCCGGCTCCACTGAACAGAGCCCTTCAGCTCACTTATTTCTTTTTTCATATCATAGATTTCTTTCTGAATGGTCCGAATGATGGTTTCGGTGTTACCTTCGTAAGTCCTTGGGATATTCAATTCCATCACATTCAAGGAGGTAAATATCCTTTCTGACTCCTCTTTTTTATCCAAAGGAGTAACTACCGCTATGATATCACTGTCTTCCGCCACCCCAAGATGAAATACTACCGCGGGGATATTCTCGTAATTCAGCTTCAGTTTTTTGTATTTTTCACGGGAAAGCGTCATCATTTCAAATTTGAAATTCCGAAGGCTCAGCAGTGCCCCTAAATCAATCCCCTCACGTCGTGCGTATTGAAGATTTTTTAAATATTCCTGCCTAAGCTCTATGCCTTGGTTAAGTTCTTCGATCCGTTCTACTGTACTTCTGACAGAATCGTAACATACCTTTAAATCATCCATGATATGGTGGTAATCAAAACTCGGATCCACATATTCCGTCTGCACTTCCTGCTTGATATTCAGCAAGTCGTGAAGCGCCTTAATAATTTTCTCATCCTCCGAGAAATCCAACGTTGACACATAAGGCCTTATAAAAGAGAGTTCATCAATTTGATTCTTCTCACCGCTCTCCTCTTCACTTCTGAAACAGTTATTTTTAAGCTCCGAAATGGAGTTCAGCATATGAATCTTACCGTTAAAAACTATAATTCTTGCTGCTTCATCCAAGTCTTTGATGCTTCCGCAAATGCTGACCAGCTTCATTTTGTCAACAGCCATATGCTCACACCCCTTCACTAAGGTTCGTTATCAGGTACTTCTCTGCTTCAGCGCCTTGTATGCCGTATTTCACCAGCTCTATAACCGAAATCAGGTCTTTTATTTCTATTTCCATAAAGATGATATATGCAAAGATTGTAATGATTGTCATAGGGTTCACCTTCTCTACGGTGGTCAGTTCATAATACATATGCCGCTCCAATCTTCTTTCCATAAAGATATCCGTTGTACTGTCATTTTTGAAAAGAAAACTGTATCTGGTCTCTGAAGCAATTTGATAAAACTCATCAAGACTCTTTGAATAGCATAGCTTTTTTAAGAATTCCTTGCTCAGCCTATACCCTAAATGTATTGTATAATTCAAAAGCTCTTCAGGGCTCAGCTTATAAAACTTGATACCCCTGTAAATCCATTGAAGATTCAGCAAATCTGCCATTATACCCTGCGCTTTTTTCAGCACCTCAATATCCTGTTTCTCCAGCCGCTCCCATTCCTTTGACAGTATTTCATAATAGGATATATCCAATACCATCTCAAATCTGAATAAATTTTCTTTTATGTTGTTATCCAGCAGGGGCTGCAGATACTTATAGAAGGCTGTGCCTTCGAAGGCAAAGATGATATCCCTAATATATTTGGCATTAAAGACTTTCTCCTCATCCACCTTACTGTATTTTCCGATAAACACACTGTTCCTGTATTGCTTGATATCTGCGCCGTTATAAACCGCTCTGGCGATATCCTTCATCTCATCTATTTCATATTTTGCATACAGTGTGTTGATGAATCTTTTGTAGTCTCCGTTAAAGTAATGGATGATCTTGTCGATGTTGAACTGCATGCTTTGTTTAACAAGACTCTCCAAGTCCCCTCTATGAATCTGATTGACGTCCACACTCTCCAGAACCTCTCTGTAGGCCGTATTGCTTTTCAGATATCTTGCTATATCAGCTACACTCTTCTGCTCCAAGATATTGCGAAAATCCTTCTTTGTAAGAAACTCAGCCTCCAAGGCTCTAATCTTTGTGTTAACAGCTGCAAATCTAGCAATATTACTCATTTATTCCTACCTCGCGAACCCAGCATATTATTGGATGGCTGCTTTGATTTTTCCCCATAGCTCCTTTGCCAACCCGTCTACGGCATTTTCCATATTATGCGCTATGTCTTGGATGCGTCGTTCTCCTTCCAAAGCCATTTCTTTGGCTTCATCCTGCGCCTTTTCCAGCAATTCGTTATAAAGTCTTTTTGCTTCCTGCTTAGTCTCCTGCAAGCTTTCTGTTATTGACTCCATCTCTTTTTTGAAGCTTTCCTCCATAACAACCAGCTGTCTTTCCCATTCTTGTTCCAAGGCCACGGATTTTTGATCGAGCTCTATGAGTCTTTTCACATTTACACTGATTTTTGTATCCATTTCATCACCTACAAATTCTAGTTCTTGGATTAATATCTCTCCATTATAGCATAGTTTTTCCAGCATTAAAAAATATATAGATTTCAACCATTCCCTATAGATATTATTCTATGACTTTAGTTTCATACCATCATTCAGTTCCTTTCATTTTCTGCTGTTTCTTCAACCATGCGCAGGATTTAACAATTACTAATCAGAAAATTCACTATATTAATCCCAAATGTGATAGCATTCGTTTATTATTGTCAAACTTTTATAAATATTTACATAAATTATATTTTGGTATTCCCCAGATTATGGTACAATTGTAATAATAGCCAATTTGTTCATATATGTGGGGTGGTAATATGCATTTTTATAAAAATGACTTTTTAGAGCTTACTACAGAAGAGGACAACCTATTTATCACAGTATTGAGTCCTGGTTTTGATATTAGGGATTTTAATACTATCATGTCCGATTTCCCCGTTATTCATTTGACGAATTTTATCAATCTGAGAAAAGCTTTGGTAGAGGCTACCGGTGTTCCTATACAAATCGGAAGCATCAAAAAAAGAGTGGATGTCATAATCTCAAATGATGAAATGCAAGCTAGCATCTACATTAATATGAACCAAAAGGAGCTAGACCTGAATAAGACTTCAATAGCTGTAGAAATTTCTAGAGAATTGAATGAGCGCGGTGTCACAGAAGGCATCGAAAACATATATGAAAAAAGTCTGTTGGCTCAGTGTGAAATGGTGATTGCCAAAGGCATCCCCCCTGTATACGGGGAAGATGCCAAGCTGACATACTACGAGCTGTCAGACAAAAAACCTATTATCAAGGAAGATGGCTCGGTCAACTATTATGAGCTGAACCTGATTGATAATGTGAGAACAGGAGATTGGTTGGGAGAACGCATCCCCCCTCAAGAGGGAAAACCCGGCATCACTGTGACCGGAAAACTGGTACCGGGCAAGAAGGGCAAGGATTATAAGCTTAAATATGATAAGAAAACTGTCAGAGAATATGAAGAGGGCGATAAGACTGTGCTTCGTGCACTGGTGGACGGCGCTGTAAAGTTCGATGGCAGCAAAATAAAAATAGACAATCACCTCATTATACCCGGAGATGTTGGCTATGAAACAGGAAATATAAATTTTGACGGTTATGTAACAATTAACGGAACTGTTAAGGATGGTTTCACCGTTACAGCAAAATATGATATCGCAATCAATGGCAATATGGGCATCGGCGCTGTGGGACAAATCCTATCTAAGGAAGGCAGCGTCTATATCAAAGGTGGAATCTTCGGAAAAAATGTCGCAAAAATTGACGCCAAGAAGAACGTATATGTAAAGTATTGCAACGAATGTGTGATAAATGCCGGAGAAGATATCAACGTAGGTTTTTATGCCTTAGACAGTACATTAAACGCACAGAAGATACTCCTGGATCCAAAGTATGGAAAAATCATCGGCGGATCTATTACCGCTGAAGTAAAAGTTGTTTCCGGGGTTATCGGAAACAAATATGAGAAAAAGACTGTGATCAATGTGCAGGGCTTTGACAGAAATGCAATCCGCAAGGAGTTTGAACAGCTGTTGGAAAAATATAAAGAGCTTCTGCAGGAAGCAAACTCTGTGAAGCGTCAAATAGAGATATTTGAATATAACTTATCCGGTGCAGAATATGCAGATATGGACGAATACAACAAATGCGTAGCTAAATATGAAGACATTGTAGAAGAGATTAAGCTTTTGGATGAAGCGAGGAAAAAACTGCAGCAGACGCTGCAGACCAAAGGTGAGGGTGAAGTGGGAATATTCCAGGCTGCTTACCCGGAGACCATTCTTGAAATCAAGAAAATGCAGAAAAAAATCAATTCTATTGTAAGCGGCAGTTTTTATGCAGAAAACAGAGAGTTGCACCATAACTAAACAGGAGTGAATGATATGAATCATGAAAGTACTGATACTAAGCTACATAGATACAACGCACTACTGCAGGCGATTGACTTTTTTACTCAGAAATTCAACATCAACCAGCTGTCCAGCTATGCCTTTGAGTTTACAAATGATGTGCTTTCATTGGACTCATCTGCTCTTTTCATAAAAATGGATGACAGCTTTCGTTTAGTGAAGGTTAAAAATTATGCGCTTAGTGAATATTGCATAGAGGATACCCCAAAGCTTCAAAGAATCGCTACCTTTTATGGTAATGTCATGACCTCCGGCTTTGATACCTATTTTGATAAAAAAGATATTGACGCCTTTGAGATCAAGGTGATCATTCCGCTTATTATTAAGGATCTGCTTTTTGGCTTTATCGTAACCAAAGGAAATCATGAAGACAGGATGGATCATGATGATTTGATGATGTGCAAAGCATTGATGCAGCTTATCAACAACTCTTTGGAATCCAGCAAGAACCTGATGGACTTGCAGCATACAAATAATCAGCTTGACCAGAAGATATTCAACCTGTTTTCCATTAATCACAGCTCCAGAATGCTATTATCCGAGCTGGATATCAATAAGCTCTACTCACTGGCCATCGATATTTTTAGCGAGCTTACCAGCAGCCGTATAACCTCCTTCGGGTTGTATGATGAGATCAAAGATAAAATCGTATTGAGAGGTTACAAGGATGTCTTTTCTGCTCATCAATACCAGATGGATTTCGAACTGCTGGATCATTATTACAGAGGCTACAAAGTAGTTTTTCATTACCATGACGACAAGGACTTGCTGCAGAGCATTTTTAAGAACTATGATGCATTCAAGCATATGGACGCGGAATATATCATATTGATTGTCAAGGACAGAGTACTGGGCTTTGTGACAATCAGCAAACCGGTAAATGACAGGGCTTATGATCAAGCCCTTTTTGAGCTTATCGAAAGCCTGGCTGCATCAACCTATATTTCCTTTAAAAATGCCATCTACTTCAATGAAATAGATCGGCAGAGAAGGACAAATCAGCAGAAGCTTCATACCCTGACAAATCTCAATACATTGATTAGAAATATAAACAGCTGCTCTACCATAGACGAGCTCTGTGAAATAGCAGTAAAAACCCTGCATTACGGCTTTGGCATCAAAAAGGTGTTTATTGCACTGAAAGAAAAAGACCATTATGTCATAAAGAATTATGTCGGCTTTGAGCTGAGTGACAGCATGCTGGACATAAACGGCAATTGGCAAGGCATTCAGACAGACTCTTATGTAAGCTATTTGGCGGACGAAACAAACATCTACTTATCCGCTTCTCTATCAGCATCAATTGGTACGAGCAACTGCCTCGTTATAAGTCCTATCACCAACGGAAATACTGACCTCGGCGAGGAACAAACTCCACTTGGTTATGTGGTTGTACTGCATACCCCTCAAAACTTGAAGGAGGAAGAAGTACTGCTGATAGAAACCATGTCAAACAGTATCGCACCTGTTGTGAATCACTTGCAGGAAATCAGACAAATCAAGCAAGAATATATAGTCAACCCAAAAGAGCTGTTCATGAACAGTTTAAGGGCTAAACTGGACAACAGAGAAAGATATTCCATTGATTTCTATATTTATTATAAAAAACTGGTGCAAATCCCCTTTGAACAATTGGATTTAAGGTGCTACAATCAATACGAGCACTATTATTTTGATAATATGCTCCTTGCGATTAGCTATGATCAATTGGAAGAACACGATTTTGACGGCGGCATAGAAGCAGCAAATTTTGAAGATGCTATTAGCAAGATAAAAACCACGTACATACAGAATATTTAAGGAGGACACCAATTGCTTAACACAATCATTTTCGACTTGGATGGAACACTATTGTCAATGGATATGGAGAATTTTATGAATATCTATTTCAAGGAAATGGGTATGGCATTTCATGATATGATAGAGCCAAAAAGGCTTGTAGACAATGTCTGGAAGGCTACAAACGTAATGGTCAGCAATATAGAGCATCGCACCAACGAAGAAGTATTTATGGATAAGTTTCAAACATTGATTGATGGTGATTTGGAAACTTATCTTCAGCGTTTTGACGAATTCTATGACAAAGGCTTCTTAAAGACAAAGGCAGCAGTGGCCAGTGTGCCAACAATCATTGAAGCAGTAAAAAACCTAAAGTCAAAGGGATATGATGTAATCGTAGCAACAAACCCCTTGTTCCCAAGAAAAGCTATCCTTCATAGGCTTGCTTGGGCAGGCTTTAAGGAGGAAGACTTCAGTTACATAACCTGCTATGAAAACAACCATTACTGCAAGCCGCAGATTCAATTCTATGAGGAAGTGTTGCTGCAAAACGGCAAGACTGCCGAGCAATGTATGATGGTAGGCAACGATGTGGAAGAAGATTTGATTGCCGGGAAATTAGGCATGCAAACCTATCTTATCACCAATCAGATAATTCGGAGAACAGAAGAGCCTATATGCTGCACACATCAAGGAACCTATGATGACTTCCTGAGCTTCGTTCAAGAGCTAAAAGAAATATAAATAATAATCCCCCGCTGAGCGGGGGATTATTATTTATATCAGATTTTCAATCTATGGTAAGACTTCTTTCCTTTCTTTATGATAGTCTTGCCATCTTCGAAATCCTTCTCTGTAATGATGCGATCAATATTTTCAACCTTTTGCTCATTCACAGTGATTCCGCCTTGAGTTACAAGTCTTCTGGCTTCACCCTTCGAAGGTGCCAATCCTGTCATAACCAACGCATCCAGAATATTAATTCCTTGTGCCAGCTGCTCTAAGTTTATCTCGGTAGTCGGAATGGATTCTGAATCGCCGCCTCCGCCAAAAAGTGCCTCTGCCGCTTGCTGTGCCTTCATTGCTTCTTCTTCACCATGAACGATCTTTGTCATTTCAAAAGCCAACACCTTCTTAGCCTCATTGATCTTTTCACCAGGCAGGCTGCCCAATCTCCTTACCTCATCCATTGGCAGGAAGGTCATAAGCGCCAGGCATTTTTCTACATCTGCATCAGCTACATTTCTCCAGTACTGATAAAAATCGTAAGGAGAAGTTTTTTCCGGATCCAGCCAAACAGCACCGGCTTCAGTCTTGCCCATCTTCTTCCCTTCACTGGTTGTCAGCAATGTGAAGGTCATGCCATAAGCTTCTGCTCCTTCTACCCTTCTTATGAGATCCGCACCCGCCAGTATATTGGACCATTGGTCATCTCCACCCAGCTGTATTCTGCAGCCGTATCTTCTGTACAACTCCAGGAAGTCATAGCCCTGCATCAGCATATAGTTAAACTCCAGGAAGGACAGCCCTTTTTCCATTCTACTTTTAAAGCATTCTGCTGTAAGCATCCTGTTTACTGAGAAATGCACACCGATTTCTCTTATAAAATCTACATAATTTAGATTCAACAGCCAGTTTGCATTGTTGTCCATGATGGCTTTGCCATTATCAAAATCAATAAATTTCTCGAATTGCTTCTTGAAGCACTGAGCATTATGCTCAATTCCTTCTCTCGTCAACATCTTCCTCATATCCGTTTTGCCTGTTGGATCTCCTACCATAGCTGTACCGCCTCCTATCAAGGCGATAGGTCTATGTCCGGCTCTCTGCATGTGCGCCATCGCCATAACAGTTAGGAAATGTCCTATGGTCAGGCTGTCTGCAGTGGGATCGAAACCGATATAAAAAGTTACTGACTCCTTTCCTAATAGCTCTCGAATCTGCTCCTCATGGGTTACCTGGGATATAAAGCCCCTTTCCTTCAATACGTCAAAAGCATTTACTTTATTCATAATGCACCTCCGATTATTTTTCTATATTATTTTTGAAAACAAAAAGAGCCCTCGTCCTGAAAGGGACGAAAGGCTCGCGGTACCACCCTAGTTGATTGCATTTCAGTGCAATCCTCTTGTTACGAGTACATACATACTCTCTTCCTTAGTAACGGCGGAAGCTTCCGGCACAACCTACTTTTTCATTTTTCAGTCTGCAGCTCAAGGGTGTATTTCATATTGTACTCATATTGGCTTGCACCTTCCGCCAACTCTCTAAAATGCAATATCAACACTACTTTTCCCTATCATAGCTTTTGGTATTTAATTACTAATATTATAATGTCCTAAAAGTATTATGTCAATATTTTTTGCAATCATGCAGCTAGGGGCAATTTTGTTGAAACACCTCATGTATTTCAGCCTTTAGAGTTACACCGTTTCGTCTTAGGACTTTGTCCAACGCATTTAGTGCTGTGTAGACGTTTTGGGGTCTGCAGTTTTCACCCATATGCCCTATTCTAAAGACCTTATCCTTCAGGAAGTCAAAGGCTCCTGCTATCATGATACCGTGCTGATTGAGCATTTCATCGAACAGCGCTGCAAAACTTAATTCTTTTGGCATCATTACAGTTGTCACTGTATTGGAATAACCATTAGCCGCATATAATTCCAATCCCGCCTCAGCCATGCTTTTTCTAACTGCTTGTGCTATCATCTTATGCCTCTCTACTGCATCGCCTTCCCTTAGGATAATTTCCACTGCTTTGCTTAAAGCAAATATGTCACTTATTGGCTGAGTGTAAGGAAACCACTTACCCTGGTACCAATCCTTCCACATATAAAGGTTTGTATAATAGCCTTGTATTGGGAATTTTCGATTAGCCATCTTATCCCATGCCGCTCTGCTTATACTCATAAATGTCAATCCTGGAGGTGCAGACAGGCATTTTTGTGACCCGCCCAGTACAATATCAATTTTCCATTCGTCCACATTCAGTTCTTCTCCACCAATAGCGGAAACCGAGTCTACTATAGTTAATATGCCATGGCTATGTAATAAAGTACATAGCTCATTTATAGGATTTGTAATGCCTGAGGGAGTCTCACAATGTACCAAGGTCGCAGCTTTAAAATTATTCTGTTCCTTCAGAAATCTCTCCAATGATCTAACCTCTATGGCGCTTCTATAATCTCCACTGTAATAAACAACTTCTGCCCCATACATTTTAGCAAAATCACCAAAGCCCTTGCCAAATATGCCATTATCTATGCAGAGAACCTTGTCACCAGGCTCAATCAGTGAGGCACAGGCGGCTTCCAGGCCTAATATACCTTCACCTGACAGTATCAGTACTTCGTTATTAGTATTTAGCAATCGTTGCAGCTTCTCGCAGGTAGATTTATAGAACTCAAAAAACGCAGGATCCAGGTCTGGGTTTGTAATCGGTTGTGCCAGTGCATTTCTGACTTCCTCGCCAATATATGTAGGCCCAGGGGTCATAATAAGCGGCATTTTCATCTCTTCTTTCCTCCAGTTTATATTATCTTATACCTCTATGATAGTTTGGCTTTCTTTAATGCGGCTGTCAAAGGCAATGCAACCGCAGCACCAATTACAATTTGGGTCACATTCCCTAATATTGAAGTCATAGGCTGCAGCCAATTCCCATATAATATTACCTCTGTAAGGTAATATCCGGCTATCATCCATAATGCTCCCACAACTATTCCCAATAAATTGTATGCCCAGCTTCGCCCTGATTTATGATTCAAATACGCTATTTTGCCAATTAAATATCCCATAACCCCTCTCACCACAAAAGTAAAAGGTGTCCATGCCGCCCATTCTGAGAAAAAATCAAACAATGCCATTCCAAAAGCTCCGGCAGCAGCACCTTTTCTTCCTCCAAACACGAGGGATGCAGTGAACAACATTGTATTTCCCATGTGTATTAAGCCGCCGTTTACTGAAACAGGCAGTTTTATCTTTATAAAGCTTGTTGCAATGAATACCAATGCAATGAGCAAGGCAGTCATAACCATATCCTTGATTTTTATGGTTTGATTTGTTTGAAAATTAGTATTCAACTTATCACTCTTTCTCTATTTATTCGTGCACTACATAGGATTATAATCACTCATGGCATTTTTTGAAACACTTTTGCAGTCACTTTAACCCTCAAAACCGAAAAAAGCCAAGATTGTATCGATACAATCTTGGCCATATTTTGATATTCATTGAAGTATCCCGGCTTTTCAGTTAGAATTATATCAGACAGAAATGTGGAGGAATAATACATGAATAAAGCGCAAAAAGCAGATTTGGCACTGCTATTGGTTACAGTATTTTGGGGCGCCGGTTTTCCGGTTACCAAGTTTGCACTTCAGACCATCCCACCCTTTTATCATATTGGACTTAGATTTTTAGTAGCAGCAGTACTGCTATCTGTGATTTTCTTCAAGAAAGTCTCCAAGCTGGATAAAAGCATTGTTAGACCGGCTATAACAATGGCATCTTTGCTGTTTCTAACCTATGCACTGCAAACAGTAGGCTTACTTTATACCACTGCATCAAAATCCGCTTTTTATTCAGGTTTGGCGGTATTATTTGTACCTATTCTTTCCTTTATATTTTATAAAGCAGCTATTAACAGAAGCACCTTGATTAGTATTATATTGGCGTTTATAGGCCTGTTCTTACTATCTTTCTCGGGCAATATCTTCTCATTTAATATAGGGGACTTCATGACCATTCTAAACTCGGCTACTTATGCTGTACTTTTACTTTTTACATCGGATTATGTAAAAAAACATGATGCTACACAGCTCTCCATAGTTCAAATGTATTTTGTGTCTATAATGGGTTTTATCGCAGCTTTTATATTTGACAGGTGGGAAACCCAAATTTCACTTTTGAGCTTTAATTCCCTAATGTTCTCTGCAGTTTTATGTACTGCCTTTGCGTTCTGGATGCAGGCCACCGCACAAAAATTCACTTCCGCATCCCATGTAGCGCTCATTTTTACAATGGAGCCTTTATTCGGCGCACTTACTTCCTGGCTGCTGCTAGGCGAAATTTTGGGTTTAAAAGGATTTGTCGGAGGCTGCTTTATCATTTCAGCGATGCTCATTGCAGAGCTCGACCTTACTGAAATAAAGCAAAGATTGCATGCTTGGCGCAAAAATGAATTCAAAAGCTTAGATAAAGAATTATAAAGGCAGACTAAATCGCTTAGTCTGCCTTTTATCACATCTTTTTGGGTTGAAAGTATCCGCCTAGAGATGATCTTACATCCATAGTGGTTATAAAAGCGCCGCAATCCTGGTCGTTGGTAATTCGCTGAAGCTCCCTTACCTTTTTTCGCTCTGTTATGATATTCAGCATATAGCTGCTGCCTTCCATACCGTTCCCTTCAAAAATTGTAACACCAAAGCCGGCATCTCTTAAAGCTTCAACGATTCCACAGCTTAAATCCTTAACAATGATCTGAACAATGAGCCTTCCGATGGAAAGCTTCTCCTCCAGCTTGCTGCCAACAAAGTTTCCGCAGGCATAGCCTAAGCAATATGCAATAATCAGCAGCGGCTTATTGATATTGCCAACTACCTTTCCCAAAACAATCAGGTAAATCATCACTTCAAAAAATCCGATTACTGTAGCAATCTTTCTCTGTCCCTTTACCAGAAGAATTGTTCTTATTGTTCCCATGGAAACATCCACAATCCTTGCCGTAAATACAAAAAGAGCTTGTAAAATCAGTTCCATCCTAACCTCCAGATATTTGTTTTCTATGTATGCCCATGTTTATTATTGAAAAACAAAAGCATTTGCAATGTAAATTTCTGACATCCCACTTTAATTATATTTTCTTTATAAAAATATAACAATATGATTAGTAAATATTTTATATTTTTGAAAGGAGTACTGTTATGAAAAGACAGCATAAAACTTTGGCTTTATTATTAGTTCTAGTATTAATTGTCTTTAGTGCTGCAGCCTGCCTGCCTTCTCCCGCAAGAAGACCGGCACCAAACAATTCAAATGTTGACTACAGAAATTATAATAATGATACTGCACCAAACTACACTGCACAAAACGATCAGGGAAATACCCGAAATAGAAATATGGGGAATAACACAGACAATCAAACCTCCTCGTTATTCTCAAAGCTGGATTACAGCTATGCAACTATAACTAAGAATATCAATGTACGCACCGGACCAAATGCGTCAACCCCAGTAGCAGCAAACCTTCAAGAAGGAGATAAAGTAAAGGTCATTGGCAAATTGAACGGCTGGTATGTTGTGAATATACCAAATACAAACAAGGTCGGATGCATCTCTCCAAATTATGCAAAGCTTTATTCTGCACAACCTGCATCCACAAATCCCGAACCGACAAAACCAATACCGACAACACCAAATACTCCTGCCGCTCCAACTAGACCTGCGGGCAATTCGCCAGTTGCAAGAGAACCAGGCGGAACCACAGCAGGCGGCAATACACCAGCATCACCAACAGGCAGCGGTACACTTACTGCACAAGGATCAAGAATTCTACAGCTTGCAAATGCTGAAAGAGCAAAGGTTGGCGCACCACCTTTGAAATCCAATGCTGAACTGAATAAACTGGCAACCATGAAATCTCAGGATATGGTTGAAAACAATTACTTCAGCCACCAATCCCCTACTTATGGCTCACCTTTTGATATGATGAAGACCTATGGAGTAAGCTATATGTATGCAGGAGAAAACCTGGCCATCAACAGCGACGCTGACAAAGCTCACAACGCTTGGATGAACTCAGAGGGCCACAGAAAGAACTTGCTGAATCCTGATTTCACAGAGATAGGCATTGGTTTATATCCAAAAGGAAATGGTTCTTATGCATACACCCAAATGTTTATAGGTAAATAATATTAAATAAAGCTATAAGGTTGCTTATAGCTTTATTTTTATATCAGCTTGACCTCCATCGCCATATAATGAAGTAGAAAGCTTGCCTCTAAGTATCGTTGTATATATTGTTGATATTTGATGGAGGGTAATAATATGAAAAGTAATTCGAATGCTATAAAACTTATGCTGCAGCTGCTGCAAGGAGCTTATAGCTCAGGAACAAACATGCCTGATGTTCAGTGCAGCCGCATATTTCAGCTGCTTAATAATGAAAGAGCCAAAGCTGGCCTTAACTCCTTAGTTTACAATACCGCCTTAAATGGTTTGGCCTTTATGAAGTGCAGGGAAATGGTGGAGAAATCCTATTTCAGTCACCAGTCTCCCACTTATGGTTCTCCCTTTGACATGATACGCTCCAATGGCATAAGCTATATTTGCGCAGGTGAAAATCTAGCAATAGATTCCAACGCAGACTATGCACATACTGCTTGGATGAACTCACCGGAACATCGCAAAAACATACTTCACAGGAGTTTTACACAAGTTGGTATTGGAGTACATCCGAAGGGAAACGGAAGCTATACCTATGCCCAGCTGTTCATCGGATAACTTCAGCTTTTTTGCCAAGCAAATTGACAATTATTTATTAATGCTACATAATATATAAGGAATTATTATGTGCAAAGAAAAATACTGCAGATATACTTTAATGAAAAACTCCAATTCGCTGAGTTTATAGGAGGAACTAAATGAGAATGAGACACAAGCCCTATGCGGTTGATAAGCTGGCAGGGCATCCAGATATCGTTGTTTTTAAGCCTATATTGCACAAAGGGCATTGGGCGGAGCAATTCGGCAACAGCAAGCCTATATGTGTTGAGCTTGGAATGGGCAGAGGTCAGTTTATCACGACCAACGCCGCAAAGCATCCAGAAAACAATTACATCGGCATTGAAAAAAAGAATGAGGTTGTATTGTCTGCTTTACAAAGAGTCTTGGACTCCAAGCAGTCTACAGAAAATCTAAGAATGCTTCCAACTAATATAGATTATATTTCTGAGATATTTGACAAACAGGAGATAGACAAGCTTTTCATCAATTTTTGTGATCCTTGGCCAAAGGACAGGCATGCAAAACGTCGTTTAACCTACAGGAATTATCTAAACGAATACAAGGAATTATTGAAGCCTAAGGCGGAAATCATTTTCAAAACGGATAACAGGGAGCTTTTCGATTTCAGTATAGGTGAATTCCAAGCATGCGGATATGAAATCGCTGAGATTACTTATGATCTGCACAAGCTGGAGGACCCAGAAAACGTCATGACTGAATATGAGAAAAAGTTCTCCGACATGGGTGTAAAAATAAATAGATTAAAGGCTTTTGTTCTTTAACCAATATAAAAAAAGAGAGCAAATGGTGATAAATAAAAGTGGCAGATTTACCTCTGCCACTTTCTTACTAACTATACCATTGCTTCACTTTTTCCAAATTTCTAATGATAATGCTGCTCTTATCCAGTTCTATAGACTTTTCCTTCTTAAAGGCAGCCAATACTCTAATAACCGTTTCTCTTGTAGTTCCTACAATGTTAGCCAGTTCCTGCCTAGAGATATTTAAATCCAATACGATTCCATCTGCTGACTTCCTGCCATAATCCTCTGCCAGCTTAACCAGGGCTTGTGCCGTTCTACCGAAAGTATCATAAAGCGCAAGATTTCTAACCTTGTTTTGTGCTTCCACCAATCTTTTATTTAAGTACTTTATAAGCTGCAGTGAAATCTCCGGTGTTTTAACAATCAGCTGCTCCAAATCGCTGTTTTTTATCATCCCAATCTGAGCATCCTCCAGCACTTCTGCAGTGGCTGGATAAGCAGTATTGCTAAATAAGGTAACTTCTGCAAAAACATGTCCCTCGTTTAATATATGCAGGATATGCTCTCTGCCATCGCTTGAAATTTTTGATATTTTTACCAGGCCGGACTTGATATAATAGAACGCCTCCCCCGGCTCGCCTTCCATGAAGATAATTCTTCCCTTGGTGTAAGTACGCATGATGGAAATATTATCTATCTTCTCTAGATATTCATCTCTTAGCTGGGAAAAGATGCTTATTTGCTTTAAATAATCATACTTCATCAAAACTTCTCCTAATATACATGATATATAATTTTATCAAACTTTACGGATTTTTTCATCAAGGTATTTGAAAAGCATAAAACAAAAGCAGGCATTGAAATGCCTGCTGAATTTTAGCTTTCCAGTCCTTTAACCTGAGTTTTGCCAGTTCTTACGATATCTGCTATATTCACACTATGGTCACTGACTCTCTCCAGATTCGTCAAAAGATCCAAGAATATAACGCCCGCGCTTATATTGCAGTTTCCTTCATTCAGACGCTTAATATGCGCATCCTTGAATTGATCTCTCAAATCATCCACTGTTCTCTCATAATCATCCACTTTTTCCACCAGCTCTGGATTCTCAGTCTTTAGAGCTTCCAAGGCGTTTACTAAAGCTCCGTCAACCTTTTCACCTATAAGCTTTAGCTCCTCTATGGCAGAATCAGAAAAATTAATATTATTATCAATCTTGTATTGTGCTATTTCAGCCAAGTTCTCCGCATGGTCGCCGATTCTTTCAATATCGTGCAAGGTATTGAACAATGCACTTACCTTATATCTTTGATCCTCGCTTATCGCTGTATTTGCTACCGCTACAAGGTATTCTCCAATTTTCTTTTCCAACTCGTTGATGATTTTTTCATCACTGTATAGCTTATCTATCACCTTATCGTTATAATTCATAATTGCACTGATGCCCGCCTTTACGTTGCCTCTTGCAATTTCACCCATTCTGATGATCTCTTTGACAATTTGCACTACTGCAACAGTAGGCGTTTCAAGTAGCCTGCTGTCCAAATACTGGAGTTCAAACTCCTCGTGCTTATCCTCGCCAGGTACAACCTTGGTTACAAACTTGATCAGCAAAGCTGCAAAGGGCAGCTGAATGATTACATTGGCAAAGTTGAAGAAGGTATGTGCATTGGCGATCTGCCTCATAACATCAGTTGCCGTCATACCAACCAACCATATAACAGGCTTCAATACAATCATGAAGATGATTGTACCTACTATATTAAAGGTTAAATGCATAATTGCAGCTCTTTTTGCGGTTATTGTAGTACCTACACTTGCAAGCAGTGCTGTTACGCAAGTACCAATATTATCCCCAAACAATATTGGCAAGGCAGCCTCAATAGGAATAAGACCTTGCATAGCAAGCGCCTGAAGTATACCTATGGTTGCACTGCTGCTTTGTACAATAGCAGTTAATCCAAGACCTGCCAAAACCCCCAAAATTGGGTTATGCTGAAGTGTAACCATAAAGTTGATGAAGGCCGGTACTTCTCTCAACGGCTTCATGGCGTCACTCATTTCATGCATACCAGAGAATAATAGACCGAAACCTAATAGAAACTCTCCAAATAGCTTATAAGACTTCTTGTTGGTGAAAAGCATCAACGCTGCACCGATAATTAATGAATATGGTATGATGGCATTAAACTTAAATGCTATCAGTTGTGCAGTCATTGTAGTACCGATGTTGGCACCCATGATTACTCCAACGGCTTGGGCCAAATTCATAATGCCCGCATTTACCAAGCCCACGACCATTACGGTAGTAGCACTACTGCTCTGTATGATGGCGGTTATCAGAGCCCCAACCAATACTCCCAAGTACTTATTTGTTGTAAGTATTTCAAGCAGTCTCTTCATTCTTCCACCAGCTGAACGCTGCAATGCATCTGACATGATTTTCATACCATACAAAAACACTGCAAGTCCCGCTAGAAGACTTACTATCATTCCTAGCAAAAAAATCCCTCCCAAATAAAATAAAATCAATCCTTGATAATCATACTATAGTTGGACAGCCAGTACAATATTTAATTTACATAACATCACTATCCAATGTTAATTCTATGTTAATTTCTCGTTAACTCCTTATTATATTCTCCCTTGCTCAGTAAAGCTTCAAAATCCACCTCATTAATGATGATAGCCAAGAAAATCAGCAAACATCCTAAAACCATCTTCAATGTCATGGCTTCATGCCAGAACAGTACAGAAGCCACAGCTCCAAATACGGATTCAAGACATAGTATGATTGCTGCATGGGTAGACGGCGTGTTTCGCTGCGCCAGATTTTGAATCAAGAAAGCAGCAAGCGTGCTTAATATTGCTGAATACAGAATACCGCTCCATATGCCGATACCAGACAATACAGGCACAGGCTCCAGTGTTAAAGCCAGCAGACTGCATACCACTCCGGTAAATATGACTTGAATTGTTGCTAAAACGTAGCCATCGGTTTTTTTTGCAAAATGACCAATAGACACGATGTGACAAGCATAAAATATGGCACACAGAAAGGTTAAGAAATCCCCGGCGCCAATTGACAGCTGCTCATTTACAGAGATTAAGGATAAACCGAAAAACGCCACTACTGCTGTGATGACCGCTTTCCTGCCCGGAAACTTCTTGGTAAACAGGATCATGATAAAAGGAACCAGCACTACATTGAGTCCTGTGATAAAGCTTGATTTAGCCGGCGTAGTTAGATAAGCCCCAAAGGTCTGTGTGATAAATCCCAAAGAAAGAAACACACCGATGATGCAGCTGCTTTTGATATCCTGAATCGAGGCCTTTCTCAGTCTGGGCCAGAAAATGGCAGCCATTATGACACCTGCTATCATGAATCGAAGGGATAAGAAATACAATGGTGTTGTCACTTCCAATGCATTCTTGGTTACCACAAAGCCCCCGCCCCATACCATGGCCACCAGCAATAGGCTTAAATCCCAGAGAAGTGTTTTTGATACTATCTTATTATTCAAACTAAACCCACCCCACATAAAAATCTACAACACTTATTATACAGTAATCCAACACTTCTTCCAATTTAATTATCTCTTATGTTATATACATTTGATTCTATTATATGTCCACCCATCGTATAATATTGTAATAGGAGGGATTATTGTGGGTTTTTTTAATAATTTAGGAAACAAACTAGGCAAAACAGCACAAACTGTCACTAAAAAATCAGAAGACCTTGTTGAAATTGCAAAGCTGAATATAACTATAGGAAATGAAGAAGATAAAATAAAGAAGCTGTTATTAGAAATGGGCAGTGAGCTTTATGCGAAATTTGATAATGGCGAGTGCTTCGGTGAGTCCTTAAACGAAAAATGCACGCAGGTAAAAGCAATATATAATTCAATTGCCTCATTGAAAGAAAAGGTAAACTCCGTAAAAGGGCATAACGTGGAATCAGAATGCTGCAAGGACATCAAAGATGAACCAATAAATTCAGGAGAAGTTTCAGAAGAAAATCCAGAAGAGCATATAGAGAAAGATATAGGTGTGCAGTGCTGTTGTACAGATTGCGATAAAAAGACAGAAGATCAGTAATAAAGTCCCCTAGAATAATCTAGGGGACTTATTTGTTTTACTTAACTAAACTTAAACATATTGATGGTTGATTCCAATTTCTTCGCCATCTCATTCAGTTCCTCTGCCAGAGAACCAACTTGTTCCGCCGCAGCATTTTGCTGCTGAGTTGATGCCGAAACCTCTTCTGAACTTGCAGCAGTCTCTTCAGATACAGCAGAAATGCTTTCTATTATAGCTACAACGTTTTCTTTGCTGTTCTTAACCTTTGACAAGCTTGCAGTAACATCATTGATTCTATCTACTATTTCCTTTATTCCATTAGATATCTCTACAAAGGTTTCCTTGGAATTTACCACTGCCTTGTTTTGCTCATCACTTACCAGCTTAGATGTTTTCATCACATCTTGTGTCTTTCTGACATCCTGCTGAATAGCTGCAATGATTTCTTTGACGTTATTGCTTGACTGACTTGTCGTTTCTGCAAGCTTCCTAACCTCATCGGCAACAACTGCAAAGCCTCTGCCTGCATCTCCAGCTCTGGCTGCTTCTATAGCTGCATTTAATGCCAGCAGATTGGTCTGCTCAGATATTCCCATGATTGTTTCCACAATGGTATTAATCTGGTTGGCCTTCTCATTTAACTCATCAACGATGGCTTCAACATCCTTGCCAACCTTATTACTTTCAGCTGTCTTGTCCTCCAGCATTTTCATCGCTTCTAAACCTTTTACATTGGCGTGATATATTTTCTGTGAATAGTCCTTACTCTGTCCGATTTGCGCAGTTATGATTTCGATTTCTTCTGACAGCTTGGAAACTTCTATTACTCCTTTTTCAGCATCATTGGCTTGTTCGCTCGCTCCATTTGCGACCTCCGATATAGCTCTGGTGACGTCTTCAATAGATGCCGCCGTTTGTTCAGTGGTCGCTGCAAGCATTTCTGAAGATGAAGAAACGCACTTGCCTAACTCATCTATTTTAATCATTAACCCTTTAATGTTTACCAGCATATTCGTGAAACTCTGACTCAGTCTGCCCAATTCATTCTTTGATTTATGACTATAGTGTACATTCAGATCGCCTTGAGCAGCTTTTTCCATAAGCTGAACGATATTCTTAATTGGCTTTGCAATACCATTTGCCACAAAATATGTTACTATGATAACAATTAAAATAAGAGCCAAAGCGACCATTGCATTTTTTAACTGCACATCCGCTACAAAGGCCATTGCATCCGCTTTTTTCTCAACCGTTATAACTGCCCAGTTGCTGGATTTGCCCGGCAGCTTTATGGTACTGTACGCGCTGATGACTCGCTCTCCATTCCCATCTATATACTCCGCGATACCGGTTTCTCCGTTTAGCGCCTTTTCTGTGATTTCCTTCAGCTTATCCGGTATCTGAATATCCAGCTGTTCCGTCTTCTGGTTCCCTTGTTCATCCTTTACTACATTCCCGCTGGAATCCTTTACGAGGACTGTCTTCTTCGCAATTTTATAGTTGTACAGCTCTGAAACCTGCTGCTTATCAGGATGTGCTATTACAACACCCTCACCGTCAATGATATATGTATAGCTGTTGCTGTCTTTACTAAATTTCTCAACCATAGCTTGCAGTGAATCAAGCTTAATATCCGACCCCATTACACCAACCAAGTTTGAACTTTCGTCATAGATTGGCAGTATGACAGAGGTGACCGGCACGTTTCCGCTTACAGAGTAATAAGATTTGCTGACAAAAGGCTGCTTATCTCCCATTATCTGCTTAAACCACCATCTGCCGGAGCGGTCTCCCAGATTTCCCTTAGATCTGGCTGTCTGCATTCCATCTGTTCCTTGAATGTACAGCAGATCGAAATATGGATGCCTGGTTACTGTATCTGCTAAAATTTCTGCCTGTTCCACTGCTGTAAAAGCTTTGACATCCTTCATATGCGTAATCTCTTCCGTTGTGCTGTATACCTTTTCAATAAAGGCACTTACATTGTCAGATACGGAAGTCGCCAATGTCTGGTTGGTCTCCTCCAGACTTTTTTGAAAACCCTGAGAAATAAAGACATACCCGATTACATTAGACGCAACAAAGGGTATCAGGACCAGTAGTAAAGTAATTGCAATAAGTTGATTTTTAATAGATCTCATAATATCCCCCCATATTCAGTTTATATACTTCCTATTCATACTTAGAATATTATACCTATTTCGACATTTTTTGCTATATTCCTCCAATAGTCAATAAAAAAGATAGGCCGCACATATATTATGCTGCCTATCTTGTTAATACCTATTACGCTATTAGAATCTGATAACCTGCCGCCTCATACCTACGTTAATTACTAGGCCGATAGCCAGCAGATTCGTTATAAGGGAGCTTCCACCGTAGCTTACAAAAGGAAGCGGTATTCCTGTAACCGGCATAATACCTATCGTCATGCCAATATTCTCTAATACATGGAACAGATACATGCCTGTAACGCCTACACAAATAAGCATTCCATAGGTGTCCTTTGCCGCTTTTGCAACATGAATACAGCGCAGAAGCAGGAATGTGAATATAAGAACTACAAACACAGCCCCTACAAAGCCAAGCTCTTCACCCAGTACTGAGAATATAAAGTCTGTATGTCTTTCAGGGATAAAGCCATTATTGTTTAGCGTTCCGTTAAACAAGCCTTCACCAAAGAACTGCCCTGAACCTATAGCAGTCTTGGACTGGATTACGTGATAGCCCTTTCCTCTTGGGTCAAGTTCGGGATTTAAAAACACCAAAATACGATTTTTCTGGTGGGGCTGCAAAGCAAAGAACCAAAGCAGGGGCGTACTCATTACAAACGCAACCACAGCAGCAATAA
>Ga0196972_1000324_pt1 | contig 29100 bp, 29 predicted proteins | sample S1v_2013CmetaG_FD_148618 | JGI IMG/M metagenome (GOLD analysis project Ga0196972, IMG submission 148618) | Soil microbial communities from Anza Borrego desert, Southern California, United States - S1+v_20-13C | ecosystem: Environmental > Terrestrial > Soil > Desert | place: USA: California...
GCGATACGTTGACGGCCGCCTGGGCCGGCGTGCCGAGCCGCACTCCCATCGCACCGCCGCCGGCCGAGAGAATGATGCCGATCGCTTCGTCTTGCCAACGGCCCGCGAAATTGCGCCAGGCATAGACCGCATCCTCGAAATTGCCGACCACGGCGAATGCGATCGCGGTCAAGCGAGCCGGCAACCAATCGATCCAATAGAACGCGCGCGCCGCGAACTCGCCGAATTTCTCGTTCCGCATATGCTCCGGCTCGCTCCAGGCGCGCCCCAGGTATTCGGCCACGCGATACATGACGGCGCCGGCCGGGCCGAGCGGCATGAGGAACCAGAAAAACACGCCGAAGACGTTGCGATGCGTCGTGATGAGCGCCTTCTCGACGGCCAGGCGCGAGATCTCGCCGGCATCCATGCCGGCCGTATCCTGCCGGGTCCATTCTGCCAGCAGCGTACGCGCGGTCGCCTCGTCGCCGGCATTGAGCGCGACCTGGATCGAAGTGAAGTAATGGCTGTAGTGCCGAAAGCCGAGCGTCAGGTAGACGACCAGGATATTCCATGCCAGCTCCGCGAACGGGCCGATCTTGGTGCAAGCCCAGTAGATCGCGATGGTCGGCGCCATCAGGATGGCCATCATCAAGAACCAGGCGAATCGACCATGCTTGGCGAGACCGGCATTGAAAGAAGCCTCCATGCGCGAAGCAAGCGCCTTGATGCCGGTGTACATCGCGTTGTCGGCGCGCAGCGGCTTCAATTGTTCGATCAGCAATGCGCAAAGAATGGAAAGAAATGTCATTCGCCTGTCTCTTTGTTGATGATGGCAGCCGATACGATAACGCAGGGCAACTTGCGAATCAAACCAGCCTGGTTACGAATCATTTCCGTTCGTCTCAAGCGCGCAGGAAATGGAAAAGATTGCGCAGCATGCCGGCCGTGGCTCCCCAGATGAAGAAACGATCGTAAGGCATGGCATAGAAAGTACGGCGCGTGCCTTCCGGGATATCGACCGTGCGGCGCTGATGGTTCGCGCCATCCATCAGGAAGGCGAGCGGCACCTCGAAAATCTCCGCGACCTCGTGCGGATCGGCTTGCAGATCGAAGGGCGGCCATACCAATGCGACCACCGGCGTCACCTGGTAACCGGTGCCGGTGAAATAATCCGGCAAGGTGCCGAGCACTTCGGCATGGCGGCGCGCCAGGCCGATCTCCTCTTCCGTCTCGCGCAAGGCGGTATGAATCGCGGAAGCATCGGTTTCCTCCATGCGCCCGCCCGGGAAACTCACCTGCCCCGCATGGTCGGACAAGTGCGCGGTCCGCTGCGTGAACAGCAGCATCGGGCCGCCGGCGCGCATGACGATCGGTATCAGGACGGCGGCCGGGATCGGCGGCGTGGCCGCCGAGCGCATCAGATGCTCGTTCGTCGATTCGGGCAGCCATTGCGGAGGAGTCGCGAAGCGCGCCCGCAGCCAGTCGGCCGACAATCGATCGCCAGTCAGCGCCGCCTCGCCGGCGACGGATTCGACCGGTATCGCAATCGGATCGAAATGCAGTTTCGTCAAAATGATTTCCTACGATGGAGATCCGCCCACATGGTCGCATGCGAGGCCCCAGAACGCAAAAGGGGCACCGTCGGTGCCCCTTTCGCTTGCCACATGCAGCAGACGATTACTCTGCGGCTTGCTCGGCGCGGCGGTTCGGCAGCTTTTCTTTGATGCGAGCCGATTTGCCCGAACGCTCGCGCAGGTAGTACAGCTTGGCGCGACGGACATCGCCGCGACGCTTGACTTCGATCGAAGCGATCAGCGGGGAATACAGCTGGAACGTACGCTCGACGCCTTCGCCCGACGAGATCTTGCGAACGATGAAGTTCGAGTTCAGGCCGCGGTTGCGGCGTGCGATCACGACGCCTTCGTAAGCCTGTGCACGCTTGCGGGTGCCTTCAACGACGTTGACGTTGACGACGACCGTATCGCCCGGCGCGAAGTCGGGGATGTTCTTGCCCAGGCGGGCGATTTCTTCTTGCTCAAGTTGCTGGATCAAGTCCATTTTTAGCTCCTGAAACCATCTTGCCGGCGCCGTTGATATGAATGCCCGGTAGAGGATGGGGTTAAAACATGCGGGCTGACGGCTCCCGCTCGGTACTGCAAACCGCTCACGGCGGATGGCGCCTCGCTCATCCGCCTCGCGGCCCGTCACAGGGACAGGCCGCTCAAGAATTTCTCATCGGCGCGCGTCAGCAATCCGGCTTCGCGCGCCTTCGCTATCAGATCGGGCCGCTTTTTCGCGGTCACCTCCAGCGCCTTCTCGCGCCGCCATCTCTCGATCTCGGCATGATGCCCGCCCAGCAGCACCGGCGGCACCGGCACGCCTTCATAGACCTCCGGCCGGGTGTAATGCGGACAATCGAGCAAGCCGTTGACGAAGCTGTCCTCGATCGCCGAAGCGCCGTCGTTCAACACGCCGGGCAACTGCCGGATCACCGCATCCATCAGCGCCATCGCCGGCAATTCGCCGCCCGACAGCACGAAATCGCCGAGGCTGATTTCCTCGTCGACGCAACGGTCCAGCAAACGCTGATCCACTGCCTCGTAACGTCCGCACAGCAGAACCACGCCCTGCTCCGCGGTCAAATCCATCACGCGCTGGTGCGTCAGCTGCCGGCCTTGCGGCGACAGATAGATCACATGCGGCTTCGCGATTCCCAATCCTTGCTGGCGCTGTTTGGCGGCATCGATCGCGGCTTCCAGCGGCTTCGCCAGCATCACCATGCCTGGGCCTCCGCCATAAGGCCGGTCATCGACCGTGCGGTAATTATCGGTCGTGAAATCGCGCGGATTCCACAGCGACAGCCCGCATCTACGCTGCTCGAACGCGCGCCGCGTGATGCCCGACTGCGTGATCGCATTGAACATTTCGGGAAAGAGCGTGACGACATCGAATTGCATCCCGCACTCCTTCATGCTCCGGGGATCAATAATCCAGTCCCCAATCCACCGTAATCTTTTTCGTCTGCCGGTCGACCGTCTTGATGAACGCATCGACGAAGGGAATCAACTGCTCCGGCTGCTTTCCATCGGCCCCGGGCGCTTGCGCTTCCTTCGGCCGAGCCACCCGCAGAATCGGGTGCGCGCCGTTGTCCATCAAGTCCTGCACGACACCGAGCTGCTCGCCTTGCAGGTTCTCGACTTCCAGGCCGATCAGATCGACCCAATAGAACTCGTTGTCCGCCAAGGCTGGAAAATGGCTGCGCGGGATCCGGACGGTCGCGCCTTTCAGCGCTTCGGCCGCGTTGCGGTCCGCGACGCCCATCAGGCGCGCCACCACGTCGCCGCCATGCGTCTTGACCTGCAGCATGTCGACATCGTGGACATCCGGCTTGTCCAGCCACCACGTCTTCGCATGCAACAACGCATCGGCGTCGGCCGAGTACGGCCTGATCCTGACCCATCCGTGAATGCCGTAGGCACCTGTAACATGGCCCACCAGCACCAGATCCTCAGGGATATTCACCCCTGATGCAGTCTTTCCCAACAATCGCGCCTGCGGAATTAAGCAGCGGCTTTCTGGCCGGCTTCCTTGACCAGACGAGCCACGGTCGGCGACAGCTGCGCGCCGACGCCTTGCCAGTAGGTCAAGCGATCCTGGGCAATGCGGAATGCCTCATCCTTGCCGGACGCGATCGGGTTGTAGAAACCGATGCGCTCGATGAAGCGACCGTCGCGACGGTTGCGGGAATCGGTTGCAACGATGTTGAAGAACGGGCGCTTCTTTGCGCCACCACGAGCTAAACGAATAACGACCATAATGTTTCCAAAAAGTGTTCGAACACGGAAAAGCCGAGTATTATAGCCCGCTACCTGCCGGATCGCAATAATGATGACAACACCCTCGCGGCCGCATCAATATGCCGCCCGGCGGCGCTTCCGGCCGGCTCTTGCATTCATCCATACTCCCTAGGATGGCAGTCAAATCTCCGCAATCTTTATAGACCTCTCGAACATACTCCCTCAGCAAAGCGTTCGCCATGCGTACCAGACACAAAAACAAGACTTTCGCCACCTTGCTCGCCGCGGTTCTTGGCAGCGTCGGATTACATCGTTTTTACTTGGCCGGGCCAAAGGATTTCTGGGGATGGGCGCATTTCGCCACGGCGCCGTTGGCCCTGGCCTTGCTCGCCACCGGCGGCTCGCGTCCCGCGCTATTTTCGGCCCTGCCGCTGGTATTGTCGGGATTGGCGGCGATGATCGAAGCACTGGTGATCGGCCTGACGCCCGACGACAAGTGGGACGGTCGTCACAATCCTGCATCCGGGCGGCAATCCGCTTCCGGTTGGCCGCTGGCGGTACTGCTGGTTCTCACCACCGGCGCGGGTGCCGTTGCCATCATTGCGGTGCTTGCCCGAGGTTTCGATCTCTTATACACCGGCGGCGCCTACGGCTAAGCGTCTCGACACCGGGGCCGCCGAAAGAAAAACACGGCGTGCGGAAACCGCGCCGCTCATGAAGAAGTGGAGCCTCAAATCGAAATGCTGGTGGTTTCCAGCAACTGGCAGCCGGCGATCTTCCAACTCTCGTCGGTATCGCGCTCCATGCGGAACATCGCCACCCAGACCCGATTGTCGGCGCCGGTGACGCGCGCCACTTGGATGGTCTGACCGCCGATGTTCTCGGCCGGCGCGAACATGACGTGCCGGTTGTGATAGATCGGGCTGTATTCTTCCTTGATGAGCTGCATGAAATTCTCGGCGCTGCCAAGCTGTTCGCGCGTCTCCGACGTGGCGGCGGCGAAGGCCCGCGCCGCATCGTCTTCCGCCAACGCCTTCAGATGCGACTTCACGACCGCCTGGATATGTTTGGCGTCGAGCGGCTGAACCGGTTCCGCAAGCGCATTTCCGCTCACCGGCAAACCGAGTGCGCACAGCAAGCTTGCCGTCGCCAGTAGCCGACATTTCATGATCACCTCCGAGCACGAAAGTCTCTAGGAAGAAGAGTCAAAAATGCCAAGAAAGGTTCCGGCGCCGCGATGCGGGCAGGCAATCGGCAAATAAAAAAGCGGACCGGAGTCCGCTTTTCGACGATACCGGAAAGAGCGCTCAGAACTGCTCTTCGGCGAGCGCCAGCACGCCGGCGCTGCCCTCGACGATCGCGGTGCGATGCGACGATGCCTGCGACAGGATGTGTTCGGCGAAGAAGCGCGCGGTCGCGATCTTTGCCTTGTAGAACCGGGCATCGCCTTCGCCGGCCTGCAGCTTGCGTTCGGCCACGAGCGCCGCGCGCGCCATTTGCCAGCCGCCAAGCACGATGCCGGCCAGCTTCAGGTACGGCACGCTGCCGGCGAACACGCCCTTGATGTCGGCCTTCATATTGGCGATGACGAAGTTCACGACTTCCTCCAATGCCTTCGAACCGGCCGCCAACTGGTTGCGGATCACCGCCAGGTCGCCCGACGCGAACGCCGACAATTCCTCTTCCGTCTTGCGCACCTGCGCGATGATGCCCTTGGCGGTGGCGCCGCCGTCGCGCACCGTCTTGCGGCCGACCAGGTCGTTGGCCTGGATCGCCGTCGTGCCCTCGTAAATCGTCAGGATGCGCGCATCGCGATAGTATTGCGCCGCGCCGGTCTCTTCGATGAAGCCCATGCCGCCGTGGATCTGGACGCCGGTCGATGCGACGTCGATCGACATCTCGGTCGACCAGCCCTTCACGACCGGCACCATGTATTCGTAGAACGCCTGATTGGCCTTGCGCGCCGCCTCATCGGGATGGTGATGGGCGGCATCATGCGCGGCGGCGGCGACGTAAGCCAGCGCGCGCGCCGCTTCGGTTTGCGAACGCATCGACATCAGCATGCGGCGCACGTCCGGATGATGGATGATGGCCACCGGGCCGGCCGAACCGGCGAGGTCGCGCGACTGGATACGATCGCGCGCATACGACACCGCCTTCTGGTAGGCGCGCTCGGCCACCGCGATGCCCTGCATGCCGACCGCGAAGCGCGCGGCATTCATCATGATGAACATGTATTCGAGGCCGCGGTTCTCTTCGCCGACCAGCGTGCCGATCGCGCCGCCGTGGTCGCCGAATTGCAGCACCGCCGTCGGGCTGGCCTTGATGCCGAGCTTGTGCTCGATCGAGACGCAATGCACGTCGTTGCGCTCGCCGAGCGAACCGTCCTGGTTGACCAGGAACTTCGGCACGATGAACAGCGAGATGCCCTTCACGCCTTCCGGCGCGTTCGGCGTGCGCGCGAGCACCAGATGGACGATGTTCTCGGCCATGTCGTGTTCGCCGTAGGTGATGAAGATCTTGGTGCCGAAGATCTTGTAGGTGCCGTCGCCTTGCGGCACCGCGCGGGTGCGCACCAGCGCCAGGTCGGAACCGGCCTGCGGCTCGGTCAGGTTCATCGTGCCGGTCCACTTGCCCGAGATCAGGTTCGGAATGAAAGCCAGCTTCTGCTCCTCGGTGCCGGCCGTCAGCAGCGCCTCGATCGCGCCGTCGGTCAGCAGCGGGCACAGCGCGAACGACAGGTTGGCGGCATTGAGCATCTCGATGCACGGCGTCGCCACCAGTTTCGGCAAGCCTTGGCCGCCGAATTCCGTAGGATGCTGCACGCCCTGCCATCCCGCCTCGCCGAAAGCCTTGAAGGCTTCCTTGAACCCTGTGGTCGTCGTGACCTTGCCGTCCTGCCAGGAACTCGGCGCCTTGTCGCCCTCGAAATTCAGCGGGGCAATGACTTCGCCGCAGAATTTCGCATTCTCTTCCAGCACGGCTTCGACGGTTTCCGGCGTCGCGTCTTCGCAACCCGGCAGGGCATTCACTTGGGACAGACCGGCCAGTTCGTTCAGCGCGAACAGCATGTCTTTCAACGGGGCGGTATAGCTCATTGATGGCTCCAGATGGAATATGGGCAGGAATGCCGGAAATTATCGCGAAACCGGAAAAATCCTCTGTCGGTTCCGCGACGAATCCGGCACTGCCTGCCCGGTATTTTTATTGTTCGATCAACCGAGTTCGGCGACCAGTTGCGGCACGATTTCGAACAGGTCGCCCACGATGCCGTAGTCGGCCACGGAGAAGATCGGGGCTTCCGGATCCTTGTTGATCGCAACGATGGTCTTCGAATCCTTCATGCCGGCCAGGTGCTGGATCGCGCCCGAGATGCCGACCGCGATGTAGAGCTGCGGCGCGACGATCTTGCCGGTCTGGCCGACCTGCCAGTCGTTCGGCACGAAGCCGGCGTCGACAGCGGCGCGCGACGCGCCCATGGCGGCGCCCAGCTTGTCGGCGAGCGGCTCGAGGATCTTGAAGTTTTCGCCCGAACCCATGCCGCGGCCGCCGGAGACGATGACCTTGGCGGCGGTCAGTTCCGGACGATCGGACTTGGCCAGCTCGCGCGAAACGAAGGACGACTTGCCGGAATCGGCGACGGCCGTCACGTTCTCGATCGCGGCCGAACCGCCCGTCGCCGCGGCGTCGAAGCCGGTGGTGCGCACGGTGATGACTTTCACGGCATCGGTCGATTGCACGGTCGCGATCGCGTTGCCGGCGTAGATCGGGCGCTCGAACGTGTCGGGCGAATCGACCTTGGTGATTTCGGAGATTTGGGCGACGTCGAGCTTGGCGGCCACGCGCGGCAGGATGTTCTTGCCGTAGGCGGTCGCCGGCGCCAGGATATGCGAATAGCCGGAAGCCAGCGCGAGCGCCTGCTCGGCGACGTTCTCGGCCAGGCCGTCGGCGAAATGCGCGGCATCGGCGACCAGCACCTTGGCGACGCCCGCGATTTGCGAAGCGGCTTCGGCGGCGCGGCCGCAGTTGTGGCCGGCGATCAGGACATGGACATCGCCGCCGCACTTGGCCGCGGCGGTGATGGTATTGAGCGTGCTGCCCTTCAGGTGGGCGTTGTCGTGTTCAGCGATGACGAGTGCGGTCATGATCTCTTTTCCTTAGATGACTTTGGCTTCGGTCTTCAGCTTGGAGACCAGCGTGGCGACGTCCGGCACCTTGATGCCCGCGGAGCGCTTGGGCGGCTCGGCGACTTTCAGGGTCTTCAGGCGCGGAGCGACATCGACGCCGAGATCGGCCGGCTTGACCGTGTCCAGCTGCTTTTTCTTGGCTTTCATGATGTTCGGCAGCGTGACGTAACGCGGCTCGTTCAGGCGCAGATCGGTGGTGACCACTGCCGGCAGCGTCAGGGCGACGGTTTCCAGGCCGCCGTCGACTTCGCGCGTCACCGAAGCCTCGCCGTCTTCCAGCACGACCTTCGAGGCGAAGGTGGCTTGCGGCCAGCCGAGCAACGCGGCCAGCATCTGGCCGGTCTGGTTGCAGTCGTCGTCGATCGCCTGCTTGCCGAGGATGATCAGTTGCGGCTGCTCCTTGTCGGCCAGCGCCTTGAGCAGCTTGGCGACGGCCAGCGGCTGCAGGTCGGCATCGGTGTCGACCAGGATGCCGCGGTCGGCGCCGATCGCCATCGCGGTACGCAGGGTTTCCTGGCATTGGGTCACGCCGCAGGAAACGGCGACCACTTCGGTGACCTTGCCGGCTTCCTTCAGACGCACCGCTTCCTCGACGGCGATTTCATCGAACGGGTTCATCGACATCTTGACGTTGGCGATATCGACGCCCGAGCCGTCGGACTTCACGCGCACCTTGACGTTGAAGTCGACGACGCGCTTGACTGGAACCAATACTTTCATAGCTCTGCCTTTGGGAAAAAAGGAATTGACGTTAACGTAAACTAAACCGGATTATACGAGAGAAATCGCCGTGACAGGATAAAATTTAGCACGACCGTTCTATTGTTGCGTAGAGCGAAGTCACTAAATCGATTTCCTTGAATAAAATTTGTCGAGTTCGGGAGAACCGCAGGACGGCACACGCCGCGTCATGTCGCGCCCGGAATACAAGCAAGCGGTCGGTTACCCGCCTCTCATTAGCGATGAAATGCGCGAAAAGCTTATTTGCGCTTCATGAAGAAGGTAAAAACCCGGTTTTCCTCGCTATGGGCGAGCAGCTCGTTACCGGTCTGCTTGGCAAAGGCCTGAAAATCGCGTACGGCTCCGGGGTCGGTCGCCATGACGCGCAACACCTCGCCGCTCGCCATTTCGGCCAGGGCCTTCTTGGTCTTCAGGATAGGAAGCGGGCAATTCAATCCGCGCGCATCAAGATCTTTCTGGAAATCCATGGCAGGTTCCTGCTTCAGAAAGTATGAAAATTCCTCGGATTCTACCGCACAAAACAGCTGCATTGATGCGACGCAGCACGCATTTGAACAAGAAAATCCCCGGCGGAAACGAAAACGCCATTCCAGCCGAAGCGGGAATGGCGTTCTCGTGTATCGCCGCGAAACGGGGCGCGTTTAGACGCGTTCCTGCACCCAGCCGGTCACGCCCTGCAACGCTTTCGGCAAGCCGCTCGGGTCGGTGCCGCCGGCTTGCGCCATGTCGGGACGTCCGCCGCCCTTGCCGCCGACCTGTTGAGCGACGTAGTTGACCAGTTCGCCGGCCTTGACCTTGCTCGTGGCATCGGCCGTCACGCCCGCGATCAGGCTGACCTTGCCGTCGTTGACGGCCGCCAGCACGATGGCGGCGGTCTTGAGCTTGTCCTTGAGCTTGTCCATCGTCTCGCGCAGGGCCGGCACGTCGGCGCCGTCGAGCGTCGCGGCCAATACCTTGATGCCCTTGACATCGACCGCTTGCGCCAGCAGTTCGTCGCCTTGGGCGGAAGCCAGCTTGCCTTTCAGGGCGGCCAGTTCCTTCTCGAGCGATCTCACTTGCTCCAGCACGCCGCCGATGCGCGAGGAAATCTCGGCCGGCGTCACTTTCAGCGTGCCGGCGGCATCCTTGACCGTCGATTCGAGCGATTGCAGGTAGGCGAGCGCGTTCTCGCCTGTGACGGCCTCGACGCGGCGCACGCCGGCGGCCACGCCGCCTTCGGCCACGATCTTGAACAAGCCGATGTCGCCGGTGCGCTGCACATGGGTGCCGCCGCACAATTCGCGCGAGGAACCGATGTCGAGCACGCGCACTTCGTCGCCGTACTTCTCGCCGAACAGCATCATCGCGCCGCTCTTCTGCGCATCGTCGATCGCCATCACGCGCGCCTGCGTCGCCTGGTTGGCGAGGATTTCCGCGTTGACGATGGCCTCGACCTTGCGGATCTGCTCTTCGGTCAGCGGGCCGTTGTGCGCGAAGTCGAAGCGGGTGCGCTCGGCATTCACCAGCGAACCCTTCTGCTGGACATGCGCGCCGAGCACTTCGCGCAGCGCCTTGTGCATCAGGTGGGTGGCGCTGTGATTGCGCACGGTCTTGGCGCGCTTCTCGGCATCGACCTTGGCAGCGACGGTATCGCCCACCTTGAGCGCGCCCTCGACGATGCGGCCATGGTGGCCGAACACGTCGGCCTGGATCTTGATCGTGTCTTCGACCAGGAAGCGGGCCGCCGCGTTGCGCAGCTCGCCGGTGTCGCCCACCTGGCCGCCGCTCTCGGCGTAGAACGGCGTGTGATCGAGCACGATCACGGCATCGTCGCCGGAATTGGCTTGCCCGACCGAGGTGCCGTCGACATAGATCGCGGCGATCGTCGCGGCCTCGTGCACCAGCTTCTCGTAACCGTGGAAAGTGGTCGGCGCGCCGCTGTATTCGAGGCCTTGCGCCATCTTGAACTTGCCGGCCTCGCGCGCGCGCTGGCGCTGCTCGTCGAGCAATTGGTTGAAGCGCGCCTCGTCCACCGTCACGCCGCGCTCGCGGCAGACGTCGGCGGTCAGATCGACCGGGAAGCCGTAAGTGTCGTGCAGCTTGAAGGCGGTGTCGCCGTCGATCTGCTTGGCGCCTTCGGCGAGCGCGCGCTCGAGGATTTCCATGCCGTTGGCGATGGTGCGGAAGAACGCCTCCTCTTCCTGCTTCAGCACTTCCATCGCGCGCTGGCCGTTCTGGCGCAGTTCCGGATAAGCATCGCCCATCTCGCTCACCAGCGCGGGCACCAGCGCATGGAAGAACGGCTTGCGCGCGCCGAGCTTGTAGCCGTGGCGGATCGCGCGGCGGGCGATGCGGCGCAGGACGTAACCGCGGCCGGCATTGCTCGGAATCACGCCGTCGACCACCGTGAAGGTGCAGGCGCGGATGTGATCGGCGATCACTTTCAGCGAGGGCGACGACTTATCGCAATCGCCTGCGCCGGCTTCATCGACGACTTTCTTCGCGGCATCGATCAGGTTGACGAAGGTATCGATCTCGTAATTGCCGTGCACATGCTGGAGCACGGCGGTGATGCGTTCCAGGCCCATGCCGGTGTCGACCGAGGGCTTGGGCAGCTTGTGCATCACGCCTTCTTCGTCGCGGTTGAACTGCATGAAGACGTTGTTCCAGATCTCGATGTAGCGGTCGCCGTCCTCGTCGGGCGAACCGGGGGGGCCGCCGGGAATCTCGGGACCATGATCGTAGAAAATCTCGGTGCAGGGGCCGCAGGGGCCGGTGTCGCCCATCATCCAGAAGTTGTCGGAGGCATAGCGCGCGCCCTTGTTGTCGCCGATGCGCACGATGCGCTCGGCCGGCACGCCGACCGTCTTGTTCCAGATCTCGTAGGCTTCGTCGTCTTCCGCGTAGACCGTCACCCACAGCTTGTCCTTGGGCAGCTTGAAGACGTCGGTCAGCAATTCCCATGCATACTTGATCGCATCTTCCTTGAAGTAATCGCCGAAGCTGAAGTTGCCCAGCATCTCGAAGAAGGTGTGATGGCGCGCGGTGTAGCCGACGTTTTCCAGGTCGTTGTGCTTGCCGCCGGCGCGGATGCATTTCTGAGCGGTCGCGGCGCGCGTGTACGGACGCTTGTCGAAGCCGAGGAACACGTCCTTGAACTGGTTCATGCCGGCATTGGTGAACAGCAGCGTCGGGTCGTCGCCGGGCACCACCGGGCTCGACGCGACGACGGCATGGCCCTTCGATTCGAAAAACTTCAGGAACTTTTCGCGGATTTCAGACGATTTCATGAGCGATGGGGTAAGAGGAATGCGATAAACCGTTGATTATACGTGATAGACCCGCGATTTCCGTTGCAGTGCACCCTCTAAAGAATCCCAAGGAAAAAGCCCGCCGGACTGCTTGGCGGGCTGGAAGCGAACCACCGGCGGAAGCGGGGGCCGGCGTCGCGAAAATGGCCTGTCTTGAATTGCCGGTCGCGCATCGGCGACCGCTGGCGCCGACCCCCTAGCCGGCGGTCTGTCCGGCATTCTGGTGATCGTGCTTCTGGGCGCGGATGCGCTTGGACTGGCGGTTCTCGCGCTGCTGCACGCGTTTCTGCTCGCCGGCGCCGACCTGGCCGTCGCTGCCGGCTTTCGCCTCGGCGCGGTGGACCTTCGCCTGGCCCGCCTCCAGCTTGGAAACTTCCTTGTTGGTCAACGAACCCTCCTTGATGCCGGCCGCGATGCGCTTGTCCTGGTTGATGTTGCGTTGGACATCGGCCTGCATGCGCTGGCTCGATACCGAGTTCGGATCGCCGGTCTGCGCATCATGCTTTTGCGCACGGATGTGTTCGCTGGCCTTGTCTTGCATCTTTTGCAGGCCCGCCTTTTCCTTCTCGTCCAGCGCGCCGTCCTTGAGCGCCTTGGCTTCGGCCTTGTCGATCCTGGCTTGCTCGCCTTCGAGCTTGGCCGCTTCCTGCACCGTCAATTGGCCCGACTGCAACCCTTGCTGGATGCGCTGTTGCTGATTCACATCGCGCCGGACTTCGGCCGCGGCCGAGCCGGCGGGCGCGGAGGCTTGCGCGAAAGCCGAGGCGGCAAACAGGGAAAGCAGCAAAGCGGGCAGCATCTTGGTTGTTTTCATCTTGTTTCCTTTCTGGTAGTCAAGGCATGGGGAGATCCCATGGCTACCGAAACACGAGGAGGAAACGCGACGCCGACCCGAAACTTGTAACGATGGTAAGGAAAAGTAACTACGAGAATCGCGGGCCGATCGCGTCGATGCGATCCGTGCAAAAGCCATCGACGCCCCAACGCAAGAGTTCGCGCGCCCGCTCGGCGTCGTTGACGGTATAGCAGAACAGGCCGAAGCCGGCTTGCTTGACGGCACGCGCCTGCGCATTGGACAGATGCTTGTGATTGGTATGCAACGCGACCGCGCCGAGCGCATCGAGCCGTTCGCGCCAATCGGCGCCGATCGCATCCATCAGCAAGCCGCGCGGCAGCTCCGGCGCGGCGTCCCGAGCCGCCGCCACCGCGTCGAAGGAAAACGACGAAAACAGCGGCAGCAGGGCGAGACTGCCGCCGGCGCGCACGGCGGCGATCTCCTCGACGTACAGGTGGCGCGTCAAGGCGCCGACCACCTCGCCGGTCTCGCGCTCGAAGCCGGGCACCGGCTTGATCTCGACATTCATCCAGATGCCGTGCGCCCTGCAGAACAAGACCGCATCCTCGTAGCGCGGCACCGGCTCGCCCGCGAATGCCGGGTCGAACCAGGCGCCGGCGTCCATCGCGCCCAGTTCCCGCGCGGTGTAATCGGCGATGCAGCCGCTGCCTGCCACCGTGCGGCCGAGCCGCGGATCGTGCATCAGGACCGGGACACCGTCCTTCGCCAGCATGACGTCGAACTCGACCGCATGGAAACCGTGTTCCAGCCCGCAGCGCATGGCCGCCAGGGTATTCTCGGGAGCGAGCTTGCCGCCGCCACGGTGGGCGACGACGCGGGGATAAGGCCACATGAGGGGGCGTTCTCGAATTGAAGGAGATCACAGTGTAGCGCGGCCGCCCGCCGAAACCCATGGCCCCGCGTCGCGAAGCGGCTACAATACGCGCCACCTTGTTCCCCGCTTAGTTACGGACAGCAACGATGACGACTCCTCCGCTGAAGAAAGCCCTCGGCCATATCCGCGTACTCGACTTGACCCGCGTGCTGGCCGGCCCGTGGTGCTCGCAGAATCTCGCCGATCTCGGCGCCGACGTGATCAAGATCGAACGGCCCGGCGCCGGCGACGACACCCGCGCCTGGGGCCCGCCCTACCTCAAGGACAGCGAAGGCCGCGACACCAGCGAAGCCGCCTACTATCTCTCCGCCAATCGCGGCAAGCGCTCGGTCACGCTCGACATCGCTTCGCCCGAAGGCCAGCAGATCGTGCGCGAACTGGTCAAGCAATCCGATGTCGTCATGGAAAACTACAAGGTCGGCCAATTGAGGAAGTACGGCCTCGACTACGATGCGCTGCGCGAGATCAAGCCCGACATCGTCTATTGCTCGATCACCGGCTTCGGCCAGAACGGTCCGTACGCGCAGCGCCCCGGCTACGACTTCATCGTGCAAGGCATGGGCGGCTTCATGTCGATCACCGGCGAGCGCGACGACCTGCCCGGCGGCGGCCCGCAGAAGGCCGGCGTCGCCATCGCCGACCTCATGACCGGCATGTACGCCACGATCGCGGTGCTGGCCGCCCTCGCCCACCGCGACCGCACGGGCGAAGGCCAATACATCGACATGGCCCTGCTCGACGTGCAAGTCGCGATGCTGGCCAACGTCGGCGCCAACTACCTCACCAGCAACAAGCCGCCCAAGCGCTGGGGCAACGCGCACGCCAACATCGTGCCCTACCAGACCTTCGCGACGTCCGACGGCCACATCATCGTCGCCGTCGGCAACGACGGCCAGTATCGCAAGTTCTGCGAGATCGGCGGCCGGCCGGAACTGGCGGACGACGAGCGCTTCGCCACCAATCCCGCGCGCGTGACGAACCGCGACATCCTGGTGCCGCTCCTAGCCGAGATGGTCAAGACCAAGACCAAGCAGGAATGGATCGTCCAGCTCGAAGCCGCCGGCGTGCCGTGCGGGCCGATCAACAATCTCGACGAAGTGTTCGCCAACGAGCAGGTCGCGGCGCGCGGCATGCAGATCGACATGCCGCACCCCAGCGGCGCCACGGCCAAGCTGGTCGGCAGCCCGATGAAGCTGTCCGCCACGCCGCCGCAATACGACATGCCGCCGCCGCTGCTCGGCCAGCACACCGAGGAAGTGCTGCGCGGCCTGCTCGGCCGCACGCCGGAACAGATCGCCGCCCTGAAGGAGAAAGGCATCCTGTGATTGGCGACCGGCGCAGGCGTTTCGCGCCGCGAACGCCCCGGTTCATCGCATTCCGCTAGGCCCGGCGCGCGGGCCGCGTCATAATCGGCGCGTGAATGCAAGAAAGATTCCCATGATGTCGAGCGACGTGAGCAAGCGCCCCGGTCCGGCTTCCGCGACCGGAGCGCCGCAGGAAAATTCCGGCTTCTGGCCTATGTTCCGGCGCCACGCGGCGCTGGCGATGCTGTTCAACTTCGCCTGCGTGATCTTCTCCACCTTCGTCCTCAGCGGCGGCAAATATTTCTTCCGCAATTTCGTGTTCTCGATGTGCATCGGCACGGCGGCCTGGCTGTTCATCGACCTCGGCCGCTACCTGCTGTGGCGCGGCGCGACGCCGCCCAAGCCGAAGTTCTTTCTGCTGGTCGTCGCCGTCGCGCCGGCGGCCTACTATGTCGGGATCGTCGCCGGAGCGCTCCTGCTCGGCTTTCCGCTGGCGAAGGTCTTGCCATCGTCGTCGACGGCCACGCTCGGCTCGATCGTCTTCACGCTGACGGCATCGATGATCGGCGGCTGGATATTCTGGAACCGCTCCGAGCTGGCGGAATTGAAAGCGAAATCCGCCGAACAGCAGGCGCGCACCGCCGCTATCGAAAAGCAGGCGATGCAGGCCCAGCTGCAGCTGCTGCAGACGCAGATCGAGCCGCACATGCTGTTCAACACGCTCGCCAACCTGCAAGGCTTGATCGCGCTCGACCCGGCGCGCGCCCAGGACATGCTCGACCACCTGATCCGCTACCTGCGCGCCACGCTCGCCTCCTCGCGCGCCGAACGGACGACGCTGGAACACGAATTCGCCCTGCTCGACGCCTATCTCGGCCTGATGGCGGTGCGCATGGGCGCGCGCCTTGCCTACACGCTGAACCTGCCGGACGACCTGCGCGCGCACCGCCTGCCGCCGATGCTGTTGCAGCCGCTGATCGAAAACGCCATCAAGCACGGCCTCGAACCGAAGATCGACGGCGGCCGCATCGACGTGAGCGCCGCGCGTGCCGGCGCCTGCCTGGCGCTGACCGTCGCCGACACCGGACTCGGCATCGACGACCACGGCATGGCGCTCGATTCGCAGCCCGGCACGCAAGTCGGGCTCGCCAACATCCGCGAACGCCTGCAAGCGCTCTACGGCGACGCGGCCGGCTTCACGCTGGTTCCCAATAATCCTTGCGGCGCCATGGCCCGCCTCACGCTCCCGCTCGAATCATGACCACCGCCCTGATCGCAGAAGACGAAGCCATCCTCGCGCAAACCCTGGCCAACGCCCTGCACCGCCTGTGGCCCGATCTGCGGATCGTCGCCACGGTCGGCAACGGCGTCGCGGCGGTCCAGGAAACGCTGGCGCTGCGTCCCGACATCGTATTCTTCGACATCAAGATGCCCGGCAAGTCCGGGCTCGACGCGGCCCACGAGCTGGCCGACGAATGGCCGGACGGCGCGCCCTTCCCGCTGATCGTGTTCGTCACCGCCTACGACCAGTACGCGCTCGAAGCCTTCGAGCACGCGGCCGCCGACTACGTGCTCAAGCCGGTCAACGATGCCCGCCTCGCGAAGACGGTCGAACGCCTGCGGGCGCGCATCGAGCAAGGCCGCACGCAAGCGCCGGCGCCGGACCGGCCGCGCGACGGCGAGCTCGAACGCGCGGTGGCGCAATTGCGCTCGCTGCTGCCGGCGCAGCATGTCCCGGCCGAGAAACTGACCATCATCCGCGCCGCGGTCGGCAACCAGATCCGCATGATCCCGATCGACGAGGTCGTGTACCTGGAAGCGACCGACAAATACGTCAACGTCGTCACCGCCGACAGCGAATCCCTGATCCGCACCAGCCTGCGCGACCTGATCCCGCAGCTCGACGGCACGCGGTTCTGGCAAATCCACCGCAGCTACGTCGTCAACGTCAAACGCATCGACTCCGCCGTGCGGGACGACGCCGGCAAGCTCTCGCTCAAGCTGCGCGGCCGTGGCGAAACGCTGCCGGTCAGCCGCGTGTTCGCGCATCTGTTCAAGCAGATGTAAAAAAAGTCCCTCTCCCCGGTGCCGGAGAAAGGGACAAGATCGCTGCTCTGCGAAACCCGAAATTCCTGATCACTCGCACAACGGCAGGGAAAGCGCCTGCAGCACCTCGCCGCCATCCGACTGCACGAACGCGGCGACACCGAGGTTCTTCAACGCGGCGCCCGCCGGCAAGGACAGCGCGCGGACCAGGCTGATGCCCTCGCCCGCCGCCGGCAGCGCGACCGGCCCCAGCCATTCGCGCACCACATAGTCATGCCTCAGTGTGACGCCGCCGTTCTCGCCCGCCTTGACATCCGTCTGCAAACCGTTCTGATACAGCGCCACGAACAACGACGCCGCGCGTCCCGATCTCGCCCTCACCTCGACCGGCACCTTGCCGCCGGCCGCCTTGCCGGACACGATGCCGATGCTCGCCTGCGCCGGCCGGGCATTGATGCGCCTGACCGTATCCTGCAAGCCGCCGCGCCAGCCGCGCTCCTCGCGGCCGCCGACGAAGATCTCCGGCGTGTAGATGGTGCGGCTGCCGGCCAGCTCCGACAGCCAGCGCTGGCGCTCGGTGAAGGCGCGCCGCGCGAAGGCATCCTTCCAGCCGATGTAATCCCAATAGTCGACGTGCAGCGCGAGCGGCACCACCTGTTCCGGCGACATGCCGGCACGCAAGCCGCTCACGAAGCGATCCGCCGGCGGACAACTGCTGCAGCCTTCTGAGGTGTAGAGCTCGAGCAGCGCGACCGTATGGGAAGGGCTTTGCTTGCTGCAGGCCGGCGCCGCCGCCCCAACCGACAGCGGCGCGGCGCAAAGCGCGGCGAAAAGAAAGGGGTTCATCAGGTCTCTCATGGGCGCACCGCGGCATCATCGACACCAGCCTTGGTCGTCCCAATACGCAAAACCTTACACGGCCGCCGGATTCCCGCTCACGACGGCCGATAGCGCCGGAAGGCATCGCGGACGTGCTCGCGCAGCAACTCGTCATCCCACGGCTTGGTCAGGAACTTGAACACCGCGCCGCGATTCACGCTATCGGTGACCACGTCCAGGTCCGTATAGCCGGACAGGATGATGCGGATCGTGTCCGGATACAGATCCTTGACGATGCCCAGGAATTCCGAGCCCGACATGCCCGGCATGCGCTGGTCCGAGATGATGACCTGCACCGCGTTCGTCGCCAGCAGGTCCAAGCCTTCCTGGCCGCTGGTGGCGGTCAGTATCCGATAGCCGCCGCGCCGCAGCACGCGGTTGAGCGCCGACAGAAGATGCGGTTCGTCATCCACGATGAGCAAGGTATCGCCGTTCTTGCCGGGATCCTTCCCCGGAGCGAGTCTCGCTCCTTGCGCCAGCATGGCCTCGAAGGCATCGGCCGGCACCGGCCCGCTGAACAGGAATCCCTGGATCTCGTCGCAGCGCAACCTGCGCAGGAACCGCAGCTGCCCCTCCGTCTCGACGCCTTCCGCCACCACCCGCAGCTTCAAGCTATGCGCCATCGCGATCACGGCGGTGGCGATCGCCGCGTCTTCCGGACTGCGCGTCACCTCGGCGATGAAACCGCGGTCGATCTTGACGAAATCGAACGGAAAGCGCTTGAGATACGCCAGCGACGAATAGCCGGTGCCGAAATCGTCGAGCGACAGCCGCGCCCCGGATCTCTTCAAGGCATGCAGATAATGCGCCGCCTCGTCCGGATCCTCCATGACCACCGTTTCGGTCAATTCGAACTCGATGTGCTTTGCGTTCAGGCAATGCGCCGAGGCGGCATCGTGGATCGTCTGCAGTATCCGCCCCTTCCGGCATTGCGCCGCCGACAAGTTGATCGAGACCGGCACGATATCGACCTGCCGCGCCAGCCACGCCGCCTGTTGCGCGCACACCGCATCGATCACCCAGGACCCGATCGGCACGATCAACCCGGTTTCCTCGGCCAAGGGAATGAAATCCGCCGACTGGAGCAAGCCGCGCTTGGGATGCCGCCAGCGGATCAGCGCTTCGGCGCTCACGATCCGCCCGCTCTGCAAGTCCACGCGCGGCTGATAATGGAGCTCGAACTGGCGCGCTCTCAAAGCCATCTGCAATTCGTTCTCCAGCATCAGCTTTTCCGCCAGCGTGGCATTCATGCGCGGCGCGTAATACAGGTAGCGCTCGTCCGACGACTTGGCATTCCTGAGCGCCACCTCCGCATGCTTGAGCAGGGTCTCCGCATCGCGGCCGTCGGCGGGATACAGCGCCAGTCCGGCCTTGGCCGAGACGCGGATATCCTGGCCGTTCAGCAAGAAAGGCTCGCCGAACACGCTGAACACGTGCTGCTGCAGGATCGCGGCCGCGTCTTCGTCGCGCCGCAGATCCGCCAGCGCGACGGCAAAGGTATCGCTGCCGATCCGCGCCAGGCTGTCCGTATCCCGGATCGCGTTGCCCAGGCGCTGCGCGACCTGCTTGAGCAGCGCGTCTCCCGCATGGCGCCCCAGCGCATCGTTCAATCGCGCGAACCGCGCCAGGTTGAGCACGACGACGCCGACCTCGCCTTGATCGTGGCCGTGGGCATGGATCAATTGCGCCGTCCGGTCATGGAACAGCTTGGTGTTGGGCAATCCGGTCAACGCGTCGTAATACGCAAGATAACTGAGCCGCTCTTCCTGATCCATGAACAGCATGGCGAACGACAAGTCGCTGGCGAGATCGTTGAGCAGCTTCAACTGGTCCTGGTCGAAGAAATCCTTCTCGCCGGCGCACAAGCCGAGCACCGCCACCGCCCGGTTTTCCGCCACCAGCGGCAAGGCCGCGAGCGCGAGATAGCCGTGCTCCTCCAGGTCGTTCCGCTGCCGTGCGAGACTCGGCTCCGAAAGAAGATCGTTGCAGATGACGGTCCGCATCTCGCGCGCCGCCGTGCTGCCCGGCCAGGCGCTTTCCGGCACGCCATCGCGCGCGGTGAGCCGGATGCGATCGACCAGCGCCGGGTCGCCGCCGAAGGACGCCACGATCCGGCCATCCAGCGTTTCCGGATCGATGGCGGCGATGCAGGCGAAGGCGAAACCGCCGTCCCGCACCGAGACGCGGCATACCTCCTGGAACAATTCATCGCGCCCCCGAAAGCGCACGATCGCCGCGTTGACGCCGCTTAGCACCGCGTAAATGCGGCCGAGCCTCTCGATCCGATCCTGCTGGTGCCGGCGCTCGGTCACATCGTTGGCCAGCACGAACTTGCACGCGCGATTGTTGAACGACAGGGGATGGGAAGTGATTTCGACGTCGATCAGCGAACCGTCTTTCTTGCGATGCTTCCAGACGCCGGCTTTTTCGATCGACGCCAGAGGCGCCTGCGCCAGGTTCCGGTATAGCCGCGGCAAGTCTTCCGGCGGACGGATATCCTTGATCGTCATCCGGAGGAACTCGGCCTCGCTATACCCGTAATGAGCGACGGCCGCGTTGTTGACCGCCAGGAACGCATACGTCTCCAGGTCGTACACCCACATCGGCATCGGATGCGCCTGGAACAACTCGATAAACGACTTGTCATCCTTCTGAATCACGATGCCGTTGTCCCGATCAATAGCCCCAATTACATTATTGGTGCATTTATCAGAACTGTCAGTTCATTCGCCGCGACACACGGTCAACGCCGCCGGAGCGCAACAATCGGCTATCCGGCGGCAAGGAAAGGATGTCGTCGCTAAACCATGAACTGCATCATCTCCTGCGCCAGCAGGATCGCCAGCGGCATCAAGGCGATCAGGAACACGGAAAACATGCCGCGCACCACGCCGCCGCGACGCCAGCCGAGCCACGCCGCCGCGCCCATCGCCGACAACGCATAGATCAGCGTGAACCACAAGGCCGCGAACGCGCCGAGCGACAACATGGCCTTGGAAACGAAGAGATAGCTGCACAGCGTCGCCACGCCGATCGCCAGCATGCCGGCCAGGTAATACATCAGCCAGGCGCGCCTGCCGCGCAGCGACTGCTGCTGCTCGTCGGCCTTCTTCGCCGTCATCTCGCGCTGGGCGAGGAAGATCAACAAGGAGTCGACTTCCTTGTAATGCAGGACGCCCGCATGCGCCGCCGCCACGAGGTCTTCACGTTTGACAATCATCGAGCACACTCCTGAAAGGCGCGCCGACTGCCGCGCGGTCTGACCTGGACCGGCGCATGCGTCATCGCGCCGCGCTCGGCCCGCATCCTCCCAGTGAGGCTATTAATGCCAGTTTTGCAATGCGCCGTCGTGACGCATATCAAGCTTGCGCGCTCTCCAGCCGATCCGCCAACGTCTTGATCAAAGCGGCCCCGTTGCCGCGCCAGGCGCTGCCATGCATGCAAGCCAATACGGCGGGTTCGGTCGCCGCCAGGCGCTCCAAGTGCCGGCGCGTATCCGGGCCATGGGCGTAGTAATCCATCCCCGCGCGCATCATCTCGCTCGATTCGAGAATATCGCCCTCGGTCAACGGCGCATGGCTGCAGCCCGGCTGGGTGAACAGATCGCCGCACAGCAAGGTGCGCGTAGTCTCCTCGAAAGCCATCCCGGACTCCCAGCCGTGCGGCAGGTGCGGCGTGGCGAACCAGCGGACGCGATGCTTGCCCAGCTCCAGCGTTTCGCCATCGGCCATCGCCTTGGCCGGGCGCAGCGCGATGTCGTTCACCGACACCGCCGCCGCGAGCTCCGTGCATACCGGCACCGCCGACGGCGCGAGCTCGAGAAAATCGTTCAGCGAACCGCACTCGTCCGCCTCGTAGTGAGAGAAACCGATGTACGCCAGTTGCGATACCGGCAGCACGCGCGCGATCGCATCGCGCACCAGCGGAAACATCTGGCGCGGGCCGGTGTGGTAGAGAAGCGGCTTGTCGTCGACGATCAAGTATTGGTTGAACGTAAACCCGCCCGGGACGTCGATGGCTTCCGGAGGAACCGGCACCGAGATGCGGTAAATGCCGTCGGCGATTTCATCGATGGTGGCTTGGGGTTGTGTCAGGTCGGTCATGTCATTTCCTTGTCTGGTCTCGCATGGAGTCAAAGATGAACAACCGCAGCGCGTGCGTCGCGATGCGGTCGGCTTCGGCGGCGTCGCCCAGCGTCTGCTCGAGACGCCGCCAGAATCCGTAGTCGAGCAAGGCGAAAGCAAATGCCCGAGTCGGCGGCGGAACTTCCGGACCGGCGATGTTCTCAAGCACCTTGTCCGCCAATCCCTCCACCTCCGACTGCCCCGCCTGCAGAACATCAACCAGTTCCGGCAGCCCGGCGACGTCGCGCTCGACCCAACGTAGCCACGGATGAGAATAGCGATGGCGTCGAAACACCGTCTCGACCAGCAAACGCAGCCGTTCGCCCGCATCGGCCTCGAACAGGATCGCTTCAACATCCAACGGCGGCGCGCTTTCCGCCACCGCCCCGATGCAATGCGGCAACAACGCACTGCGGTTCGGAAAATGCTTGTACACGGTCGCGACCGATACGCCGGCGCGCTCCGCGATCTCGGCATGACTGGTCGCCAACGCGCCTTTCTCGGCATGCAACTCGACAGTCGCGCCGATGATGCGCTGGATGGTCTGGGCTTGCGCCTCCTTGCGCGTCGAGTTGTCGTAGGTTCTCGAGGCCATCTCAAATTTAAGTAGAGTTCATTTATATTCAATATAAACGCATTCTATTTAAATTGCAAGCCCGACGCAGCGCAAGCCCCCAAGCCGTCGCGGTGGGGCAAACAAGTTCGCTACGGTAAAATGGCGCGATTCCACGATAACCCCGGCCAAACCGGCTCTTTCCTAACCGTATTCATGACCACCGACAACAAATCGGCGCCGGCCACGACCGAAGCGCCCGCTTCCAACTTCCTGCGCGGCATCATCGACGCCGACCTCGCCGCCGGCAAGCACGCCGGCCGCACCGACCCGAACGGCAACGCCCTGCCGACCGTCATCACGCGCTTCCCTCCCGAGCCGAACGGCTACCTGCACATCGGCCACGCCAAATCGATCTGCCTGAACTTCGGCCTGGCGCGCGACTACGGCGGCGTCTGCCACATGCGCTTCGACGACACCAACCCGGAGAAGGAAGAGCAGGAATACGTCGACAGCATCCTCGACGCGGTGCAATGGCTCGGCTTCACCTGGAAACACAAGGGAGACGTAGGCGCGGGCGACCACCTCTATTACGCCAGCGACTACTTCGACAAGTTCTACGCGATGGCCGAATACCTGATCACGTCCGGCAACGCCTACGTCGACAGCCAGAGCGCCGAACAGATGGCCGCCAACCGCGGCAGCTTCACCGAGCCCGGCAAGAACTCGCCCTACCGCGACCGCACGCCCGAGGAATCGCTGGCCCTGTTCCGCCGCATGAAAGCCGGCGAATTCAAGGATGGCGAACACATCCTGCGCGCCAAGATCGACATGGCCTCGCCCAACATGAACCTGCGCGACCCGGCGATCTACCGCATCCGCCACGCGCACCACCACCGCACGGGCGACGAATGGTGCATCTACCCGATGTACGACTACGCGCACCCGATCGAAGACGCGATCGAACACATCACGCACTCGATCTGCACGCTCGAATTCCAGGACCACCGCCCGTTCTACGACTGGCTGCTCGAACGCCTGGCCGAAGGCGGCTTCTTCAAGAAACCGCTGCCGAACCAATACGAATTCGCGCGCCTGAACGTGACCTACGTCGTGACCAGCAAGCGCAAGCTGCGCCAGCTGGTCGAGGAAAAGATCGTCGACGGCTGGGACGACCCGCGCATGCCCACCATCGTCGGCATCCGCCGCCGCGGCTTCACGCCGGAATCGGTGCAACTGTTCTGCGACCGCACCGGCACCACCAAGTCCGACGGCTGGACCGACTACGGCATGCTCGAAGCCGCCGTGCGCGACGACCTCGACCCGAAAGCCCCGCGCGCCATCGCCGTGCTGCGCCCGCTGAAACTCATCATCGACAACTTCCCCGACGAGCTGCGGGAAGAATGCAGCGCCCCTGTGCACCCTCACCACCCGGAGCGCGGCGTGCGCACCTTCCCCATCACCAAGGAAGTGTGGATCGAAGCGGAAGACTTCATGGAAGAACCGAGCAAGGGCTACTTCCGCCTCTTCCCCGGCAACAAGGTGCGCCTGAAATACGGCTACGTGGTCGAATGCACCGGCTGCGACAAGGACGAGAACGGCAAGATCGTCGCCGTCCATTGCAACTACTTCCCCGACAGCAAATCAGGCACGGAAGGCAGCGCCAACTACAAGGTCAAGGGCACGATCCACTGGGTCAGCGCGACGCATGCGCTGGAAGCCGAGGTGCGGCTGTACGACCGCCTGTTCACCGATCCGAATCCGGATGCGGGCGGGAAGGATTTCAAGCAGTTCCTGAATCCGAATTCGAAGGAAGTGATTACGGCTTATCTCGAACATGGGCTGGCGAAGGCGATGGGCGATGACAAGTTCCAGTTCGAGCGGCATGGGTATTTTGTCGCGGATCGGGTGGATTCGGCGCCTGGGAAGCCGGTGTTTAATCGGGTGGTTACGTTGAAGGATAGTTGGGGGAAATAGCAGTTCGCGAGGCTTATAGAAGTTGGGAGGAAATTAGAATGAAGCGAAAAGCTCTGCCTCAGCATTCTTGGAATCTGCATTGGAAGACCATCGGCATTGCGATAACCTTAGTCACTACATTGGCTGGTTGTGCTGCAATGATAGGTACCGAAACGCAGTTCACGCCTTGGCGAGGAGAACCTACGATACTTACCGGAAAGGGTGGAGCTGTAGAAACCACCGAAGGGATTGAATTCTGGATTAAGGGCGAACCAGACAAAACTTTCCGCGTGATTGGCGTTATCTCCCAGATCCGGTCCGACGATCCGTTCGACAACCTCATTTTCGGTAAATTTAATCGTTCGCAAGTAGCAGATTTGGTTAAGCAAGCGACAGGCGATGGCGTTGTTCTTCTTCGTAGTGACAGAGTAGGCACCGACCAAGGAATTCAAAGTAACTCCATTATGGCGGTATTCCGATACGAAAAGCCGTAAAGAGGAAGACTACATGATGCGTCACGATCCGCTATGTGAAGTGAACTGAAAAAGAGCATGTCCCAACCACATGTAATCGTGATCGGCGGCCCCAATGGCGCAGGCAAATCGACTATCGCCCCACTGATCTTGCGCGACTATCTCGCCATCCCCGATTTCGTGAATGCCGACCAAATTGCAGCCGGCCTTTCCGCATTCAATCCGGAAGGAGCTGCATTCGAAGCTGGCCGCATCATGCTCAAACGTATGCAAGAGTTGGCTAATTCCGGCAAGAGCTTCGCCTTCGAATCGACGCTATCGAGTCGCTCGTTTTCCGTTTTTTTGGCCAACCTGAAAGCGCAAGGCTACCGCGTCGATATATTCTTTGTTTGGCTGGAAAGCGTTGCCTTGGCACAGCAGCGCGTGAGTTTACGCGCGAAGATGGGTGGTCATACAATACCTCCTGATGTGATCGAACGCCGCTACACACGTAGTGCACAAAATTTCCGCTCGCTATACCTACCCATCGCCGACAACTGGCGCATATTCGACAATTCGGATTCTTCCAACACCAGAATAGTCGCGGAAGGCGGCATGAATGAATCGACTCGGATTTTTGAGGTATCAACATGGAACATGATTCAATCGATCTGAACGACCCCATCGCCGAAAAATTGCGTGATAGCGAAACGGTGGAACGTCTTGTGCGTCAAGCGATAGCCGAAGCCGTGGAACGAGCTCGCAAGCTCGGTTTCCTTGATGACGAACCTCGCGCGGCGACGTCGCCCGCCAACCACTGACTGATGAGCCTGGACACTCACCAGTCCTTCTACAGGGAACGGCTGCTCGAACATCTATTGATCGGTGAATTGCTGAAATACTCATAGCTCGGGCACGGAGCAACGCTTGAAGTATCGCAGCCGTCGATCGATCGCTCAGGGCATGATGTCGTATTGGAAGCGCACGGCGTGACGCGCCACGTGCAGTTGAAGAGTTCATTTCATTCCGCGACGACCACAACGCAGAATATTCATATGTAGTAACCGCGATGTGATCTGTTGCGTGATGTCAGATTTCATCGCAACTTGAAACTGCCGAACTTCTCGATTCGGCCAAATCCGGACATTTGTGTTCTATTCGGAAAGCAGTCGTTCAGACAGTAAAGAACTGCTACTTTGTTGCTCACAGGATAATTTATCTCTACACTTGTACATCAACTTACGGATTAACACGGCTGTCCACCTTTCGGAGACTTTTAGCTGTCCGTATAAGTCGACAATTTTCAAATGGCCTAGGTAGTATGCGGGTTCGCAACGGATACCGGACAGTGCTTATCAGCTTCTTCCTGTCCGGATAAGTACCATTAAATGGCTACATCGATGAATACGGAAGTGATATCGACCGTAGAGCTTTTGGAGGATGGAGAGCTCTTGCTTCAGTTGGAGAGCGGCGGCAAACCTTCATACCAGTATGTATATCGTGCAGCAACAGGCGTTTATTGGGACCCTGATCGAAAGACGTTTAAGTTCTCTACCCAAAAGGATGGAAAGTACGCGCAGTGGTTCGAGCACATTGTGAAGGTTGTCCGGGACGAAATGAACGTAGATCTGCAGTTAGGTGAGAACACCACTTGGAAACACTTTCCAAATGAGGATAGAGATGCGATACAACGCGCAGCCATTTAACATGCTGTTGCACACCGACGCCTTCGGCGCTGGTGAACTGTTACGTTAGGTGCTTGTCGCCATGCCCCCGAGTTTCTTCACGCGAACAGCCGCCCGTTGGTTCGCTCGCCGCTGGTGGTTCCTTGTCATCTCGTTGCTTGGTATGGCGCTGCTCTTGGCTGCCTTCTGGTACGGTTCAGTGCAGGTCGTCGCGGTCGCCAGCATGCTCGCTGGTCCGGTGATCCTCGCGCCTTGGGCGTTGCTCTGCGCATGCGTCTGGTTTCACCCGGAACGCGGCAACTTGCAGCCGGGCAGCACGCTCATTGGCAAACTGCCGAATGCAGTTCAACTCGGTGTTCGCTGGTACGCCTCGCTGTTCCTTACTCTGTTTATCGTGGCTGGCGCAGTTGTCTGGCCCGCGCTGTCGTTCGTGTGGCTCTGAGTTCGATGCACGCACCTACCCCCTCCATCGAGCGGACATGTCCCGGTAGGTCGGGCCGTGCCGTTCATGTCGAACGTCAGGCGCCCGAACTGCAATCCGACGGAGATCGCTGAATGAAGGACAAGCGCTTCATGCTTGGCATCGTGTTGACGGTTCTATGGCTCACATTAGCAGCCTACTTGGCGTTCACTCAGAATCGCCCTTCTGAACTGAACGCCTGGGGCGACTTCTTTGCTGGCTTCTTTGCTCCTCTGGCGTTTCTCTGGCTCGTCTTAGGCTACCTGCAGCAGGGTGAAGAACTTCGCCACAGTACAGAGGCGCTCAAGCTCCAAGCGGAAGAGCTGCGCGCGTCTGTCGTTCAGCAAAGCGAGTTGGTCGCGGTCAGCCGCGAGCAGATGAAGCAGGAACTCCGCGCGCTGGAAGAAGAAAGAGAGCGAAGACGCGATGCGGCGCGTCCAAAGTTCGTTCCCCAACTGTCTTCGACGATCCGCAGTGGGTCGGAGATTGAGTTCAAGCTTAAGGTCGTGAATGTTGGCAACACCGCAACGAAACTGCGTATGCAGTTCGCGCCGCCGCTGGGACAGCTATCACACCACAATCTTGCTCTTGTCCCGAATGGTGAAATCATGAATCTGTCCTTCAAAAAGACCGAAGACGTCACTTCCATCGCGACGCTGAACTACATTGATGCGGATGGTCTGCCAGGCTCCGCGACATTCACACTCGAAGTCATTGACACGACGCTACGGATAGGCGACATCCAACGCCTTGCATGAGAATCCCTCAGTCGGGGCTTGCTGGACGCCTAGCATCGGTCTTGTTGTGCTTGACGGAGGCGCGAATGTAGGCAGCCGGAAGGAGCTTAACATCGATGCCGAGAGCGTTGAGCTGGCGAGCCCAATGGTGCGCCGAGCCGCAGACCTCCATGATGACAAGCGAAACATTGCGGTTGATGAACCAGCGCTCGAACTGGCTGCGCGTGAGGCGATGTTGTTCGATGACGCGTGAGGCGGCATCGGCGACTGCGAGTTGAAATGCAGATTCGGCCAAGTCAACGGCTACGGTAGTAGTATGCATGGTGGACTCCTTTTGTTGACTGATCCCCGTCCCCACGTTGACCAGTGCGCTTGCTGTGGCGCAAAAAGACAGAGGGAGCCCATCTCATCACTCGACACCGACGCTTCGCGCCAGTCAACATAATCGTTAGGGCACACAAAAAGATGGCAACTCTCGGAAAGCTCTGGGCGGGACACGTCTACGGAACGAACACAGGCAACCTGTTCCTTGACCTAGAGTCGGATGGGCCGACGGTCAGCGGCACTCTCCACTTTATGGACACGCAGTTCGGCATCGCCGTCTACCATGTGACCGGGGAGTTCGATGGCAGACTCCGCCTTGTGGGCATCCCCCTGCAGGCGGAGCCTGGAACGGAGCTTGGTAATCTCACCGCCGAAGCCGACCTAACCTCGGAGGGAAGTTTGCGAGGAAAGTGGTCGACTTCGCTTGGCTCCTGTGGGACGTTTCAAGCATTCCCTCACGACCCAGGGAAGACTGACCAGGGCAGCGGTCACTCCGGAACAGTGCCCGAGCAGATCTACTCCTCGAACATCACCCTTGGCTCCATTCGCCTGAATTCTGCAGCCATCGACGAATTGGTTCAGCTTGTGCGCCGAGATTTTCTCGCCGGTCGCCCCGTGCTGACGTACGTGGTAAGAGGAAACGAGGTGACGAAGTACTTTGAGGACTTCAAGGCGGATGTAGACATTCCTCAGGAACTCAGATATCTGAAGCTCACCATTCAAGAGCTAAGCAGGTCCGCAAAAATATTTTGATAAAACGCGTTGCAACCAAAAATGTTCGGATAATACGCCCGAGGTTTGCAGTGCCATTCGATTCGACAAGCTGGTCAAATGCGTGACGAACGCGTCGGCC
>Ga0196972_1000325_pt1 | contig 29099 bp, 28 predicted proteins | sample S1v_2013CmetaG_FD_148618 | JGI IMG/M metagenome (GOLD analysis project Ga0196972, IMG submission 148618) | Soil microbial communities from Anza Borrego desert, Southern California, United States - S1+v_20-13C | ecosystem: Environmental > Terrestrial > Soil > Desert | place: USA: California...
TCGGCGGTGGGTGGAAACGCCCGGGGCCCACCGGCAAGGGCGACACCCGATCGGCGAACACCGGGTCCAGCAGCAGGCGCCGCCCGTCGATCTCCACGTAGGTGCTCGCATGGCCGATCCAGAACGCGCGCAGTCCGTGGGCGGGCAGGGCGCCCGCCAGCGCCGCCTTGTCCACCGTGAGCACGGGGACGGGCGCCGGCGGCTCGCGCACCTCGTCGCCCGTCAGCTGCCGCAGGGTGTAGTCGAACAGCGAGGTCGTGCTCGGGGCCTCCGGTTCCAGGTTGACGAAGCGGCCCTCGCGGTACTGGGGATTGGCCAGGGCCCGTGCCAGCCGCTCGCCCGACATGGGCGCGCCGAACGGCGGCAGCGACAGCACGAACCATCCGGCCGCAAGGAGCACGACCACGAGCGCCAGGAGGACCAGGGCGGTCCGCACCAGCCGACGTGCAAGCCTGGATCGCATGGGCCCTCCGGTGGATGTCTGCGGCAGTGTGCATCAGGTGCACCTCTTCCTGCGCACGACCTCGACCGTGCGTGCGTGGTTGGGTTGCAGGTGGGAAGTCCCTCTGGCTGCATGGCCGGTCGTATGGGATAACGCGCGTCCCGATCCCACCTCCAATCGATCCACGAGGAGCACGTGATGCGCAAGACCAGATGGAAGCAGTCGGCGGGTGTGTTGGCCATGGCGATCGTCGCCGTGGCCGTGCTCGCAAGTTGTGCGACGCAGCCCGCAGGACCTGCGGGGATGTCCTTCTTCGTCACCAGCACCAACCCGGGCAAGGGCGGCGACCTCGGCGGACTGGCCGGCGCCGACGCGCACTGCCAGTCGCTGGCGCAGGCGGCCAGCGCGGGCGGCAAGACCTGGCGGGCCTACCTGAGCACGCAGGCGCCGGCGCTGAGCGATCCGAACTTCGTCAACGCTCGCGACCGCATCGGCAAGGGGCCGTGGCGCAACGCCAAGGGCGTGGTCGTCGCCACCAGCGTGGACGACCTGCATTCGGGCAACAACCGGATCAGCAAGGAAACGGCGCTGGACGAGCGCGGCAACCCGGTCAATGGCCGGACCGAGCGGCCCAACAAGCACGACGTGCTGACCGGCAGCCGCCCCGACGGCACCGCATTCCCGGGCGCCCCGTTCCCCGACATGACCTGCGGCAACTGGACCAAGGGCGGCAGCGACGGGTCGGCCATGACGGGCCACCACGATCGCGCGGGGCCCACGGCGTCCCCCTGGGCGACGTCGTGGAACTCGGGCCATCCCACGCTGGGGTGCAGCATGGAGCGGATCCGGCCCACCGGCGGCGACGGCCTGTTCTATTGCTTTGCCGAGGACTAGCAGCACGGAACGCGTTCCGGCATGACCGGGGCGCGATGCCGCGGCCGGCGCTGCCTATGATCGGCGCATGTCACCACGCTGGTATTTCGGCTGGAACATCGTTGCCGCCGCGGCGTTCCTGACCCTCCTGTCCTCGGGCATGCGCCTGGGGTTCGGCCCCTTCTTCCTGCCCATGGCCCAGGACCTGGGCTTCAGCCGCAGCCTGCTGGCCAGCATCGTCGCGGTCGGCATGCTGGCCTACGGGCTGGCAATGCCACTCGCCGGCCTGCTGATCGCGCGCTTCGGCACGCCGCGCGTGCTGCTGCTGGGCAACGCGCTCGTGGTCGCCGCCGCGATCTGGACCGTGACCACGGCCGATGCGCTGGGCTTCCTGCTGGCCTTCGGCCTGCTGCTGTCGGTGGGACTGGCCTTCACCAGCCCGGTGGCGGTCACCCCGGTGATCACCCGGTGGTTCCTGCGCCGCCGGGGCATGGCGCTGTTCTTCCTGTCGACCGGCTCCATGGCCGGCATCGCGGTGATGACGCCGGTGCTCAGCCTGGCGATCGCGCAGGCCGGCTGGCGCGCCACCCTGCTGGGCTTCGCCGCGGTGTTCACGCTGTTCACGCTGCCAGCCGCGCTGTTCGTGATGCGGGACACCGCGCCCGAGCACGCCGACCTGGGGGCCGACGAAATCGCCGCGCAGCGCATGCGCACCGGCCTGCCGCCGCAGAGCCTGACCGTGCGCGAGGTGCTGCGCACGGCGCCGTTCTGGAAGATCGTGTTCGGCCTGTTCGCCTGCGGCTTCAGCATGAACCTGATGGGCACCCATGGCATGCCGATGTTGATGGACCACGGATTCGATGCCTTCAGCAGTTCGATGGGCATAGGCCTGATCGGCTTCGTCGCGATCGGCGGCACGCTGGTGCTGGGGCGCCTGGCCGACCGCCTGCCACGCCGCCACCTCCTGGCGACCATCTACTTCGTGCGCGGCCTGGGCTTCATCGCGCTGGTGATGGCGGGAACGCACTGGGAGCTGTACCTCACCTCCACCGTGGGCGGCCTGGTGTGGGCCGGCAGCATCGCGCTGTCCTCGGCCATCCTCGCCGACGTCTACGGCGTGCGGCTGGTGGGCGTGCTGTACGGCATGGCCTTCGTCGGCCACCAGGTCGGCGGGATGATCAGTTCCTGGCTGGGCGGCTGGGGCTACGAGCACTACGGCACGCACTGGATCGCCTTCGGCGCCGCAGGCCTGCTGCTGGTGGCGGCGGCAGCGGTGTCGCTGCAGCTGCCGCGCAGGGGCTTCACGCTGATGGCGGCGCCGGCGGCGGCGTGAGCGTGCCGCGCGCCCAGCCAGCGGGTCCCGTCGAGCCTTCCTGACTGAATCCAGGAAGCGGTTAACTGGAGCGCTGCAACGGCCTAGCGGTTCGAACCGGACCGTCGGCGCAAGTCCTCGAGCTGCTGCTCCAGGCCGGCCATCTCGGCGGCGATGTGCTCGAGCACCTGCTCGATGTCCGCGCGCTCGGTCTCCGTCATCGCCGCCCGCAGGCCGCCCTGCAGCACCTTGTGCAGGGCCGCCCGTCGATCGATCAGTTCCTGGAGTTTGAGCGCGAGGCGCTCAGGCTCGAGATGGGTCACCGGTGGAATGTAGCGCAGGCGGGCGCCCCTCAGGCACCTCAATCCAGCAGCTGCAGCGCCGCCAGCCGCGCGTACACGCCGCCGGCCGCGACCAGGTCCTCGTGGCGGCCCTGTTCCACGATCCGTCCGTGGTCCAGCACCACGATGCGGTCGGCCTGCTGGACGGTCGCCAGCCGGTGCGCGATCACCAGCGTCGTGCGGTCGCGCATGGCGCGCACCAGCGCGGCCTGCACCATGCGCTCGCTCTCGGCGTCGAGTGCGCTGGTGGCTTCGTCCAGCAGCAACAGCGGCGGGTTCTTGAGGATGGCGCGGGCGATCGCGATGCGCTGCCGCTGGCCGCCCGAGAGGCGGACGCCGCGCTCGCCCAGGTAGGTGTCATAGCCCTGCGGCAGCGCCAGGATGAACTCGTGCGCGTAGGCGGCGCGCGCCGCTTCCATCACCTCCTCGTCACTGGCGCCTGGCCGCCCGTAGCGGATGTTCTCCAGCGCGCTGGTGGAAAACACCACCGGCTCCTGCGCCACCAGCCCGATGCGCCCGCGCAGCTCCTCCAGCGACAGGTCGCGGATGGCCACGCCATCGACCGTGATGCGGCCCTGCGCCGGGTCGTAGAAGCGCAGCAGCAGTGAGAACACCGTGCTCTTGCCGGCGCCGCTGGGCCCCACCAGGGCGACGGTCTCGCCGGGCGGGACTTGCAGCGTGAAGTCCTGCAGCGCCGCGGTGGCCGGCCGGGACGGGTAGTGGAAGGACACGCCCTCGAAGGCGACCCGGCCGCCGCCGGCCGAGGGGGGCGCCTGCACCGGATGCGGCGGCGAGGCCACCGGCGAGCGCGTGGCCAGCAGCTCCATCAGCCGCTCGGTGGCACCGGCCGCACGCAGCAGGTCGCCGTACACCTCGCCCAGCACCGCCACGGCGCCGGCGAAGATGATCACGTACAGCGCCGCCTGCCCGAGCTGGCCGGCGCTGAGCTCGCCGGCCATCACGGCCTGCGCGCCGCGGTACAGGCCCCACAGCAACAGCCCCGCGTTGGCGATGATGATGAAGGCCACCAGCGCCGCCCGCGCCCGGGTGCGCCGCACGCCGGTGTGGAAGGCGTTGTCGGTGGCCTCGGTGAAGCGGGCCGATTCGCGCGCCTCGCCGGTGTAGCTCTGCACCACGGGGATGGCGTTCAGCACCTCGGCGGCGATGGCGCTGGAGTCGGCCACCCGGTCCTGGCTGGCGCGCGACAACCGCCGCACGCGGCGGCCGAAGGCCATGGCCGGCAGCACCACCAGCAGCACCGCGGCGAACACCAGCGACATCACGTAGGGATGTGTGTAGACCAGCATGCCCAGCGCGCCCAGCCCCATCACGACGTTGCGCAGCCCGAGCGAGAAGGAGGAGCCGACCACCGTCTGCACCAGCGTGGTGTCGGTGGTCAGGCGCGACAGGACCTCGCCGGTGCGCGTGTGCTCGAAGAACTCCGGGCTCTGGCGCAGCACGTGCGCGTACACGGCATTGCGCAGGTCGGCGGTGACCCGTTCGCCCAGCCAGCTGACCATGTAGAAGCGCGCCGCCGAGAACAGGCCGAGCGCGACGGCCACGGCGAACAGCAGCAGGAAGTGTTCGCGCAGCGCGACCAGCCGCTCGCCGTGGCCGGCGCCGGCCAGGCCCTCGTCGATCAGGCCGCGCAGCGCGACCGGGAACAGCAGCGTCGCCGCGGCGGCCAGGCCGAGGAACAGCGCCGCCAGCACCATGCGCCCGAGGTACGGCCGCAGGAAGGGCAGCAGGCCCGAGAGCGAGCGGGGCGAGCCCCGGGCGGGAGCGGCGTCGGCCATCGTCCGTCGAGTGTAGTCAGCAGTGGGCAGGCCGGGATGGCGGGTCCCCGGTCGCTTCCCGGCATGGCTCTTACAAAGCTGAAGGACACGGCTGCCGCAGGGCCTGCCACACTGGGCTCGTCTTCAGGGAGTGCATCCATGTCGTCGACCCGATGGGCGCCGTTGCTCGGGTGGATGGGCGCTGCCGCAGCCGCGGTGGCGCTGGCGTTCTACGCACCGTACGAGCGGCTGGTGCTCGGCAAACTGCCCAGCGCCGCCACGCAGCGGCTGGCCGAAACGCAGCAGGCCCTTCCGCCGGAGCCCTTGCCGGCCCGGGTGCTGGCGCTGGTGGCCTTCGAAGGCAGCCCGCGCGAGGAAATCCAGGGCTGGATCGACGGCCTGCAGCTGCAGCGCGAATTCCGCATCGCCTGGGTCAAGCTGCCGGTGGTGCAGGACCCCGGCGACGAGGCTGCACGGCGCGACATCGAGCGCCGGCTGCGCGAGCGCTGGCCGCGGCTGGCCGAGCGCGCGCGGCTGGTGCCGCTGTTCACCGATCGCGCCGCCTTCGTGCGCGAGGCCGGCCTGTCCGATCCCGACCGCGCCAGCGTGCTGGTGGTCGACCGCGAGGGCAACGTGCTGGCGCGTGCGCAGGGTCCCTTCGATCCCGCCAAGGCGCAGGCGCTGCGCGAGACGGTGCTGGCGCAGAACGAGGAGGCGCTGGTCCGGCCCGGTCCATAGGGGTTTGGCCCCGTCCGGGGCGCCGCCGCGGCGACCTAGAGTCGCCGCGTGCAGCTCGAGGAACAAGTGGCCCTGATCCGCCGCGCCCTGGCGCTGGTCGAAGGCGGCGGCAGCGAAAGCGGCGAACCTTCGCGCAGCCCGGTCGAACGCTACCTGGACCCCACGCGCTTCCAGCGCGAGCTCGATGGCGTCATCCGGCGCTTTCCGCTGGCCGTGTGTCCCTCGGCTTCGCTCGCCCGGCCCGGCGATTCGTTCGCCATCGACGTCGCCGGCACGCCCCTGCTGCTGGTGCGCGGCGCCCGCGGCGAGCTGCGCGCCTTCCTCAACGCCTGCCGCCACCGTGGCGCGCGGCTGCAGGCGCCCGGCGCAGCCAGCCAGCGCGCCTTCACCTGCCCGTACCACAGCTGGACCTACGGGCTGGACGGCGCCTTGCGCGGCCGGCCGCACGAAGCCGACTTCCCGCACGCGCCGGCGTCGCAGTGCTCGCTGGCGCCGGTGCCGGCCGGCGAGGCGCTGGGCTTCGCGTGGGTGATCCCGCGCGGCGCGCACCCGGGCGAGGACGTGCAGCTGGACCTGCGCGGCTACCTGGGCCGCTTCGGCGAGGACCTGCGCAACTGGGGCTACGACGGCTGGCAGCCGTTCCACCAGCGCGAGTTCGCCAACGCGGCGAACTGGAAGATCCCGTTCGAGGGCAACCTCGAGACCTACCACTTCCAGTACGCGCACCGCAACACGATCGCCGGGCTGTTCTTCGACAACCTGCTGATGGCCGACCACGACGGCCGGCACCACCGCATCGTGTTGCCCAAGCGCAGCATGCCCATGCTGCGCCAGCAGCCCGAATCCGACTGGCGCATCGGGCCGCACGCCAACATCATCTACTGCTTCTTCCCGGCCACCTTCATTCTGCACGAGGGCGACCACGCCAATGCCTTCACGGTGCTGCCGGAGGCGGTCGACCGCTCGCGCGTGCTGGGCACCACGCTGATCCCGGAACTGCCGCAGACCGACCGCTCGCGCGAGTACTGGCGCAAGAACGTGGAATCGTTCTGGGGCGCGCTGGACGAGGATTTCGCGCTCGGCGTGTCGCAGCAGTCCACCCTGGCCGGCGGCGCCAGGCGGGAACTGCTGTTCGGCCGCAACGAGTGGTGCTCGGCGCGCTTCCACGCCGACGTGGAGTCGCTGCTCGAACCGGGCTGGCCCGGCTAGATGCGCAGCCGCTGCGCGTAGCCGGTCATCTCCAGGTAGCCGCGGCCCACGCGGCGGCCCTGGCCGTCGAGCAGGTCCGACAGGCCTTCCCAGTACACCGCACCGGTCGAAGCCCGGCTGTCCAGCTCCTGGTCGTCCAGCAGCGCGCGCACGACGTAACGGCCGGCGGGGGTCTCGACTTCCCACTCCACCGGGTACGAGGCGCCGGTCAGCGGGCTGGTCCAGCGCCGCTGCGCGCTGAAGCGGGTCTGGCCCTGGCCCGCGATGGCCGCGGCGCCGCCGGCTCGGCGGAAGGAGCCGCCGTCCCACAGCGGCGAACCGTCCGCGCGGCGCAGCTGGAAGGCCGTGAGGGCGCTGCCGTCATCCAGGTTCATGCCGATCCAGTCCCAGCCGACGGCCTGCGGATGCATGAGCGCCTCGCTCCACTCGTGGTCCAGCCAGGCCTTGCCCTGCACCTCGAAGCGGCGGCCCTCCAGCGTGATCGCGCCGGTGGCGGCCAGCTGCGGCAGGCTGTAGTAATAGCTGGCCTGCGAAGGGTCCGGGCCCTTGCGCGACAGGCCCTCGCTCCCTTGCAGCAGCGGCGGCTGGGTCGGCGCGATGCGCAGCTCCAAAGTGAAGTCGCGCGCCGGCAGCCGCGCCTGGTACACGCCGTCCTCGCCGCGCGCCAGCTGCCAGTCACGCAGCCGCACCCGCGTGTCCTCGGTCTCGGCCCCGGCCACGCCGAAGCCGGCGCGGGCGATCCGCTGGTCGTGGTGCAGCCGCCGGCCCTGCACGTCGGTGACCGCCGCGTGCGCGAAGACCAGTTGCTTCGCGGCGAAGGCCGAGGCCATGTCCTGGGTGGCGTCCACGCGCGAGCGGAAGAAGGTGAGCTGGAAGCCGAACAGGCGCCCGCCGGCGTCCACCGCGCCGGTGATGTACCACCACTCGGTGCGCAGTTCGGGGTGGGCGCCGTGGTCGCGCGGGAAGCGCAGGCTGCGCGCGGGCAGGGCGTGCGCGGGCAGCGCCAGCAGGGCAGGCGCGGCGGCCAGCAGGTCGCGCCGCCGCATCACCAGTCCTCCTTCACTGCGAGCACCGCATCGCGGCTGGCCGCCGCCCGGCCGGCGGCCCAGGCCGTGAGTGTGCCGGCCGCAACCACCGCGGCGCACAGCGCGAGCAGCCGCAGCCAGGGCACCAGCAGGTCCATGGTCCAGTGGAAGCTCTGCGGGTTGACGACGTGCACCAGCACCACCGAAACCGCCAGCCCGAGCGCCAGTCCGGCGGCCGAGCCGATCAGCGTCCAGGCCGCGCCTTCGCCGGCCACCACGGCCAGGATCTGCCGGCGCGTCAGGCCCAGGTGCGCCAGCAGGCCGAACTCCTTGCGCCGCGCCAGCACCTGGGCGCTGAAGCTGGCCGCCACGCCGAACAGGCCGATGGCGATCGCCACCGCCTGCAGCCAGTAGGTGACGGCGAAGCTGCGGTCGAAGATGCGCAGCGAGGTGGCGCGGATCTCGCGCGCCGACGCGAATTCCAGCAGCGAGCCGGCGCTGCCGGCCCGCTCGCGCAAGGCCTGCTGGACCTGCGCCGCATCGGCGCCGGGCGCCAGCCAGACCTGCAGGTCGTTCACGCGCGCATCGTCGGTGAGCCGGCTGTAGTCGGCCTGGCGCAGCAGCACGGCGCCGTTCTGGCGCACGTAGTCGCGCCAGATGCCGGCGACGGTGAAGCGGCTGGCTTCACCGTCCGACGGCAGGCCGAGCGCGCCGTCGAGCAGCGGCAGGGGCTGGCCCACGCGCGCGCCATACAGGTCCCGCATGGCCTCGCTCACGTACACCGGGATCCGGCCCGGCGGCACCGCGGCCGGCGCGCCCACCAGCGGCAGCTCGCTGGCCGGATCGCCGATGGGTCGGGCCAGCAGGGCGATCGCCGGGCGCGTCGGGTCGGGCAGCAGCTGGCGCACGCGCTGGGTCGCGACCCGTTCGACTCCCGGCATGCGGGCGGCGGTGTCCACGAGGGCCGGCGAAAGAAAGGCCGTGTCCCCGGCCGAACTGCTGCTGGCCGTGCGCACGTACAGGTCGGCCGGCAGCAGCACGTCCAGCCAGCGCGCCACCGAGTCGCGGAAGCTCGCCACCATCACCGTCAGCGCCACCGCCAGGCTGAGCGCCGCCACCACGCCGCTGACGGCGACGGCGGCGGTCTCGCGCACGCGCCGGGCGCGCTCGACCGCCAGCAGCGGCAGCACGCGGTGGGCGACGCGCGGCGCGATGCGGTCGTACAGCAGGCCCACCAGGGGCGGCAGCGTCGCGATGCCGCCGACCAGCAGCAGGCCGACGGAAAAATAGGCGGCCAGGGGCAGGCCCGCCACCGGCGGCAGCAGCGCCAGCGCCACGGCCGCAGCCAGCAGGGCCGGACCGGGCCAGCGGCGCCGCAGGCCGTTGGCCCGGGCCCGCAGGCCCTTGAGCGCCTGCGCCAGCGGCAGCCGCTGCGCATCGCGGGCCGGGAACCAGCCGCCGGCCATGGCGGCCACCACGCCCAGCAGGCCGTAGCCCAGCGCTGCCGGCGCGCTCCATTGCAAACGTGGCGCGACGCCTTCGAAGTAGCCGCCACCCAGGTCACCGCCCAGCAGGCGCAGGGCAAGCGCGGCCAGCGCGGTGCCCAGCGCCACGCCGGCGGTGCTGCCGACTGCGCCCAGCAGCGCCGATTCGGCCAGGACCAGGCCTTGCCGCTGGCCGGCATCCAGCCCGAGCACGCCCAGCAGGGCGAACTGCTGCGAGCGCTGGGCGACGCTGAGCGCCAGCACCGAGAACACCAGGAAGGCCCCGGTGAACAGCGCCACCAGCGCCAGCACGGTCAGGTTGACGCGGTAGGCACGCGAGAGGTTGCTCACGCGCTCGGTCGAGTCGCCGGGCTCGGCCGCGACCACGCCGGCGGGCAGGGCCAGGCGCCGCAGCCAGTCCTGCCGGTCCACGCCGGCGCGTAGCTGCACGTCGATGCGCGAGAGTTCGCCGGCGCGTCCGAACAGGTCCTGCGCCGCGGCAATGTCCATCACCGCCAGCGGGGCCCCGGCGGCGGCGACGCTGCCGGCCACGTCCACCTCGAGCAACTGCAGGCCGGCCTGCAGCCGCAGCGGGCCGTCACCCAGTTGCTCGCGGGCCGCGGGGTTGAGGAAGACGGTTGCAGGCGCGAACAGCGACAGGCGATCGGCACCCTGGGCAAGGGCCGGCATCAGCGCCGGGGCGAGCGTGGCCGCGACCAGCGCATCGGCGCCGACCACGCGCAGCGGCACCCGGCGCCCATCGGCACCCACCGCGTGGGTGGCCAGCTCCAGCACCGGGCTGGCGATGGCCACCTGCGGGTCGGTGGCCACGCGCGCGAACAGCTTTTCGTCGAAGCTGCCGTGGGCGCCGCGCAGTTCCAGGTCGGGTTGGCCGTTGACCGAGCGCACCGCGGCCGAGAACTCGCTCAGCGCGGAGGCGTTGATCAGGTGGACGGCGAGGGCCAGCGCCACCCCCAGCATCACGGCGCCGACGGCCGTGATGCTGCGCCAGGGATGGTGGCGCAACTCCTGCCAGGAGTAGGTGCGCAGCAGGGCCCACATGGGGCGATTGTGGCGCCCCGGGCCAGGGCGCCTAGGCCGTCGCGCCCATCTCCGACATCAGTTCTTCCTTGCGCTCCTCCAGTTCCTCGCGCATGGCCACCAGGTCCAGCTTGCGGGCCGCGCGGGCCTTGGGGAAGATCTGGTTCTTCTCTTCCTTGACGTGGTGGTCGATGTACTCGCCCAGCACCTTGACCGTGGCGTCGAACTTGTCGTCCGCCTGCGGCATCTGCTGGATCTGGGCGATCAGGTCCTTGGCGCTCTGGTGCTCGACCGCCGCCTCGTCCAGCAGGTCGGTTTCCTTGATCGCCGCGCGCAGGGCCGGATAGAAGATCTCCTCCTCGATCTGCGCGTGCACGGTCAGCTCCATGCAGATGTGGTGCGCCAGCTCGAGCTTCTTCTGCGCCACGTTGCGGGCGCGCGAGCCGGCCAGCTCCTCGTATTCCTTGAACATCTTCTTGACGGCGCGATGGTCCGCGTCGAGCAGGTCGCAGGCGTCTTTTCCGGCACGGGTGCTGGGCATGGGAGGTCTCCTGGTTGGGATGCCCGATCTTGGAATTCCCGGGCCCGGGAGCCTGTAGGAAAACCGCGCGACAGCCCCGCAGTCCGCGGCACCCTGCCCGGCGTGCGCAGCGGCCTGTCCGCGGGCGGCCGGGCCTGCCGATGCCGGCCGGAAAACCCGTACCGCCAGCAGACGCCCCGACGGGCGGCCCCATGGCTCGCCGCCTGCGTGTTTACAATTCCCCGGCACTTGCGCACCGTGTCCTTCCATGGAGAACAAGACCGCCCGGCTCACCGTTCTGATCGACCCCGCCCGGAAGGCTGCGTTCGAGAAGCTGTGCTATTCGCAGGACATGACGCCTTCGCAGGTCATGCGCCGCCTGGTGCGGGAGTTCATGGAGCAGCACGAGGCGGCGCCCAGGCCGGCCGCCGTGCGCAAGACCGCGGTCCGCAGGCGCTAAGCCTGCCTCGCCGCTGCGGCCATCGCCGCACCCCTCACGCCATGCCATCCGCCCGCAGGTGCAGCACCCGGTCGGCGCGCGCCGCCGCCGTGGCCGAGTGAGTCACCAGCAGCAGGGCCGCCTGTTCGGACCGCGTCTGCGCGATCAACTGGTCCATTACCTGTTCGGCGGTCTTCGGGTCCAGGTTGCCGGTGGGTTCGTCGGCCAGCAGCAGCGGCGGCGCATGCACCAGCGCGCGGGCGATCGCCACCCGCTGCAACTGGCCGCCACTGAGCTGCTGGGGCAGCCGGTCGCCGAGGCCACCCAGTCCCACCGCCTGCAGCATGGCCTCGACCCGCTGCGGGTCGGGCCGGTCCAGCAGCATCAGGGGCAGGGCCACGTTCTGCGCCACGTCCAGGTGCGGCAGCACGTGGAAGGCCTGGAACACGAAGCCCACGTGGCTGCGCCGCAGCCGCGCGCGCTGCGATTCGTCCAGCGTGCCGAGGTCGTGGCCATCGAGCACGATACGCCCCTCGTCCCAGTGGTCCAGTCCCGCCAGGCAGTTGAGCAGGGTGGATTTGCCCACCCCCGACTCGCCGACGATGGCGACGAACTCGCCGCGCCCGACCTGCAGCGAGACGTGCCGGAACACGTCGACGCTGCCGTAGCGCTTGCCGAGGTCGTGCACGGCCACCACCGGCGCGCTCAAGACAGGGCCTCCCGGGCGGCCTGCAGCACCTGCGCCTGCGCGTCGGGTGCGTCGCAGGCGATCACGCGCCGCTGCATGGATCGCAGCCAGGTGAGCTGCCGCTTGGCCAGCTGGCGGGTGGCGAAGATGCCGCGCTCGCGCAGTTCGGCCGCCGGCCAGCCTTCGTCCAGCGCCTGCCAGGCCTGCCGGTAGCCGACCGAGCGCATGCTCGGCAGGTTGGCGTGCAGGTCGCCGCGGGCGCGCAGCGAGCGCACCTCGTCGAGGAAGCCCTGCGCCAGCATGGCGTCGAAGCGCCGCGCGATGCGCTCGTGCAGCCAGGCCCGCTCGCGAGGCTCCAGCGAGAGCAGCGCCATCGGTTGCAACCCGCCGCTGCGCGCGCTGCCATGGAAATCGCTGAGGGGCCGCCCCGAGCTGCGCCACACCTCCAGCGCGCGCTGGATGCGCTGGGCGTCGTTGGGCGCGAGCCGGGCGGCGGTCGCCGGATCCACCTGCGCCAGCTGTGCATGCAGGGCGGGCCAGCCGTGCTGCGCCGCCTCGGCCTCGATCGCCGCGCGCACCGCCGGATCGGCCGGCGGCATGGCGTCCAGCCCTTCGAAGAGGGCCTTGAAATACAGCATGGTGCCGCCCACCAGCAGCACGATGCGGCCGCGCGCGTGGATCTCGCCGGCCAGGCGCTTCGCGTCGGCTGCGAACTCCGCGGCGCTGTACGGCTGGGCCGGGTCGCGGATGTCGATCAGGTGGTGCGGGACGGCCTCGCGCTGCTCGCGGCTGGGCTTGGCCGTGCCGATGTCCATGCCGCGATAGACCAGCGCCGAGTCGACGCTGACGATCTCGCAGGGAAAGGCGGCGGCCAGCGCCAGGGCCGCATCCGTCTTGCCCGAGGCGGTGGGGCCGGCAAGGGCCAGCAGGCGGGGGGCGGGCTGCATCGGCGGCGAGACTAGCAGAACGCCCCGCCGCGCCGCGCCGGCCTCAGTGCCAGTCGAACAGCTGCCGGATCGCTTCCTGGTAGCGGGCCTGGCCGACCACCATGGAGCTGTGGTGCGAGCCGCCCTCGACCAGCAGGAACAGCTTGCGGCCCTTGGCGGCGTCGTAGAGGCGCTGGCCGAGCTCGGAACGGATCAGGTGGTCGCTGTCGCCGTGCACCACCAGCAGCGGCGAGCCGATCCGGCCGACCTTGGCGATGGACTCGAAGCGCTGCGTGATCAGCGGCCCGATCGGCAGCCAGCCCCACTTGAAGGTGCTGGCCACGTCCGGGATCGAGGTGAAGGTGCCCTCGACGATGGTGCCCTGCTCGTCCGGCACGCGCGCGGCCAGGTCGATGGCGATGGCGCCGCCCAGCGAATGGCCGAACACGTAGCGCGGGCGGTCCGGGTAGCGGGCGGCCAGCCATTCCCAGGCGGCGCGCGCATCCTCGTAGGCCTTCTCTTCCGAAGGCAGGCCGCTGGTGCTCTTGCCGAAGCCCCGGTAGTCGATGGCCAGCACGGAGAAGCCCATGTCGCGCATGCGCCGCATGCGGCCGGCCGAGCCCTCCACGTTCCAGCGCGCGCCGTGCAGGTACAGCAGCACGGGGGTGTCCGGCCTGGCGTCCTCGGCCTCGATCCACAGGGCATGAAGCTTGGCGTTCTCTCCCGTGACGCTGGAGGGGAACTCGATCCAGACGTGGTCCATGCCCTCCGCGTAGCTGGCGCTGCCGCCCCAGGCGCGGTCGCTGGGCTGGAAGATCCATTCGCGCTGCTTTTCGTCGAGGGTGGAACAGCCCACCGACAGCACGATGGCCATCAGGACGGAAAGGAAGGCGAGCAGTCGGCGCGTCATGAGGATGGGCTGGAGTCCCGTGGCGCGGCGGAAGTTCCCTTCATCGTCCCCGCAGGAACAGCGAATCGAGCTCCCGCAGCGACAGCTGGCGCCAGGTCGGTCGCCCGTGGTTGCACTGGTCGGAGCGTTCGGTGGCTTCCATCTGCCGCAGCAGCGCGTTCATTTCCTCCAGCGTGAGCTGTCGGTTTGCGCGCACCGCGCCGTGGCACGCCATGGTAGCCAGCAGCTCGTTGCGTGCGCGCTGCACCACCGTGCTGGAGTCGTGCTGGCCGAGCTCCGCGAGCACCGAGCGCGCCAGTTCGACCGGGTCGCCGTGGGCGAGGGTGGTCGGCACGGCCCGCACCGCCAGCGTCCTGGCCGAGAAGGGCGTGATCTCCAGGCCCAGGGTGTGCAGGGCCTGCACCGCCGATTCGGCCGTGGCCACTTCCTGCGGCGTGGCGGCGAAGGTGGCCGGGATCAGCAGCGGCTGGCTGGCCAGCGCCGTACCCTCGCCATCGCCCATCTGCGCCTTCAGGCGCTCGTAGACGATGCGCTCGTGGGCCGCGTGCATGTCGACGATCACCAGGCCGTGGCGGTTCTCGGCCAGGATGTAGATGCCCTGCAGCTGCGCAAGGGCGCGGCCCAGGGGCCAGTCGTCGCCAGCGGCATGGAGCGGCGGCGCCTCCGGGGCGATCGGGGCCGTACTGCCGGACCCGGCGGGCGTCGCGGCAGGGGCCGGAGCGGACGCGGGGCCCCACAAGGCCGAGAGGTCCGAGACGCGGTGGCCGGCCGGGCGGTCGAAGTCGAATCGCGGCTGGGCCCAGGCCGGGGTGCCGACGGGCAAGGGCCCATCGGCGGGCCTCACCGCTGCAGGCGCGAGCTCGCCCGCATCGGAGGCGACGGCGTCCGCCTGCGCGGCCCGCGGTGCCGCGAGCGCCGCTTCGACCGCCCGCCGCACCGCCTGGTGCACCTCGCGGCCATCGCGGAAGCGCACCTCGATCTTGGTGGGGTGCACGTTGACGTCGACGCGCGCCGGGTCGATCTCCACGTACAGCGCATAGACCGGCTGCCGGTGGCCGTGCAGCACGTCCTCGTAGGCGCTGCGGGCCGCATGGGTGAGCACCTTGTCGCGCACGAAGCGGCCGTTGACCCAGGCGTACTGCTGGTCGGCCCGCGAGCGCGCGGCGTCGGGGATGCCGGCGCGGCCCGCGATGCGGATCGGCCCGGCCACGTGGTCCACCGCCACGCTGCGGGCGAGGAAGTCCTCGCCCAGCACGTCGGCCAGGCGCTGCTCGCGGCTGCCGGGTCGCCACTGCTCGACCAGCTTGCCCTCGTGCCAGATCGCGAAGCCGACGTCGGGCCGCGCCAGCGCGTGCCGCCGCACCGCCTCGATGCAGTGGGCCAGCTCGGTGGCGTCGGTCTTGAGGAACTTGCGGCGCGCCGGCGTGCTGAAGAACAGCTCCTTGACCTCCACCGTGGTGCCGGTGGCGCGGGCCGCGGGCCGCAGCTCGCCGCTGCGCGCGTCCAGCAGCCAGGCGTTGGCCTGCCCGGCGCAGCGCGAGACCAGGCTCAACTCGGAAACGGAGGCGATTGCGGCCAGCGCCTCGCCGCGGAAACCCATGGTGCCCACCGACTCCAGGTCGGCCAGGCTGCCGATCTTGCTGGTGGCGTGCCGGCGCAACGCGACCGGCAACTCTTCCCGCGGGATGCCGCCGCCGTCGTCCTCCACGCTCACCAGGCGCACGCCACCGGCGAGCAGCCGCACGGTGACCTGGGTGGCGCCGGCGTCCAGCGCGTTGTCGACCAACTCGCGCACCACCGAGGCGGGCCGCTCCACGACTTCGCCGGCGGCGATCTGGCTGACCAGCTCGTCGGGCAGTTCCCGGATGGGCCGGCGATGGTCCGAATGGAGCACGGCGTTCACGGCGGGCATTCTAGGTGCGGGGCCGATAATCGCCGCCATGGAATACGTGGCCTTCCTGGTCGACTTCATCCTGCACGTCGACGTGCACCTCGAAGCCTTCGTGCGCGCCTACGGCCTGTGGGTCTATGCGCTGCTGTTCCTGATCATCTTCGTCGAGACCGGTGTCGTGGTCATGCCCTTCCTGCCCGGCGACTCGCTGCTGTTCGTGGCCGGCGCGCTGTGCGGCCTCGGGTTCATGGACTACACGGCGACCTGCGCCGTGATGCTGGCCGCCGCCATCCTGGGCGACCAGTCCAACTACACGATAGGGCGCTACTTCGGGCCCAAGGTGTTCCGCTGGGAGCACTCCCGCTGGTTCAACAAGGCTGCGTTCGACCAGGCCCATGCCTTCTACGAGAAGTACGGCGGCATCACCATCATCGTGGCCCGCTTCGCGCCCTTCCTGCGCACCTTCGCGCCCTTCGTGGCCGGGGTGGCCGCGATGACGCGCACCAAGTTCAGCACCTACAACGTGGCCGGCGGCGTGCTGTGGGTGATGGGCATCGTCACCGCCGGCTACTTCCTGGGCGGGCTGCCCTGGGTGAAGGCCCACCTGGACAAGATCATCTGGGCGATGATCCTGGTTCCGGGGGTGATCGTCATCGCCGGGGCCTGGCGGGCGAAGCGGGCGGCGGTCGCCTGAATTCGGGCCTAGTGGCCCGCCGTCAGCTTGTGCACCAGGTCCGCGGTGGTGTTGGCCTTGTACTTTCGCATCAACCGCGCCCGGTAGATCTCCACCGTGCGGTGGCTGATCTCCAGCGTCTTGCCGATTTCCTTGGACGTCATGCCGTCCAGCAGGCGGGCCGCGACCTCGCGCTCGCGCGCCGTGAGTTCGGCCTTGACCGGCCGCTGCGCGCTCAGGTCCTCGAACGACCAGATGCCGGCCGCGTGCGGCGCCTCGCGGTTGAGCGCGCGGCCGGTGACGTGGCACCAGAACACCTCGCCGCTGGCCCGCTTCATGATGCGGTCGTCCGAGTAGTGGCCTTTCGCATTCAGGATGGGCGCCATGCGCGCGCCCAGGCGCTCGTATTCGTCCGCGCTGGGGTACAGCGTCAGGAAGGACTGGCCGATCAGCACCTCGCGCGAGTAGCCGAACATCTCGCACAGGTGCCGGTTGCAGTCGACGATGGAGCGGTTGCGCGACAGGCAAAGCCCCACCGGGGCCATGTCGAACGCAAGCCGATAATCGACATCCATACCGGGTTGACCTTTACGAGATACTACGTAGCAATCTAAGTAGTATCGTAACCCGGTTCGCCCGCAGCCCAGCCGGGCGATTTCCGCAGCAGGAGACCCTCGTGAACAAGCTCTATCCCAACGCCGCCGCGGCCCTGGACGGCGTGGTGCGCAGCGGCCAGCTGATGGCCGTCGGCGGCTTCGGCCTTTGCGGCATCCCGGAAGCCCTGATCGAAGCCCTGCGCGACAGCGGCGTGAAGGACCTCACCGTCATCTCCAACAACGCCGGCGTCGACGGCTTCGGCTTGGGCAAGCTGCTGGAGACGCGCCAGATCCGCAAGATGATCTCCAGCTACGTGGGCGAGAACAAGGAGTTCGAGCGCCAGTACCTGGCCGGCGAACTGGAGCTGGAATTCACGCCCCAGGGCACGCTGGCCGAGAAGCTGCGCGCCGGCGGCGCCGGCATCCCGGCCTTCTTCACCAAGACCGGCGTGGGCACCATCGTGGCCGAAGGCAAGGAACTGCGCGAGTTCGACGGCGAGACCTACGTCATGGAGCGCTCGCTGGTGCCCGACGTGGCCCTGGTCAAGGCCGACGTGGCCGACACCAGCGGCAACCTGCGCTTCCGCCTGACGGCGCGCAACTTCAACCCGGCCGTGGCGATGGCCGGCAAGGTCTGCATCGTCGAGGTGGAAAAGGTCGTCGAGGTGGGCGAGCTGGCCCCGGACGACGTGCACCTGCCCGGCATCTACGTGCACCGCATCGTGCACAACCCGAACCCCGAGAAGCGCATCGAGAAGCGCACCACCCGGCCCGCGTGATGGAAGTGACCTCGGGGACAGATCTTCAGCCCTGTCCCCGACCGACTAGGAGATAGAACATGCCCTGGACCCAAGACCAGATGGCCGCGCGCGCGGCGCAGGAACTCGAGGACGGCTTCTACGTCAACCTCGGCATCGGCATCCCGACCTTGGTGGCCAACTTCACCGGCGACAAGGAGGTGTGGCTGCAGTCGGAGAACGGCATGCTGGGCATCGGCCCGTTCCCGACCGAGGACGAGGTCGACGCCGACCTGATCAACGCCGGCAAGCAGACCGTCACCACGCTGAAGGGCTCGTCCATCTTCGGCAGCCACGACAGCTTCGCGATGATCCGCGGCGGCAAGATCAACCTGTCCATCCTGGGCGCCATGCAGGTCAGCGAGAAGGGCGACCTGGCCAACTGGATGATCCCCGGCAAGATGGTCAAGGGCATGGGCGGCGCCATGGACCTGGTGGCCGGCGTCAAGCGCGTGATCGTGCTGATGGAGCACGTCGCAAAGAAGAAGGACGGCAGCGAGGACCTCAAGATCCTGCCGAGCTGCACCCTGCCCCTGACCGGCGTCGGCGTGGTCGACCGCATCATCACCGACCTGGCGGTGATGGACGTCACGCCCGAGGGCCTGAAGGTGGTCGAGCTCGCGCCCGGCGTGAGCTTCGAGCAGGTGCAGGCCAAGACCGGGGTCAAGCTGCTGCACTAGCGTCGCGTTCCGTCAGCAACAAGACTAACATCTCGCAACCCGCTGCCAGCGCCCGCTGACAGCGGGTCGTCGCTTTGGCTGGCTTGCTCAGCGTTGGGCTGGCTGGACCATGGGCCGCGAGGTGCCGGTGGCGGCATCGCGGGAGGTGAGCGATGGAACTTCGATCGGTTGTCCTGGGGGCCGTCGCGGCATTCGCCGCCGTCCCGGCCCTGGCCTGCTACACGGTCTACGACGCCCGGGGCAGCATCGTCTACCAGGCGCAGCAAGCGCCCGTGGACATGAGCCGCCCGCTGCACGAGACGATGCCGCGCGCCTTCCCGGGCGGCCACCTGGTGTTCGGCGATTCGCTCGACTGCCAGCAGCAGTCGCCCTCGCAGACCTTCCTGCGCGCCGTCAGCGACGGCAGCCCGCCGCTGCTCACCGACGAGCGCAGCGCGCGCGCCCTGGGGCAGCCCTACACCGTCGTCGGCCAGGACATCGCGCTGGTGCACGACCGGCCGGCGGACATGCGCCCGGGCGTGGTGCTGGCCGGATCGGAGCCGGACACGCGGGCCATGGGGGCCGGGCCGGCAGCGCCGTCCGGCGCCACGCTGGGGACCCTGATGCGGCCCGCGCCGCGCGGCGACCGGCCCCGGATGTACCAAGCGCCGCTGCAGTCGCCCGCATCGCCCAGGCCCGACGGCTCCCGGCGCTGATCGGCTGGCGACTCAGAACCGCCGGCTCAGGTAGCGCGAGCCCTTCAGCCCGAAGCGCCAGGGCACGTCGACCGCCTTGCTGATCCCGATGCGGGGGCCGGCGATGACCTCGATCGCCGCCCCGTCGTCGGCGGCGAGCACCTGGAACGGCGCGCGATCGAGGCGGTGACCGTTCATGGCGTGCGTGATGGCCAGCGCCTGGCCCAGCTTGCCGGGGCCGGAGCACAGCAGGCGGTCCTCGTGCAGGCCGCGCCGCTCGCGCATGGTCTCGAGCCCGTGGGTGGGCTCCAGCGCGCGGATCAGCACCCCGGCGCCATGGCCGGCCTCGCGGCAGACGAAGTTCAGGCACCAGTGGATGCCGTAGGAGCGGTAGACGTAGGCGCGGCCTGGCGGTCCGAACATGGAGGCGTTGCGCGTGGTCGGGCCGGAAAAGGCGTGCGAGGCCGGGTCCTCGCGGTCGTAGGCCTCGGTCTCGACGATGCGCCCGCCGACCCCGTCGATCAGCAGCGTGGCGCCGATCAGCGCCTGCGCCACCACGTGCGAATCGGCCTCGAAATCGATCGCCTGCAGCGGTCGGGTCATTCGGTGCTCTCTCCCAAAAAGCCGCCGCTCTGGTGCGCCCACAGGCGCGCATACAGGCCGCCCTGCGCCAGCAGGCTGCGGTGGTCGCCTTCCTCCACGATGCGGCCCTGGTCCATCACCACCAGCCGGTCCATCGCAGCGATGGTGGACAGGCGGTGCGCGATGGCGATCACGGTCTTGCCCTGCATCAGCTCGTCGAGGCTGGCCTGGATCGCGACCTCCACCTCCGAGTCGAGCGCGCTGGTGGCCTCGTCGAGCAGCAGGATGGGCGCGTCCTTGAGCATCACGCGCGCGATCGCGATGCGCTGGCGCTGGCCGCCGGAGAGCTTGACCCCGCGCTCGCCGACGTGCGCGTCGTAGCCCTTGCGGCCGTGCCGGTCGGACAGGCCCTGGACGAACTCGTGCGCGTGCGCGCGCCGGGCCGCCATCAGCATCTCCTCCTCGCTGGCGCCGGGGCGGCCGTACAGGATGTTGTCGCGCACCGAGCGGTGCAGCAGCGAGGTGTCCTGCGTCACCATGCCGATGTGGCTGCGCAGGCTGTCCTGCGTGACCTGCGAGATGTCCTGGCCGTCGATCAGGATGCGCCCGCCGTCAACGTCGTAGAAACGCAGCAGCAGGTTGACCAGCGTCGACTTGCCGGCGCCGGAGCGGCCGATCAGGCCGATCTTCTCGCCCGGCCGCACGACGAGGTCGAAGTCGGCGATCACCGGCTCGGGCTTGCCGTAGCCGAAGCGCACGCGCTCGAACACCACCTCGCCGCGCGTCACCTGCAGCGGCCTGGCATCGGGGCGGTCGACCACCGCCGGCGGCCGCGTCAGCGTGGCCATGCCGTCCTGCACCGTGCCCACGTTCTCGAACAGCGAGGCCATCTCCCACATGATCCAGTGCGACATGCCGCTGATGCGCAGGCCCATCGCGGCCACCGCCGCCACCGCGCCGGGGCCGACCTGCTCCTGCGACCACAGCTGCAGCGCGTAGCCGGTGGCCCCCAGGATCAGGCCGACCACCAGCGCGTGGTTGACGATCTCGAAGGCGCTGACCAGCCGCATCTGGCGGTAGCCGGTGGTCATGAACTCGTGCATGGCCGCGCGGGCGAAGCCGGCCTCGCGCTGGGTGTGCGAGAACAGCTTGACGGTGGAGATGTTGGTGTAGGCGTCGGTGATGCGCCCGGTCATCATGGCCCGCGCGTCGGCCTGCGCCTTGCCGATGCGGCCCAGCCGCGGCACGAAGTACCAGACCGACACGCCGTAGCAGGCCAGCCAGGCCAGGAAGGGCAGCATCAGGCGAGGGTCGAAGTGGCCGGCCAGCGCCACGATGGTGATGAAGTAGATGCCGATGCCGATGATCACCTCGGTGGTGGTGAACACCATCTCGCGCACCGCCAGCCCGGTCTGCATCACCTTGGTGGTGATGCGGCCGGCGAACTCGTCGGCGTAGAAGGCCAGGCTCTGGCCCAGCATCAGGCGGTGGAAGTTCCAGCGCAGCCGCAGCGGGAAGTTGATCGCCAGCGTCTGGTGCTTGACGATGGCCTGCAGCGCGACCAGCACGATGCTGGCCAGCAGCACGGCGCCCAGCAGCTGGAGCAGGAGGCCGTAGTCGGCCCACAGGCGCTGCGGCGGCACCACGCCCAGCCAGTCGACGATGCGGCCCAGCATCCAGAACAGCAGCGCCTCGTAGGCCGAGACGCAGGCGCTCAGCAGCGCCAGCCAGCCAATGTAGCCGCGCAGGCCGGCCGTGCAGGCCCAGACGAAGGAAACGAAGCCCGTGGGCGGCAGCGCCGGCTCGGCTTCGGGATAGGGATGGAGGAGTTTTTCGAAGCGGCGGAACAAGGGGGCAAGGATGCCACGGAGGCCCCGGCCGACAGCGCGACAGGGGCGGGGAGTGGCAGACGCGGGCTCCAGTTTACTGTATAAATAACCAGCCTTTTCCTTGCCCCGATTTCCCGAACCCCGACCCACCCATGCAGCCCGCTGCAGCCCTGGCTGTCCCCGATGTCTGGCGCGTGCAGGACCTCGCGCCGGAGGCCTGCGCGCTGCCCAGCGGGCACGCCGCGCTGGACCGGCAGCTGCCCGGCGGCGGCTGGCCGGTGGGCAGCCTGGTCGAGCTGATCGAACCGCGCCCGCACCGGCCGGTCTGGCAGCTGGTGCTGCCGGCGCTGGCTCGGCTGACCCGCGAGCAGCCCGGCCCGGTCGCGCTGGTCGGCGCGCCGCACCCGCCGTTCGGCCCGGCGCTGGCGGCTCAGGGCCTGGCCGCCGACCGCCTGCTGTGGATCCGCACCGATGCCGCCGCCGCCCGCCTGTGGGCGGCCGAGCAGGCGCTGCGCTGCGCCGACGTGCTGGGCCTGCTGGCCTGGCTGCCGCAGGCGCGCCCGCAGGAGCTGCGCCGCCTGCACCTGGCGGCGCGCCGGCACCGCAAGCTGCTGTTCGTGCTGCGCGGCCCGGACGCGCAGCGCCAGGCCAGCCCGGCGCCGCTGCGGCTGCTGCTGGACGGGGTGGACGAACTGCAGCTGCGCATCCTCAAGCGCAAGGGCCCGCCGCTGGACGAGCCGATCGCGCTGCCGGCGCTGCCGGCCCGCCTGCAGGCCCTGCTGGACTCGCGCCGCCGCGGTGCGCCGGGCGCACCCATCCCCCAACCCGAGCACAGGAGATCGCATGTACTGGATCGCCTTGTCACCGTCCCTTGACGGCGAGCGCCTCGCCTGGACCTGGTGGGCCCTGCGCTTCACCCCGCGCGTGGTGCGGGTGGAGGAAGCCATCCTGCTGGAGGTCTCGGCCAGCCTGCGGCTGTTCGGCGGCCGCCGCGGGCTGCTGCAGCTGCTGCTGAAGTCCCGCACCGACCTGCAGCCGCCGTGCTGGGCGGCCGGGCCGACCTCGCTGGTGGCGCTGGCGCTGCTGCGCTGCAAGCGGCTGTCGCAAGCGGCGCCCGCGCGCATCCCCGACGAGCTGCCGCTGGAACTGCTGGACGCCGCCGTCCCGCACGTGCCGCTGCTGGAGCGCACCGGCATCCGCACCTGGGGCCAGTTGCGCGCGTTGCCGCGCGGCGGCCTGTCGCGCCGCTTCGGCGCCGAGCTGCTGGCGGCGCTGGACGCGGCCTGGGGCGAGCGTCCCGAGCAGTACCGCTGGGAGGTGCTGCCCGAAGCCTTCGACCTCGATGTGGAACTGGCCTGCCTGGCGACCTCGGCCCCGGAGCTGATGCCGGCCGCCGAACGGCTGCTGGGCCTGCTGCAGCACTGGCTGCAGGCGCGCAACCGCGGCGTGCTGGGACTGGAGCTGGAGTGGACGCTGGACCTGCGCCGCCTCGACGGCGTGGCGCTGCCGCCGAAGGAGCAGCTGCCGGTGCGCACCGCCCGGCCCACGCAGGAGATGGCGCACCTGCGCCGGCTGGTGGGCGAGCAGCTGGCGCGTGCCAAGCTGGCGGCCCCGGCCAACCACCTGCGCCTGCGCTCGCTGGAGACCGTGCCCTGGGCCGGCGCCACCGCCAGCCTGCTGCCGCAGGAGCAGGCCGAGGGCGAGCGGCTGCACCAGCTGGTCGAGCGCCTGTCGGTGCGCCTGGGCGAGGACAGCGTGCTGGTGCCGCAGGCGCAGCAGGACCACCGGCCCGAATGCAAGCAGGGCTGGCGCCCGGCCAAGGCCCACGACGCCATGCCCTGCGCGGACAGCGACGCCCTCTATCCCACCTGGCTGCTGCCGCAGCCGCTGCGCCTGCGCCTGCAGGGCGAGACGCCGTGCTTCGGCGGCCCGCTGCACCGGCTGGCGCGCCTGTACCGGGTCGAGACGGCGTGGTGGGAGGAAACCGGCCCGACCCTGCGCGACTACTTCATCGCCCGCAGCCCGCAGGCCGGGCTGGTGTGGATCTACCGCGAGCGGCCGCGCCAGCTGGCGCACGGCCTCGCGGAGTCGGGCCGCTTCGCCTGGTACCTGCAGGGCCTGTATGCCTGAGGGCGCCGTCAAGCCCAGGCCGCTGCTGGACGAGGAGCGGCTGCCGCCGGTGCTGGGCAGCGGGCCGGACCTGCTGCCGCGCTACGTCGAGCTGCACTGCCTGAGCAACTTCAGCTTCCAGCGCGGCGCCTCGCATCCGCAGGAGCTGGTGCGGCGTGCGTACGACCTGGGCTACGAGGCGCTGGCCATCACCGACGAATGCTCGGTGGCCGGCGTGGTGCGCGCCTGGTCCGGGCTGCGCGACTACTTCGACTTCATCCGGCGGCTGGAAGAGGCCTATCCGGACCAGCGCCGGCTGCGGCCGTTCCGGCTGCTGTACGGATCGGAGTTCGACTTCGGCGACGGCCGGCTGGTCGCCATCGCGCGCGACCTGGCCGGCTGGGGCGGCCTGTGCGAGTTCATCACCGCGGCGCGCACCGCCGCGCCCAAGGGCCGGTATTCGGTCGGCTGGGAAACCAGCGATCTGCGCCGGCTGCAAGGCTGCGAGATCCTGTTCGCGCCGCAGCGGCCCCAAGGCCAGCGCCTGGACCTCGACGCCTTGTGCCGCCGCCTGCAGGCCCTGCGCGCGCTCTACGGCGACGGCCTGTGGCTGGCCGTCAACCTGCCGCACCGCATCGACGACGACCTCTGGCTGGCCGACCTGCGCGAAGCGGGCGCGCGTACCGGCGTGCCGCTGGTGGCCACCGGCGACGTGCACATGCACGCGCGCTCGCGCAAGCCGCTGCAGGACGCGATCACCGCCGTGCGCCTGGGCAAGGCGGTGGCCGACTGCGGCCTGGAGCTGCAGGGCAATGCCGAGCGCCACCTGCGCCAGCGCAAGCGGCTGGCCGAGCTGTACCCGCGCGAACTGCTGGACGCCACGCTGCAGGTGGCCGGCCGCTGCCGCTTCGAGCTGGCGGAGATCCGCTACGACTACCCGCTGGAGACGGTGCCGCCCGGCCTGACGCCCACCCAGGCGCTGCGCCAGCTCACCTACGAGGGGGCGAAGGAGCGCTATCCGCAGGGCATCCCGCAGCGCGTGGTGGAGCTGCTGGAGAAGGAACTGCCGCTGATCGAGCAGTGCCGCTACGAGATGTTCTTCCTGACGGTGCACGACATCGTGCGCTTCGCCGTCTCCAAGGGCATCCTGTGCCAGGGCCGCGGCTCGGCGGCCAACTCGGTGGTGTGCTTCTGCCTGGGCATCACGGCCATGGACCCGATGCTGTCCAAACCGCTGCTGGAGCGCTTCATCAGCGTGGACCGGCGCAACGAGCCGCCCGACATCGACGTCGACTTCGAGCACGAGCGGCGCGAGGAGGTGATCCAGTACATCTACGGCAAGTACGGCCGCGCGCGCGCCGCCATCGCCGCCGTGGTGATCGGCTACCGCACCCGCAGTGCGATCCGCGACGTCGGCAAGGCGCTGGGCGTGCCCGCGCCGCTGGTCGACGCCTTCGCCAAGGACCACTTCTGGTTCGACGACCGGCTGGCGCCCGAGCGCCTGCGCGAGATGGCGGCGCGCGGCGGCGTGCCGCTGCCGCCGCACCAGGCGGCGCTGTGGCTGGAACTGGCGCGCGAACTCATGGGCTTTCCGCGCCACCTGTCGCAGCACGTGGGCGGCTTCGTGCTGACGCAGACGAAGCTCACGCGCCTCGTGCCGGTGGAGAACGCCGCCATGCCCGACCGTTCCATCATCCAGTGGGACAAGGACGACCTGGAGGACATGGGCCTGATGAAGGTCGACGTGCTGGCGCTGGGCATGCTCAGCGCGGTGCGCCGCTGCATCGACCTGGTGTCGCAGCGGCGCGGCACGCCCTTCACGCGCTACGACATCCCGACCCACGACGAGGCCACCTACGAGATGATCCGGCGCGCCGACACGGTGGGCGTGTTCCAGATCGAGAGCCGCGCCCAGATGTCCATGCTGCCGCGGCTGAAGCCGCGCGAGTTCTACGACCTGGTGGTGCAGGTGGCCATCGTGCGGCCCGGCCCCATCACCGGCGGCATGGTCCACCCGTACCTGAGGGCGCGCGAGCGCAAGGCGAAAGGCGAGGCGATCGAGTACGAGCGCTCGCGCTACGACGGCGCCGAGCCGCGACTGAAGAAGGCACTGGAGCGCACGCTGGGCATCCCGATCTTCCAGGAGCAGGTGATGGAGATCTCCATGCTCGCCGCCGGCTTCACCGCCACCGAGGCCGACGCGCTGCGCCGCGCCATGGCCGCCTGGAAGCGCAAGGGCGGGCTGGAGAAGTTCGAGGCGCGGCTGAAGGGCGGGATGCGCGCCAACGGCTACGGCGCCGAGTTCGCCGACCGCATCTACGAGCAGATCAAGGGCTTCGGCGATTACGGCTTCCCGGAAAGCCACGCCTACAGCTTCGCGCTGCTGGCCTGGTCCAGCAGCTGGCTCAAGTGCCACGAGCCGGCCTGCTTCCTGGCGGCGATGCTGAACTCCCAGCCCATGGGCTTCTACGCGCCCTCGCAGCTGGTGCAGGACGCGCAGCGGCACGGCGTGCCGGTGCTGCCGCCGGACGTGTCGGCCAGCGACTGGGACTGCACGCTGGAGGGCGACCGGGCGCAGCCGGCGGTGCGACTGGGGCTGCGGTTGGTGGGCGGGCTGCGCGAGGAGGCCGCGCGGCGCATCCCGGAAGCCCGCGCGAACGGCCCCTTCGCCGACACCGAGGACCTGGCGCTGCGCGCCCGGCTGGACGTGCAGGACCTGGCCGCACTGGCCGCCGGCGATGCGCTGCAGTCGCTGGCCGGCCACCGTCGCCAGCAGGTGTGGGAAGCCTCGGCCCAGCGCCGCGCGCCCGAGCTGCTGCAGCACGCGCCGATCCGCGAGGAGGCGCTGGCGCTGCCCGCGGCGCACGAGGGCGAGGAGATCGTGTTCGACTACGACTCGCTGGGCCTCACCTTGCGGCGGCACCCGGTCGAGCTGCTGCGGCCCAGGCTCGCGCGCATGCGCTTGCGGGACTCGCGGCAGCTGCAGCAGCTGCCCGATGGCAGCCCCGCCTCGGCCTGCGGCCTGGTCACGGTGCGCCAGCAGCCGTCCACCGCCAACGGCACCATCTTCGTCACGCTGGAAGACGAGACCGGCCCGGTCAACGTGATCGTCTGGAAGAGCGTGCGCGAGCAGCAGCGCGAGGCGCTGATGCATGCCCGCCTGCTGGCCGTGCACGGCACCTGGCAGCGCGACGCGGCCAGCGATGGCCGCGTGTGCCACCTGATCGCCGAGGGGCTGGAGGACCTGACGCCGCTGCTGGGCCGGCTGGGGCGCCGCAGCCGCAGCCGCGACTTCCGCTAGGCCGCGGGTTGCGGCCTCAGCCGCCGACCAGCACCGTCGGCTTCAGCTCGCTGCGCGCCGTCAGCGAGTTGGTGATCAGGCAGACCTTCTTGGCCTTCTCCAGCACGTTGCCGGCCAGGTGCTCCTGGTCGGCGGCGGGGATGCGCAGCGTGGCCACGAAGCGCAGCTCGGTGAAGCGGGTGACGCCCTCGATGCGGTCGAGCACGCCCTGCACGTCCACCTTCAGGTCGGTCCAGGCCAGCTTGGAGGCTCGGGCCACGGCGCGGAACGACAGCAGGTAGCAGTCGGCCGCCGCCGCCAGCAGCAGGGTCTCGGGCGACCAGTAGCCGGGCGGGCCGTCGAACTCCGGCGGTGGGGTGCTCTCCAGCGCCGGCAGCCCGGCCGAGCCGAGCGACACCGTGCCTTCGGCGCCGCCCCGGGCCTGGACGCTGTAGTGGTGCGGGTAGGGGTGCATGGGTGCTTTTCCTTCAGGTCTTTCGATGCAGGGGGCAGGTGTTGATGCCCAGCAACTGGTAGGGCAGGCACCAGCCGACCAGGCCGGTGGCCAGCGGGATGACGCCCAGCCAGCCCCACCAGCCGACGGTGCCTGTGGCGGCGAGGGCGATGAGGACGAGGCCAGCGGCGATGCGCAGGCCCCGGTCCAGGCTGCCGAGATTGGTCTTCATGGTTCGAACTCCTTGCGGTTGGCACGGACCCATTGGACCGGCCGGCCGCCAGCCCGTCGGTGACCTGGGTTACAGACCCTCCGCCTGCCGGCGCAGCGCCGCGCTGTCGACGATGCGGATGCGCTCGCGCGCCAGCTCGATCCAGCCTTCGCGCTCGAAGCGGCGCAGCAGCCGCGTGACGATCTCGCGCACCGTCCCGAGCCGGTCGGCCAGTTCCTGGTGGGTCACGGCGAGTTCCTGTCCCTGCCCGAGGAGCGCGGCGGCCAGCCGGCGATCGAGCTTGTGGAAGGCGATGGCGTCGACCAGCGCGCCGAGGTCCGCCATGCGCTGCGCGAACAGGGCCATCACGTGGTCGCGGAAGGCGGGCAGGTCCAGCCAGCGCCGGAAGGTGCCAGCATCGACCAGCAGCAGCGTGGTCGGCCGGGTAGCCACGCCGTGCGCCGCCAGCGGCTGCGAGCGGAACAGGCAGGCGCTGGACACCAGGCACAGCTCGCCGGGGCCGACGCGGTACAGCTCCATGGAGCGGCCGTCGCCGGAGCGGCGTGCCACGCGCACCTCGCCCTCCAGCACCAGCGGAAAGCCCTTGCAGGGTTCGTGTTCCGTGAACAGCGTGGTGCCGGCCGGGACGCTGGTCGGCGCGAGGCCGGGCGGCAGGCCACCGGCGGCGAGCACCTCGGCCAGGGCCGGGTAGAGCGCGAGGAGCTGGTCCGGGAGAGCGCGGCGGTCCATGTCGTCCCATGGTGCCGCAGGCGGCGGGAAGGGGCTTGAGCGCAGTCAAGCCGGGTGGCTGCGCCGGCTATTCGATCAGCTTGAGCAGGCGTTCGAGATGCCGGTCCCGGATGTTGTGCCGGCGCAGTTCCTCCAGCGTACGGGCCGCGTAGTCGAGGGTGGTGCCGTAGCGGCCGCTGGCGACGCTGAAGATGCGGCGGTACTGCTCCTCGGTGAGCACGCCGGTGTGGTTGGGACTCTTCTTCGAGAGCGTGAAAGCCAGGCCGGTCACCGTGCCGCCGGGCGTGCGGCAGCTGAGCCAGCGCGGGTCGTACACGCCGGTGGGCATCTCGCGCCCCCACAAGGCCGTCAGTACCTCGCTGCCCGCCTCGCGCGGGATGCGGAACACAACGCCCTGGCAGCTGCCGCCGGGCAGCAGCCCGAACACCAGGCCCGGGTTCTCCGGCGTGCCGCGGTTGACGCGGCTCCACATCTTCAGCGCGCGGTGCCAGCCCAGCACGCGGGCCGGGCGGCGCTCGGCGAAGGCGAACTCGGGGTTCCAGATCAGCGAGCCGTAGCCGAAGATCCACAGGTCCTCGCGCCCGCCCCAGTCCGCCAGCGCCTTCTCCAGCATCGGCACTGGGTCGCGCAAGGGTTCCGGCATCAGGCTCATGGAGGGCCACTGTAGCGCGGGCGGCGTTCGCATTCGTAACGACGGGGTCACCGCCCTGCCTGCCGGGTCATGGCTTGGGGGTAGGATGAACCGATCCCCTCCCTCCCGCCCCGCAAGCCCATGCAACTGAATTCCGTGGTGGCCCGGGTCACCGACCGCATCCGCGAGCGCAGCGCAGCCACGCGCGGCCCCTCCCCG
>Ga0196972_1000326_pt1 | contig 29044 bp, 26 predicted proteins | sample S1v_2013CmetaG_FD_148618 | JGI IMG/M metagenome (GOLD analysis project Ga0196972, IMG submission 148618) | Soil microbial communities from Anza Borrego desert, Southern California, United States - S1+v_20-13C | ecosystem: Environmental > Terrestrial > Soil > Desert | place: USA: California...
TTTCTATTCCCCCATAAAGTAACAAGATTCTCAAGATTCATTAGTTCGATGCAGGCTCGGCGGAACAGGCGGTCTATTATCTGAATCCGAAGCCGTCACTAGAGACAGGTCACAGGCATTCCGATGCAAGACAAGAAAACCGAACAACAAAGCCCTGCCGACATCGCTCGCGAAGCGTTCAAACGCCTCGCCGTACGCCGCATCGCACCGACCCCGGACGCCTACCGCGAAATCTATGAGGAGATTTCCGGAATAGGAAGCCAGTCCGGCGCAGAAAAAGTACTAGCGGACTTCGCAAACAGCCTGGCCGAATCGACCGGCGATGCCGCCCAATTAGCCTCGCAATTCCGCCGTGCGGCAGAAAAGCATGACTGGGAAGCATACAGCCGCGACCTGACCCAACTCATCGAGAAACACCTCGCCGCAGCGCCGGCGCAGGACGATGCCGCGACAAGGAAACCCGTACCGCCGACACCGGCGAAATCCGGATCAATTCCACTCGTCGACCCGGTAGATCCGCCGCCTTCGCCACGTACCATTTCGCTGGTCGACGAGGTAGAGCAACCGGTCCTGAAATCGCGCGGCATTCCGCTCGTCGACGATGCTGCCCCGCTCCCTGCAGTCGTCAAGCCCGTCCCCGTGCTAGTCCCCGTCGTCGGCGAAACGCGGCAAATGCAGATACTGCGCGACCTGCTCAACCGCACCCTGACGCTGGCCGTCGGCGCCCTGCTTCGCAGCACCCCGGTACTGCTCAAGGAAGCCGAGGACCTCGCGGCTGTTATCAAGGAAGCACATACCGAACAGGACCTCACGGACGTCAGCAACCGGCTCAAGCAGCTCTGCTTCAAGATCGAGCTCAAGGCCGAAGACATGGCGGAAGAGCACGAGCTGCTGCTGCGGCTGTTCAAACTCCTGCTCGAGAACGTCAGCGAACTGCTGGAAGACGACTCCTGGCTGAGCGGCCAGATCGCCAGCGTGATGGACCTGCTGTCCGGCCCGATCAGCTACAGCGCGCTGATGGACGCCACTCGCAGCCTGAAGGAAGTGATCTACAAACAGAGCCTGCTCAAGCACAGCCTCACCGAAGCCAAGGCCACGGTGAAGAACATGATGGTGACCTTTATCGACCGCCTGAGCGCAGTGGCCGCAAGCACCGGCACCTACCATAAAAAAATGGACGAGTACGTGCACAAGATCGGCCAGGCCAAGGGCATCGGCGAACTGAACAAGATCCTGCAGGACGTCATGCACGACACCCGGATCGCGCAGACCGAAGCCCTGCGCTCGCGCGACGAGATGGAGGCGGCAAGGAAGGATGTGCAGGATGCTGAAGCCCGCATCCATGAGCTGGAAGGCAAGTTGGCGGAACTGAGCGAACTGGTGCGCGAGGATCAGCTGACGGGTAGCCTGAACCGGCGCGGGCTGGATGAAGTATTCGAACGGGAAGTGGCGCGATCAGAGCGCCGCAAATCGCCGCTGTGCATCGCGATGCTGGATCTGGATGATTTCAAGAAGCTCAACGATACCCATGGACATACGGCCGGCGACCATGCGCTGATTCACCTGGTGAAGGTGGTCAAGGACACGCTGCGGGTTATGGATGTCATTGCCCGATTCGGCGGCGAGGAGTTCATGATCGTGCTCCCGGAGACGCCACTGGAAGATGCGGTTCAGACGGTGACGCGGGTGCAGCGGGAACTGACCAAGCAGATTTTCCTTTATAACAATCAGCGGCTGCTGATTACCTTCAGTTCCGGCGTAGCGATGCATAGGCCTGGAGAAACCCAGGAATCGATCATCAAGCGCGCGGACGAGGCACTGTACAAGGCAAAGAAAGCGGGAAAGAACCGCGTCGTGGCAGCTGACTGAGGATCATCGGCACCTACTCGAGACCGGTCAATGACAAATTTACAACCTTCTCGAACAAACCAAGGATAATTGGTGCTGCATAGGCAAGAACAGCCACCGGACCGCCTCTCGTGCCTTCCATTAGCCATGCTGCTGGGTTGATCAGTTTGCAATGCCATATATTTTGCACTCCTGCCTCCTCCCCCCCTATATATTGTTTCCGATCCAGCGACGGGCCTGAAATTTGACGCGGGACCGCTTCGTCAGTTGAGGCGGGGAGCACGAAAAGGACGAGGTAACGGCTCCGTTTTCGATTTCTTTAGCCCCAAATTATTTTTTTATTGCACCTATCCGTTCAGCCAAGGCCTCCCTCGCCTGATTCATACGAGAACGGATCGCTTGCCGTCTCTCCGCTACCCGCCAGGCAATCCCTCCCACATTGAGGCGCTAAAGATTTCGACGACCTCGCCGTATATGCAGGTGTCCGGCTTGAGACCAGACGAGACTGAAAAAAATCGATTGAATCAAGCCCTAAACTTTTTTCAGTCCCGTCCGATAAAGGTACCAACAGCGGATTGAAAGCCTCGGGCAGTGCAGAGGCCAACCCACCTGGATAGAGCTTAAGCCGGAAAACTTCGGTCCTTAAAGGAGAAACAAAATGGCCTCATATATCAATACCAACATCGCGTCGCTCAATGCACAGCGCAACCTGAGCGCATCGTCTTCCGGTCTGACTACCTCATTGCAGCGCCTGTCTTCCGGTCTGCGCATCAACGGCGCGAAGGATGATGCTGCAGGTCTGGCAATTTCCCAGCGTATGGCTGCTCAAGTGGGTGGCCTGAACCAGGCAGCCCGTAACGCGAACGACGCAATCTCTCTCGCACAAACGGCCGAAGGCGCCCTTTCCGGTATCAGCGACAACCTCCAGCGTCTGCGTACCCTGGCTGTTCAGGCTGCAAACTCGACCAATAGCGATTCCGACCGCGCAACGATCCAGACCGAAGTTGCCGCACTGGTTTCGGAAATCGGCCGCGTGGCGGACACCACCGAGTTTAACGGCATCAAACTGCTGAACGGCTCGTTTGCTGCGCAAGCATTCCAGGTCGGCGCCAACGCCAACCAAACGATTTCCGTGTCGATGGACAGCGCCGCGACGAGCAAGCTGGGTAGTACTCAGTCGTCGTCCCTGACTGCCTTCAATAACGGCACCGCAATGTCGTCCGGCGACGTGATCATCAACGGCGTCTCCGTCGGCGCCTCCCTTGCCACCTCGGACACAGCTTCCACCGCAAGTGCTTCCGCTAGCGCCATCGCCAAGGCAGCCGCAATCAATGCAATCTCCAGCCAGACCGGCGTGACCGCTACCGCCGACGCCACTCAGGCAGCCGGTGTTGCGATGACCCCGGCTGCAGGTACGGGCACGATCACCATCAACGGCAAAACAACTGCTCTGGTTACTGTCGGCACCAGTGGTTCCGCAAGCCGCGCTTCCGTTGTTGCAGCAATTAACGCCATCAAGGGCCAAACGGGCGTCGAAGCCTTCGACACCGGTCTCGACGCGTCTGGCGTGAAACTCGTTGCCGCTGACGGTCGCAACATCGACGTCGACTTCTCCGTGTCGAGCGGCACCTTCACCTCCGCGTCCACCGGCGTGCTCGCCGCTTCGACCACCACGGGTACTTTCACCCTGACGTCGTCCAAGGACATCGTGGTTACCGCCAGCAGCGGCACGATCGCCAACTCCGGTCTGACTGCAGGTACTTACAAGACCCAGACGGCCATCGCATCGACCAGTTCCTCGCTCGCCTCGACCACTGCATTCGCCGCAGGTGACTTCAAGATCAACGGCGTGGTGGTGGGTGCCTCGCTTGCCACATACGATACGGCATCGACCGCCAACCAGGCTGGCAGCGCGATCGCAAAGGTTGCTGCAATCAATGCGCTCTCTTCTCAGACTGGAGTGACCGCGACCGCGAACACGAACACCGTGGCTGGCGCATCAATGACCACCAATACTGGTACCGGCACGATCACCATCAACGGCTTCGCCACGAGCCTGATCTCCCTGACGAACTCCGGTTCCGCTGACCGTCAGGCTGTCGTGAACGCAATCAACGCGATTTCCGGCAAGACCGGTGTCCGTGCAGTTGACGGTGGCTCGAACAGCTCGGGCGTCCGCCTCGAAGCCGCAGACGGCCGCAACATCGTAACCACCTTCAGCGTCTCGTCCGGTACGTTCACCAGTGCATCAACCGGTGTGACTGCCTCCGCAGGTGCGACGAAGGTCGGCACCTTCAGCCTGAGTTCCGCAAAGGCGTTCACTGTTGAAAAGGGCACGACCACTGCAACCCTGTCGAGCGTCGGCATGCTGGCAGCAGGCACCTACGGCTCCGGCAAGAGCGGTCAGTCCCTGGCAACGGTCGATGTATCGACCGCAGCAGGTGCCAATGCAGCAATCATCGCGATCGACAACGCGATTTCGACGGTGAACACCAGCCGTGCGAATCTCGGTGCGATCCAGAACCGGTTCACGTCGACAATCTCGACTCTGCAATCGACCTCTGAGAATCTGACCGCTGCGAAATCGCGAATCACCGACGCAGACTTCGCTGCAGAAACCGCCAACCTGACGCGCGGCCAGATTCTGCAGCAAGCTGGTACCGCAATGCTGGCCCAGGCTAACGGACTGCCCAACGGCATCCTCGCCCTCCTCCGCGGCTAATAGGCGACGCAGGAATGGCGTAAATCACCCGGCCGGGCCTCCGGCCGGGTTTTTTCGTAGAGGAGAATTCCAATGCTGATATCACCACTAGGCTCGGGAGGATTGCCCGGGACGACCATCAGCACTCCGCCGCAGTCCTCTCCAGAACAATCCACTGCCCCCAATCCAACAATCAAGACGTCGGCATCTGTCGAGTTGCCCTCACGCGCCGTCCGGTCCGTATCAACCCCGACAACGGAGCAAATCAAGGACGCCCTTGATCAGCTCAACAAAGCGCTTAAGACCATGTCCAACGGCGTGCAATTCGCCCTTGATGACGAAACGCAAATCCGCATCGCCAAACTGGTCGATACGCAAACCAATGAAGTAATCCGCCAGTTTCCAGCACAAGAACTGATCGATCTGGCAAAGGCATTAGACAAGCTGCACGGCTCGCTTATTCAGCAAAAGGCATAATTGGACGAACTTCCAGTCGCTGCTTTCGGTTGCTTTTTTTAGGATATAGCCGGAAGATTAAGGACGATTGAGAAGCATATCAGGAGATTATCATGGCCACCATATCGTCGCCGGGTGTCGGTTCTAATCTGGACGTCAATGGGATCGTCTCCAAGTTGATGGCCGTCGAGAGCAGGCCGCTCACACTCTTGCAAAAAAAGGAAGCCAGTTACCAGGCCAAGCTCACTGCCTATGGAAGCATCAAGGGCGCGCTTTCCTCCTTCCAGACAGCCTTAACTGCCCTCAATACCCCATCGAAGTTCCAAGCATTTACAGCGTCGTCCTCAGACACCTCGGTGCTTTTGGCATCGGCCGGAAGTACTGCATCACCCGGGACATATTCGGTTTCAGTCAGTGCACTGGCGCAGGCTCACTCGATTTCCTCCGCAGCACAATCCAGCACGACCGCCGCGATTGGTTCCGGAACGTCGACGACACTCACCTTCGAGTTCGGTACGATCAGCGGGGGGACGTTGACAAGCGGCGTCTATAGCGGAGCGACTTTCACACAGGATGCAACACAGGCAACAGGAACTGTCGTCATCGACAGCAGCAACAATTCGCTGCAGGGGATTCGTGATGCGATCAACACCGCGAATATAGGTGTCACTGCGTCCATCGTAAGCGATGGCAGCGCCACACCCTATCACCTTGTTCTTACGTCAAAGAACACGGGTTTAACGAAGAGCATGAAGATCTCGTCCAGCGGCGGCGATGCATCGATTACGAACCTGTTGTCTTACAATCCGGCCGGTACGCAGAACTTGACGCAAACGACTGTGGCGCAAAATGCCTCGCTCTCGGTCAATGGCCTGCCCGTTACCAGCACGTCGAACGCCGTTACTGGCGCAATTGCGGGTGTAACGCTTAACCTGAGCAAGGCGGGAAGCTCTAACATCACGGTCGCAAACGACACATCATCCGTCACCACAGCGGTGCAGTCGCTTGTGAAGGCCTATAACGATGCCAACGCCACCCTCAACAACCTGACGCGTGTCAATACATCGACCAAACAGGCGGGCATTCTTATCGGTGACGCGTCCATGCAAATGATCCAGGCCCGGATGCGCAGCACGCTGTCAACGGCACTTTCCGGCCTGGGTAGCAATACGCTGACGAATATCTCGCAGATCGGCCTGAATTTCCTGAAGGACGGAACCCTGTCCCTCGATTCGGCCAAGCTTCAATCAGCCCTCGCCTCCAATTTCAACGAATTTGCCCAGTTGTTCACCGCATTCGGGAAGTCGACCGACAGCCTGATCAGTTACGCCAGTGCCAGCGGAAACACGCAGCCTGGAAGCTATGCCGTATCCGTCACCAGCCTCGCGACCCAGGGCAAGACCGTGGCGTCGGACAAGGCGACCCTGGCACGCCAGACCGGCTCGGCCGCGGCCGGTCTGACCATCGATGGAACGAACAACACATTGACCCTGGAGGTCGATGGCGGCGCTCCCGTTACGGCAACACTGACGTCCAACACCTACGCCAGCACCGCGCTGCTCGCTGCGGAAGTCCAGACCCAGATCAATGCCGCACTTGCCGCTGCTGGCCAGTCCGCAACGGTGGCGGTTTCCGAAAGCGGTGGTGTTCTGCGTATCGACTCGAACCGCTACGGTGCTGCGTCCAGCATCGGGACAGTCACCGGGAATGGTGCAACCAATCTGCTTGGCGCCACGCCGACCAACTCGACAGTGACAAAAATTACGGCAGGAGTGAACGACACGTTGACAATGTCCGTCAACGGCACCAGCGCTACGGTCACGCTTTCGGCCGGAACCTATACGGCAAGCACACTTGCAGCACAACTCCAGTCTGCCATTAATGGCACTTCTGCATTCTCGACTGCCGGTTTTACTGTCAACGTCACCCAATCCGGCGACGTGCTGACTGTGACGTCCGATCGATACGGCTCCGATTCCACTGTTAGTATCACTGGCGGGACTGCAATTACCAACCTATTGGGATCAGCCCCGACCGCGACTGCGGGTACAAACGTCGCGGGTACCATCAACGGCGTTGCAGCCACAGGACTCGGACAGTCGCTGACAGCAACGACCGGTTTGCAAGGCTCCAGTTTGGGCAGTGTAACGGGTACTCAGGCGCAGCGGACCGGCTCCGCGGCAGCCGGACTGACGATCAACGCTGGCAGCAACGATACGCTCACCCTTTCCGTGGACGGCGGGCTTGCCGTGACAGCCACCTTGACAGCTGGTGCGTACACCGCTGCAACGCTTGCCACAGAAGTTCAGACACAGATTAACGCCGCTCTTACGCTTGCTGGCCAAGCCGCACAGGTGACGGTCACCGAAAGTGGCGGAATCATCAGCATCAAGTCAAACAAATTCGGCGCCACGTCTTCTGTAGGTGCGGTGTCCGGCAACGGAGCAAGCAACCTTCTGGGCGCGACGCAGAGCAACTCGACGGTGTCCACGATCACCGCAGGAGTGAACGATCAGTTGACCCTCAGCGTCGATGGAACCAGTGCAACAGTGATGCTGGCCGCCGGAACGTATTCCGCGAGTGGGCTTGCGACACAGATCCAATCGGCGATCAATTCGGCGACCGCATTCACAACGGCCGGACGGTCCGTCACGGTGACCCAGGAAGCTGGTGTCTTCAAAATCACCTCGAACAGCACCGGTACCAGTTCAACCGTTTCCGTTACGGGCGGCAGCGGGCGCACTGATCTTTTCGGCGCGACGCAAACCGAAACGACGGGAAGTGCCGCGAGCAATGTTGCAGGCGACCTAAAGCTTCAAATCGCCGGTGGCTCTACCGGCTCGCGCGGCTCGATCAACTTTTCGCAAGGCTATGCCTACAAGCTGAATACCTTGATCAACAGTGTTCTATCGAGTTCCGGGGCAATTGAAAGCAGCACCAGCAGCGTAAACAAGAGTATCGCCGCCCTGCAAAAGCAGGCGGAAGCAATCAATGTGCAATTGACCGCAACCGAAAAACGCTATCGAGCGCAATTCACCGCGCTCGACACATTGATCGGCAAGATGACCTCGACGAGCAGTTTTCTGTCCCAGCAATTGGCAAACCTGCCCAAAATAAATGGTAATTGATCATGGTAACGACAGCAGAACTGCTTGGGCGATATACCACGATGCTGAGCCTTTCGGCGCAGATGCTCGGAGCCGCGAAACAAGGCGACTGGGATCGTCTTGTCGAGCTGGAACAGCAGCGCTCCCAAATCGAAGCCAGCCTGACCAACGACGACAAGATCTCCTGGCAAGGCGTGTACGCTGCACAAAAAGCAGACCTGATCCACACCATTCTTGCGACCGACGCACAGACCAGATCGCTAACACAAATCTGGATGAATGAGATGCAGGGAACCCTGCAAAGCATAGGCACCGAAAGAAAAGTAAGAAAAGCCTACGAAGCAGTTCCCTGAGGCCTTTCTCAGCCTTGCTCGAAGATCATGAAAGCTGTCTGACGGAACAGGGTTTTGGCCCCTCACCCCGCCTGAAAACATCCCACATCTGGTGATAAGCAACTTCCAGATGGCGTCGGATACAGGCGGCATTGAATAGCGGACTTCCACTCTGATTTTTCTCAATCGTCAGCCGAAACGCAAACAAAAGGGCCGGATCAGTCGCCAGTTTCAAGAAAATCGCCTCATACTTTCCTGCGCAATCTGCAACTCCAGTGATCGCGACTTTGCCGCTGCGCCCTTGCTCGCGGTTCTGGCAATACTGCTTGTACTTCCATCCACTACCGCAGGGACAAGGATCATTGAGTCCTGCTCTTTTTTGAGCTCATTCTGCTTGCAACTCTTCGGAGCAATCACAATGTGGAAAATCGCGCGTTGATCAGCTCGATCCGCTTCTCGATTTCAGGATTGGAAAAGCCGAGCATGCGAATCTCCTGCAGCGCAGGCAATGCTTCCTGCCCTGTGAAGTATGTCGAAAATGCGCGCATGCCTTCGCGATGCGTCAGCACCATCGCCACGATCCAATCAGCCTGCTTGAGCCCTGGATCACGCTGCGCAAAATCCTCGTTCAATGGTAGGCAGGGCTCATCGAGCACCCGTGGCAAACCGGAAGACAGGAAACCGCACACCTGATTCAACAGGTTTACCGCAGCCTCCCGCCGTCCAAGATCCGTGAGCATCATCACCAGGCTCAGCATTCGTGGCAAGTTGGCGTGTTCAGAAACGAGCTTCATCGTGACATTAGTGGCTGCGACAAGGCTTGCATAACGCTCGCCGCCACCGCGGCTCTCGTCCCTTGCCATAGCAAAGAGATTCAGTGCCATCCAGTACACTTCCCAGCCAATGGGCTTCTGCGAGCCTTGCATCCAGCTATCCATCAATGCCTGACTGTACGGCATCCTGCCAAGATACGTCTGCCAAAGGTACTCGTCCGCACTGGGCAATCGCTCCAGCGGAGCGATATTTCCTACCAACAAGCCACGACTCTCCAGTAACCCGGCTCGGTCCGGCTTGCATGCAAAGAGGTTCAGGGAGAACGCGTCGAGTTCCTGTATCGACTCGAAGGGAACGAGTATCCGCAGGCCAGGGACGAGACGAAAAATGCGATAGCCCAGCGAGATCAGTTTCGCAATTGCTGCGGAGTCAAATGCGGCGCCCGTTTTGATGCCAAACATCACGACAGGCGAGCTTGCTGTCAGTGTTTGTTCCGCACCATTGAGGACAGCGGCATTGCACATCTCGTTCACGACGTGCAGCATGTCGATGTGGCCCAAGCCCTTCCTTGTCGTCACCGCATCCAGCATCAAACCCGGCTCGGTGATCGATACATCGAGGTGGCTCTCCAGTTTTTCGTGATCGCGCGACGCCAAAAGGAGTGCTTCGTCCCGCGCTGAACTTGTGAGCGCGAGCACCTTGCCCGATGAAAGTTTCGCCGCAATCGGAATCGAATAGAGGCCATTGCCGGCACCTACATCGACGACGTGCATGTCTGGCTCTACGAGGTCAATGAAAAACGGGTACTCAGGTTCAAACCACTTGCCCTGCTCCTTGAACACGTACGTAAGCACGTCATGCAGAGAGCCATCGACCGCCAGTTCGACACCGCCCGTCGTCCGGACAAATTCCGGGGCGAGGGACTCGCCTTGCGCCTTCTCCGCAAGGTCCCGGCCGATCTGCGCCAGGGACTCGTCCCAGCCCCCATGCAGCGGCCGGGGAAAACGCTTCAGCAGCGGGTGCCATGGCATGCCCTTGGTCCCAAGTGCCGTCCAGGGGGCGGCAACCGCGTCCAGCCGCCAAACTTCCACCCCCAATGCGCCAGATATTTCCGCGACGGCGGTTCCCGCGGAGATGACCAGATCGAGCGCTTTCGTCAGAGCCGCCGACTCATCGATTGCATTGCGCAAGTCGACGTCGGAAAAGGCTGTAATTTTTATTCCGAAGGTTTGTTCCGCCTCACGCAGTTCCTCGCCGCACTCTCCATACTGGAGATTGACGAAGTGAACACCCGGAACAGTGAAGACAGGCCCCCACTGCGTAAGCTGGCTATAGAGCTTGCGGCGCTCGCCTTTGGTGAGGCCGCTGCGCCAGCAAATGCCGATCTTAAGGCCTTCGCCGAGCTGCTCGAGTCGCGAGCGCCAGTACGCGAGCCGGTCAGGGTCGGGAAACAGATATGCGGGAACCTTGGGAAAATTTTCGATTGCCTGTCTCAGAATCCCAGGGAGACTGCCGATGGCACACTGGACGTCGATCGGCGGAACATTCAACAGCCAGCCGATATCATCCCGTGATGCGCCGATCACCGTCGCAGAAGGGAATGAACGCGCAAAGAGCGGCGCCAACCGTTTTTCGCACTCGATGACACAATGCTTTGCTCTTGCGATCACATCCGGAATGCACGAGGCAAACAGTATCTCGTCACCCAGCCCCTGCTCCGCATAAACCAGGATCGTCTTGTCCGCCAGATCGGCGCCATCCCATTGCGGGAATGGAAAGCGGTTCAGGGTAATGGCCAGCGCCGGGTTAAAACGCAGCTCGTAGGCCTCCCACCCCTTCTCCAGCATGCCTTGCGCAAGGTAGAAATGAGCCTTGTTCCACCTTGTCATAAGGCTGTCCGGTTCCACCTCCAGCGCACGGTCGTAGGCCTTTCCCGCTTCATCAAAGCGCCCCATTTCTTCCAGCACGGCGCCGAGATTGTTCAACGCTTTGTGGAATGCCGGATTCAGCGCCACTGCCTGTTCGAGGCACGCCAGGGCATCCTGGGTTCGCCCCCACGACTTGTACAGCGTACCTAGGTCGCAGTACACGTCGGCGTCTCCCGGCCGCAGGCTGAGTACCGCCAAGAAGCATTTTGACGCCTCATCGAAGCAGTCCTTCGCTTTCAGTACCAGCCCCAGAACATAATTCGCGTCCACCGAATCAGGATTAAACCGCAAGGCTTGACGAGCGTGCTCTTCCGCTTCATCAATGCGTCCCAACTCCTCCAGCGCACTTGCCAGATTGCCGTGGGCATCAGCAAAGCCGGGATTCAACTCAAGCGCACGCTTGTAGTAATCGACGGCTTCGCTGGCACGTCCGCCCTTCTTCAAGGTCAGGCCCATGTTGCTCAAGGCTTCGGGATATGCGGGACGGATGGCAAGCGCCTTACCCAGATACTTTCTTGCTTCGTCGTAGTCCGAGAGCTGACTGTACGCCGTGCCCAGGAGATACAAAACCTCCGCATCCGACGGTGTTTTCTGCAGGACCCGCTTGTACAGATCTTTAGCTTCGTCGAGTCTTCCTGCATGATGGGCGGCAAAGGCCTTCTGAAACAAGAGATCAGCCTTGCTCGGTGCTCGGTTCTGTTTATGATTCATGAGATGCAATAGGCGGCTGAAGTCGGACTGTGGTGCAGGAAGCACGCAATGTTACTGGAGTGAACGGCGAACGCCTGAATCAACGATCCGCCACTGGCCTTGGATCGCTGGGCAGCAAACTGTAGTAGATGGAATCGTGCCATTTCCCTTCGGCCCAGTGCGTCTCTCGATGACGGCCGTCGCGTTGAAAACCCATGGCATCAAAGAAGCGCTGCTTGGGTGTATCGTAGCTGTAGATCTCTGCCCAAAGGCGGTGCAGTCGAAGCTCTCCAAAGCCGTACTCGATCATCAGCCGGGCCGCATCCGGTGCAAGAACGTCGTCGATGTAAGTGCCATCCTTGCCAATGTAAATGGAGAAGTCGGCGGTCCCATTTACCCAATCGATGTAACACAGACCGCATGCGCCAAGCAGCAAACCATCGGCTTTGGCCACAATGGCAAACATGCGCGTCGTCGGATCGCTATTTACCTTTGTATCGAACCATTGGCGCTGCTGGCTGCTGTTGAGCTCCCGGTATTCGCGGAAATAACGTCGCAGTTCGGGCTGGTTCCGCCACGCCATGAGTGTCGGCAGGTCGCTTTCTTCGATTGCGCGGAGTCCCACATGACTGCCAGTTAACATCTATGCCTCCAGGTCGCTATACTGCAATGCCTCGCCTCGCTTGCGATCCTTCAGCATTCGGCGTCCGAGGGCAACGGATAACTCATATGGACGCATCGCGCCGACAGGTGCGGGCCGCAGCGCTTCAATATCTGTTTCGCTCAACATCTCACCACTGGCCACATCGCGCGTCAGACGCAAACAGCGCTGCTGCAACACGACCGTCTGCGATTCATTCTCTTCGACCCGCTTCACACCGTCCCCGAGTGCAGCCTCCAGCTCCCTGCTCCGATCGACCATGTCGCGCCATGTTGACGGCGTCATGGAGAATGCGTGATCCGGACCGACCCGGGTGGTGTCGTCGGTAAAATGCTTCTCGATTACTCTTGCACCAAGGGCAATTGATCCTAGGACCGTGGCATGCCCTGGGGAATGGTCCGACAAACCCAGTACCATTCCAGGATACTTCAAGGCGTATGCCTGCAATACCTTGAGGTTGATGAATCGAAAATTCTCAACCGACCCGGTATAGTTCGTATTGCACTGCATGAGGATGAGCTGGCGATTGTGCTTGAGAATTCCCGCGACGGCTCGCTCGACATCACGAATATCGCTTGCTCCCGTGGCCAGCATAAGCGGTTTCCGGCGGCGCGCTACGTATTCGATAAAATCGACCCATGTGATATCGCCAGAGCCGATCTTGTATGCGGGCAAGTATGCGTCGAACAAGTCGACCGCCTCAGTATCGTAGGGCGTCGTGAGGAAATCGATTCCCGCCTTTCGAGCCGTCTCGATCAGTTCGAGGTTCCAGTCGCGCTTGCATTCATAGTCTCGATAAATCTCGAATACCGGTTTCTTCCAGCTGGCCTGATGGCTGAACTGGCCGCCAAGGCTGCGGAAACCCACATCGCTCACAATCTTCTCGGCTGTGAAATGCTGGAACTTTGCAGCATCCGCGCCTGCTTCCTTCGCCAGCCAGATGAGCGCCTTCGCTCGCTCAAGGTCGCCATCGTGATTCGCAGCGATATCGGCGACAAAATAACTTGGTTTGTCGAGAGCGATCTCGCGCCCATTGATATAGACAACATTATCGTATTGCATCTCGAAGCTCCATATAGCGTACTGCAAGGGCATCAATGACCTCATCGGTATCCGGCAAGCGGGTACCAAGCGCTCTCTCCGCCTTCCGGACATCCAAGCCTAAGCTCTCGGCACGGAGCGGTCCTTGCAAAGTTCGCACGCTGCCTTTCCTGCAGTGTCCCGCGTCCAGTGATAGGCGTCGTGCGAGCTTCAACACGAACTCCCACTTGCTTACCGGCGTCCGTGCCCCGACATTAAGCAGTCCGTCCGCATCGACCTCAAGCAGCCGGAACACTACTTCAGCGAAACGGCCAACGTCGATGCTTGATGTAAAAAAATCGTCAAACAGAGTAACGGGCTGACTCTGCGTCAAGGCGTCTATCGCCCATTCGGCAAAGGTAGGCCTTCCTTCCCACCCCCGAAACCCGACGAGATTCGTTCGAAGAACCAGGCTTCGCGGACAAGTTGCCGCAAATGCTTCGCCTGCAAACTTGGTCCGCGCATACTCGTTGAGCAGTCTGATGGAAGCACTTTCGTCGTGCAACTGATTCGCATCCCCTGTGAAATAGTGGTCGGTCGAGATCTGAACCAGCTTGATCTTCCAAACGTGGCAATACTCTGCCAGGAATGCGGGCAACCTCGCATTGATCGAATACGCCGCGCCTGGGTTCCGCTCGCAACTCTCCAGACTTGTGTCGGCTGCAGCGTTAATGACAACTCGCGGCCGCACCTCATCAAGCACTGCGTACAATGCCCGCTGATCCGTCGCATCGACGGCGCACTGGGCCCCGGAACGCGCCACTCCTACGAGTTGTGCGCCGCGTCGGTCAGCCTCCCTTGCCAGGGCCTGGCCTAGCATGCCACTCGCACCCAGAACAACGACCAAAAGAGTCATTTGACCTTCACCTGAACGTCACCATGTTCTGAGTCATGGAATTAAGATTTGCCACACGGATGAACGGCCATCATGACCATGACTTTCATGTCCTTACCTTCTCCAGCAGGAACCAGGAGATGTCATCCTGGGCGAAGTTAGGATCTCTATGGTAAGTAAAACCATAATCGACCAGTCGAAGGTCGGAGAACCGATCCAGTATTTCACCTGCGAAGTCGCGCTTGAAAAGCTTTTCGCGATTACCCCGGTACACCACTTCCACAGGAGATGGATTGTAGTATTCGGCAAGACAGATATACCGCTTGCTTGATGCATGCAACAGGTCGTACACGCGCGACAAACTATCTGGTTCAATGTGGATCAATACGGTCTTGATTAGAGCCAGGTCGCTCTGGGCGACCGGATCGAAGTCCAGAATCGATTGAGGATAGACGCGAATGCCTCCAAGACTTTGCAGCTGACTAACGGCCTTCTGATTTATCTCGATTCCCGCCAGTTCGACATTCGGGATCAAGGCACGAATTGCCGCGAGGTTCAGTCCGATATTGGCACCAAATTCGATGACGCTTCGCACTCCGCTCGTACGCCCTAGAATACGCCCAAACAATGCGATATTGCCCGCGAGGATTTTATCCCCCTTGTTCCGGTCAATATAATTGTCGCCAAACTCACCGGCCCAAAATTTCTCCTGCTCGGTCCTAAATTCGTTCGCCATCTTTTCTCCATAGAGAGGCCATCCACTCACCCGCAGGTTCCATTGACCGTTGTCCATCCGTCTTGCGGGCAGCGTTATTCCCCCAGTTTTTTTTGCCGGATGTGAGCGTTAATCACCGGCCAGTCCGGATGCTGACGCAGCAAGGAAAGAATGTCTTGCAGCCCAAACGCCGGATTTGCGGGATAAAGCGCCTCAATAATACGCCCGACGAGTTCAAAATCTTCAGGTGTGTCCACCGTCCAGCGATGCCCGCTCAGGTCCTCCGGATAAACGACCTGACCGACCCTGTAGCGTTTGGGTCGCAAATAGATAAACGGTGTTACATGCTCACGCTCAGGCTCGTCCACAGCTTCACGCGCGGCCTCCTCCAGCAACCTGAACGGGAACACTTCAGCTGACATGCCCAAGGGATAACTCAGCTTCAAGGTATTGGATACATAATCGTATTCGGATCTGTGCCAGTGGAAATATCGGATGACATCATCCACGACTTGAGGGTCGATGAGCGGACAGTCCGAGGTAACCCTTACGACGATGTCCGCCTGATGCTGACGGGCGGCCTCGTAATACCGCTCAAGCACATCAAACTCAGCTCCCCTTGTGACCGGGACATTCAACCGGCTGCAGATATCAACGATCGACAGGTCCGTATCGTTGGTCGTTGTCGCGATTATGATTTCGTCCGCGAGCAAGACCCGGCGCAAACGCTCTACCAAGTACTCCAGCAAGGACTTGCCGAGAACTTCCTTCAGAACTTTGCCGGGAAGGCGCGTAGAGGTCATGCGCGCCTGGACGATGATTGCAGTTTTCACAATTCAGCGCTATGCGTCGAACCCGCAGATCAGCTTCTGCAGCTCCGCCACACTCAGGAACCACGGATTGGTACCTGAGCTGTATTCAAATCCCTCAGACACCTTGTTGCCAGCCTCGCCGAAGGCATTTGTACTGTAGTCGGCCTGTACGGCAAAAGTGATCGCCGGACAGATAACGTAGTGGTCCTTGAATTCCAGCGTCTGGTGCGAATTGTCGGCCGGACACATCACCTCATGCAGCTTCTCGCCGGGCCGGATGCCGATAATCTTAACTGGCAGATCCGGCGCCATGGCTGCGGCAAGATCTGTAATGCGAGACGAGGGAATCTTCGGGACAAATATCTCCCCGCCATGCATCCGCTCAAAACTCTTGAAGACGAGGTCCACCCCCTCCTGCAAGGTAATCCAGAACCGGGTCATCCGCGAATCGGTAACGGGTATTTCTCTCGCACCATCAGCAATCAGCTTCTGGAAGAACGGAACAACTGACCCTCGCGATCCGACCACATTGCCGTAGCGAACAACAGCAAAGCGTGTCCGATGCCCACCAGCAATATTATTGCCCGCAACAAACAACTTGTCGGAAACCAGCTTAGTCGCGCCATAGAGATTGATCGGGTTTGCTGCCTTATCCGTCGAAAGCGCAATTACCCTTTCAACATCGTTCTCAAGCGCTGCATTGATCACATTTTCTGCGCCGTTGATGTTCGTCTTGATACATTCCATCGGGTTGTACTCGGCAGCTGGCACCTGCTTCAACGCCGCCGCATGAACCACGAAATCTACGCCGCGCATTGCTTGCCTTAGGCGCTGCGCGTCCCGCACATCACCCAGAAAGTAGCGCATCACAGGAGCATTGAAAACCTGCTGCATTTCAAACTGCTTGAGCTCATCACGGGAGAAAACAATCACGCGTCGTGGCTTGTACCGCTCAAGAATGGTCTGAATGAACTTCTTCCCAAAGGACCCCGTCCCGCCGGTTATAAGGATCGATTTATCATTGAACATTTGGCAACCATTGACGGTGATTAATCAAATGCCCCAAGGATAACCCGCCGAATCTCATTACAAAGGGCAATTAAGGACAGAAAAAGGTCAATTGTTCGACGATTGAGCGGGACATATCGGCAATAAAAAATTGCATGAAGCCTAAATTCCACTCTAATGCAGCCGATAATAATTAGTAACAGTGCATTGTCGCTTCCAACAAGAATTTTTTATCTTACTCATCATACTTTAGGCCGATAGAAAACCCTAAGGCGGGAGGGCAACATGAACAACATAGGACCGGTCAGCAGCCCGACACAATCTGCAGCGACACACATAGAACAAAACATTGCCGCAGCAAGCACATCTGCGGTTGCAGGAGCGACGCCAACCCCAGTAGTGACCGCAACAGCCGTTCAACCACCACCTGCAGCACCTAGTGCAGAGCAAGTCACACAGGCCCTCAAGAGCATAAACAAGACTTTACAAGGCCTTTCGCAGGGACTGGAATTTACGATTGACGAGGACAGCAATCGCACTATCGTAAAAATAGTAGACAAAGACACAAAAGATGTCATCCGCCAGATTCCCACAAAAGAAGCCTTGGAAATTGCCAAAGCACTCGACCAGGCAAGCGGATTGCTAATCAGGCAAAAGGCTTGAAAGCAGAGTAAGCGGATAAATCGCCTTCTAAAGATCGATTTGCGAGGACCGATAACTAGCTATGCTTACCACCTGAAATCAAGTGGTCATGCCTGCAAGCTGTTCAGGAACCAATTAAGGAAACATACATGTTTGGATCGTCACAGAGCGGAGCCCGCGCCTATGCCACGGTCGGCGTCGAGACCGGCGTTGCAGCCGCAGACCCGCACAAGCTGATCGTCATGTTGTTCGAAGGCGCGATGGTTGCGGTTGCGTCTGCCATCCAGCACATGCAGGCTGGGGACATCGCGAAAAAGGGAGCCGCCATTTCCAAAGCCATTTCGATCATCGACAACGGCCTGCGCGCCAGCCTCGACAAGAAAGTTGGCGGTGAAATCGCCCTGAATCTCGATGCACTGTATGAATACATGAGCAACCGGCTGCTGATTGCAAACATCAAAAATCAGCCGACGGTACTTGAAGAAGTGTATCAATTACTCAAGGGCCTGAAGTCTGCCTGGGAATCGATCGCCCCGAATGCGAATGCAGCCAATCCGCAACCCGCCGCACCGGATTCTCCGGCTGCGACCGGATACGATCCGCTGGCCCCCAACACATCCAGATTAGTGAAAGCCTGATCGACAATGGATAGCCACGAAGTTCTGTCGCTCTATGAGAGCGTCGCCGACATCACGCGCCAGATGCTCGATGCGGCGCGCTCCGGCGATTGGGAGCAACTCGCCGAGCTGGAATCGCGCTGCTCGACCCAGGTTGCCATGATCAAGAATGAAGAGCCGCTGACTCCCATGACTGGAGTCGTCCGCGACCGCAAAGTCAAGATCATCCGCAAAATCCTTGAGGATGACCGCCAGATCCGCGATATAACAGAACCGTGGATGGCGAGACTGACCTCGATAATGAACAACGCTGCCGATCGTCACCCCCCCAAGACCCTCGGCGCGAATCAGACCGGATAGTCACCATGCTGCCGCGGGCCGACCTTAACACCACCCGGCCCCCGGCCTCCCTAGAGGCCGCAACGACTGTCGTCTCATCGACAGATTCACGCCTCGAAATTTTCCGCCGCCTGAACCAGATCGCAATCGGGCGCGAACTCCAAGCCACCGTTGACGCAATGCTGGATGACGGAACCTTCCTGGTAAAGGTTGCAGACACCACCGCCCGCATGGCGCTGCCAGTAGGTACAAAAGTCGGCGACACGCTGTCCATGGTGTTCGTCGCCAAAGATCCTCGGCCGACGTTCCTGTTAACACAACAACAAGGCGGAACGCCAGCTTCACTGAGCACGACCGCACGCCTGATCGACCACATTATCCAGACCGCCGGGCAGGAAGGCGCCCCCGCGGCGGTTACCACCCGGATCCCGTTGATTCCCTCCGCCTCCGGACTTGAGCCGAAGCAGGTGGCAAACGCGCTGCAAAACGCCCTCTCCGCCAGCGGTCTGTTCTACGAGTCCCACCTGCATGAATGGATCAACGGAACCCGCCAGGCTGCAGAACTTGCGCGCGAACCGCAGGCCCAACTGACCGGCAACATCAAGCAAGCCCCATCCACCGGGGGGCACGAGCCATCGAACGCGGATCTGGGGCGCCTGGCGGCAAACCTGCGCGACATCGGAGATGGCGCCCAGAAGCTGATGGGCCTGATTCGCGAGGCACAAGTCCACGCAGGAAATCCATCCTCGACAGATGCCATCCTGATCACCCCAGCCCAATCCGCATTGCCATCGGTCGAACCAGAAGCGGCGCGGATCATCAACCTGCAGCTGAACGCACTCGAAAACCAGATGATCAGGTGGCAGGGCCAGCTCTGGCCGGGCATGCCGATGGAGTGGGAAGTCCAGGAAGACAACGCGGATGGTGGCGGCGCCTCGCAAGGGGAACAGCAAACCTCATGGACAAGCACTGTACGTTTTGAACTGCCGACCCTTGGCGGAGTCTCGGCAACCATCCGCCTGCTTGGAAACCGCGTTCATGTCCAGGTGAGCACACAAACCGAAGATGCCGCGGCGACAGTTCGCGCCTTCGGCGGCCTGCTGGCAGACGCACTGGAGGCCGCCGGCGCCCCGCTCGATTCACTGACGGTAAAACAGAATGAATCGCCCTAACCCCACCCAAACCGCTGTCGCCCTCGCCTACCAGACCGGCGACCTGGCCCCAAAAGTGGTAGCCAAGGGACGCGGGCTGATTGCCGACGAGATCATCAAGCGCGCGCGCGAGCATGGGGTATTCGTCCACGAATCCAAGGAACTGGTCGCACTGCTGATGCAAGTTGATCTGGATAGGCATATTCCCCCAACCCTGTACCGGGTAGTGGCGGAATTGCTCGCATGGCTTTACCATATCGACGCTATCAAGCACACTGGAGACAAGGGGCCGCACCCCCGCCCCTTACAAGCACCTGAAAAGCAGGAATAAATGTCATTCAATACCAAGTTCGGCACGGAGGACGTTAGCCCGTACCAAGTCCACTCGCGCAGGGAAATTATCGGCTTGCTGCGCTCCATGCAGGAGCGCAATCAGCTGGTGACGATGCAGGCCGCGGGAGCTGCGGAGGCGGTAGTTACATCGATCCTGGAAGTCGACGAGCAAAGCGGCATCGTGGTGATCGATCGTGCGCCCAGCAACACGCTCAATCAGCGCATCCTCAGCAGCGACAACATCTCGTTTGAGACCGTCCTCGATAGCATCCGCATCCTGTTTTTCTCGAACAAGGTCAAGGAGTGCCTTTATGATAACCTCCCGGCCCTGTACATCGCCATCCCGGCCAGCCTGATCCGGCTGCAGCGGCGCGAGTACTACCGCGTGCCGACCCCCGTGGCAAATCCGGTTCGCTGCACCATCCGGATCCCTCCGGACGACGAGTCGGCTGGTCCCGGCACAACCGCGGTCGTCACTCTCAAAGACATCAGCGGCGGCGGCATTGGCGTGATCGACGAGAAGAAGCTGCTGGACAATACAATCGGCCGCGTCTACAAGGACTGCCGCATTGACCTCCCCGGCGGCTCGGTCGTGACGGCCGACCTCCAGATTCGCAACTCGCACGACCTTACCCTGGCAAGCGGCAAATCGATCCGCAAGATCGGATGCATGTTTGTCAACTTGCCGAGCCCGATGCTTGCAGCGGTTCAGCGTTACATCACCAAGCTCGAACGCGAGCGCAATGCAAAAGCGACAGGCCTGACCTGATCCGGAAGCGCCCGGACAGATTCGGCTTGCTGGCCTGAGTAGAATCGAAGTGGCGGCGGCAGACGAGCTGCGCTCATGCCGGACGCCTCACCTGAGACGTGCAAGACCTGCTTGTCTTACACCTGCATGTTCATGATGTCGTGATACGCCGAAACGAGCTTGTTGCGTACCTGGATCGTCGCCTGGAAGGCGATATTGGCCTTCTGCGAGTTGATCATGACGTCGGAAAGGTTAACGCTGTCATCGCCAAGCACGAACCGCTTGGCGAGATCTTCCGACTTGGACTGCGCGCTGTTGACCTGATCCAGCGCGGATTTCAGGGCTCCTGCAAAATCGACCCGGGCCGCCTGCTTTTCGCCCTGCACCGGCCCGAGCGCGCTGTCAGGACGGGTTGCGGCTGCCTTGAGCTGCGCAATCATCGCCTCGATCTTGCTTGCGTCGATCATCCCGGTTTTCATGAATTCGCCTCCAAATACCTCGTCCGCCAAGAACGGCGGCGACACCTTTTTTCACAGCACTAAGGTAACACCCCGAAAAGCCGCATCTGACCGGGATAAACACAGGAAAAATTGCTCTGTTCCAACGATTAATTTCGCTTAACAAGAAGAAAATCCTACACTAAGGGAAAAACCTCGATTTGCAGGACCAACATGACCAATAACAACGTTATCGACAGCAATGCCGGAGGCGCGCCGTGGCGGTAGCGGGTGAAGGCGCCGTCGTCCCGACAAACCCGGGAGGCATTGTCGGCTTCGCGCAGACGCCGGGGGGCCGCAATTTCTTCCTGATGCTCGGCGTCGCCGCGGTGCTCGGCGTGATGTCAGGCGTCTGGATGTGGAGCCAGTCGCCCGACTACCGCGTGCTGTTCTCCAACTTCTCCGACCGTGACGGCGGCGCGATTGTCGCCGCACTGCAGCAATCGAACGTCCCCTACAAGTTCGCCGACGGCGGCAGCGCCATCCTCGTACCCGCCAACCAGGTCCATGACGTACGCCTGAAGCTCGCCGCGCAGGGCCTCCCGAAAGGCGGCAACGTGGGCTTCGAACTGATGGAAAACCAGAAACTGGGGGTCTCGCAGTTTCTCGAGCAAGTCAATTTCCAGCGCGCCTTGGAGGGCGAACTGGCGCGCTCCATCCAGTCGCTCGGCGCGGTGCAAGCCGCGCGCGTCCACCTGGCGCTGCCGAAAGCCTCCGTATTCGTGCGCGACCAGCAGAAGCCGACCGCATCGGTACTGCTGAACCTCCACCCTGGCCGTACCATGGATCCGCAGCAGGTGAGCGCGATCGTGCACCTGGTCGCCAGCAGCGTGCCTGACCTGCCGACCAAGAACGTGACCGTGGTGGACCAGAACGGCACCCTCCTGTCGGAAAACGGTAAGCAGCCCAACAGCAACGGCCTCGATCCCACACAGCTCAAGTACGTACATGAGCTGCAGCAGAGCATCATCAAGCGCATCGAGTCCATCGTCACGCCCATCGTCGGCGCGAACAACGTGCGCGCCGAAGCGACGGCCGACGTCGACTTCTCGCATTCCGAACAGGCGGCAGAAACCTACAAGCCGAACGGCACACCGAATGCGTCGACTATCCGCAGCCAGCAGACGAGCGAGTCACAAAGCAACAGCCCGCTGGGTGCATCCGGCGTTCCGGGTGCCCTGACCAATCAGCCGCAACCGAACGCCACTGCCCCGATTGCCGGCGCCAGCGCTCCCGGTTCGACGCCGACGCAGGGCGCAACGGCACAGTCTGGCAATGTGCAGAAAGACATGACCGTCAACTACGAGGTCGACAAGACGGTGCGCTATGTGCAGCAGCCAATGGGCGGCATCAAGCGCCTGTCGGTGGCAGTGGTAGTCAATTACAAGAAGGAAGTCGCCAAGGACGGCAAGGTCACGATGAAGCCGCTGACCGATGCCGAAAAGACCCAGATCACCGACCTGGTGAAGGAAGCAATGGGCTTCAACAAGGAGCGCGGCGACAGTCTCAACGTGGTAAACAGCCCCTTCGCCGGCGCGGAGAAGGAAGTCATCCCGGAAACGCCGATCTGGAAGCGTCCCGAAATCATCGACATGGCCTTGAGTGGCGGCAAGTACGCGCTGGGCATCGGCATCCTGCTCTATCTGTTCTTCGCGGTGCTGAAGCCCTTGTTCGCAAGGATCATGAAAACCTTCGAACCGCCGGCGCCTCCGCCGGAACCGGAAATGGCCCAGATAGAGCATGAAGTGGAACCGATGGGCACGAAACCGCGCACTTACCAGGACAACCTGGAAGCCGCCAAAACGCTGGCCCGGAACGATCCGAAAATGGTAGCAAACGTAGTCAAGGCATGGGTAGGAACAAATGAATGAGGATGGCGTAACCAAAGGAGCAATCCTGATGCTGGCCCTCGGCGAAGAAGAAGCAGCCGAGGTGATGAAATACCTCGGACCGCGCGAGGTACAGAAGCTCGGTGCGGCCATGTCGACCATGAAGGCGGTCGCCAGCGAGCAGCTCGAGGCCGTGCTCGACGACTTCCGCTCCGAGACCGAGCAGAACACCTCCTTCGGGCTCGATTCCGACGAATACATCCGAACGGTGCTGACCAAAGCGCTCGGCGAAGACAAGGCGTCTTCGCTGCTGACCCGCATCCTCGGCACACGCGACGCCAGCGGCATCGAAAGCCTGAAGTGGATGGACGCGCAGTCCGTCGCCGACCTGATCCGCAATGAACATCCCCAGATCATTGCAACCATCCTGGTGCATCTCGAGCGCTATCACGCCTGCGAAGTCCTTACCTTCTTCACGGAGCGCCTGCGCAACGACGTGGTGTTGCGCATCGCCACCCTCGACGGCGTACAGCCGACGGCTTTGCGGGAACTGAATGAAGTGTTGACCAAGCTCCTGACCGGTAACGAAAACCTGAAGAAAAAGCCGATCGGCGGCGTGCGGACTGCGGCGGAAATCCTCAACTTCATGAGCGGCGACACCGAGACTTCGGTGATGGATAACCTGAAGAACTACGACAACGACCTCGCCCAGAAGATCATGGACGAGATGTTCGTGTTCGACAACATCATCGACATCGACGACCGCGGCATCCAGGTGCTCTTGCGCGAAGTGCAGTCCGAATCCCTCATCGTCGCTCTTAAGGGCGCCAACCAGGACCTGCGCGAAAAAATCTTCAAGAACATGTCGCAACGTGCGGCCGAGATGATGCGCGAAGACCTCGAATCCAAGGGCCCTGTTCGTCTGTCCGAGGTCGAGGCTCAACAGAAGGAGATCCTGCAAATCGTCCGCCGTCTCGCCGACGAAGGTCAGATCATTCTGGGCGCCAAGGGCGACGACCAGTTCGTTTAATCTAGCGCATTGTCAGGACCAAGATGAGTTCGAATGTCATTCCGAAGGAGCACCTTACCGCCTACCAGAGGTGGGAGCTAGCGTCTTTCGGCGAAGAGCGACCCAACCAACAAACATCCGCAGCGGCGGCAGCAGCGGCTGCGCAGCAGGCCGCGGAACAGCTTGCGCGGGATCGGGAACAGGCGCGCGAGCAAGGTCATGGCGAAGGTTTCAACCAGGGCTACGCCGAAGGCCTCGCAGCCGGCCGGGCGGAAGCCGCACGGGAGACGGCTCGAGTGACCCAGATCGCACAATCGTTCGAAGCCGAACTTGTGCGCGTCAATGAGTCCGTTGCCGACGACATGCTTAACCTGGCGCTCGACCTGGCCAAGGCCATGCTCAAGACAGCCTTGAAAGTTCGTCCCGAACTGGTACTGCCGGTCGTGAGCGAAGCGATCCGCTATCTCCCGAGCGTGCAGCAGCCCGCCCTCCTCGTCCTCCATCCTCAGGATGCCGCGATCGTGCGCAACCACATCAAGGATGAACTCGACAAGAGCGGCTGGCGCATTGCAGAAGATTTGCAGATCGAGCGCGGTGGCTGCCGCGTGGAGACGGCCAGTAACCAAGTCGATGCATCACTGCTGGTTCGCTGGCAGCGCATTGCCGACGCCCTCGGCAAGCAAACCGACTGGCTCGAATGAGCACCTCGCATACCGAGCGCTGGCAAGCCTATCTGCGCGATTGCAAGTCGCTCGTTACCATTCCTGAGCCGATGCTGGTATCTGGGCGCGTCACGCGCGTGGCAGGCCTGGTCATGGAAGCGGTCGGCCTGAAGCTTGCCGTAGGCAGCGCATGCACAGTCCCCCTGCCAAGCGGCGCGAAGATTGAAGCGGAAGTGGTCGGCTTCGAGAATGACAAGCTGTTCCTGATGCCGCAAAGCGACGTGGAAGGCGTCGTCCCCGGCACCCGCGTCTATCCGGTGGAAGTCGTGCAAAGCCTTCCGCGGCCCGGCACAGTCAACCATCCTCGCCGCCGCCCGAGCGACCGCGGCCGGCACCTGCCCGTCGGCGATGAATTGCTTGGGCGCGTGCTCGATGGCGCAGGACGTCCGCTCGATAATCTCGGACCGCTGCACGCAGTGCACGCCGCACCGTTGAGCGTTCGCGCAGCCAATCCTCTCAATCGCGCTCCCATTACCGATGTACTGGACGTCGGCGTGCGATGCATCAACAGCATGCTGACAGTAGGGCGCGGCCAGCGGATGGGCCTGTTCGCAGGTTCCGGTGTCGGCAAGAGCGTGCTGCTCGGCATGATGGCGCGCTATACCGCCGCCGACGTGATCGTCGTCGGCCTGATCGGCGAACGGGGCCGCGAAGTGAAGGAGTTCATCGAGCAGATTCTCGGCACCGAAGGACTCGCCCGGTCGGTCGTGGTCGCAGCTCCCGCCGACACACCGCCGCTGATGCGCCTGCAGGGCGCCGCCTATACACACACCATCGCGGAATACTTCAGAGACCAGGGCAAGAGCGTACTGCTCATCATGGATTCGCTCACCCGCTACGCCATGGCGCAGCGTGAAATCGCGCTGGCAATCGGCGAACCGCCGGCCACCAAGGGCTACCCGCCCTCCGTATTTGCAAAATTGCCAACACTCGTCGAGCGCGCCGGCAACGGCCGCGTCGGCGGCGGTTCGATTACCGCGTTCTACACCGTGCTGACCGAAGGCGACGACCAGCAGGACCCGATTGCCGACTCAGCGCGCGCGATCCTCGACGGCCACATCGTCCTGAACCGTAGTCTGGCCGAAGCAGGCCACTACCCTGCAATCGACGTCGAGCAGTCGATCAGCCGTGCAATGCACAACATCACCAGCGACGCACACCAGAAGCAGTCCCGGCGGCTGAAACAGCTCTACTCGCGGTACCTGCGCAACCGCGACCTGATCAGCGTAGGCGCGTACAGCCCGGGCTCGGACCCGGTCCTGGACGAAGCCATCGCGATGAACCCCAAAATCGAGGCCTTCCTCCAGCAGGGTATCCACGAACGCTCCGGCATTCACGAGAGCTTGGGGGAACTTGCCACGCTTTTCGGAGGATAGAGGTTTTTAGCGCAGAACTATAATGAACCATGGCAATAAACTCTGCGCTCGAAACACTTATCGAACTGGCAACAAGCCAGACGGACGAAGCCGCCAAGCGGCTCGGCCTGGCCATCCGTGTGTGCGAAGACACTGAGCAAAAGCTGACCATGCTGCTGCAGTATCGCGAGGAATACGAGGCGCGTTTCCAGGCGAGCCTCGCTTCCGGCGTCACTGCAGCCGGTTACCGCAATTTCCAGCTCTTCCTGGAGAAGCTCGATACGGCGATCTCGGGGCAGCAGCGTATCGTCGATGACGCCAAGCGTCGCATCGTGGACGAACGCAGCACATGGCAGTCATGCGAGCGCAAGCGCATGTCGTATGACACGCTAGCAACGCGCGTGCAGAAGGCCGAAGAGCGCAAGGAGAACAAGCGCGACCAGAAACTCATGGATGAATTCGCCACCCGGCAGGCAAACTACAAACGGTAGGGACTGAGCATGCAGACCACACAGGTATCCAATCCGGCAAACATGCTGGCCACGACGTCGGCGCCTACGAAGCAGTCCGACGCCAGCGCCGCGCCCGAGCCCTTCGGCAAGGTTTTGTCGCGTGAAGTCTCTCAGCGCAATGGCGCAAGCGAGGCGCCCAAAGGCAAGGATGCCGCCCCTTCTGCTTCGGGCCAGCACGCCACGAAGTCCGCCGGCAAGCCGTCCGAAACGAAACCCGGCAAGGAAAGCAAATCCGCGGACCAGGCATCGGCGGACGATGAAACCGCCGACTCCGTTGCCGCACTGCCCGAGGAATTGCTTGCACTGGTTGCCAATCTGAATGACATGACCACGACAGCATCCGCTAACGGCGAATCGCAAGCTGCACAAGCCGGCCAGACGCCATTGGACATGAATGCCGCTGTCGATCCTGCCATCGTTCCAGTCGCCGCCGTGCCAGTTGATATCAAGCCCACGGCGACCCCAATGCCGGCAACCGATGCACAAACGGCAGCGTCTGCTGCCGCCGTTTCGGACTTGACCGGAAAACCTGATCAAATCTCCGCCCTTCCCGAGCGGACAGACGCGAACAAGGCAGAGTTGCCCCTGACCGCCGCACAGGACAAGGCACCGACGGTGGACGACCTTACAGCACAGGTAGCCGGCCGTACATCCGCCTCGAGGGGGCAGGATTTCACGACTGCGTTAAGCGAATCGGTCAACGTCACCAGCGCTGCGATGCAGTCCGTCCCGCAGCCGGCGTTGAATGCCCTGCAACAGCAGGTCGCCAACGCGGCCGAAAGGCTTACCCCGCGTGTAGGCACACCTGCCTGGGATCAGGCGCTTGGGCAGAAAGTCGTATGGATGGTAGCCGGCGAACAGCAGAGCGCATCGCTCACGCTCAATCCGCCCGATCTTGGCCCGCTGCAGGTCGTGCTGAACGTGTCCAATTCTCAGGCGAACGCAACCTTCATCGCCGCGCAGCCCGAAGTGCGCCAGGCGCTGGAAGCTGCACTGCCGAAGCTTCGCGACATGCTCGGCGAAGCAGGCATCCAGTTGGGCCAGGCGAACATCAACAGCGGCAACCCGAGCCAGCAGCAAAGCGGCTTTGAGCAGGCCGCTTCCCAGCCGGCGCGTGGCGCAAACCATTTCGGCGACAGGGAGCCGACCGGCAGCGATGCCCAGGTGCGCATGAGCCGTATCCAGCCTTCGACTTCAGGACTGGGATTGGTCGACACCTTCGCCTGAGCAGGAAGTCATACGCGCTCCGTAAGCCGGAATAGCGGAAATGCATTGACTTACACTCTCTTTTCGCCACATCCTGCCGTTACAAGGAATAGATAATCACGAACAGAAGGCGCACTGAAGACTCGCAAGCTGACAGTCAGAGGCGGGTTTGAAAGCAGGATAGAGGAAGAAGATGGCAACAGCTCCAAAAGGAAACCCGAAAGTCGTCCCCATCGAAGAAGGTGCGGGCGCAGCCCCGCCGCCGTCCAAGAAATCGAGCAAGAAACTCTTGCTGATCGTGGGCGCCGCAGTGCTGCTCGCCGGCGGAGCCGGCGGCGCATGGTTTTTCATGAGCGGCAACGCGCCGGAAGGCGCCGCTCCCGCCAAGCAGGAGCCGCCCAAGCCGCCGGTCTTCGTGGCGATGGAACCGTTTACCGTCAACCTTCAACCGGAAGGAGTCGAGCAGTACCTGCAGGTGCAGTTCACGGTGCAGGTCTCTGACGAAAAACAGGTCGAACTGCTCAAGCTTTACATGCCCCTCGTGCGCAGCCGCCTGCTCCTGCTCTTATCGAGCAAGAAGCCCTCGGAACTGTCCACGCCGGAAGGCAAGAAGAAACTGCAGGACGAGATCGTCGCTGCGATCAAGCAGCCGTTCACGCCACAGAGCCAGCCGCAGGGCGTGAACGGCGTGTTTTTCACGTCCTTCGTCATCCAGTAGCAATACCATGGCTGATAATTTCCTTTCCCAGGAAGAAGTCGATGCCCTTCTAAAGGGCGTCACCGGCGACCAGGACGACAGTGCCGCGCCGGAAGACGACTCGGGGATACGTCCGTACAACCTGGCCACGCAGGAGCGCATCGTCCGTGGCCGGATGCCGACGCTGGAAATCATCAATGAACGCTTCGCACGCCTCCTGCGTATCGGCCTGTTCAACTTCCTGCACCGCAGCGCGGAAGTCTCGATCGGCCCGGTGCGCGTGCACAAGTACAGCGAATTCATTCGCAACCTGGTTGTGCCGACCAACCTGAACCTGGTCCACATGAAGCCGCTGCGCGGCACGGCGCTCATGGTGTTCGACCCGAACCTGGTGTTCCTGCTGGTCGACAACCTGTTTGGTGGCGACGGTCGCTTCCGTA
>Ga0196972_1000327_pt1 | contig 28929 bp, 31 predicted proteins | sample S1v_2013CmetaG_FD_148618 | JGI IMG/M metagenome (GOLD analysis project Ga0196972, IMG submission 148618) | Soil microbial communities from Anza Borrego desert, Southern California, United States - S1+v_20-13C | ecosystem: Environmental > Terrestrial > Soil > Desert | place: USA: California...
CTTCTTCTCGGTGAAACCGATCGTGCGCTTCTGCAGGCTTTCGGCGCCCGCATTCGTGGTCATGATGATGATCACGTTGCGGAAGTCCGCCTTGCGGCCGTTGTTGTCGGTCAGCGTGCCGTGGTCCATCACCTGCAGCAGGATATTGAAGATATCCGGATGCGCCTTCTCGATCTCATCGAGCAGCAGCACCGCATGCGGCTTCTTGGTGATCGCCTCGGTCAGCAGGCCGCCCTGGTCGAAACCGACGTAGCCCGGAGGTGCGCCGATCAGACGGGACACCGCATGACGCTCCATGTACTCGGACATGTCGAAGCGGATCAGCTCGATGCCGAGGATAAAGGCCAGCTGCTTTGCCACCTCGGTCTTGCCGACGCCGGTCGGGCCGGAGAACAGGAAGGAGCCGATCGGCTTGTCCATCTTGCCGAGGCCGGCACGCGCCATCTTGATCGCGGAACCCAGCGCTTCGATCGCCGGATCCTGCCCGAACACAACATTCTTCAGGTCGCGCTCGATCGTCTGCAGCTTGGTGCGGTCGTCCTGGTTGACCGTCTGCGGAGGAATCCGCGCGATCTTCGAGATGATGTCCTCGATCTCGGACTTGCCGATGGTCTTCTTCTGCTTCGACTTCGGCAGGATGCGCTGCGCAGCGCCTGCTTCGTCGATCACGTCGATCGCCTTGTCAGGCAGGTGACGGTCGTTGATGAAGCGTGCGGACAGCTCCGCCGCGGAGGTCAGAGCAGAAGCAGAATACTTCACGCCATGATGCTCCTCGAAGCGCGACTTCAGGCCGCGCAGTATCTGCACGGTCTGCTCGACGGTCGGCTCGGTCACGTCGATCTTCTGGAAGCGACGGGACAACGCATGATCTTTCTCGAACACGCCGCGGAATTCCGTGTAGGTCGTTGCGCCGATGCACTTCAGCTGACCGCTGGACAGAGCAGGCTTGAGCAGGTTGGACGCATCCAGCGTGCCGCCCGAAGCGGAACCTGCACCAATGATTGTGTGAATTTCGTCGATGAACAGGATGCCGTGCGGGTTGTCGCGCAGCTGCTTGAGCACCGCTTTCAGGCGCTGCTCGAAATCGCCGCGATACTTGGTCCCGGCCAGCAGCGCGCCCATGTCGAGCGAGTACACGACTGCGTTCTGCAACACTTCCGGCACATCGCCCTGGGTCACACGCCATGCGAGACCTTCCGCGATTGCCGTCTTGCCAACACCGGCTTCGCCCACGAGGAGCGGGTTGTTCTTGCGGCGGCGGCACAGCGTCTGGATCACGCGCTCCACTTCGGATTCGCGGCCGATCAGCGGATCGATCTTGCCTTCGGCAGCCAGCTTGTTCAGATTCTGGGTGAACTGGTCGAGCGGGCTTTCCTTCTGCTGGCCTTCGGCCTGTGCATCCTCGGCGCCTTCCGGCGACTTCTGCGGGTCGGCCTGCTGGTCCTTGCGCACGCCGTGGGAAATGAAATTCACCACGTCGAGACGCGTCACACCTTGCTGGTGCAAGTAATACACGGCATGGGAATCTTTTTCACCGAAGATCGCCACCAGCACATTGGCGCCAGTGACTTCCTTCTTGCCGTTGGACGCCGACTGCACGTGCATGATCGCGCGCTGAATCACGCGCTGGAAGCCGAGCGTCGGCTGCGTGTCCACTTCGCTCGTGCCCGGCACGGTCGGCGTGTTGTCGTTAATAAAATTGGTCAGTGTCTTGCGCAAATCTTCTATATTGACTGCGCATGCACGCAGCACTTCTGCCGCCGACGGATTGTCGAGCAACGCCAGCAGCAAGTGCTCCACTGTGATGAACTCATGGCGGGCCTGTCGAGCCTCGACGAACGCCATGTGCAAACTAACTTCCAGTTCCTGCGCAATCATGCTTCCTCCATCACGCATTGCAAGGGATGTCCTGCTTTCCGAGCGTGGGTTAAAACTAACTCTACTTTAGTGGACGCTATGTCTTTTGGATAGACGCCACACATACCTTTACCGTCACGGTGCACCTTGAGCATGATCTGCGTCGCGGTCTCCCGATCCTTGTTGAAGTACTCCTGAATGATCGCTACGACAAACTCCATCGGCGTGTAGTCATCGTTTAAAAGCAGGACCTGGTACATGGGCGGCGGTTTGAGCTTCTGCTCCTGCCTAGCAAGTACCGTACCGTTATCGTGCTGAGTTGCCATTCGTCTATTCTAAAGCGTTCAACCGGTCGCCAATTGCGAAAGAAAAGGATATTCCATCTGTATATTGATATTACGCCGTTTCGGCACAAAGCGCAGATGATGCTGAAAAGCGCGAAATCAAGGCGTATTCATGTGCAAAATCCTTGTAATATGTCAAAAAACGCCTTGACACTGCCTTGACTTTTATAATTTTTGAAGGAACAATGGTATCGATTGACAACACAAGCGTTATGCTATTGTCAATACAGAAGTGAGCAAGTTATAAAGAGGGGGCAGCGTGTCGCGAGGCTTCTTGCTTTTACGGCTCGTGTGATTAGTCATTAATGAAAGACGCTTTTATGGCAACAGGTACCGTCAAGTGGTTCAACGATTCGAAAGGCTTCGGATTCATCACTCCGGATGACGGCGGTGAAGATTTGTTCGCCCACTTTTCCGCAATTCAGATGAATGGCTTCAAGACCCTCAAAGAAGGTCAAAAGGTTTCGTTCGAAGTCACGCAAGGCCCCAAAGGCAAGCAAGCTTCCAATATCCAAGGCGCGTAATCACAGCGATTGGCAAGAGCACCGAAAACCCCGCAAAGCGGGGTTTTTTTTCGCCCTTTTTTCCGCCCGTTCACTCATCCTCCAAGACTAGCGTTATTTACAAGCGGTTCGTAGTTGTCACATGGCGCCGGTTTCCGTAAAACCTCGTACGCGTCTGTGGTACAAATAGCTGTAAAGTAATGCTCAATGAAACTCCGGCAAAAGATCATCGTCCTTGCAATTGCGCCCCTCATTGTGGCGCTGATTGCCATTGCGCTCGCAGTGCGCTACCAGGCGACCATCCTTGCACAACAGCAGCGCGCATCGGTCGAAGCGGCCTACCTCGCCAGCAAGGAAGCCGAGCTCAAACATTATGTATCGCTCGCCGAGCGTTCGATCGCCCACCTCGTCGATTCCGGTCGAGACGACGAAGCCACAAAGAGCGAAGCCAAGGCCATTCTCGCCAAACTCGACTATGGCGACGACGGCTATTTCTTTCTTTACAATCTCGAGGGCCGAAACCTGATGCACCCGCGCCAGCCGCAACTCGTCGGCCGCGACCTTTGGGAGCTGCGAGACACAAGCGGCAACCCGACTATCCAGCGGCTAGTAGCGCAGGCCAAGGCCGGTGGTGGCTATGTCCGCTATCTCTGGGAAAAGCCTTCGACCGGCAAGGTGGTCCCCAAGCTGGGCTATGTTGTCAAAGTAGACCATTGGGGCTGGATGCTCGGCACCGGCATCTACCTCGACGATGTCGACTCTGCGCTGGCGAAGATAGACACGCAAATCTCGGGAAATATCCGCAACACCATGCTGTGGATTGCTGGAATCGCGATTGCCAGCGTCCTGGTGATCGCCCTTTCGGGACTTGCCCTTAACATAAGTGAATACCGTGTCGCCGACGCTAAGCTCCGCGTCCTGGCCCAGCGGGTTGTACGCTCACAGGAAGAAGAGCGCGCCCGCCTGTCGCGTGACCTGCACGACGGCATCAGCCAATGGCTGGTCTCGATCAAGCTTCAGGTCGAGTCGGGAATTGCCAAGCTTGCCGCCCAATCGGGCAAGCCGGAATCCGCCCGCGTGTCGTTCGACCGCGCTGCAAACCAGCTCAACGACGTACTTGGCGAAGTGCGCCGCATCTCGCATGACCTCCGCCCAGCCCTGCTCGACGACCTGGGACTCGCAGCGGCACTGGATCATTTGATCCGCGAGTTCAGCGAGAGTACTGGACTCACCACAAACTTCGAGGTGGATGGGACCGTCGACGGCCTGAGCGATGTTGCCAATACCGTATTATTCAGGATTGCACAGGAAACGCTGACCAACATCAAACGCCACGCAAATGCGTCGCAGGTGGACATACGCCTCTTGGGTGACAAGACGAGCGTACAGCTTTTGGTCTCGGACAACGGCATCGGTTTTGACGTTGCCGGCATCTCCCAGCATCCGAAGCGCGGCATCGGCCTGCGCAACATGCATGAACGCGTCAATGCGATCGGCGGCAAACTCGAAATGCTATCGTCCGCCGATGGCACGCAAGTCACAGCAACCTTACCCAGGTCCTGAACGTTATGCTTACCCAGCCATTCGTCCATATCCTCCTCGTCGATGACCATCCGCTCGTGCGCGACGGACTCCGTGCGCGTCTCGAAACCATTCCCCATTTCGCCGTTGTCGCCGAAGCGGGCAGTGCGACCGAAGCGCTGGAGCAGGCAGGCAAGCAGAACATCGACCTGGCGCTGATGGACATCAATCTCTCCGGCGGCATGAACGGCATCGAACTAACCGGTCGTTTCAACACCCTGTTTCCGGAGATTGCCGTTCTCATGCTGAGCATGCACGACAAGGCCGAATACGTCATGCAGGCGATCCAGGCAGGGGCACGTGGCTACGTACTAAAGGACGCGCCGGCCATCGACATCATCACGGCGATTGACACCGTGATGTCCGGCGGCATCTACTACAGCGCCGGGCTGGCAAAGCAGTTGTCCCGTCCGATGCCGCCTGCGATGCTGCTGACGCCACGTGAACGCGAGGTCCTGCAATGCATTGCGACCGGCAAGTCGAACAAGCATATTGCGCGCGAAATGAATCTCAGCGTGCGTACCGTCGAGACGCACCGGCTCAACATCAAACGCAAGCTTGGTATCGAAGGACAGGCTGACCTGATCCGCTTTGCACTCGAACAGACGCAGATCAAGTGAGCCTCGCTCAAGGTAGCATATTTGCCCAAGGTCGGATAAGCGACTGCTTGGGCAAAAAACAAAAAAGCCGAGCCATCAGGCTCGGCTTTTCATTAAGCAGATCTGCTTAAGCCTTGCGATTGCGGCGGCTCGCACGCACGCCGAGCAGACCCAGGCCGAGCAGTGCCAGCGAGGCAGGCTCAGGAACGCCCGTCGGCGGTAGGCTGCCCTGGTCGAGCAGTGCGTAGTGAACGGTACCACCGAAGTTCAGCACTTCGCCGAAACCATCACCCCAGAACTGAACAGTCGTGAAGTCACCGGTGTCGTCAAAAGCAGCAACGAATACACCCGCGCCGTTGTTGGTCAGGAAGCCATCACCGAATGCGGTGGAATGGCCGACCAGGATCGGTGCGCCGTTGTCGAACGAGATGTAGATGTCCGAAGGCTGGCAGCAAGTGGTCCAGTCACCCACTTCAAAGCCGATGGCGTTGATTGCCGTGCTGAAAGTAAGGGTCACGCCGCTGTTACGGGCACCTAAGCCGCGGCTCGGGCCATACGGGTCGATGCTGACCACATCGCCGCTGGTAGTACGCGTCGGAGAAGAACTCCACAGCGTATACACGGACGGGTTCATGAAGCTCCCGTCATTCTGGGTCACAGTATAGTCGGGGCGGACGATCGAGGTGCCGGACGGCAGGTTATTCCAGTTATCGTGGGTCGCGGTGCCGCCAGCACCAGCGACGGTGTTGTTGAAGTTGATCAAGCCGCCATCGAAATCATCGAAGACGGTCACGATCGTTGCACTTGCCGAAGATGCGGCGAATGCCAGAACACCTGCAACCAGAGCCGAGAGGAGCTTGGATACTTTCATCTCTTGTTCCTTTAAGTTTTATTGAAAGTGATTTGAAGAAGGCGTATGCAAAATCCTTCGGCGACCTTTTGAGCAACATGTGTGCCACGGAAATAGCTTTAATTAAAACAATGAGTTATGTGATCGATGTCAAACAGCGAGCGCAAAGTGTAAAAATTTTCGGCACACTTGCGTGGTGGAAGCTCATTGGCGAGATTGGAACAAGACGATGGGAATTCGCGCGTGCGAGAGGCTGACGAACGAGCAGCCCGGGATATGATTTCGATATTCTGGCCTGAAATCGGAAATAAAAAAGGCCGGACAATGTCCGGCCTTTTTCTCTCGCCACTCTCGAATTACATATTCGAGATCATCACTTCCCCGAAGCCGGAGCACGACACTTGGGTCGCGCCGTCCATCAGGCGGGCGAAGTCGTAGGTCACCTTCTGCGAGGTGATCGACTTCTCCATCGAGGTGATGATGAGGTCGGCTGCCTCAACCCAGCCCATGTGGCGCAACATCATTTCGGCGGACAGGATCAGCGAACCCGGGTTCACATAGTCCTTGCCTGCGTACTTCGGCGCGGTGCCGTGGGTGGCTTCGAACATCGCGACGGAGTCGGACAGGTTCGCGCCCGGCGCAATACCGATGCCGCCGACCTGCGCTGCCAGCGCGTCCGAGATGTAGTCACCGTTCAGGTTCAGCGTTGCGATCACGCTGTACTCTGCCGGACGCAGCAGGATCTGCTGCAGGAAAGCATCAGCGATCGAATCCTTGACCGTGATTTCCTTGCCGGTCTTCGGATTCTTGAACTTGCACCACGGGCCGCCGTCGATCAGCTCGGCGCCGAATTCCTTCTGTGCCAGTGCATAGCCCCAGTCGCGGAAGCCACCTTCCGTGTACTTCATAATGTTGCCCTTGTGGACCAGGGTCACGGACGGCTTGTCGTTGTCGATCGCGTACTGGATTGCCTTGCGCACCAGGCGCTCGGTGCCTTCGCGCGAAACCGGCTTGACACCAATGCCGGAAGAGCCCGGGAAACGGATCTTCTTGACACCCATTTCCTTGATCAGGAAATCGATGACCTTCTTGGCGCCGTCCGAACCTTCCGCCCATTCGATGCCGGCGTAGATGTCTTCGGAGTTTTCACGGAAGATGACCATGTCGGTCTTTTCCGGCTCGCGCACCGGGGAAGGCACGCCCTTGAAGTAGCGCACGGGGCGCAGGCAGACGTACAGGTCGAGCTCTTGGCGCAATGCGACGTTCAGCGAACGGATGCCGCCGCCGACCGGGGTGGTCAGCGGACCCTTGATCGAAACAACATAATCCTTCAGCGCGCCGAGGGTCTCTTCCGGCAGCCACACGTCCGGGCCGTAAACCTTGGTCGACTTTTCACCTGCGAAGATTTCCATCCAGCTGATCTTGCGCTTGCCACCATAGGCCTTGGCAACAGCCGCGTCGACCACCTTGATCATCACCGGGGTGATGTCCACGCCCGTGCCGTCACCTTCCAGGTAGGGAATGATCGGATTGTCGGGAACGTTCAGGGAGAAATCGGCATTGACTGTGATTTTTTTGCCGTCGGCAGGCACTTTGATATGTTGATACATCGTAGGCTCCGGGGTTGGGGAGAAAAAGGAAAGACCGCTCTCCTGACTTTAAATTTTTGTTTTAAAGCGAAGCGCCGGTCTTATATAAGACATAAGACCACATTTCGTATTATGCACTAGTATTTTACTGGATGCCATAATTTTTACTTCCGTCAACATTCGTGCAAAAACGTCAACCCGCGTCCGCCGTAACGATCGCGGGTAACGGGATACGAAGGGAGGGCCCTGCAAGGACGCTTACCAGATTAGCTCCAAATTCCTGCACATTCAAAGCGTAAAATACGCCCTCCTTGACCCCGATTACCTTTTGCGAAACTGCATGGCGCTCTTTCTGTTCAACAAGCCGTTCCAGGTAATGTGCCAATTCTCGCCTCATCCGTCACGGCAGACCTTGGCGGACTATGTCGACATTCCGAACGTCTATCCGGCGGGCAGGCTCGATGCAGACAGCGAAGGATTACTCCTGCTGACTGACGACGGCAAACTGCAGCACCGGATCAGCCACCCGGACAGCAAGCAGCCGAAGACTTACATCGTCCAGGTTGAAGGCGTGCCCGATGCTGCAACCCTTGACCGCTTGCGTGGCCCGCTGGATCTCGGCGATTTCGTGACGCAGCCATGCCGGGCCAATGAAATCGAGCCGCCGGACTGGCTGTGGGAACGGGATCCGCCAATACGGCAGCGCGCGAACAAACCAACGAGCTGGCTGGCCATCACGATTTCGGAAGGGAAAAACCGGCAGGTGCGCAGGATGACCGCCGCCGTCGGGCTTCCGACGCTGCGCCTGGTCAGAATTGCGATTGGCCCGTTCTCACTGGCGACCCACCCGCTGTGGCCGGGCGAGTCGCGCGAGGTGCCTGCATCGGAGTTGGGTTAGAACGGCAGGAGCTTCAAATCGAAAGCGCGCTCAACAAACCAGGCCGACGCAACGAGTGCAATCAACAATGAACCGCCCAGCAAGATGACGCGCCGGTAGAACTGCGTGCGCCGCAACGCAAATGCAAGCGGCAGGAATGCTGAGACGATGGCAAGCTGCCCTGCTTCCACACCGAGGTTAAAGCCAACGAGCGCGAGCACCAGTGCATCGGACGGCAAGCCGAGATCGGCAAGTACGCTCGCGAATCCGAAACCGTGTACCAGGCCGAACGCGAATGCCATTATCCACCGCCGCTCGCTGAATAACGGGAACACGTTGTTCAACGCCGCGATAACGACGGATGCCGCAATTACCGATTCGACCATGCGCGATGGCAGGTCGACCACGCCCAAGGTTGCCAGCGACAGCGTAATCGAATGCGCCACAGTGAATGCCGTGACGATCTTGAATACATTCATGAATGCCGGACGGAATGCCTTGACGGGCTGCCACGCATGCCGGCTCCGCAGCGCCACCGCCGGCAGCAGCAGCGCGAGCAGGAAAAGGATGTGGTCGAAGCCGATCCAGATATGCCACACACCTTCGACGAGATAGTCGAAGAACTGCGTCAGCTTGCTCGGTTTCACGAGGCTGAATGACTGGCTGGCTTTGTCCGGACTGAAGATCGCGACAACTGAAGTCCCCTGGAATTCAAGGCGGAGCAGGCCCTTGTGCTGAGGATCGATATCAAAGAACAGGCCGTAGCGCGCTTGCAATGCTTCACCTGTCTTTGGACACTCTGCCTGGAAACGCAAGACAGCATACGCCCCGTCGGTATGGTTGTCGATCAGATGCTCGGTCACGTGGGCAGGACACGCGGAGCCGCTCATGGAAAGTGCCAGCCGGGCCATCGCGTATGCCGCGATATCGGCGTGTCGCGCACGTACCTCGCCCCAGGTTATTTCTGCATCCCCGTTGGCGTCCAGTCCGATGGCGAAATCAAGGTCCCGCAGGGCGATATCCCATTGCCCGCTAACGACAGTGTCGCGCACCCAGAGCGACAGATAACTGTCACTCGGCTTGTGCGCCAGGGCCGGCAACGCGATGAGCAGCGAAGCGATTGCCACGAGCAGGCGGCGCATCATTTGCGCTGCCCCTTCAGGCGTTGCCCGAGACCGACCAGGTATCGATCTTCGATGCCGCTTTCTTCAAGCCACTGCAACACGGGTTGCGCTGCTGCGGTGTCCTTCATTGCCACTGCCGCCTCGAGGAAAATGCGCGCATCGCGCGGCTCCCGTTGTGCCTGCCAGTTTTCCTGCGCGAGGGCCAGCGCCTTTGCGGCATCGTTATGGACCTGGAGCGCGAAACGCGCCTCTTCCTGCTGGTGGACCTTTTCTCCACGCATCTGCGCGGCGGCATAGCGCGCCGCAAGCTCCGACTCACGCTCCTTTGCGCTCGGCATACCGAGGCCGCGTTCGGCAAACATCAACCGAAGCAGCAGCACATCGGAACGCGACCTGTCCTTCAACAAGGCGACCACGTCGGAATGGCGCTTCTGGTCCAGCAGCATGTCGGCGTATGCGGCCAGCAGGAATGTGTCGGTGATGCCAAGCGCAAGCGCCCTCTTGAAATGCACCTCGGCCAAGTCATCGCGTCCCTGCCGCTGCGCAAGCTCGGCCAGGCGGATCTGGAGCCACAGCATGTCGGACGGGGCGACATCGGAAGTCTTTGCAACCGCGCCATTCAAGGCGGCGTACGCTGGCGCGGCTTTTCCGATCAGCCCGTCGACCATCGCTTCGCACCCGAGTCCGACCAGCGCATTGCCGACTTGCGCCAAGGTCTGGCAGTCCGTTCGCGCCTGGGCATAACGCGCCTGAACAATGTGGATAATCGCCCGCAAGGCTCGAGCCCGGACATGACTGGGTTCGCGCTCCAAGACCTGGGTGAGGTCGTCGACCGCGCCGGCGAAGTCGTGCCTGAACTGGCGCAAGCTGGCACGCAAGATCTGCACTTCGACAGGCGGTGTCGGCATGTCCCACCACGGTGCCAGCGCGGCCTGCGCATAACCGAGATAGCGCGGATCCCCCTCTTCCCCGACCATACCGTAGTACCGCCCGGCCAGGGTAACAGCCGCCTGAAGGTTTCGAGGGTCGCGGCGGAGGGCTGCGCGCAGCTGCGAGAGTTCGCGGGCGATGGGATCGCTTGGCTTGTACGGCAGCCGCTCGAGGACCTGCGTATCGGACTTTGGGATATACGGAACAGCGAACGCTGATGCGGCGGATGCCAGCAGGACGAGCAGCGAGACGGTTGAACGAAGATTCATCGAGGAAGCTTTAGGTTGTCATAACCGGCAATGTGCCGCGCATGAGTCAGGATCATAGCAACAAGCTTGAAAATCGGGCAATTTTCCGGGAGCAATGCTGGAAAGGATCACGGCGAAGTCCGCATGCTCGAAATGGACAATCATTTTTCTGTGCAACTCTTGTCAACCGATACCATTGCCCATCGTTATTGACATTGATTCGCTGGAATCAATGTCCCTTGAGGCGAATCACCATTTATCGAACTTCACTTATTGAAGGATAAAAAATGAAAAAACTGATCGCTGCTCTCGTTGCTGGTTTGTTCGCCTCCGCCTCTTTCGCCGCCAGCCATGCAGCTGCCCCGGCAACGCCGGCTGCTCCTGCAGCGGCACCGGCAGCATCTGCTGATGCCCCGGCCCCAAAGGCCAAGGCAACCAAGAAGAAGTCCAAGAAGGCTAAGAAAGCTGCTGCCGCGAAATAATTGGCATCAAGCTTTGCGAAAAAGGCAGGCCAGTCCTGCCTTTTTTGTTTTTTGTACGATAAGCTTTGCCTCCCGACGCATACTGACTCGCCGCCCATGACCGCACGCCCCCTGTTTCCCGCCACCCTCGTCCTGTTTCTCCTGACTGCCGGTACAACAGCAAATGCGCAACAACCGGCCCGATTTCCCGTCGTTTCATTAACTGCGGGCATGCATGTGATTCGGGCAGAAGTTGCGGCGAGCGAGGCCGAACGCCAGCAAGGATTGATGCATCGGGAAAAGCTGGGACCGAATGAAGGCATGGTATTCCTGTTCGGTGCGCCGGCGTCGGTTTGTATGTGGATGAAAAATACCTACATTCCGCTGTCGGTCGCATTCATCGATGAAAGTGGGAAAATCGTCAACATCGAGGACATGCAGCCGCAGACGACGGATTCGCATTGCGCGAAGAAGCCGATCCGCTATGCGCTGGAAATGAACCAGGGATGGTTCCGGCAGAAGAACATCAAGCCTGGCATGCAGATCGAGGGCTTGCCGCGCTAACAGCAAGCAGGGTACACGCCGGAAGACAGGGCCGGCGTGCGATTCACATCAAGCCAAGTCACCCCGGCGAGAATAACGACAAAAACCCGCGGAGCACATGCTACGCGGGTTTCTTATTGTGCGACTAACCTGCTGCTGATGCAGCAGGGAGGCATCCAATTAGGCTGCGAGCGCCTTCAAGGCTGCTGCCAGACGGCTCTTGTGGCGAGCGGCCTTGTTCTTGTGGATGATCTTCTTGTCGGCGATACGGTCGATCGTCGAAACGGAAGACTGGAAAACTTGTGCGGCAGCAGCCTTGTCGCCGGCGTCGATCGCCTTGCGGACGGCCTTGATTGCCGTGCGCAGCGTGGAACGCTGGCTGGAGTTGTGTGCGTTTTGCTTGACTGCTTGACGAGCACGTTTGCGCGCTTGTGCGGTATTTGCCATGAATGTTTCCTAATCCGAAATCGGGCTGCGTTCGCGGAATGCGATACGAAATTCTGTAAAGCTGCGGATTATAACGTTTTTTTGGGAAATGGGCAATGGATTCAGCGGTTTGGCACAATTGAGACCTAAATTCCCGCGAACCGTGGCCTGCGCTGGCGCAAACGGACGCCGGCCGCCACCGGACCATGGATGGTGAACGGCTATAATTGCGCCCCATGAAACTACACAAAACGCTGGCAACCGTCTCCGGCATGACCATGCTGTCGCGAGTGACCGGCCTGCTTCGCGAGCTGCTGATTGCACGCGCCTTCGGCGCATCTGCCTATACCGACGCATTCTTCGTCGCCTTCCGCATCCCCAACCTGCTGCGCCGGCTGTTTGCCGAAGGTGCATTTTCGCAGGCATTCGTCCCCATCCTGGCCGAATACAAGAACCAGAAAGGCGAGACAGCGACGAAGGATCTTGCCGATCATGTCGCCACCGTGCTGGTCTGGTCGCTGGTCCTTACCTGCCTGCTCGGCATTGCCGGTGCGCCGGTCATCGTTTACTTCATCGCCACCGGCTTGAAGTCGGATCCGGAAGCGTTTTCGAGCGCGGTGATCATGACGCGGATCATGTTCCCGTACATCGGCTTCATGGCCTTCGTCGCACTTGCCGGTGGAATCCTCAATACCTGGCGCCAGTTCCGGATTCCGGCTTTTACGCCCGTGCTGCTCAACCTCGCGTTCATCGCATCCTCGTTGCTCGTTGCCCCCCACATGGAGCAGCCGGTCTATGCGCTGGCGCTCGCGGTCGTGGTCGGAGGCATTCTCCAGGTCGCCATACAGATTCCCGCCTTGCGCAAGATCGGCATGTTGCCGCGCATCGGCTTCAACTTGAAGGCTGCCTTTTCCGATGCCGGCGTGAGGCGCGTGCTGAAGCAGATGGTACCGGCCATCCTCGCCGTGTCGGTTGCACAGATCAGCGTCATCATCAATACCAATATCGCTTCCCGGCTGGAAAACGGTAGCGTTTCATGGCTGTCATATGCCGACCGCCTGATGGAATTCCCGACAGCACTGCTCGGCGTAGCGCTCGGCACCATTCTTCTGCCCAGTCTGTCGAAGGCGCATGCCGACGCGAATCACGAGGAGTACTCCTCCCTGCTCGACTGGGGCTTGCGGCTGACCTTCCTGCTGGCGCTGCCTTCGGCAGTCGGTCTGCTGACCCTGTCGGAGCCGTTGACGGCGACGCTCTTCCATTACGGAAAGTTCGATTCGGAATCGGTCGTCATGACCGGACGCGCACTGATTGCCTATGGCGTCGGCCTCATCGGCCTGATCGTCGTGAAGATCCTTGCCCCGGGTTTCTATGCGAAGCAGGATATCCGCACGCCGGTCAAGATAGGCATCGGGGTACTGATCGCGACGCAGCTGATGAACCTGCTGTTCGTGCAATGGATTCAGCATGCCGGCCTGGCGCTGTCAGTCGGTGTCGGCGCCTGCCTGAACGCAGCCTTCCTATACTGGGGACTGCGGCGCAAGGGGATTTACAAGGCCTTGCCCGGCTGGGGGCTATTCCTGGTGAAACTCACCGGAGCACTGTTCCTCCTTGCCGGTGTAGCGCTGTGGACGGCAAGTAATTTCGACTGGATTGCCATGCAGGACCGGCCGCTCCAGCGCGTCGGCGCCTTAGCCTTGGTAATGCTTGCCTGCGGGGTCAGCTATTTTGGCGCGCTGATCGCCATGGGTTTCCGCTTCCGCGACTTCAAGCGTGTTTCAGTCTGACCCCCTCCAGGCCGATCAAATTTCGCCCCTGCTTTGCCCTGCCGCCCTTTTATTGGGCGGCGCATGGTTTATGATGGTCATTGTATGGTGATCAAATCCCTCGATTACTTTGCGTCGCTGGTGCAGGAGGACGACTCCATCCCACTCTTCGAAGCGGCGTTGGCCATTGCGCAAGACGTCGATCCGCAGCTCGATCTGGCGGCCACACAGGCGGAGGTCGACACGCTGGCAGCCCGGCTGCAGCGGCGACTGGCTCCAGATGCTTCCAGTGTGCAGAAGCTGCGCATGCTGAACCACTTCTTCTATCGCGAACTCGGCTTCGCCGGGAACGTGAACGATTATTACGATCCTGACAACAGCTACCTGCATCGCGTGATCAGTACCCGGCGCGGCATTCCGATTTCCCTCGCCGTGCTGTACATGGAACTGGCGCAGCAGATCGGGCTGGATGTGAAGGGTATTTCCTTCCCGGGACATTTCCTGATGAAACTGTCGATCCAGTCGGGCGACATCGTGCTGGATCCGTTCAATGGCGTGAGCCTGTCGCGGGAAGAACTGGAGGAGCGGCTGGAGCCGTACTTCGAGCAGCACAGCTATCCAGGCGCCATTCCGCTGTCCTACTATCTGCATGCGGCGCACCCGAGGGAAATCCTGGTACGCATGCTGCGCAACCTGAAAGCCTTGTTCGTCGAGCATATGCGCTGGCAGCGCGTGCTTGGCGTACAGCAGAGGCTGCTGATCCTGTTGCCGGGCGAGATCACGGAACGGCGCGATCGCGGCCTCGCCTATGCGAACCTGGAGTGCCCGCAAGCCGCGCTCGCGGACATCGAGGCTTACCTGGCCGAGCGGCCTTATGCGCCGGATGCAGAAACGCTTCGCAGCAAGCTGCCGGAATTGCGTGAAGCCAGCAAGCGGATGAACTGATTGCCGCTTAGGGGTCGCGCAGGTATAAGTTGCGCGAGTATGGTGATTGGAGCGGGATGCAGTGCAAGGCGTCTGGCGCGCCGCGGTACGAGTACCGCAAGCGCCAGACAACGCCGCAATGCGCCCGCTACGGCCGTCAGAATCGTGCAACTTATACCTGTGCGATGCCTTAGCCTTTTGCCTTCGCCTCGATCGCTTCCCACTTCTCGAGGCTCTCCATCAGCAGTTCGTCGATTTCCGCGAAACGCGCATTGAGCTTTTGCACGTCGTCGGGACGCGTCCGGTAGAGCTCCGGATCCGCCAGCTGCTCCGAGATCGTTTTCTGTTCCGCCTCGAGGCCGGCGATCAACGCCGGAAGCATCTCGAGTTCGCGCTGTTCCTTGTAGCTCAGTTTCTTGCTCTTCTGCGCAGCAGGCGCAGCCGGCTTCTCGGCCGGCTTGCTTTCCTGTTTCGCAGTCGGCTTGCCCAGGGTGCTCGGCTGGCTCGCGGCCCGCACGCGCTCCCAGTCGGTGTAGCCGCCGACATACTCGCGCCACTGCCCGCCGCCTTCCGCAACGATGACCTGCGTGACCACATTGTCGAGGAACATGCGGTCGTGGCTGACGAGGAATACCGTGCCGCTGTAGTCCTCAAGCAGTTCTTCGAGCAGCTCGAGGGTGTCGATATCGAGGTCGTTGGTCGGCTCGTCCAGTACCAGCACGTTTGCCGGTCGGGCGAACAGGCGCGCCAGCAGCAGCCGGTTGCGCTCGCCTCCCGACAACGACTTCACCGGGGACCGGGCGCGCTCGGGGGCGAACAGGAAGTCGCCCAGATAGCTCATCACATGCTTGCGCTGGCCGTTGATTTCCACCCAGTCGCTGCCAGGCGAGATGGTGTCGGCGAGGCTCGCCTCCTCGTTCAGCTGTGCGCGCATCTGGTCGAAGTAGGCAACCTGCAGTCGCGCGCCCTGCTTCACCGTTCCCGTATCCGGTATTACCTCGCCGAGGATGAGCTTGAGCATGGTGGTCTTGCCAGCGCCGTTCGGCCCGATGAGGCCGACCTTGTCGCCGCGAAGGATCGTAGCGCTGAAGTCGCGCACGATGGTCTTGTCGCCATAGCGCTTGTGGACACCGACCAGTTCGGCCACGATCTTGCCGGAGCGCTCGCCTTCCGAAACATCGAGCCTGACCTGCCCCTGCTGATCGCGCCGAGCGCTGCGCTTGAGCCGCAACTCCTCAAGGCGTCGCACCCGGCCCTCATTACGCGTGCGGCGCGCTTCCACACCCTTGCGTATCCATACTTCTTCCTGCGCGAGGACCTTGTCGAACTTGGCATTTTCGATTGCCTCGATCTCGAGCAGCTCGGCCTTGCGCGCCTGATAGGTGCTGAAGTTGCCGGGAAAGGACAGCAAGCGGCCGCGGTCCAGTTCCACAATGCGGGTCGCCACATTATCGAGGAAGGAGCGGTCGTGAGTGATGAAAAGGATGCTGCCCTTGAATTCCCGCAGCAAGGCTTCCAGCCAGATGATGGAATTGAAGTCGAGGTGGTTGGTCGGCTCATCCAGCAGCAGCACCTCCGGCGCGCCGACGAGCGCGCGGGCAAGCGCGACGCGCTTTTGCGTGCCGCCCGAGAGCGTCCCGATGACCGCATCCTTGTCCAGACTCAGGCGCGCGAGGATAGTCTCCACGCGATTACCCAGGTTCCATGCATCCGTGGCGTCGAGTTTCGCCTGCACTGCATGCAGGCGGTCCATCAATGCATCGTCCTCGTGTCCGCCGAGGCGGGCTGTCAGTTCGTTGTACTCATCGAGCAGCCGCTGCGTCTCGCCCATGCCTGTCGCCACCGCATCGAAGACCGTCGACTCCGGAACGAACTGCGGCTCCTGTTCGACATACGCGATCTTCAGCCCCTGCTGCATCACCAGCAACCCATCGTCCAGCTTCGAGGTACTGGCGATGATCTTCAGGAGCGATGACTTGCCGGTGCCGTTGCGGCCGATCAGGCCGACGCGGTCGCCGGCTTCGAGGGAAAATTCCGCGTGGTCAAGGAGCGCGACATGCCCGAACGCGAGCTGGGCATTGGTGAGGGAGATGACAGCCATAGGTACGCAAGATGCCGCAAGTCCGGGACGCCCGGACAGGCAAAAACGAAAAAGAAGCACGCATTGTACCGGCTACCCGATACATCGAAGCATTTCCGACCGCTGTCTCGGCTATAATCTCGCCTTGGCCTGCTTCGGCGGCCCATCCAGCGTCTCGCCGTAGTTCAATGGATAGAACGAGTGCCTCCTAAGCGCTAGATACAGGTTCGATTCCTGTCGGCGGGACCAATTCCCTTCTCCATCCCAACCTCCCCGTTTTCACTGTTGCCGCCAGGTCGCGGCGAGAAATGTAACGTTCCGTAACTTTTTTCTGCCTGCGGTTCTGCGTTCCTATAATCAATAAAGGGAGAAACCGCGCCATGAATACGCTATTGAAACTGCCCATTCCCGTACTTGCGGTACTGCTCGCCGGATGCGCGACATATGAGTCGGGACCGGTTCAGCACACTACGATGACGGAGTACAGCCACGGGCCGGTCACTTACTACTCGACGCCACCGGTCTACTACGCGACGCCCGCCCCTGTATACGTTGCGCCGCCGGTCTATGTCGCGCCTCCCGTCTACGTTACCCCCGCGCCCGCATTCAGCATGCAATTCCGCTCGGGCCCCGGCTTCAAAAAGACTCCTCATTCACATGGAGGCAGCCGCCATCGCCTCCGCGGAGGAAATGCTGCCGGCGCACAAGTCGGCGGCCCCGGCTGGTCCGGGTCGGTGTGGAGCCGCTGACACATTTGCACCTGCTCCGTGCGAGCTACCCGCAGTCACACGCGGTGACCTATCTCAAGATACCTATAGGCGTCGACAGTAAGATGGCTCTATCCCATTTCGATAGAGTTACACATGTCGACATCGCCTGACCAAAAACACGAACCCGCCGCAACACCAAACGACAAACGCATCGTTGACCCCGCGCCCGGCACGATCGACACCGAGCCCGCGGCGGAAGCAGCTTCGGAGGTATCGATGCGCCTCAACCTCCTCGGTAAACTCATCATTCCTCCATCCTCACCCTGAAGCAACCAGACTTCCCCGTTACCCACACAAATTGTGGCCAAGTCTGTGGACAAGTCATCACGACGGGTCATAAGCGTCTGAATTAAAACAGGATTTTTGCGTTGACTAAAATCAATGCAAGCTTCCTCCCGCCGCCGCTCCTTCCTTCAGCGCCTCGAAACTTTACGGCGGCATGCCGGCCTAACATCCTGAAAAGGAGTCATCACGCCACCAGACTTGTTTCCCGGAAGGAGGTCGAAGATGAGAATCCCCTTTATCGTCATGCTGATGGAAGCCGTAATGCTGGGCGGGTTGTCGCTCGTATTCCTGGTTCTGTAGCAAAACCTTACCTTTAGCGGACACTGCAGCGCTCCCGCGCTGTAGTGTCCGGTTCGGCTGACTGCTCCCGCCAGTCACCTGTTCTTTCCTGTCCTGATACGCCGTGGCGCCCGGTAGGAGAACGGTTGCATCTTGCCTAGAGGAACCCGGTCCATGCGCTCGTGGAAAATCCTGACCTCCCTCCTCGTCGGCGCATTGTGCGTGTCCGCCATCCTGGCCCAAGCCGCACGTGATTTGGATGACCACGTTGATACGATGGATGTGCTGGCGGATGCCTCCAACGAGGCGCAGTACCGGTCGCTGCAGCGTGAAGCGCGCGCGATGTACAGAGCGGCGATGGTTCAATGCCGAAAGCTGGAAGGTGAGGAGCAAAGCGCATGCGCAAAGGCTGCAAAAGCAGACTTCCAAATCGAACTCGCCGAAGCAAAGAAAAGCATGCGCGCAGATCAATAAGCGCATTTTCCTCCATTATTCCGACGCTGCGCCGTCCGATGGACAAGACCATCTCGAGCGCATATATTGCGATGTCCATATTGTTCCCACATGGAAATACAAGCCGGGAACCATCACAAGGAGATCGCATGAAGCTGGTCCGCTATGGCCGCGTTGGAAAGGAAAAACCGGGATTGATCGATGAACAAGGCAAGCTGCGCGACCTGTCCGGGGTAATCGATGATATTGGTCCGGAACAGCTTTCGGACAAAGCGCTCGCCAAGCTGGCGAAAATCAATCCGCAGACCTTGCCGCTGGTACGCGGCAATCCGCGCAAGGGTGTGCCGCTTGCAGGCGTGGGCAAGTTCATCGGTATCGGGTTGAATTACTCTGATCATGCTGCGGAAGCAGGCATGGCGATTCCGAAGGAGCCGATCGTCTTCATGAAGGCGACCTCCTGTCTTTCCGGCCCGGACGATCCGGTCATGCTGCCGAAGGGTTCGAAGAAAACCGACTGGGAAGTGGAACTGGGCGTGGTCATCGGCAAACTGGCGCGCTCTGTCGGCGAGAAGGATGCGCTGTCACATGTGGCCGGATACTGTGTCGTGAACGATGTCTCGGAACGCGAGTACCAGCTTGAGCGCGGCACACAGTGGGACAAGGGCAAGGGCTGCGACACCTTCGGCCCGGTCGGCCCCTGGCTCGTGACGCGCGACGAGGTGCCGAATCCTCAGCGGCTGGAACTGTGGCTCGACCTGAACGGCCAGCGTATCCAGTCCGGCAATACAAAGACGATGATCTTCTCCGTTGCGAAGATCGTGAGCTATGTCAGTCGTTTCATGACGCTCATGCCCGGCGACATCATCACCACCGGAACGCCGCCCGGCGTCGGAATGGGAATGAAACCGCCGCGCTTCCTCAAGCGCGGCGATGAACTGGTGCTGGGGATCGAAGGACTGGGCGAGCAGCGCCAGACCGTAATCGCGTATCAGACAGCCTGAGCGAACGCCCTGAAGCCTACTCCGCGTCGGGCTGGCTGGCCGGCGCGGCGTTCTTGAACGCGTCGAGTGCGAGGCAGGCTTCGTTAATGCGCATGATCGTCGGCATAGCCGACAAGTCGCAGTTCAGCCTCTGCGCGTTGAAGATTTGCGGTACCAGGCAGCAATCGGCAAGGGTCGGCGTGTCGCCATGGCAGAAGGTACCGACCCGCTTGTCCCTCGCCAGCATCGTTTCGATGGACGCCAGACCCTGCTCGCACCAATGCCGGTACCAGGCGTTCTTGTCGTCTTCGCTGACATTCAATTTGCGAACCAGGTAGCGCAGCACGCGAAGGTTATTGATCGGGTGGATGTCGCAGGCGATCGACAGCGCAATGCCGCGCACGAACGCGCGGTCGGCCACACTGGCAGGCAACAGCGGTGGCGTCGGATGCGACTCTTCCAGGTACTCGATGATCGCCAGCGATTGCGTCAGCGCCTGGCCCTCGCCAAGCTCCTCATCAATGAGGGCGGGGACAAGCGCATCCGGATTCAGTTTCCTGTATTCGGTGCTGAATTGTTCGCCGCCGTTCTTCAACAAATGAACCGGAACCACCTCATACGGCAGTCCCTTCAGGTTCAGCGCGATGCGCACGCGATAGGACGCCGAGCTGCGGAAGTAACTGTAGAGCTTCATATTCCATTCCCCTCGTCGTGCGCAACGGACCGTATCAAACGACGCGCACCCGCAACTCGCCGAGGCCGGCAATGGCGCCTTCCAGCAGGTCCCCCTGCTTTACTGCCGCCACCCCTTCCGGTGTGCCAGTGAAGACCAGGTCGCCGGGGCGCAGCTCGTAGTACTTCGACAGATGCTCGATGGTCTCGGCGACGTTCCAGATGAGCTTTTCGATATCGCTCTTCTGACGGCTCGCGCCATTCACTTCAAGGCGAATCTCGCCCCTTGTGAAATGGCCGGTTTCGGCGACCGGATGGATGGGCGCGATCGGCGCCGAGAAATCGAATCCCTTGCCGGTACACCAGGGGCGTCCAAGCTTCTTCGCTTCACCCTGCAGGTCACGGCGCGTCATGTCGAGGCCGACCGCATATCCCCAGATGTGCTGCAACGCATCCGCTGCGGCAATGTTCTTGCCGCCCTTGCCGATTGCGACGACCAGTTCGATCTCGTGATGCAGGTCATTGGTCATCCCCGGATACGGCATCTCGCCGGTCGTCCCATACGGAATCGGCAATACGGCATCCGCGGGTTTCATGAAAAAGAAAGGCGCTTCGCGTCCGGTGCCACCCATCTCCTTTGCATGCTCAACGTAATTGCGTCCGACGCAATAGATGCGGTGGACGGGAAATACTGCGTCGCTGCCGGCGACGGGAACAGAGGCAACAGCTTGGGGTGGGAAGACGAATTGCATGATGGGCTCCTTGTTTTGAATGATTATGCCATCGATAAAAATGGCCTGCCGCACAGAGCGAGAATGCAAAACAAAACCGCCTTGTCGCGTCAACGAGCAAGGCGGTTTGCAGGATGGAGATATGCGTCGATCAGCCTTCGCCGAGATAGGCCTCGCGTACCTTCGGATCGTCCAGCATATCCTTCGCATTGCCGGTCATGGTGATAAGACCGGAATCCATCACGTAGCCACGGTGTGCAGCCTGCAAGGCGAGTTTCGCGTTCTGCTCGACCAGCAGGATGGTCACGCCCTGAGCAGACACGTTGCGCACGACTTCGAAGATCTTTTCGACCATGATCGGCGACAGACCCATCGACGGCTCATCCAGCAGCAGCAGCTTGGGGTGGCTCATCAGCGCGCGCGCCATCGCCAGCATCTGCTGCTCGCCGCCGGACAGCGTACCCGCCAGCTGCGCGGAACGCTCCTTCAGTCGCGGGAAGACGCCGAACCACTTGTCGATGTCGGCCTGGATGCCATCCTTGTCGTCGCGTATGTAGGCGCCCATCATCAGGTTCTCGAGGATGGTCATGCGGGTGAATACGCCGCGGCCTTCCGGCACCATCGCCAGCTTATTCTTCACCAGCTCGAACGATTTCGTGCCCTGGATCTGGCTGCCGGAATAGTAGATCTGGCCTTCGACCTTGCAACCCGGCAGCGTGCCAGTGATCGCCTTGAGGGTCGTCGTCTTGCCCGCGCCGTTGGCGCCGATCAGCGTGACGAGCTCGCCCTTGTTCACTTCCAGGTCGACGCCCTTGACTGCCTGGATGCCGCCATACGCGATCTTCAGGCCGCTGATCTTCAGAATGTTTTCGCTCATTAGTGAGACCCTCCCAAATATGCCTCGATCACAGCCGGGTTCTTCTGCACCTCGGCCGGTGCGCCTTCCGCAATCGGTTTGCCGTAATCCAGAACCGTGAGGCGGTCACAGAGTCCCATCACCAGTTTCACATCGTGTTCGATCAGCAGAATCGTCTTGCCTTCCGCCTTGATCTTGACCAACAGCTCGCGCAGCCCGAGCTTCTCGGTTGCGTTCATGCCCGCTGCCGGTTCGTCCAGCGCCAGCAGTTGCGGTTCGGTTGCCAATGCACGCGCAATTTCCAGGCGGCGCTGGTCGCCGTAGGAAAGATGCCTGGAGGTACGGTGTGCGAACTGTGCAATGCCGACGAAATCCAGCAGCTCCATGGCACGCTTGCGGATCGATGCCTCTTCTTCGCGCGCTGCCTTGTGGTGCAGCACGGCGCCCAGCACGCCCTGCTTGGTACGTACGTGGCGGCCCACCATCACATTTTCCAGCGCGGACATCTCGCCGAACAGGCGAATGTTCTGGAAAGTACGTGCGATACCTGCCTTGGCCACTTCATGCGGCGCGGAGGGCGAGTACGGCTTGCCTGCCAGTTCGAAGCTGCCGGTATCCGGCTGGTACAGGCCGGTAATCACGTTGAAGAACGTGGTCTTGCCGGCGCCGTTCGGGCCAATCAGGCCATAGATCTGGCCGCGCATGATCTTGACGCTGACGTCCGACAGCGCCTGCAGGCCGCCGAAGCGCTTGTTGACACCTGCGATATTCAGAATGGTTTGTTCGCTCATGAGTCTTCCTTACGCAGCAAGCGCGGTCGGTTCTTTTTCGTCGTGACGCTTCTTGGCATTCGCGTCCATGCGGTCTTCGTGTTGCGGCGACGGCCACAAACCGGACGGGCGATACAGCATGATCACAACCATGGCCAGGCCGTACAGCAGCTGGCGCAGCACTTCGGCGTCCATCAGCACGGCGCCGAACAGCTTGCGCTGCAGCGGCTCCACGACGTGGCGCAGGACTTCCGGCAGTGCGGCGAGGATGACGCCGCCGAGCACGACGCCCGGGATGTGACCAATACCGCCCAGCACCACCATTGCGAGCACCGCGATCGATTCCATCAGCGAGAACGATTCCGGCGAAATGAAGCCTTGAAAGGATGCGAACATCGCACCGGCGACACCGCCAAAGGACGCGCCCATGCCGAATGCCAGCAGCTTGATGTTGCGGGTATTAATGCCCATTGCCTTGGCAGCGATCTCGTCTTCGCGGATTGCGACGAAAGCGCGGCCGAGACGGGAATGCGTCAGGCGGATGGAAATGAAAATGATCGCCGCGCACAGCGCCAGGAACAGGAAGTAATATGCATTCACGGACGGCATGGAGAAGCCGAGGAACTGCACGGTCGCATTGGAGCCCGGCTCACCAGCCAGCGACACGCCGAAGATGCGGATCGGGTCGATCAGGTTGATACCCTGCGGGCCGTTGGTGATGTTGACCGGCGCGTTCAGGTTGTTCATGAAGATACGGATGATCTCGCCGAAGCCCAGGGTCACGATCGCGAGGTAGTCACCGCGCAGCTTCAGCGTCGGTGCGCCAAGCAGTGCACCGAAGAACGCCGCCAGCGCCGCGCCGAGCGGAACGATCATCCAGACCGACAGGTGGATACCATTCTTCGCGGCCTCTTCACCAACGATCCAGATCAGCGCGTCGCCGATCATCGGATACTGGTTGACGATGGACTCCAGCACCGTTGCGAACTGCGGCGATGCCAGCAAGCCGGTCATGTAGGCTCCCAGCGCGTAGAACGCGATGTAGCCGAGGTCCAGCAGGCCAGCCATGCCGACCACGATGTTCAGGCCGAGGGCCAGCATGATGTACAGCAGCGCGAGGTCCATGATTCGCACCCAGGAATTGCCGTAGTGCATGGCAATGAACGGGAACGCGACCAGGACGATGCCGAGGATGGCAAAGCTTGTGTATGCCTTGCGCGGATTATTTTTGACGTCGAATAGTGTTGACATGAAACTCTCCTCTACTTGCGCTTAGGCACGGTCCGCAACACGTTCACCCATGATGCCGGACGGACGCAGTGTGAGTACGATGATAAGCACGATGAATGCAAAGATGTCCTGGTAGTGGCTGCCGAGGAAGCCGCCGGTCAGGTCGCCGATGTAGCCGGCGCCGAGGCTCTCGATCAGGCCGAGCAGGATACCGCCGACCATCGCGCCATAAATGTTGCCGATACCGCCGAGCACCGCTGCGGAGAACGCCTTGAGGCCCGGGACGAAGCCCATCGCGAACTGCGCGGAAGAATAGTTAGCGCCCCACATCACGCCTGCAACTGCTGCCAGCGCTGCACCGATCGCAAATGTCAACACGATCACCTTGTTGGCATCGACGCCCATCAGGCCGGCGACACGCGGGTTTTCCGCGGTTGCGCGCATTGCGCGGCCCATGCGGGTGCGCTCGACCAGCAGCACCAGGCCAACCATTGCCGCAGTAGCGAGCAACAGAAGCATGACCTGCGTCGGCGAAATCAGCGCGCCGCCGATGATGAAGGGTTCGGACGGCATAACCTGCGGGAAGGGGATCGGGCTGCGGCCCCAGATCATCATCGCGAAGGTCTGCAGCAGGATGGAAACGCCGATCGCGGTGATCAGCGGAGCGAGGCGCGGTGCATTGCGCAGGCGGCGGTATGCGACGCGTTCGATGATGATGTTGACGACCACACACACTGGGATAGCGCCGACGATGGCGATGCACAGTTTGGCAATGCCGGGCATGTCCGGAGCGACCGTCTGCAGGATCTTGAGTATGGTGACGCCCATCATGGCGCCAATCATCAGCACGTCACCATGCGCGAAGTTGATCAGATTCAGAACGCCGTACACCATCGTGTACCCGAGTGCGACCAACGCATACATACTGCCTAGCACCAGTCCATTGATGATTTGTTGGATAAATGTATCCATGGTTTTCCTACTCTCTATAAAGATCGTTCAAATCGGTCTGCAACTTCATTGCACGAGGGAATGTGCAATCGCAGCAATCCGGTTCAGATAACAAAAACGGCACCCGGGGGAATGCCTCGAGGTGCCGCGCGAAAAATTCATTGTTTATCTGCAAAGACCTGCTGCGAACATACAAATAGCTGGGGTGGTCTGGATGCGCATGATCGTGTCTCCTTTGCCGTCTTCGGTAAAAAACTTTTTATAGTTAAGTGTTGCCTTTTGAGCGCACCTGAACCGGGCCGGATTATACCCAACCTGTTCTGGTATGAAACATTATTGCGAGATGTTTCCGTAAAACGCTGGCAGTGCTACAACAATTTCCTCAAAACTGTTGGAACCCTTGCAACGAATGGCGTTCCCAATCCTGGAATCTCCGCCATTTTCCATAGCGGACGGTGTTGTTTACTTTATATTCAAAAAAGCAAAAAACTTCCCGAATATTTCAGGCCTTGGCACGCCGTGCCGGCTTCATCTGCTGCGCTCCCGCATGTCGCACCCTCACGCATATGCTCTCAAGGCAATGTCAGTAATAGTGCCGTATGCGGCTGCAATGACACTGTCATTGCAGGCTGCATCATAACGACGTTCGCAAAAAACAATTGATGGAAATATCGGAGCCCGCCTGAATTAAATTCCGGACCACTTCGGAGGCGGGAGCAGGCTATTGCTCAGGTCGTGCGCGAAGCCGTCAAACCTTTTGGCATAGGGAAAGTCACGTTCTCTTCCACGCCCGGCAAGGGGCGGACACTGCGTGCACCGAGCTCCTTGAGACGATCGATCACCGCCTGTACCAGGACCTCGGGGGCGGATGCGCCGGCTGTGACGCCGATGCGCGTGCGATCCGCGATCCATGCCGGATCGATCTGCGATGCGTTATCCACCATAAATGCTGCTGCGCCCTTCTTTTCGGCGACTTCGCGCAGGCGGTTGGAGTTCGAACTATTGGGACTGCCGACCACGATCACGACATCCACTTGCGGTGCCATGAACTTGACCGCTTCCTGGCGGTTGGTGGTCGCGTAGCAGATATCGCCCTTCTTCGGCTCGGCGATGTTGGGGAAGCGGCGCTTGAGTGCGGCGATGATGTCTGCGGTGTCATCCACCGACAAGGTAGTCTGCGAGACGTAGGCGAGCATGTCCGGATTCGTCACCTGCAGTGTATCGACGTCCTCGACAGTCTCGACGAGGTACATGCCCTCGTCTGCCTGCCCCATGGTGCCCTCCACTTCCGGATGGCCGTCATGGCCGATCATGATGATCTCGCGTCCTTCGCGGCGCATTTTCGCCACTTCGATGTGGACTTTCGTGACCAGCGGGCAGGTCGCGTCGAACACACGCAGTCCGCGCGCTTCCGCCTCAGCCTGCACTGCTTTGGACACCCCGTGGGCGGAGAAGATGACGGTGTTCCCCGCAGGGACCTCTTCCAGCTCCTCGATGAAGATTGCCCCCTTGCTGCGCAGGTCGTTGACGACGTAAGCGTTGTGCACGATTTCATGCCGCACGTAGATCGGCGCACCAAACTCGGCAATTGCGCGCTCGACGATTTCAATCGCGCGATCGACACCCGCGCAAAAACCGCGGGGCTGGGCAAGCAGGATTTCCTTTTCCATATTCTGAACAACCTTCAAGGCTGGACTGCAGAGGCAGTGGTTACAGTATGCCGATAATCTTGACTTCGAACTTCAGGGTCTGGCCCGCGAGCGGATGATTGAAGTCAAACAACGCGCTGTCGGCGTCGATCGCGCGCAGCACGCCGGCGAATCGCCCGCCGCTCGGCGCGTTGAATTCCACCAGGTCGCCGACCACGTATTCATCGCCGGCATTTGAATTCTCGTCCAAGGTGGCACGGGAGATGTGCTGGATCAGGTCCGGGTTACGCGGGCCGAAGGCTTTTTCCGGCGGCAGTTCGAACACCGAATGCGTGCCTTCCGTCAAACCCATCAAACAGGCTTCGAGAAACGGGGCCAATTGCCCGGTACCGAGCTGCAAGGTCGCAGGTTTTTCCTCGAATGTACTAACAATGTTATTACCTTCAACCGACGCCAGGCGGTAGTGCAGGGTCAGGTAGGACGAAGCAGTGACGACGGGGACGGAAGGATTGGACATGAGATTTCCGGTAGAGAAGGTAACCCGCTATTGTAGTCCACGACGGCAGGCCAACGCCGCTTTTCGGCCTGGCACGGTACCCTCGGTATTCCGTCTGCGCGCGAATAATTATCAATATTGCAATTTTTCTTTATAATCGCTTTCCTCTTCATTAACACCTGATTCCGGCAGCCCGATGGCAATTACCGATTGGCCCGAAGACCAGCGGCCGCGCGAACGGCTGGTCAAGCACGGCGCGCACAGCCTCTCCGATGCGGAACTGCTGGCGGTTTTCCTCCGCGTCGGCGTCAGCGGCAAGAGCGCTGTCGACCTCGGACGCGAGATGATTGCGCATTTCGGCTCGCTCAATGGCCTGTTCTCGGCGAGCCTGACGGAGTTCTCCAGGCTGAACGGCCTCGGCACGGCCAAGTACGCGCAGCTGCAGGCAGTCATGGAACTTGCGCGGCGTTCGATCACGGAAGAACTGCGGACCGGCGAAACGCTCAGCTCGCCGAAAGCGGTCAAACAATATCTCCAGCTGCTTCTCGCGCGGCGCCCCTACGAATCGTTTGCCGTCCTGTTCCTGGACGTAAAGAACCGGCTGATCGCGGCAGAAGAACTGTTTCGCGGAACGTTGACGCATGCGAGCGTTTACCCTCGAGAAGTCGTCAAGACGGCGCTTGCCCACAACGCCGCGGCCGTCATCCTCGCGCACAATCACCCTTCCGGCACACCCGAACCCAGCGCAGCGGACAGGACCTTGACCCAGGCGCTCAAGCAGGCGCTGGCCCTTGTGGACGTCCGGCTGCTCGACCATTTCATCGTCGCTGGTACAAGCATCTACTCGTTCGCCGAACATGGGGAAACGTGATCCGCGCCCCAATCCAAATTGTTAAATTAACCGAAAATTTAAAGACACAATTGTTTTTCGCAAGTCATTGAAAACGCATAGTTTTTTCGCTATACTCTCGTTTTTTCCGAATTCCGGATATTTTTAAGGAGTTAACCATGGCACGTGTTTGCCAAGTCACCGGGAAGGGGCCGATGGTCGGCAACAACGTTTCCCATGCTAACAACAAGACCAAGCGTCGCTTTTTGCCCAACCTGCAGAACCGTCGCATCTTCGTTGAATCCGAAAACCGCTGGGTTTCCCTGCGCATTTCCAACGCCGGCCTGCGCGTGATCGACAAGATCGGTATCGACGCAGTCCTCGCCGATATGCGCGCTCGCGGCGAGAAAATCTAAGCGGAACCTAACAGGAAATCATCATGGCAAAATCTAACCGCGACAAAATCAAGCTGGAATCGACCGCAGGTACCGGTCACTTCTACACCACCACGAAGAACAAGCGCACCATGCCGGAAAAAATGACGATCATGAAGTTCGATCCGAAGGCACGCAAGCACGTGGAATACAAAGAGGCCAAGATCAAGTAATTCTGCTCTCTGGAATTTTTGCGTAACATGAAAGCCGTTCATATCTGAACGGCTTTTTTGTTTTCTACCTTCATGTCCAAATCCATCCTGATCGTCGAGGACGAATCTGCGATCGCCGACAACATCGCCTACGCACTGCGCACGGACGGATTCACGCCGCATCACGTCAACCTTGGCGAGCAGGCCTTGTCGTCCCTGCGGTCGAGATCGATTGAGCCTGCTCCAGACCTGGTCATACTCGACGTCGGACTCCCGGATATCAATGGCTTTGAAGTATGCCGGCGCCTGCGGCAGTTTTCCGATATCCCGGTCATCTTCTTGACGGCCCGCAGCGACGAGATCGACCGTGTTGTCGGCCTTGAAATCGGTGCCGACGATTATGTGACCAAGCCGTTTTCCCCGCGCGAACTGATCGCGCGCATTCGCGTGATCCTGCGGCGGTTGCCGCACACGCCGGCGTCACCCTCGCCAGCCCCGCGCTTCGAATTGCGCTCGCAGGAAGCCAGGATCCTCTTCCATGGCCGCGCACTCGACCTGACACGCTATGAATACCTGCTCCTGAAAACCTTCCTGGAGCACCCCGGGCACGTGCTTTCACGCACCCAGCTGATGGACCGGGTGTGGAGCGATGCGCCCGACACCCTTGACCGCACCGTCGACGCACATATC
>Ga0196972_1000328_pt1 | contig 28759 bp, 29 predicted proteins | sample S1v_2013CmetaG_FD_148618 | JGI IMG/M metagenome (GOLD analysis project Ga0196972, IMG submission 148618) | Soil microbial communities from Anza Borrego desert, Southern California, United States - S1+v_20-13C | ecosystem: Environmental > Terrestrial > Soil > Desert | place: USA: California...
CAGCAAGGGCAATGCCCTGCCGACGGTCGAGGCCCTCGCGCAATGGCTGCTCGCGCTGCTCGATGCCGCCGGCGTGCAGCAGGCGACGCTGGTCGGCCACAGCATGGGTTCGCTGATCGCGCTCGAAGCCTGCGCCCAGGCGCCGGCGCGCGTCGCGAAACTGGCGCTGGTGGGAACGGCGTATCCGATGAAGGTCTCGGATGCCCTGCTCGATGCCGCCAAGAACGAGGAACACAAGGCGATCGATATGGTGAATATCTGGTCGCACAGCAGCATCGCCCAGAAGCCGTCGCATCCCGGCCCCGGCTTTTATGCGATGGGCGGCAACCGGCGCCTGATGCAGCGCATCTCGAAATTGAATCCGGAAAAGGTGTTCCATACCGACTTCTCGGCATGCAATGCCTACGCCAACGGAGAAGCGGCGGCGCGGGCGGTGCAATGTCCGGCCTTGTTCTTGTTGGGCAAGCGCGACATGATGACGCCGCCGCGCGCCACCGGCACGCTGACCAAGGCGATCGCCCACGCCAGGATCGTGCAGATCGAGAATTGCGGCCACGCCCTCATGTCCGAGCAGCCGGATGCCGTGCTCGACGCCCTGTTCACCTTTGCCAAGGCTTAGCCTCCCATGCCGATCACTTTCGAACACTGGCTGCTGTTCACCCTGACCGAAGCCGCCCTCTCGCTCTCGCCGGGACCGGCGGTCATGCTGGTGGCCGCCTACGGGCTCTCGAACGGCTGGCGCCACTCGATCTGGGCCACGCTCGGCATCCTGGCGGCGAATGCGTTCTACTTCGCGGTATCGGCCACCGGCGTCGGCTCGCTGATCCTGGCTTCCTACGAGCTGTTTTCCATCGTCAAGTGGGCCGGCGCGGCGTATCTCGTCTACCTCGGGCTGGCGGCGATTTTCGGCAAGCCGTCGCCGCTGACGGTATCGCGGCTGGACAAGCAGGCAACCAGCCGCCTGCATACCTTCCGCAGCGCGGTCACCCTGCAATTGGCCAATCCGAAGACGCTGCTGTTTTTCGTTGCCATCTTGCCGCAATTCATCGACCCGCATGGACCGGTCGGCCTGCAAATGGCGATTTTCGCGGCCAGCTCGATCATTCCGGAATTCTTGATCCTGCTCGGCTACGGCATGCTGGCGAGCCGGGCGGCGCATCTGGCGACCCAGCCGCGTTTCGCCCGCATCACCGATCGCATCGCAGGCGGCCTGGTTTTGACCGCCGGAATTCTGGTTGCATCCGTGAAGAAGCAGGTCTAAGCTACAGACACGGTCCACTCTCCGGGAGGTTGCCATGTCCACGATTGCCCAAAAAGAGTTCGCGAGTTTCGCCGAGTTCTATCCGGTCTATCTGAGCGAACACTCCAACCGTACCTGCCGCGAATTGCATTTTCTCGGCTCGACACTGGCGTTGCTATGCCTGGCGGTGCTGTTATTGACCGGCAACCTGTGGTGGCTGCTCGCCGCGCTCGTCTGCGGCTACGGTTTCGCCTGGATCGGCCATTTCGCCTTCGAGAAGAACCAGCCGGCCACCTTCCGCCATCCGTTCTATTCCTTCATGGGCGACTGGGTGATGTACTGGCAGATGCTGACCGGCACGGCCTCGTTTTGACTCAGTCCGACCGTTTTGCGCGACGGAAATAAGCCGTCAGCGTTTCATCGAGGCCGCGTTCGATCGCGGCCTCGACATGTCTGGCGAGCACGACATTGGCCGAGGCATCGAACATGAACAGGCGATAGATGTCCGCCAGCTTCAATTGATGCGGATTGGCCAGGAGAGTCCAGGCATCCGTGCCCTCGGTGATCCGTTTGCCCCACTGCGCGCGTGCCGGCTCGTCCGGCTTGATGCGGCCCACCCAGCCAGCCTCGAGCATCTTTTCCAGCAGGTTTTCCGATTCGTCGAAACCGAGCCGCGTCCGGGCGCGGATCATGGTCGCATCGACCGCGGCCGAGCCGCCGTGCTCGCGCGCCTCGTACAGGACTTCCAATACCGCCATCGCATCGAGAAAGGCCGAAGCCGGGGTCGCCACATGCCACCAGCGCTCATACCTGATCACCGGCAAGGAAGCCGCGATCGTCGCCCCGATCAGCGCGATGAGCCAGGAGACATAGATCCACACCAGGAAGATCGGCAAGGCAGCAAGCGCGCCGTAGACCATGGTGTAGGTGGGAAACTTCGCGACGAACGCCGCGAACAGGCGCTTGGCGATCTCGAAGGCGACGGCCGCGACAACGCCGCCCCAGGCAGCATCGCGCCAGTCGATGAAACGGTTCGGCACCGCCGTATACAGCAGCGTGAAGGCGGCGGTCGTCAGCGCGACCGAAATCAGCGTGTAGAACACGCCGCCGAGGAAAGGCACTTGTTTCACCACGCCGGAGGTCGCAGGGAAGAGATAAGAGGTCACCGTGATCGAGACGCCGATCATCAACGGCCCGAGCGTGACGATGGCCCAGTACACGAGCACGCGCTGCATCAGCGGCCGGCGCGCCTTGACGCGCCAGATATGGTTGAACACGCGGTCGATCATGCTGAGCATCGCCGCCGCGGTCAGGAACAAGGCGACGGCGCCGACCGCCGACAGCTTGGTCGCCTTGGCGGCGAACTGGTTGAGATAGCCGAGTATCGTGTTGGCGATCGCCTTCGGCATCAGGCTCTGGATGAAATACGCCTCGAGCGACGCCCGGAAGGTATTGAACATCGGGAAAGTCGTGAAGATCGCGAAGACGATGGTCAGCAGCGGCACCAGCGCCAGCACCGTCGTGAAGGTCAGGCTCCCGGCCACCTGCGGCAGGCGTTCCTCCATGAGGCGCCGACGCGCGAAACGCACCATCTCGTGCACGTGCGACCAGCGCACCCGCCGGGCGCCCTGGAATTTCGCTGCGAATCTCTTTCCGACCATTTGGAAGTACCGACGGTAAAGCTTCGTATAATACCAAGCCATGAGCGTTCACCATCTCACCATTCTCGTTTTGTACTACTCGCGGCAAGGAGCGACGCGCAGGCTGGCCGACCTGATCGCCCAAGGCATCGAAAGCGTCCCCGGCTGCGACGCGCGGCTGCGCACGGTACCGCCGGTGTCGACCGTGACCGAAGCGACCGAACCTGACGTACCTTCCGACGGTCCACCGTATGTGGAACTGCGCGACCTGCAGGAATGCGCCGGCCTCGCGCTCGGTTCGCCGACGCGCTTCGGCAACATGGCGGCGCCGATGAAGTATTTCCTGGACGGCACGTCGGCGCACTGGCTGTCCGGCACGCTTGCCGGCAAGCCGGCCTGCGTGTTCACCTCGACCGGCAGCCTGCACGGGGGACAAGAGACCACGCTGTTGTCGATGATGATTCCGTTGCTGCATCATGGCATGATGATCCTGGGACTGCCGTACACGCATCCGGAATTGATGACCACGGCGAGCGGCGGCACGCCATACGGGGCAAGCCACTGGTCGGGCGCCCACGGCGAGAAGGAGATTTCGGACGAGACGCGCTTGCTGGCCATCGCGCTCGGCAAGCGGCTCGCGCAAACCGCAAGACAATTGCGAGGCGCATCATGAATACAGGCTTTCACAAGGCGTGCTATGCCGCCGCCCTCGTCAGCATCGTCGCGCTGATCGTTCTTTGCACGTTGTGGGAAGTCTGGCTGGCGCCGCTGCGCCCGGGCGGCTCCTGGCTGGCGCTGAAGGCCTTGCCCCTGCTCTGGCCGCTGCGCGGCGTGATCAAGCGCGACATCTACACCATGCAATGGTCGGCCATGCTGGTGCTGCTCTATTTCGTCGAAGGCGTCGTGCGCGGCACCAGCGTCACCGGCATCGACCAAGGCGCGTCGGCCATGCTCGCCTGGGGCGAAGTCTCACTCTCCACCTTGTTTTTCTTCGGCTCGATTTTCTATCTGCGTCCGTTCAAGCAGGCCGCCAAACGGCTGGCCCAGGAAGCGATTCAGAAAGCGGCAAAATCCAATACCTATAAATGATCGACTTCCTCGAACAATGCCGGCAAGCCGTCGGCACACAATATGTCCTGACCGAACCCGAGGACACAGCCCCGTTTCTCACGGACTGGCGCCGCCGCTTCACCGGCAACGCACTGGCCGTGATCCGGCCGGGAAGCACCGCGGAAGTCGCCGCCGTCGTTCGCCTGTGCAACACGTTCCGTGTACCGATCGTGCCGCAAGGCGGCAATACCGGCCTCGTCCTCGGCAGCGTGCCGGACGCGAGCGGCACGGCGATCGTGTTGTCGCTGACGCGCTTGAACCGCATCCGCGCCATCGATACCGTCAACAACACGATGACGGTCGAATCCGGCTGCATCCTGGAAACCGTCCAGGAAGCCGCGACCGACGCCGACCGCCTGTTTCCCTTGTCGCTGGCGGCCGAAGGCAGTTGCACCATCGGCGGCAATCTGTCGTCGAACGCCGGCGGCACCGCAGTGCTGCGTTACGGCAATGCCCGCGAGCTTTGCCTGGGCCTCGAAGTCGTCACCGCGCAAGGCGATATCTGGAACGGCCTCTCCGGCTTGCGCAAAGACAATACCGGCTATGACTTGCGCGATCTGTTCATCGGCGCGGAAGGCACCCTCGGCGTCATCACGGCCGCGGTCCTCAAGCTGTTCCCGAAACCGAAGGCGGAACTGACGGCGCTGGCGGCATTGCCTTCGCCCGACGCGGCACTGCAACTGTTGTCGATCGCCCAGTCGCATTGCGGCTCCGCGCTGACCGGCTTCGAATTGATGTCCGATTTCTGCCTGCGCCTGGTCGCGAAACACTACACCCACATGCGCCTGCCGTTCGCCGAACCTCATGCGCAATACGTCCTGCTCGAATTGTCCGACAGCGAATCGGAAGAGCATGCGAACGCCATGCTGGAAAAACTCATCGAAGACGCGCTGGCGCAGGACGTGATCGAGGATGCCGTCGTGGCCTCGTCAATCGCGCAATCGAAGGCTCTCTGGAACCTGCGCGAGCATATCCCGCTGGCGCAAGCCGAGGAAGGCAAGAATATCAAGCACGATATCTCGGTGCCGATCTCGCGCATCGGCGACTTCATCCGCGAAACCGACATCCTGCTGCAGCAGGCTTTCCCCGGTTGCCGCATGGTGACCTTCGGCCATCTCGGCGACGGCAACCTGCATTACAACGTCTCCCCGCCGGAAGGCGCTTCGGGCGATGAATTCATCGCCCGCCAGCCGGACGTCAACCGCGTCGTCCATGACAGCGTGCATCGCCACGGCGGCTCGATTTCCGCCGAACATGGGCTTGGCGCCTTGAAACGCGAGGAAATCCGGCGTTATAAGTCGCCGGTCGAAATGCACCTGATGCAAGCGGTCAAGCAAGCGCTCGATCCGTTGAACCTGATGAACCCCGGGAAAATTCTCTAAAGGAGCCGCAATGCGCCGTCTGCTGTTGACCTCGCTGCTGTCGCTGTCATTCTCGCTGCCGGCGTTCGCCGCCTACAAATGCGAGGCAAACGGGAAAATCACCTATAGCGACATACCGTGCGCCGACGGCAAGCAAGTCGAGATCGCCGGCGTTGCGAGCGTTTCCGAGACCGATGCGGCACGGGCCCGGCAGCAAGCGAAGAGCGAGAAGGCCGAGCTGGCGCGTATCGAACGGGAGCGCCGCAAGGAAGAAGCCGCCGCGGACAAGAAAGCCCAGCTCGCCGCCCGCAATGCCGCCGTCAAGAACAGCAAATGCTCTTCCATGGCGCAACGCGTCAAGTGGAGCGAGGAAGACGCCGCCCGGGCTACCGGCAAGTCCGTCGAAAAAGCCCGCCTCAAGGCGCGGCGCCTGGCGGAATCCTACGAACTGCAGTGCGGAAAATAAGATGCGGCCCGGCCCGGACTGCGCGGCTCTGCCTACTTGCTCGGCCGGCGTGACCGGTTGCCTGCGGCTTTCGGGAATACCCGGCGCAAGGATTGCTTGAGACTTTTCGCCTGCCGCGACAGGAAGCCCTTCCTCTTGACTTGCTGGATCGTCGAGATCGAATGATCGTTTTCGGTAACCACCAGCGGCGGAAAGCACACGAAGGATTTCGTGCTTCCATAGATGGCGTTCATGGCGCTGTCGATGCCGGTATTGGATAGCCGGATGTCCGTCAGCGGCACCGTCAGCTCTAGCGGCTTGAGCGGGAAGCATCTCTCCTTGAATTTCCGCGCGCCGGCCGGGCTGATCGAATATGCCGGAATGCCCCAGCACTTGTCCAAGCCCAGCAGGTTCGGCCGCGCATCGAAGGATTGGAATGCGGCGATCGCGCTCCTCATCTGCTCCTGGTCGAAATACGCGATCGCCGGCGATATCCCGGGCATGAACGACAGCGACAGGACATAGTCCAGGTTCCAGCCCCAGATGATGATATCCCAGTCCGCCGGGGCGCTTTGTATCGCGGCCCGCTGCCGCACGTCGAAATCGGAACGGAAAATCGCATCGTCTTCGGCGACGGTCACGACCCGGTCGGTGGCGATCGCCTCTTCCCATAGGCGCAGATGAGACAGCGCGCAACCGTAAGCGCCCGGCGTGTACGCCAAGTTCGCATCGAACAGTCCGCTTCCGGCGATCGACTCCACCGACAGCCCGGCGCCGTCGACTGCCTTGAAGAATTCGTAATCGATGTGCCGATTGAGGCGGGCGAATTTTTCGCGACGCTCGGCGGATCGCTCGAGATTGATTACCTTGATATCGGCCATGCCGCCTCCCTGTGTCGTTCGTATGGATTGCAGGGAGAGGATTATAACCGCCGGCTCCTGCCGGGAGTCCGGATTCCGGCTCGCCCGGAACAGCCGCAGTCCCACGATTGCACAGGCGTTTCAGCGGATGCTCGACATGCGCGGCAGCGCGCCGGACATGCCGCTCTCCCCGGGGAGAGCGGCATGCGCGCGAGGGCCAAGTACTATCTGATGGCGATGCCGTTCGCCGCATTGAAGGCAGGAGTCGACGCCGCGCAGCCCGACAAGGCTCCGGTCGTCGCGTTCACCGAACACTGCACCACCTTGTTGATGCTGCGCGCGGTGATATAGGCGGTATTGTTCCGGATCACCATGCGGTTGAACTGGAACCAGTCCGTCGGCGAAGTGCCCGGCACCGACACGTCGGCTTCCGTCGCGCAGCTGCCGGCCACGATATCGCCGGTCGCCGCATCGAGCGTGCAGCGGGTTATGGTCGACTGCGTCAACGCCGTGGTCGTGGTCGCCGCGGCACCCTGGTTAAGGACATAGAGATTGTTCCCGTTGATCGTCACGCTATACGGCGAGAACAAACCCAGGCCGTTGTAATGGCGGTTGGTCGGGCAAGTCAACGCGCCGGTCGCGGCATCGATCGCGCACTGGCTGATGCTGCTGTCGGTCAGATTGCTGATATAGGCGTGATTGCCCTTGATCTCCATGCCGATCGGACCGACCAGGCCGGTCGCGCCGGAATCGGTGCAAGAAGACAAGGCGCCGGTCGCGGCATCGACGGCGCAACGCGTGATCGAGCTCGCGCCGAAGTTCACGACATAGGCGACGCTGCCGTTGACGACCACGTCGGTCGGCTGATTCAGATTGAGCACGCCGGTATTGGCGCAGCCGGCCAGCGTGCCGTCGGTACCGATCGCGCAGCGGCTGACCGTGCCGTTGCCGAAATTGGCGACATAGGCATTGCTGCCGCTGATCGTGATATCGGTCGGCATGCTGAAGCCGGTGACGGGCGCGCTGCAATTGCCCAGCGCGCCGGTCGTGCTATCGGCGACGCAGACGGTTACCGCGCCGGCCACGCGATCGGACACGTACACGCTCGCGCCGCTCGGCGTCGGAGTGGGAGTAGGAGTGGGTGTCGGCGTCGGGGTTGGCGTAGGCGTAGGCGTCGGTGTAGGAGTGGGTGTCGGCTCAGGCGTCGGGGTTGGCGTCGGGGTTGGGGTTGGGGTTGGGGTTGGCGTCGGCGTCGGTGTCGGGGTTGGCGTCGGGGTAGGCGTCGGTGTTTCCGAGGGAGTCGGCGGCGAATCTCCGCCTCCGCCGCCGCAAGCCGACAGCATCATGAGGCAGGCAACCGACACGGCGGACAATCCGGCCTTGGGTGCATTGCGCATCCACGAAGACACAGCCATGCTTCTCTTTTTCACAATAGCTCTCCTTGTCAAGATGAACTAACACTCGCCCCCTTTTCATGTCGTCGAACGGAAGTTTCTGCACCGCCGGCTCTTCGTCCGGACGGAAGCGCACGCACCCTCCCCAGCACCGCGAGGCGTCGGCGTCGCGCGTTTTTGCCGCGCCGGCCGGATGGCGTCCGGCCGGTCAATCCGAGGCCGCCGTAATTCCGCAATCGGAGCGGACTACCAGACATCCCCTTCAGAACTTCCCTTCGCACCAATCGATATGGATGATGCGTCTCGATCGGCTTCGCACTCGCATCGAAAACGACGTATCGAATGCTGAAATTCACTATGGACCGGCACACTCAAACAATTCTGATAGCCGTCAAACAAGCAAAGCGTTCGGCACGGCAGCGCATGTTTCTTTGCGGTGATTCAAAAAGCACATGGAATCGGAGCGTCGATGATGCAACGAGGAGAGAGAGGAAGGGAATCGTGCCGTCGCCGAACCCGCCGTCGAAGACGGACAGGCGAAACTGCCGTTTGAAACAAACCGTAACAAGATCGAGGAGCGTCAGACGCCCGCCGGCCGCGGCCGAATCGCGTGGAACGATGCAGTCCGGCGCACGCAACCGTGCATCGAAGCTAGAGGCTGTTATGAACTCAAACGGGGGGCACGCAGCCCCGGAAGCCGGCCGCCTGCCGTGTTGCGGCTCCTTGCCGTAGCACCGCTACGACGCGTCGCCGCGCCTTGCATTCGGCAGGTTTCCGGGGCTGCGTGCCCCCGTTTGAGTTCATAACAGCCTCTAGGGCGAGCGGTAGCGGTTGATGATCTTTTCCGCCTCGCCGTTATTGCGCAAGCGATTCAACTCATCGGCAAGGAGTTTTCTGTCCGCCTCGGGAAACTGCAGCGAGGCGCCGAGATAGATCCACATCTGGTCGCCGACCTTGGGGCCGAAATGCAAATCGCCGGGATCGCCGCCGGCCTTCTTGTAGACATCCTTGGCAACGATATCGGCGACGACCCACGCATCTATCCGGTTGCCCAGCAAAAGCTTGGCGAGAGCCTCCTCCGTGTAACCGGGCTTGATATTGGAGAATCCCATGCGGGGCAACATGATCTCCATCGGATTGCCGCGCAAGACGCCGACCGCCAGCTTCTTGGCTGCCTCGAGGGTCCGCGGCGGCGGACGGTCTCCACGGGTCGCGATCACGAAATGATAGGAGGCCAGCGGCGCGATCCATTGATAGGACTTCTCGCGCTCCGGCGTGCGGGTGAGCGGAATGATCAGTTGGTCGCTCGCGGATTGCGTCTCGGCCTGGGCGCGCTTCCATGCCAGGAAGCGGAAATTGAAGGTAGCCCCGGTCGCCTTGGCCGCTTCGCGCAGCAGATCGACGGCGAGTCCGCCTTGCTTGCCGTCCTGCTCATGGCAAAACGGCGGAATGTCGGCTGTATTGACAGTGAATTCCTTTGCCGGCGCGTGCGGCGCCAGCAGCGCGAGAAAAGCGTAGACCAGGAACTTCCTCATCGCCCCCTCCCGGATTCCGGCCGGATTCGTTCGGCTTAAGCCAGTATAGGCCAATCTCGCGGCAAAATCCGCGCCGAACGGTCCATTTGCAACACTCCGGCGCCGAGGTCTCCATCCGCGGACGGAACGGCCTTCAGCGCGTATTGAATTCGGCGTACATCGCCTGCAACCGGCGCGACAGTTCCGCGCTGGCCATCGGCTTCCCGAGCATGCTGTTTTCGTAGCCGTACCACGCCACCGTCAGGACGCCGAGACTCTTGGCAAGCAGCGCGGTTTCGTGCAGGACTTCCCCTTTCTCGGCATCGCTCATGGCGTAGAATTCCCGGCCGCCCTCCTTCGGCGGCGCCAGCCAGCCGTGTTCCGTATCCGCGATCGGCATGTCCGGCAAGCCGGCGCGCGCGAGGTGGCGCCGCACTTCGCTCACTTCGGCCGCATAGCTCGGCCCGGCATTGCCCCGCGCCGAACGGTTATAGGCATGCCAAGCCAGAGCATCGAAGAACTTCCACATCGGCTCGCCGTCCGAGGTACGCGCATTGAGAATGATCGGGATGCCGCAGACGTAGGCCTGCGCCGGCGAGAACACCAGGATATCCCGGCTCACTCGTTTGGTCGCCAGGTAAACGCGCTTCTGCACGTCCGCCAGCTCCGTCGGCGTCATGGTCGCGAATTCATGGCGCTCCGGCTTGCAGGCGTAGGGCTCGTTCCACCCTTCCACGGCCCACAGCGCGTCCTTCGTGTGCTTGACGAAGCGATAGACGTAGTCCTCGTATTCGTCGAGGTCGCGCGGCCCCGATTTCGCTCCCGGCCAGCTCGGATACTGCTTGTTCGGCTCCTCGGGGCGCTTCGAGGCCCAAGTCGGCACCGAGCCGAAAGTCTTGATCACTTTCGCGCCGTGCGCGGCGTGGCGCTCGTAAACCCGGTCCACCAGCGCGAACTTGATCGAACCGTCGGATTTCCAGATCGCCGCGTCGTGCAGATGCGAAATGTCCCAGTCGCGGATCACGCCGTAGTTGAATTGCGGCTGCGGGCTCTCGGGCCCGTTCCAGTCGCCGCCGTTGTAGAGACGATGCGCATGCATGCCGAGCTTGAACACGGAGCCGGCCGGAGCGTAGCTCGCCATCAGCGATATGCCGGAGTAACGGCCGTGCGCACCCCGAATCAGGACATGATAGGTCCCCGCCTTCGGCTCTCGGATGGAGACCATCTTCACCGCCGATGCGCCGGCGTCCTTGGCATGGTAGCGCCGGCGGTCCGGCGGCGCCCGGAATCTCAGGTAGAGATCGACCGGCGTGGCATCCCGCCGCGCGATCGCCGTGACGACCAGGTCGCTCGCGCCCTCGGGCACCACGATCCGGTAGAGCGCGGAGCTGCCGTCCCGGCCCTCGAGATCGCGGATTTCCCGGCGATTCTCGAGGACGGCCGTCTCCCGGCGCCTGGACGAATCCCGCACCGCATCATCCGCCCGGCCGGAGCCGATGGCCCAGGCGACGCCGGCCAGGATCGGCACGGCGATCAGGGCCGTGACGGCGAAAAACCGAATCGATCGACGACGCATGGAGCCTCCTACCAGTCCGGGCGGCCTGCCGGGAAGCGCAGGCCGCAGGGTAACCGATCATGGCAAAAGTATGCCGTCAATCGCGGCCGATCGCCGCACGATCCGGCAAGGCGGACGGCGAGAATACACCGTGTTTGCTATTCATCAAGGCGGCGCGCTACTCCCATCGCGATCCCATGTCCCGTACCGCGCGCAATATCTCGACTGTCGCCTCGAGCAGATGTTTCGGCACGTAATCGTCCAATTCCGCATCGGCCATCAATCCGCGCGCCAGCGGAATGTTCTGGATGACCGGCACGTCGGCATACCGCGCTTCCTCGACGATCATCCTGGCATAGGCGCCCGCGCCTTTCGCCACCACCACCGGCAACGGCGTTTCATCTTCCTCATAGCGGATCGCCACCGCGAAATGGACCGGATTGACGACGACCGCGGAGGCGCGCCGGACCGCCGAACGGCTCGAATCCATCATGATTTCCCGATGCAAACCCTTGCGCGCGTGCTTGATCTCGGGATTGCCCTCGGATTCCTTGTATTCCTTTTTTACTTCATCCTTCGACATCCTCTGTTGCCGAAAATACAGTTGACGTTGCAGCAGGATATCGATGCCCGCGACGACGCTGAAAACCAAGGCCGTGGTGATAAGGACCGCCTTTAGCAGCGTCGCCAGGGCGATATTGAGCGCCGGCATGCCGGCCGCGGGAACCAGCATCAAGGGACCGATGTTGGAAACGATGATGTCCCACAACAAATAACTGAGCGCAAACACTTTGATCATGGATTTCAAGGCCTCGATGAGATTGCGCATCGAAAACAGATTCTTGACATTACCGATGACATTCAGCTTGTCGAAGCCAGGCTTGATCTTTTCCACCGCGAATACCGGCCCGGTGATGACGACTTCCCCGAGAATGCCGAGCAGGACGACGATGCCGATGACCGGCAAGCCGGCCAGGATCAATTGCTGCATGGCCATGTCGATGAAAGCGGGGAGGACGACGGGAAACGGCGCATAGGCGTTCTCGCCGCTCCATTGCATCAAGGCCTCCATCGCGGTCACGATCCTGTCTCCGAACAGGATGAGATAACCGAACAATCCCCACACCAGCAGCGCCTTCGACGCATCCTTGCTGCGCGGAACGTCGCCCTTCTTGCGGGCGTCGCGCAGTTTCTTGTGGGTGGGCTGCTCGGTCTTTTCGCTCATCGCAGCAACCCCTTCAGCACTTCCAGCGTCGCGGGGATCTTGGTCACGGTGCGGCCGAAATAGTCGAGAAGCGTGCCGAAATACATCGCGAGAACGAACAAGGCGATGGCTCCCTTGACCGGCATCGCCAAGAAAAACACCTGCATCTGCGGCGCGAACAGGCTGACGAGGCCCAGGCCGAGTTCGGCCAACAGCATGGCGATCATCACCGGCGCCGCCACCGTGACCGTCAGATGCATCAGCGTATCGAGCAGGCCAAGACCGTACTTCGCGAACTCCGGCGCGAACTGCGGCAGGAAACCGGTGACCGGCCACGCCGCATAGCTGTCGTAAATCATGCCGAGCACCAGATTGACGCCGCCCAGCAAAAGAAACAGCACGATATAAGCTTGATTGACCAGGATCGCCAGCGCCGAGCTGTCGTTCCCGGTCATGGTATTGATCGTACCGGCCATGGCGGCGCCGCTCTGGTTGGAAATCACGAAGCCCACGGCTTCCGCCGCCCAGAACGGAATGGCGACCGGAATGCCGAGCAGCAGGCCGATCGCGCCCTCCTTGACGATCAGCAGGAGCAGCCAGCCGGATTCGACCGGGCTCGCGGAGTACTGCGCCAGGACCAGGGGCAGCGCCGGCAACGCGAACGCGGCGGCGATCGCCGCCCGCAGGACCGGCGCGCTATTCTGGCGGCCGAAGAATGGCAGCATCGAGAATACCGCCAGCACGCGCGCCGATCCCAGCATCCACGCCGTCAACATGTCCTGCAATTCGGCGACCGGCGGCATCATTCACCTCCCGATCGCCGGAATCAGGTCAAACAGCGCTTGCGTGTATTGCATGATCTCGGCGCCCGCCCAACGCATCGACAAGACGATGGCGGCCACCGTCGCGACCAGCTTGACGACATAGGATAAGGTCTGCTCCTGGATCTGGGTCAGCGCCTGGATCACCGCGAACACGGTCCCGACCACCGCGGCCACGACCACCGCCGGCAGCGACAGCACGAGGCTGAGATACAGCGCCTTGGCTGCCTGGTTCACCAAATCCGCGCTATGCATCGCTTGTCCCGCGTATCAAATGCCGACTTCCCGTCACGTGCGAACGGAGAAATCATGCGTAGGAAAGAATCAATCCGTGAAACAGCCTGGTCCAGCCGTCGACCATCACGAACAGGAACAACTTGAGCGGCAGCGAGATGGTCGACGGCGACACCATCATCATGCCGAGCGCCAGCAGGATGTTGGATACGATCAGGTCGATCACCACGAACGGCAGATACAACAGGAAGCCGATCTCGAACGCCGCCGTCAGCTCGCTCACGACGAAGGCCGGCATCAGGACCAGCAGATCGGTCTGCTGAGCCTGCCGCGCCTGTTCCTCCGGCCAGATGCGCTTGGTCGCATCGAGGAAGAACGCGCGCTGTTCCGGCTTGCTGAATTTCACCAGGAAGGCGCGGAACGGTTCGACACCCTTGCCCAGCGCCCCGAACGTGGCCTCGACGCTGCTCAATGCGCCCGGCTCGTCGCGCACCGCGACGCGCGCCTGCTCGATCACCGGCGCCATGATGTAGAGGCTCAACACCAGCGACAGCCCGTACAACACGATGTTCGGCGGCACTTGCTGGACGCCGATCGCGTTGCGCACCAGGATCATCACGGTCGACAGCTTGAGAAACGAGGTCGCCACCACCAGGAGCAACGGCGCCAGGGAGAACAGCCCCAGGGCGAGCGCGAGCGGAATCGGATCGAGCTTCATAGATGCGGGGGCGCAATGCGCGTGACGGCGACGCCGACCCGGCCGTCGATATCGATCAACTCGCCTTCGCCGACCCGCACGCCGTTGATGCGCAGATTGACGGCACGGTCCGGAGGCAGGCCGAGGTCGAATAGGTAACCGGCGGCGACGCCGTTCAATTCCCGCAGCGTCATGCTGCGCTCGCCGAGGTCGAAAGTGAGGCGGATCGGCACCTCGCCCAATTGCAACGCATCGAATTGCAGCGCCGAGGCGGCGTCATTCGATACAGCGATCCCGGATTCCTGTTCCATGTTTTTCACCTTTATCGCAATACATTGCCCATCCTGGGCGGGAAACCGCACCGCAATGCCGATCCGCGGACCGATCCGCAAGCAGGCGGCTTTCTTGTCCTCCGGGTCCCACCAGCCGTCCGGCAGCAAGACGTCCTGCAACCGGATGCTCTGCAATTCGTTGAGCGGCAAATCGACCCAGCCGAGTTCGAACACGACCGGCAGCGGTATCCCGTTCCACGCCGCCAGCCACTCGTCCGGCGGCTCCGCGACGGCCTGTTCGGCGAGCCGCCGCAGCCCCGGCAAATCGATCAGGATTCGGCCCAGGATGCGCTCCCCTTCCGCGCCGGATGCAGCGCCCACCTCGAGCAGGTAAGGCAGCGCGGCGGCGCTCTCCGGCGACATCCATCCTTCCACGCACGGGAATGCGCCCTCCGACGCGGCCGGGCTGCCGGCCGCCGAAGCGCCGGCCAGCCGGTCGATCGCATGCTGGATCAGCGCCAGCCCCAAATCCGAAGGCAAATCGCGCCATAGCAAGGCGCCGCATTCCGGAGCGAGCAAGGCTTCGGCCATCGGCGGAGACAGGACCAGGCAGGCGCGAACGCCGTCCCAGTCCACCGCCAAGAGGATGTCGTCCTGCCGCTCCCGCCATGCCTGCCGGTCCGCGATGCCTACCCGCCAGCGGCGAACGCCATCGGAACTCGTCCAGCGACCGCCGGCCACCAGACGATTGATGGCAGACAGCGCCGCGCCCGCGACTGGACGCAGGGGCAGCCGCGCATACCCGGTACGCACCGCCGGCAACGCCGCCTGCGCCGAGCTCACCGGACTCGCGGGACTCACCGGGCTCTCAATCATGACGGACGGTTCTGTCTTAAACTCGTCTTCCAGCGGTAGCGCGTCAGGTCGAGTTCGCCGATGAAGGCGACCGCATCGTCGATCACGACGATCTTTTGATAATGCGAGGCACCAACAAGATGCCGGCGTCCATGAAGAATTCAAGCCGCGGATGCGTGTACCAGCTCGTTCTGTATGCGGGCAGCCACTCGCGTTCAAGCGCATACAGCATTGCAAAGTCCTAGTTCAGGACATAGGCATGCAAGCTGAGGGGCTCGGCGACGACGGCGTTTAGGAATTCGCTGAGCGGTTCGGGGTAACCGTCGTTCGCTCCTTCAGGCACAAGCTGCATGCGGCTATCGATATCCCAACTCAGAATGAAAATACTGGGGTTGGCGGCGCGGATCGCCGCCCGCACCGCACGAAACTAAATATCGGCATCGACGAACAACCCGAATCGATGAGCATGCTGAATGCGCCAGCAATTGCATCCCGACTGCAGAATCGGCCGATGCGGCGATGTTGAAGGAAGTGCTTATTGAATAGGTGCCATATTTTCGGCGCCGAAAGGATCTGAGAGATTTGTTTCTCTTTTAATGTGCGACTGGAGGTTGGGTTCTGGTTGGTATTGCCCGATCAATATTCCCGCTCGCGTAGCCACTTGTTGGCAACCAGCTTGACGCCCTTGACCACCGGCATGCCAGCATGCAGCGTTTGCCGGTCCGGTACGCCGAAGGCATCGGTATTGGCAAAAAACACGGCGCCACCTTTCTTCGGCTGCACCTCCAAGCCGATGTTCGGAAAGGCCGTGCCGCCGCCCTGTTCGACGTCGTTGAGATAGATAACGAAGGTGCCGACGCGCTGCCCGCCGCGCTCTAGATGCTTGCGTGGGCCGGGCAATTCGGGATCGAACCAGTCGTAGTGCGCGCGGTACTCGTTGCCGGTTTCGTAGCGCAAGACCTGCATCCCTTCGCCGCGCTCCACCGGCCACTGTGCCAGATGGGCAAGACGCGCTTCGATGCGCTGAATCAATTCGGTTTCGCCACGCCGCAGCATCGCACCACGGCTAGTGCGATGCGCATGCACCAGGTTGCCGCCATCGTGATTGGCCACCACTGGTGAGCGCGCCCAGCGTTCGCCGCAATACGCCGCCAGCGTATCGCACTCCTCATCGGAAAGGACGTTGCCGAGCAGAACGATGCGCGGGCTGGTCAAGGTCAACAGCACGTCGACATTCCGGTCAGGCATGGCGATCATGTTCGACGCGGTATCGATATCCGGCATCGGCTGATGTTCGGACTTCTTGCCGAATTGGGCGCGTTGAGCTTCGTCAATGGCGGCATGTGCCAACGCGCGATCGAAGCTGCCGTCGTTGATCATGACTTGGGCCATCGAGGCTGGTTCGCAGGAACGGGCGAGGTTGTCAACGACCCAGGTTTGCCATTCGGGAGGAAGTGAGGATAAAGCGGATTTTCTCATCGAAGCAGAATCAGTAGTGTTCGGTTAAATTAAGTCGATTTCGTCGCAAAGCCAATACTGGTGCGGCTTTGTGGCCGATTTTGTTCGGTGCCGATTTGAATGTTGAACTGTCATTTTTGTGTACTTTTCCGGGGTTGACGCCCTCGGAGATGCGCGTGTCGTCCTGATGCACATCGCCGTACAGCACGAAGGCCACCCTCACGTCACTTGGACTGGTCTGCGCCAGCCTGACGACGTTATTCGCCGACGTCGCGCACATCCTCACCCAGCAGCCAGCGCCGCGAGACATAATCTATGATGACCATGCGGCGACCCAGAGGGCGCAAGCCCAACACCCCCAGTATCGGTTGCGCCAGTTGAAATTGCTTTCCCGAACAGTACGTCACCAACTCCTGCCGCACGGTTTGTCCGCCGATTGCCATCGGCGCCTGGGTTTCCAGTTCCTCGCAAGTCAGGGCGCCGGCTTCGCTCGCGTTGCGAATACTGAAGCTCCTCCGCGGCGCGCCTTGCAGGCCCGCCGTTAGTTGGCGCCATTGCTGCGGATCGGTTGCGGCCAGACCAAAACGCATTGAGCCGGTATCCAGCAACACATACCCCTGTGCACCGTTGGCAAGCTTTGCCATGATCAGCGGGTGACCGCCACCCTGTGTCGCCGGCAGGTACAGCATGGAGTGCGCCGCCGGATGACGCGCCAGTGCTGCTCCAGGTGTAAAGGCAAAGCGCTGTGATCCCAGGTCCAAGTGCAGCGTTCCATGCTCGAAAAAACCGTTGCCGACGGTGGCCGCCACGCCGTGGCAGTCCGGATGTCGCAAACTGACCAGTTGGGACGTCTTCGCCTGCAGCACCTGCTCGATGTCACCAATCCGTACCCGTGCTTGCACCGCCATGGCTGGCTGCTGGTCGCTATCGCGGTGACGCCAGATGATGGTTGCCGCAGCGCCTGTGTCCAGCTGCACCCGGCAATCGACGTCATTGATCTTGGCCCGCAACAGTAGAGCAACGCGCTCTTTGCCAAAACCAAGGTGATCGCTGATGACGACATCGAATTCGTGCCAGGCCACGTCGGCCGCTTGGGCCAGTGTGGAGACAAGTACCATCAGCAACGATATTGCACGCATGGCTGTCTGATTCCCAATTGAATTCCCCTTTTTGAAGATGAGGCCGGTACTGGCCGGACGAACGCGCTTTGACGCGCGATGCGCGCCGCAATATGCCATGAATTAATTAGTTAAACAACATTGACATCAAAACAATTGTTAAATTAATATTGCGCCGCATTTTCTCAAATGCAACTAGGTCCTGGCCAGGGCACCTTGAAATAACTTTCTTTTTAGGAAAAAAATGAGCGATAAGCTTATAAACCCGCGTCAGATTTCGACCCAAGTCGAATTCGACGAATATGGTGGCTTCAAACTGACGGAGGTCCTGGACGCCAGCGTCCTAGAAGCGATTGGCGGCGGCAATGTAACGGTGGATGTCCCGGACATAGATCTCTACTGCCCTACCACCACCACCAATTATTGTCCGGCACCAGCACCGGCACCGGCACCAGCGCCAGCGCCGGCACCGGCACCAAACCCGACGCCGCCGCCATCGCCGCCGCCGTCGAACGAGGACGGTGACGGAGAGTGATAGATCCGGACCTTGGGCGGGTGTAAGCCCCCCCTGAACCAACGCGCGCGGCCGGCTGTCGGCTTGCCGCGCGCTTCCCGAATGCCGGCCAACATGGCCGATAACGAGAGCAGATAATGACCGAAACCAGTAGACGTGCAATCCTGTCGTCGCTCGACCCTAGGAGGATGGAATTAATCCTGTATCCGACGGAACAATGTAACTTCCGCTGCACATATTGCTATGAAGATTTTTTACTGGGAAAGATGTCCCGCGAAACGATCGATGGCATCAAGCGTTTGATCAGCCACCGGGCACCGGACATCAAACATCTGAACATGTCCTGGTTTGGCGGAGAACCGCTCGCCGCCAAGGACGTCGTCTATGAGATCGCCGAACATGCCCATCAGGAATGCCAAGCCAAAGGCGTGCACTTGACAGGCCACCTGACTACAAACGGTTATTTCGTCGATGTGGAAACCGCCGCACGCCTGCACAGCCTTGGCCAAAGCCACTATCAGATTTCCCTTGATGGGTTGGGAGAGGATCATGACAAGACCAGGAAACTGATGTCCGGCGGCGGAACCTTTGCGCGCATCTGGAGCAATATGCTGGCCCTGCGGGATTCGGATGTCGGCTTTCACATCAATTTCCGCATTCACCTGACCAGAGAAAACCTGGCCTCGATCGAACGGCTCGCCCATGAAATGCGACGGGAATTCCTGCATGACTCCCGTTTCACGGCGTACACCAAGACCATCGAAAACCTCGGCAACGACGCGGCCAATGACTTGCTCATCCCTTTGCACGAACGCCAGGCAAGTTATCGCCGCATCGCCGACGCGTTCGGGATTGCGATGAACGACCAGACCGCCGACACCGAGGCGGCGCCAACGTCGCCGCAAATCTGCTATGCGGCGCGCCCAAATTCCCTCGCGATCCGCGCCAACGGCGTGATCCAGAAATGCACAGTCCTCATGTCCGACGACACCAACCGGATTGGTGCGATCAAGCCCGACGGCAGCATGGACTTGGACCGCGACAAGATGGGCTACTGGATGCGCGGCTATGACTCCATGGACCTGAATGAGTTGAAGTGCCCCGCCCACTCGTCGAGGGCGGAAAGTCGGAAAACTATTCCCATTGTGCCTGTGAGCGCTTCCTGAACCTATTGCCCCCTTTTCCTTTTGATTTCATGCGTATTCAGTTTGGCATCTCGCGCGAGGCATTCGCCTCCGAATATTTTGAACAAAACTATCTCCTGCTGCGCGGCGCCTTGCGCGACGCGGCATTTTCGCTGGCCGACGTCGATCATCTACTGCATGTAACGGAGCCGGGCCATCCCCTACTTCGCCTGCACAACGGCGGCTTTGTGGCGGAGGAAGCCTATATCGAGCACTACAACGACCTAGGCACGCAGCGCCGCCGCATCATCCGCAACAATTTCTACAGCCTGCTCAAGGGCGGCGCCACGCTCATTCTCAATCGGGTCGAACAGCGCCAGCCTCTGGTGCGCGCCTTGTGCCTGGAAGTGGCTCATTTCACGTCGCAGCATGCGATCGCCAACGGCTACCTGGCCTTCGGCCACAATGCCTCGTTTGGCAAACATTGGGACACTCACGATGTCTTCGCCGTCCAGCTGCACGGCCGCAAGCGCTGGCAGCTGTTCAAGCCGACACTGGAGCTGCCGCTGTCTGGCCAGACCAGCAAGGACGTCAAGGGGGAATGCCCTGCCGATCCAGTCCTTGACATTATCCTGGAGGCGGGCGACGTGCTGTACATTCCGCGCGGCTGGTGGCATTGCGCAACGCCCATCGGCGAGGAGACTTTCCATGTCGCCATCGGCGTTCATCCGGCCTTCATCACCGACTATATCGCCTGGCTTTGCAGTTATAAGCTACCCCAATACTTGAGCTGCCGCCACAGCCTGTCCTTCGTGCACGATAACCAGGAGCGCGTGCGCGCAGCTGCGCAGGACGTCGGCGCCGCCCTCGCGTCGGAAAGCAATCTGCAAGAGTACCTTAGCCTGATTCGCAATTCGGATCGGGTCCAGAGCGGCTTCGACTTGCGCACAAATGTCAGCGGTGCCATGCCTGTCATCGAGCCAGGCACGGTCGTCAGGTTGAATGCAATCTACCCGCGCGATGCCCACGCACAGACACCGCTCGTGCTCAACGGACGTGCGATCCCGTTGAACGAATTGGAGCAAATTGTAGTGGCAGGCCTAGCACAAGAACGCATGGCAACGGTTGCGCAATTACAGGAACGCAGCGGCGCCGCACAGGACAGCATTCACGCGACATTGCGGAAATTGCTTGCCAAAGACTTGGTGCAACTCATGCCAGCGGCAGGGTGATTCCTCCCGATGCCACATTTTCGTAAGGAAGCGACACGGGCGCACCGTGAACAAGCCGAAATTTTCGGCGAAGTCCTCCTGACAAGTCCGGTACAGCACCGCGTGTTTGCCGCGGCCGGGGCGGCGCTTGCCATCGCTCTAGTGCTGCTGCTCGTGTTCGGAAACTACAGCCGCCGCGTTACCGTTGCAGGCCAGCTGCTGCCCGAACAGGGCGTGGTGCGCCTGCATGCGCCCAGCGCCGGAATCATCACGTCGGTTCTCGTCGCCGAAGGTGAGCCGGTGCGCGCTGGCGCCGTGCTATTCCAACTGACCAACCCGCGCTACGCCAGCGACGGGAGGGATACGAAAGTTGCGATCATGCGGACGGTCGAGATGCGCCACGGTGCATTGCAGAAGGAGTTGCAGCTGGCGGAAGCACTGGTGGCCCACGAGCAGGACAAGCTCCGCCAGCGCCTGGCAAATCTCGAAAGGCAAAAAGTCAACCTGGCGAGGCAACGCGACATAGCGTCCGAGCGACAGGAGATCGCACAAGCGGCACTGGAAAAGTTCAGCAAACTGGCGGCCACCGGCTTTATATCGGCCGAACAACTGCAACAGAAGCAGGCTGCGATGCTGGAGCAGGCACAAGCCGTCGCGATGCTGGACCAGCAGGTTCAGGAATTGGATGAACAGCTCGCCAGCACCCGGAAGGACCTTGCTGCTACCCCACTGCAGCTCGCCAACACGCGCTCCGGCCTGACCCGCAATTACCAGCAGGTCGAGGAGGAAATGTTGGCGTATACCGCCGATCAGGGAGGCGCTGTCATCGCCCCGGTCGCCGGCAAGGTCACCGCGATGTTGGCTAAGCCAGGCAGCATGGTCGGCGCCGGCCAATTGTTAGGCACGCTGGTACCGGCGGGTGCCAAATTGCAGGCCAACTTGTATGTCCCTAGCAAGGGCGTTGGCTTTATCCGTCCCGGTGCACAAGTCCATCTGCGATATCGCGCCTATCCCTACCAGAAATATGGCCAAGCGCAAGGCACAGTGTTGGATGTCTCTGCCACCAGCATGCGGCCGGACGAGCTGGACAATCAGGCACGCGCCATGGAACTCGCCGGGACTGCGCTCGGAGAGCCGGTTTATCGCGTCCGCGTTGAACTCTCCAGCCAGGAAGTCGAGGCCCAAGGCCGTCGTATTCCGCTGTTGGCAGGCGCCTTGCTCGATGCCGATATTGTGCTGGAACGAAAGCCCCTGTATCAGTGGATGCTGGATCCGATCTCAAAATTTACCACTGAATTGAATTGATGAACGCTCTGTCGAAGGCAATTGACTCGCTCCACTTTGGCGCTCAGGCGCGCCTGCCGATGATCCACCAGACCGAGCTGTCTGAATGCGGCCTGGCTTGTCTGGTCATGATCGCCAACTATTATGGCGACCATATCGACCTGCTGGAAATGCGGCGCAAATTTCCTGTTTCCCTGAAAGGCTTGCCGCTGGCGGGCATGATGCGGGCAGCTAACGCCATCCAGCTCGCCGCGCGCCCGGTACGCTTGGAGATGGATGGCTTAGACCAGCTCAAGCTGCCGTGCGTGTTGCACTGGAACTTCAATCACTATGTGGTGCTCCATAAGATCAAAGGCAAGCGCCTGGTAATTCATGATCCAGCCTTTGGTGTGCGGAGCGTGTCGCTCGACGAAGCTTCGCAATCCTTCACCGGCTATGCACTGGAACTCTGGCCCAATCCAGGCTTTACCCCGCGCGAGAAAAGCCGGCGCCTGCCTTTATCGGCCGTACTTGGGCAGCTCAGTGGTTGGCTGCGCCCGGCTGTGTACGTCTTGTCGCTGGCGATCGCGCTGGAAATTATCGGGCTGCTGTCGCCACTGCTGATGCAGTTTGTGCTGGACGAAGTGATTCCCGCCAATGACCGCTCGCTGCTCATCATGCTGGCCTTGGGGTTCTGCATCCTCTACCTGGCTCAAAACTTGATCAGCCTAATGCGGTCAACCGTCTTGCTTCACATCAGCACCGTATTCAGCATCCAGGCGCGCGCCAACCTGTTTCAGCACTTGCTCAAGCTTCCGATCAGCTATTTCATCAAGCGCAGCCTTGGCGATGTCTCTTCGCGTTTTACCTCGATCGACGTAATCCAGCGCACAGTCACCACCTCGTTCATTGCGGCCGTGCTGGACGGACTGATGGCGGTGGCCACACTGGTGCTGATGCTGATGTACAGTCCAAAGCTGGGCGCCATCTCCCTCGTGGCATTGGGCGTGTACATCGTTGGCCGGCTGTTGTGGTACCGGCCACTACACACCGCCACTGAGGAACAGATTGTCAGCTCATCCAAGCAGAGCAGTCACTTCCTGGAGTCGGTCCGCGGTGTGCGTGCCATCAAGCTGTTCGGACGCAGCGAGCGCCGCCATGCCAGCTGGCTCAATCTTCTGGTGCGACAAATCAACGCCGACCTGAAGACCCAGTACTTGCACATGTTGTACGGCTCGGCCAACAGCGTGATATTCACCATCGAGAATATTCTGATCGTGTACTTGGGCGCCACCGCCGTCCTGGATGGGGAATTGTCGGCCGGGGTACTGCTCACCTTCCTCGCTTACAAAACCCAGTTCGGGTCTCGCGTAACGGCCCTGGTGAACAAGTTCTTCGAATTGAAAATGCTGAACCTCCAGCTCGACCGCGTGTCGGACTTCATCATTGAGCAGCCGGAAAGCGAATCCCCATTCGAATTGCCGGACGACGACGCACCGCCGCTGGAACCGACGGTTGAACTGCGCGGCCTGGCTTTCCGCTATGGCGAACATGAAAAGGAAATCTTCTCGGATGTGGACTTGAAGGTGGCGGCCGGGGAATTCGTGGCCATTGCTGGTCCTTCCGGTTGCGGCAAATCGACGATGATGCAGGTCATACTGGGCGTGTACCGCCCGACGCGCGGCAGCGTCCTGATCGGCGGTGTAGACGTAAGTACGATCGGTAACCAGCGCCTGCGCGGCATGATCGGTACGGTAATGCAGGATGACGACCTGTTCGCCGGCACCATTGCCGACAACATTTCCTTCTTCGACGAGAATGCGGACCTGGCCTGGGTAAAGGAATGTGCCCGGCTGGCGGCAGTGGATGAAGAAATCAATGCCATGCCCATGGGTTTCCATACCTTCATCGGCGATATGGGAAGCGTCCTGTCGGGCGGCCAAAAGCAACGCATCTTGCTGGCACGGGCATTGTACAAACGCCCCTCACTACTACTGTTGGACGAGGCGACGAGTCACCTGGACGTGTATAAGGAAAAGCAAGTCAATGAGGCAATCGCAGCCTTGAACATTACGCGCATCATCATTGCGCATCGGCCGGACACCTTAGCCAGCGCAGACCGCGTCGTCCCATTTACCTCGTTATCGTTGAAGGCGGCTGCTTGATGGCTGATCGCGGGGCGGCCCCTCATCCGGAGGCCGTCAATCGACCAAGGATGCCGTCGAGGTGGAATACTTCCGAAGCGACCAATTCCTGAAACGACGCCAGATGATGGATAGTTGGGCGACCTATTGCGCGACACAGAAATGGCCCGCCGACGTCGTCAATATCCTCCAGACGACCCGGTTGTAAATCGCTAGGACCTGGCCCCTCACATGCCGAATGGACGTCGTTGACCTTCGGCAGACTTCCTCGGACTCGAGAATTATCGTCAGCGACATGCCCGTATCGCACGTTTACAGCGTTTTGCACGGTTGTGGCAAGGTCGTGGGCGTGAAACCTCCCAAGCTTGAGAGAAAACGTATCTCGCGCCGGCTCGTACAAATTCCCAGAAGTAGAGCGCTGGGATGATTTTCGCGTGGTCTATTCGTACCTCTACTATATGTGCTCGCCAACATTCCATAGAGAGCACAATGCGACTGAGAGAAGCGTGCGCGCAATTCCTAACGTACTGCGAGCAGGAAAAAAAGTTGAGCCCATTGACAATCCGAGCGTACAAGCATGATCTGAAATGCTTTGCAACGATCGCTGGCTCGCAGCGCCACATCGGAAATTTGTCAGAAACAACCATCGAGAGCGCAGCCAATAAATGGCTTACGGATCCGTCGCTCAAAGCGACAACCGTTAAGCGTCGCCTGGCGTCTGTGAAAGCGATGGTTCGCTGGCTCTTCAGGCGTCGCCTTATCCCCATCAACCCTCTTGAACGCGTGCACCTGGAAATCAAGATTCCAAAACGGCTCCCTCGCAATCTTCAGTTCGAAGAGATGCGCACTTTGGTTGCCGTCGACCCAGCAAGCTACGGACTTGCAGCTTCAGAATCAACAAATCCGCGCGCCAGCCGCTTAGAGTGGGACATCCTGACCGCCAGACTGGCAATTGAAGTGTTGTGCTTGACTGGCATACGCATTGGAGAGCTAGTCAAAATTCAGCTTCCCCATCTCGATTTCAAACTGCGTCAAATCTTTGTACATGGAAAAGGCAATCGCGAGCGATGTGTTCCACTTCCCGATGCAGTAACGATGCGACGTCTACGGGCATATCGAGACAAAGCCTCAAACAGATTTGGCAGCTATATCGGCCAGACACTCTTTGTCAATGGGTTGGGCCGTCCCGCGACAGACCAATATTTGCGTCGAGTCATTCGGCGTTTTGCAGCCACCGCAAAACTAGAACGTCGCGTCACGCCCCACATGTTGAGGCATTCTGCAGCAACACAACTACTGGAGGCCGGCCTCGACATACGACTAGTTCAACGCTTACTCGGCCACGCCAGCATTGTCACTACTCAAATCTATACGCACGTTGCCGATCACGTCCTTCGAACCGAGGTTTCGCGCGCCAACATAAGGAGAAAACTCGAAATGCATCGATAACTAATAATTATCTTTTCATCCATGAGGAATTTTTCCAGAATCGGCGGTGCTCTACCGAATCGTCTACGCGAGCTCATGGACATGCAATGGCTTCAGATAGATAGTCTTATTCATCTCATCGCTAGCGCCAGCTATCCTTTCCCATCGGTCCTACAGGCACTCTCCGCCCCTTCATTTGTCTTTCCAGCCGAAGGTATGCCGGGCTCACGCTATTTACCTGGATCTTCGGTGATGGACCACGTAGAAATAGAGGGAGAGAGCCTGGCACTCAGGCTTATGCACGCACCAAGCGATTATTGTGCAACTCTACAGCCTCATTCAGGTACACAGGCCAATCAGATGGTGTATCACGCGGTGCTTAAGCCTCAAGACCGTGTGGTCGCGTTGAACCCCAAGAATGGGGGCCATATTTCACATACCGTGCTGATTGGTAGAGCAAACAAAGTCCATTACTTTGGACTGGATCAAAACAGCTTGCCCGACTATGTACAACTGGAGATTCTTGCCAATCAGGTAAAGCCACGTCTGATTATCGTTGGTGGAAGCAGCTTGCCTCGCCAGATCGATTTTCGCCGCTGCGGCGAAATTGCCCAACAATGCGGTGCCTATCTCCACGGAGACATATCACATACCGCCACCTTCATAGCAGGTAAATTGCACGCATCTCCATTTCCACATTGTGACTTCCTGACCTTCAATACAGTTAAGAATCTACGAGGACCAAATGGCGGGGTTCTTATGTTCCGTCGTGACCACAAGGCGGTAATTGCTCAGGCGATTTTCCCAACTTCGCAGGGCGGTGCTAATGAAACCAATATGCTTGGTAAATTTGCGGTCTTCTCAGAATGGCAAACTCACGACATCAATGCCTATGCGGCATCTATTGTCGCCGCCGCCCAAATCATGGGAGAGGAACTGAAATCGGCAGGAATTAGCCTCGTAACAAACGGTACCGATAGCCATATATTGCTGATTGATTTGCGTACAACGAGCCAAACAGGGGCTGACGTGGAACGTCGCTTGGAACACATCGGTGTTTTGGTGAATCGAAATCTCGTGCCGTATGACCCACGGTCGCCGCTCGAAACATCTGGTATTCGAATCGGTACGGCCAATTTGGCGATCCTCAATTACGAAGAAGCGGATCTAAAATCGCTGGCACGGCTGATCGCAAATGTGATTCTCAACCGCAGCACGGATACGGATATCACAAAGAAACTTCTTGAGAAGTACAATCGTGCCACTTCTTGGCACGGCGTTTAATAGCGCCAATGTGGAGATAGCACCAGCGGGGCCTGGATCACATTCGCGCCGACTTGCAATGGGAAATATAGTTCGAGTGGTGTGCGCGCGCTTTCAAAAATTTCATCGAATGCCTGCTCGGGCTCTGGCACATCTCGAATACCGTGGCAGCGAATCTGCAGTTCGCCAATAAAGCGGGTAACTACCTCTATAAAACGCAGATCATGAGTTTGTGCCGCGGAACGTTGAATAGCGAGAAGCTGCGGCATTGCTTGTGTTGGCACCAATTCCAGGGTCAATAGTCGTAGGACGGTCTCATTGAAATCCAGCATAGCTTTATCCATCGCCAAAGTCACGGGCGCCAAGGATCGCGCTTGGCTGAGACGATCCAGAGCCGTCGCCATTTGACCTTGGCAGCATTCGAGCACCGATAAATTGACCAGTGGCTGATATGCTTCCAGGGATTCCAGCTCTTGCAACATTTGATATGCCAACGTGAGATGCGCACGCGCCTCGTTAAAGTTGCCTGCAGCCAGCTCAACCAAACCTAGATTATTGATACAAGTTGCCGTCCCGAATAGCTTCCCTTGGCGGTGGAATGCCCGGGACGCAAAGCTTAAAATTTCACGAGAACGCTCTGCTGGAAACAAATGCCCGCTATTGCGCAATATGACCAACGAAAATTCTGACCTTGCCAATGTTTTTGATAAACTCGCATATGTGGCTTCGGTCAGTCGCGCCGCGTCTTCGTCGCGGCACAGGTTGAGCGAGATCGTGAAGGCAATCGATGTGGCCTCTTCGCTCGTCCCTGCCTTTGCAAGCTCAGCCTCGGCTTCTTCGTATCGGAAAAGTTGAACAAGGTATTTGGCCGCGTAAAGTGCTCCTAGCTGCCTCATATGAGGCTCGCGTTGTAGGCGCTGTGCGACAATCAATCCCAAAGAAAAGCGCGATGTTTTCTGCAGGGCATCGAGCAAAATACGGATCGTATCTTCCGGCAGCAAATCGAGTACGTGCCGGTAGGTCGACGTTTCCAACAAATCTGCCAAGTAACCAAAGCGTTCTCGGCGCTTCAGTAGGTATACGAAATTCACGAGGTGCGTCAATACGGCTTGACTACTTCTTACGTTGCTTTCGTGAACTATCCCCACCAGACGGTCATACAGAATTTCGTCATGCTCGTCAGCGATCGGCCGTTGCAACATTTGACTAAGTGCATCTACCAATTGCACCTGAAGTTCTTGTTGCTCCTCATCGGACGTCAGATCTCTGACTAGCGTAGAAACGAACTCGTGCTCAGGACGCACCCTATCTTTATTCTCGCCATTAACAATTACAAGTCCGAGTTTTGCCAAGTCCTCCACGGCAGTAACCACGTCTCCATTTTGAATTCCTAAATTCGCCGTTCGGCAAATTTCGGCCAAACTTTTGACAGTGATACGTCCAAGCAGGAACACTACAAAGCGCAGTACCAACTGATCTTGCGGCTGCAAAGAATCGATGACATCTTGGTAGCTTTTCGACGGTCCAAGAACGCCTTGTGCCGCGCGCCGTTCAGCGATCAGACGCAATTGGTACCAAGTAGATTTCAGATTACCGGCGCTGCGACGATAGACTGACTCGACGATTTCCGACATGTCTGGCCCGCCTGGTATCACCTTCTGAATCAATGTGGACACATCCTCTTTGTTTGCAGGACCGAGCACAAGCGTACGTGTCAGAAAGCGAGCCAATTTAATGTCCCAATTCTCGCCGCGTCCCTCGATGGTTCGCTCCACGGTGATGAGCCGAAAATTTTTACCGACTGCCAACAGCTCTTCTGCGATTGCATCCCGCAAGGACGTCGGCATGAATTGGATGTTGTCGATTGCAATTAAAATTGGTTGCTCTTGAGACCGCTCAACGAGAAACGTAAGCGTCGCTCCTGAACCGTCTGGACGCGAGTGGCCAAATTAGCGAAAGTGGTTCCCACTAAAAAATAGTGGGAACCAAAGTGGCCAATCCGATCAACCGGCCGTCGCGCAAAGGGCGGCCGAA
>Ga0196972_1000329_pt1 | contig 28727 bp, 21 predicted proteins | sample S1v_2013CmetaG_FD_148618 | JGI IMG/M metagenome (GOLD analysis project Ga0196972, IMG submission 148618) | Soil microbial communities from Anza Borrego desert, Southern California, United States - S1+v_20-13C | ecosystem: Environmental > Terrestrial > Soil > Desert | place: USA: California...
CCTGATTTGAAACACAAGTTGAGATCGCTGATTGCATCTGGAATGCCAATTCAAATGGAAGTTTCAAATTAAAATCTTGACATAGAACCTCCAATTGAAATCTCAAATAGGCACGTTAAATTGCAATCTCGTATTGGAATCCTGATTTGAAACACAAGTTAAGATCGGTGATTGCATCTGGAATGCCAATTCAAATGCCAATTTCAAATTGAAATCTGGAAATAGAACCCCAAATTGAAATCGCAAATTGGCATCTCAAGTTGCCTCCTCGAATTGGCATCTTGGATGGCAACTGGGGGATGGAATTCCGCATTGAAATCTCGAATTGGCACCTAAGATTGAAATCTCGCATTGAAATCTCAAATTCCCATCCCAAATTGAAATTTTCAATATTAACCTTCAAACTTATGCAGTAGGGAATCTTGGAATTGGAAAACTGAATTTGGTAGTGAATATTTTGGAATAAAGAATCTTGAATTGGAAAATGTAAGGGTCCGGCAAGTTTCCATTTCTTCTGAATTTCATCGGCTGACCGACTCATCAGTAAGCCAGCTTTCGTTCACCCACCTGCCCAATTCCTAATTCTAATTTGCTTCTGACTAGCTTCGGACAGCGACTCGCAAATTCCCAATTCCCAGTTCCTACCCCCGTTTTGCCTTCTCCGCCATCAACTCCCGCCTGTTCTGTTTCTTGAGCACAATCTGAGACAATTTTCCAACTGTCAATCCTTGCACCACGATTGAGAATACAACCACGAAATAGGTCATCTCCAACAGTAATTCTTTAAATGGACCACTTGTAACGGAAATAACCAACGCAATCGAAACCCCTCCCCGCAAGCCTCCCCACACTAACATCGTAAGGGAACCGCGGCTCAGTCGCGGCTTGAATGGAACTAGCAATGAAGGTATCCAGATTGATAGAAAGCGACAAAATAATACGATAAAAATTGCTGCCAGTGAGATCAGCCAGTAGGGTTCAAAATCAGGGATAAGTAGTAATTCAAATCCTATAAACAGGAACAATATTGCATTTAAGATCTCATCTATCAATTCCCAGAACTTAGTGAGGTAATCCTTTGTCAAAGCTGACATCGCCGTTCTTTTTCCATAATTGCCAATCATTAGCCCGGCAGCAACCATCGTCAATGGACCGGAAATATGGAAGTAACGTGCGACCAGGTATCCGCCCATTACCACGGAAAGTGTTAGCAATACCGATACAATATAATCGTTAATGGCTTTTAACGCTTTAGAAGCAATGAAGCCAAGTGCAGCTCCAAGAATTAGTCCTCCCAATGCCTCCTTCGCAAGGAGCCATGAAATTGAGCCCAATGATATATTTGCATCCTCAGTATGAGTCAACTGAAGGATCACAGAAAATAAGACTACCGCCACGCCATCATTGAAAAGTGATTCTCCCGTTATTTTTGTTTCCAATGATTTGCTGACGTTTGCTTTCTTTAATATACCTAATACCGCAATGGGGTCAGTTGGCGAAATCAATGCGCCAAACAATAAGCAGTAAATAAAAGGAACATCAATCTTAAACAAGGGAGCTACTACGTATACCAGCCCGCCGATGAGAAAGGTTGACATGATCACACTTATAGTGCTGAAGGTAAGAACCGGTAATCGCTGCTTTCGAAGGTCAGCAATGTTTACATGAATGGCACCTGCGAATAGGAGAAAATTCAGCATTGCACCCATGAGTACTTCTGTAAAATCCAACCCTGATATCAGTGAGAATATTTTTCCCGTTGTCTCAGGAAATAATGTATTACCAAAAAAGCGTACTACGATGGAAACAACAATAGCCATTAACATGATTCCAATAGTGGAAGGAAGCTTCAGGAATCGCAGGTTAATATAGGCAAATAAGGAAGCCAGAACTATCAGTACCGAAAATGAATAATATAACTCCATCGGGCGCGTTTAGCAGCTTTCTAAATCTCGCAAAGGTAAGACAATGGATGGGTAAAGGGTAGCAGTGAAATGACCTCCGCTGTAAAAAATATTTTGGGTAAGTAAATACTTACATATAAATTTGTAAGCAAATGCTTACATAAGGTATGACGACAAGACGAGATGTATTCCAGGCGATCGCTGACCCTACGAGAAGACAGATAATAAACATGGTTTCAAAAAAGCCAATGAACCTGAATGCTATTGCTGAAAGATTTGATGTCAGTCGCCCGGCCATTTCCCAGCATATTAAAATTTTATTTGAATGTGGCCTCGTTGTAGTACACCAAAAGGGTAGAGAGCGGTTTTGTGAAGCACGCCTTCAAAAACTGGATGAAGTATCCCAATGGATAGAAAAACAACGAAAATTCTGGACTACAAAACTGGATTTGCTTGAAAAATTTCTTGAAGAAACTGAAAAAATAAAACACCCCATTCAGCCTAAATCTAAAAAGAAAACAAAATGAAAAATGGCCTTGCAAAAGTGAGCAGGGAAGCTGATGGCTTCCGGCTTGTCATTGAGAGGGAATTTAACCATGATATTGAAACCGTTTGGAACGCAATCACAAATCCCGAAAAACTAAAAATATGGTTTACCCGGTTCGAAATGGACTTTCGACCTGGTGGAAAAATGACCATTTGGTTCCAGGATAAATTGAAGACTGCTACTTATGGCGAGATTGTGACTATCGAGCCACCTCATAAGTTCGTTTATACATGGGAAGGTGAGCTTGCAGTTTGGGAATTGAAAGAAAATGGCAAAAACAAATGCAGGCTAACACTTACCTATAGTAAGCTGAGTGAACAATACGCCCTTAGCGCCCCTGCGGGATTCCATGCCATCATCGATCAGTTAGAACAGGTGTTGGATGGCAGAACCGAGGCGTTCGCATTTGGAACAGAAGAGATTCCTGATGAGCATTTGCGTCTCCAGCAAATGTATGCCCCTGAGATTTTGGAACACTTTCCCGAACTAAAAAGGTATGAACCAATAATTATTGAAAAAACTTATAACGCTACTATTGATCGCGTTTGGCGTGCAATAACTGATAAGTCACAAATGAAACAATGGTATTTTGATCTCAATGAATTCAAACCTGAGGAAGGTTTTGAATTCCGGTTTGCAGGCACCGGCCATAAAGGTGAAAAATATATTCACTTGTGTAAGATTACTGACGTAGTTACAGAAAGAAGATTGACTTACTCATGGCGCTATCAGGGATTTGAAGGAGATTCTTCCGTGACCTTTGAATTATTTCCGGAAGGAGATAAAACCAGGCTTCGTCTTACGCACAGGGGCCTCGGAAGTTTCCCTGAAGATAATCCTGATTTTGCAAGGGAGAGCTTTATGGGTGGTTGGACAGAACTTATCAATGTTTTGCTCAAAAAATTCCTGGATGATAATTGATATGTTGTCAGTTGTGGCTGCGGGTTGCCATTTGCCAGTTATCAGTTGTCAGCGTATTAAATAATTAAACTCTTTATAGTCTCCCCGAATTGGATTTATAAAATTGTGGTTTAAATTAACCCCTAACCCTAACCCTAACTCCTAACTCCTAACTCCTAACCCCTAACCCCTAACCCATGTTTCCAGCCCTATGTGATCCTCGTGTCATAATACTAATTTTACACCTCCCTTAAATGTAGCTGATATGAGTACCCGGATCTATTGGTTGATTTTATTTATGCTGGTATTTGCAACTTCATGTAAAGAAAAAGCGGCTGAAAATAAATTTCAACCGGTCGACTTACATGCAGGTCATGATCATAGCCTTACCGGGTTGGAAGAGTTTGGCCGGGACTCAATGGAGAAAAGAATGGATATGAGTCAATTTCCAAATGCTGTACTCGATATTCGATACGCAAACACAAATCACCCCCATCAATCGCTGGATATAGTTTACCCGGATAGTGGCCCCGCGCCTTTTAAATTCATACTGGTTTTTCATGGAGGCGCCTGGAGTACCGGTGATAAACAATCCGAATATATAGCCCCTATTTTCCAGGCTATAACTCATGGCTATGCTGTCGTTTCTGTAAATTACCGCCTGTCAGGGGATGCTAAATGGCCAGCACAATTACATGATGCAAAGGCAGCTGTTCGATTCATGAGGGCTAATGCTCTTAAATATAATTTGGATGCCTCCAAAATTGTAGCCTGGGGCGTCTCTACCGGTGCACACATCGCGGAAATGCTCGCCGCTACTAATGGTGATGCAGACTTTGAAGATTTGAAAATGGGGAATTCCGGTCAATCAAGCGCAATACAGGGTGTTATTGCATGGTACGGCATTTCCGATTTGAGTGGATTGAAGCAGGTCGGGATTCAGGCAGCAAACGAACTGATGGGCTTTGATGTGTCGATAGAAAAAGAAAGAGCAGGTTTAGCAAGCCCAATTGAATTGATCAATGAGAACTTCCCCCCTATATTAATTGCGCATGGAACGAATGATAAAGTAGCGCCTTTTGAACAGGCGGTGAACATGCAGGAGAAAGTGAATGAGGTGACGGGGATGGAACGAGCGCAATTGATAAGCTTCCAGGGCGGTACGCATGGCGACGCCATGATCAAAACCAGCGCCAGCGTAGCAAGAGCTATTGACTTTATTGAATCTATAATCAATTAGTCAATTAGCAATGAAGGAATATTCTAACCTTCATAAAGCCCTAATTGACAAATCGACTAATTGACTATTATAGTGTCGCATTTCCCCCTCACAATGTCGTATTCACACACCCTGCGTCAATTTTGGGGTGTTTAATTTGCATTCATAAAAACTAATACTATGGCAACAATGCAAAGAATTACACCGAATCTATGGTTCGCGAATGAAGCCGAAGAAGCGGTGAATTATTATTTATCCATTTTTAAGAATTCCCGTATTCTTAACAAATCCTATTACGGCAAGGCGGGATTTGAAGTACATGGCATGCCGGAAGGCACGGTGATGACGATTGACTTTGAACTGGAAGGTCAGCAGTTCGTTGCGCTGAATGGCGGGCCAATTTTCAAATTCAACGAAGCTGTGTCATTTATCGTGAATTGTGAAACACAGGATGAGATCGATTATTACTGGGATAAACTTGGTGCCGGCGGTGATAAAAACGCACAGGTGTGTGGCTGGTTAAAGGATAAGTTCGGCCTTTCCTGGCAGGTAGTTCCATTGGGAATGGATAAGATGTTCAAGGATAAGGACAGTGCAAAGGCAGAACGTGCAATGAATGCTATGTTGCAAATGAAGAAACTTGACATCAAAAAGCTGGAAGATGCATACAATGGAGTAGGAGAGGTTGTTGCTTAAATGTCGTCACTCAATGTTTGTTGCTCCATGCTCCAGGTTCGTTTCCGTGTGTCGAAATTCGACAGGCGGAGTGGGATAAGGAAACCTGATTTTCATGCGCTTTGAACAATGGACATTGATCATCAGGCATCGACCACCGATATCGAATGCGGGAATAAGCCTACCTTACTCTTCTAAACCTCCATATGAATCGATTGGTAGTACTCATTCCTGCATTTTTGATTTCCTGCGCTGATATTTACGCTCAGCGGCCTAACATCATCTACATTATGTCCGATGACCTGGGTTATGGCGACCTGGGAAGTTACGGCTCTACCACTCCAACCCCCAACATTGATAAATTGGCTGCGGGTGGAATGAAATTTACAAATGCATACGCCGCTGCTCCTTTATGCACTCCCACAAGAACGGCATTGATGACTGGCAAATATCCGGCACGCACAACGGTAGGATTAATGGAGCCCCTCACGGCGTCTAAAAATGACAGCGCATATGGCTTATCCGCAGGAGAGGCTTCTATTGCGGGAAGGATGAAAGAGATGGGCTATTCAACTGCGCTAATTGGTAAATGGCACCTTGGTTTCAAACCTGAGTATTCTCCAAACAAAAATGGCTTCGAATATTTCTACGGCATGCATAGTGGTGCAGCTGACTATATCTCTCATAAAGGAAATGGAAGAAGGATAGATTTCTATGAAAATGAGAATTTGAAAAATAGTGAAGGCTATCTCACTCATATATTCACTGATAAGGCGGTCGAGTTCATGGTGCAGGAAAGAAACAAACCATTCTTCCTTGTGCTTACTTACAATGCACCACACTGGCCGTGGCAGGAGCCAGGGGATTTGCCTTATGAGGATTCCGTTGATTTCAGAAAAGGCGGCTCACGAGAAAAATATTTGGCAATGATTAAAGCAATGGATGAGGGTATTGGTCGTATCATGAAAGTGGTTGATAGTCTTGATCGCTTAAACAATACCGTGATTGTATTTACAAATGATAATGGTGGCGAGCGATATTCAGATCATGGCGGATTGTCAGGCGCAAAGGCCACACTGCATGAAGGAGGAATAAGGGTGCCGGCTATCGTGAGCTGGGCTGGAAAAATACCACCCGGCGCCGTTTCAGGTGAACTCATCATTACGATGGATTGGATGCCAACATTCCTGGCGCTTGCCGGGGCGATAAATATAGATCGATACACACTGGATGGTATAAATATCCTTCCTGTATGTTTAAATAATGCTGTATTGGGCGAACGTGTTTTTTTCTGGAGAAGCTTTCAAAGAAGCAGGGAAAATGCGGTCATCAGGGGAAAATGGAAATATCTGAAAAACGAACAGGGAAGTTTTCTTTTTGATCTTTCATTAGATAAAGAAGAGAAGAATGATCTAAAAAATCTGGAAAACGAGACACTGGAGGAATTGAAAAGACAATTCGCCGAATGGGAAAAGAGTATGCTGAAACCCATTCCACTACAGGGTTAGGAGTTAAGGGTTAGGCGTTAGTTAGACCATGATTTTGTAAACCTAATTCATGAGGCATTACATAAGCTTAATAACTTAATAAGCTTCTGACAACTTACAGACAACTGCTAGCTGGCAACCGACAACTGCTAAACTACCCTATCCGGCCCATCCTTCTCTATCCAAACTTCTGTAATTGATCGCTTCCGCTAAATGTTCGGGTTGTATATCTTCAGATGAGGAAAGATCCGCAATGGTTCTCGCCACTTTTAATATTCTGTCGTAAGCCCGGGCAGAAAGATTTAATTTTTCCATTGCCGTCTTCAGCAAATTTGTTCCTGCGGTATTCAGTACGCAAATTTCTTTTAGCATTTTGCTGCTGATCTGCGCATTGCAATATATTCCGGTGTGGTCCTTATATCGTTCTTCCTGCCTTTCCCGGGATTTCATTACACGGTCGCGAATGCTGGCAGAATTTTCCTGTTGCCGCAAATTTGACAGCTCACTGAATGGAACGGGGGTTACTTCAACATGTAAATCTATTCTATCCAGCAAAGGGCCTGATACTTTGTTCAGGTACTTTTGAACAGATCCTGCGGGACATGTACACTCCCGTTCAGGGTGGTTATAAAAGCCGCAGGGACAGGGGTTCATCGAAGCTATCAGCATAAAACTCGAAGGAAAATCAATAGCAATCTTTGCGCGTGAAATGGTAACACGCCTCTCTTCCATGGGTTGACGCATTACTTCAAGCACGGTGCGTTTGAATTCAGGAAGTTCATCCAGGAACAACACCCCATTGTGTGCCAACGATATCTCTCCCGGTTGGGGGATGCCACCGCCACCCACTAATGCAACATCCGAAATAGTATGATGAGGCGACCGAAAAGGCCTGCGTGAGATCAACGTTGCATTTTCCGGTAATTTGCCGGCAACGGAATGGATCTTGGTCGTCTCCAGCGCTTCCTGCAAACTTAATGGAGGAAGAATGGTTGGCAGGCGTTTGGCGAGCATGGTCTTTCCTGCTCCGGGTGGTCCGATCAATATTGCATTGTGTCCTCCCGCAGCGGCTATTTCCAGTGCACGTTTGATGTTCTCCTGTCCTTTTACATCTGCAAAATCGATCTCGAAATCATATTGGGAATTGAGGAACTCTTCTCTTGTATTCACCACAATTTTATGAAGTCCATTTTCTCTTGCTTCAAAAAAATCGATCACCTCCTTAATATGCGACACGCCATATACATCAAGGTTGCTAACCATTCCGGCTTCCCGGGCATTACTGGAAGGAACAATGAGGCCTTTGAACCCCTCTTTCCTTGCCTGGATGGCAATGGGCAGAGCCCCTTTCACGGGTCGCACATCACCGTCGAGGCTGAGTTCACCCATTATCACATATTGTGACAGTGCTTCCTTATTTTCCATCTGTTCAGTGGCGCCGAGCAAACCCATCGCAATGGGGAGATCAAAGGCCGTTCCGCTCTTGCGAATGTCAGCCGGGGCAAGATTAAATACTACCTTGGTCCTGGGCATGGAAAATCCGTTGTTTTTGATGGTGCTTTCTACGCGCTGCAGACTTTCTTTGACGGCGCTATCAGGCAAGCCAACTATCATAGGATCTTTACCTACATTTGGCATCCACATGACCTCGATGGTGATCGTTGTCGCTTCCACGCCATACACCGCACTTCCAAAAGTTCTAATGAGCATGGTATGAAATTCGGAACTTAGATCAAAGGCAGTCGATTTTAAGTATTTAATTCGAATACTAACAGGGTTTAAACTGTACGTTCTTATTTACAGGGCCCATCAATTGGAAGGAGCTCTTATTAGTCCTTCAACCGGCCTCTTTTGAGTGTTTACTGTCACACCAGAAAAAATGATCGAAGCTTGATATAGGCTGCATAGGTTTAGTTTTGAGAATTACAAGTGAAAAAAAACGCTACAAATCGTTTTTTTCTCATGGTTTCGGCTGGCAGGTAATGGAGATTTGCATTTTGATCGATCATTTGGATCCATATGTTGAGAGAGAAAATTTACAGCTGACCAGCCGGTAGCCAGGCAGGGGAATAGAGGTGGACTGAAAAAAAATGACGCTGAAAGCGTCCGGGACGGTCATTGCCATGGCAAAAAAAATGGAAGGTTGGAAGGCGGGGGAGGGAGGGCCCCGCGGGCGGGACACTTCGAGCCAAAACAACTTCAGCCCAACTCATCATATTGCCCCTCTCAATTAATTTTTTCCCTTTTTAATCATTTAATCAATCTCTCCTCTCCACGCTGAAAAAAGACGAGTAATACCCCCCTTCTTAAACCTACAAGGTTAAAGAGTCTTGCCACACCTGGCATTACCACCGCGTCAGAAAATGCGGATTTAAATTTTCTTCCGCTGGAAACTGTTCCTGTATAAGCAATCATACCCCTTAAGGCCGGTAGGTGGAAAGGTTTTGCAACCTGTGATTAAGCCTATTTGAACTTAGAAAACCCAATAATTCACAACCTCCCACGCAATTAAGCCAGCTTTCCAGTCAGTTCGTGAACTCCCAACCTGCCCAGTGTACTTAAAAATATGTATATGCCATTTTCCCCAAAATAGTAGTTTGCCCGGTACTGAAAATCTTTACCATGGCTAAAGTCACCGAAACTACTACCACCCTTTTTAATAAGATCTTCATACCGGTAATTACTACCGTATTAGGCGCAACTGCCATTTATTTCCTGGGCTTTAATAAAAAAGGCGGTGGACGAACTGACATTGAAGCAATGTTATTGACCAAGGAAACAACCGTTAAAGCCTGGAGGTCCTTCGTTACTTCTCAAAATATTGCTTACAAAAATATCAGCTCCATATCCGAAGAATATTCTACAAAAATTGCCACCGCCACTAATACGAGCAACGCAGCCTGGCTCGATGCACTCGAAGATTACGAGACCGAGATCATCCGCGAGACGCAGAAGACCGAGAAAGACCTGGAAAATATTCTGAAAGAAGAAGACGATATCGACAAGGATTTTGTGTCAATGCTCTATCGCACGCTCGATAATCATAAAGACCAAACCAAAAAGGCTCAGATCTTCTTCGACCAGCTAAAAGATATTATTAATTCTGATCTCAGCCGGCAGGAAAAACAGCAACGATGGATGGAAGAAGGCCAAAAGTTCGCCATTATGGGAGAGAAGATTGAGGAACGGTCAGCCACAGAAGCGGAATCCATTGCCAAAGTACTTGCCGGAAAGTATAATCAGGCCTTCAATCTGGATGAGTTGCTGGTGTACGAGGAGTACAAAAAGAAAAAGACGGGTGCAAACAATTCTAATAACAGGCAAATTAATAAGGTGGAACAGGAACCTGGAAATGACGATAATCCAGCCTCTGAAACAGCCCTTTCGAAATACCTCGAAGGTGACTGGGAAATGAAGGACGGATTGTTGCAGCTAGATGCCTCTGGTGATATGTACTGGCGGTTTGATGGCAAGGGGTATACTTCTGGAACCTGGAAAATTGAAGACCAGGTTCTGCGAATGGACGCTATTAACCCTGACACAAAAGTAAAATCGCTGTTAGTATGTTCAATCACCAACCGCAAGCCTGATGCGTTTACCTTAACCATTCTGGCAAGCGCGGAAATGTATGAGTTTAGAAGAGCAAGATGATGAACGAAGCTCTGTTGGCTCTGGTGAGTGGTCAGTTGCCAGTTGCCAGAGGTAAATTAAATTACTAAACTATCTATTGCCTTCCTGAATTAGATTCAGAAGATCCTGGTTTAAATAACCCCTAACCCCCAACCCCTAACCCCCAACCCCTAACCCCCTAACCCCTAACTCCTAACCCATAACGACATCCTTAAACTAAAATTCATGCACCCGTGTATGCATATTCCACCTCACTCCAAACGAAACCGCTGTGCTGTTCCCGGAAAGGATAGGTGCCGTTTTGGTCTCTTCCTTCCTGATTATTCCCAGTAATTCAAGAAAGAGGTTTTCACGCAGTTCATATGACACAAGCAATGATGCATATGCCACATTCGTCTTCCATCCCGAGCCAATGGAAAAACCATAATCATTCATCCTGTAAGGGGCCACATGCGGTAAAAAAATATTACTTCCATGGCTCACTGCACTTGAATCCCTCCCTTGTTCATACACGATGAGTTTACCCTGGATCGTCCATTTGGGTGCTGGCTGGTACCGCGCTATGGCAATGAACTCGCTGAAGTTGGCCATCAAAGGATGCGCAAGTGGCTGGTTGTAATGCGTATAGTTTGCCACCGAATCACGATGGGAATAGGTAAATGGTCTCACTCTGTTGTGCTCCAATTGCAAGTCAAGGTTGGATATGTTGAATGCATCAATGTATTTCGCGCCCAGTTGTATTCCAAATTTATTCGCCCACCAGCCATTGCCCGCCTTGATCTCTGACAGCTTGAATTCATCCAATAATAATTGCCCGTAAAATTGAAACTTTCGCGCCACGTTCGCTTTGAAATCGAGACCTGCTACGGAGTTATCAAAACTTCCATTTTGTTGTTCGATTGACCGGTAAAAAATGATGGGATTAAGGTAACCGAAATCAAATTTGTCTGTCCTGCCAAATACAACCCCTTCAAATAAGCCAATATTAAGCCAGCGCGTAACATTCACATCAAGGTGATGCATCACGGCGTATTTTTTACCAATTAACCTGTCACCTATGCGGTCATCTGCATTATGCAGTTCCATGAATAAATTCTGGTAATTGATCTTCCAAATGCGCGTATTCAGTTTGAGAAAGAGATTACTGTTTCCAAAATCACTCAGGAAAAGGCTCCTATGTCCGTTGCCAATAAAGTTCTTATCATAACCAAAGGCAACGTCAATGTACTTCGTTACATTGAACGTAAAATACCCTCTCGCATCAAAATAATCTACCCCGCCAGCTGCTTTGAAATTCTTATAAAAGCCTGCGCCGGGTACTGCCCGGCGTTCAGCAATGAATTGCTGCACCCATGAAGGATCGCGCTCCTGGTTGTCAGTCAGGTAAGCTGAAAAACCAATCTTTTCAGCAATTTTTCCCCTTACACTAAGCCCACGCGTATTTAGAAAAAGATCCTGGTCGTTATCTGATTCCTTCATCAGCGAGAATTGAATAACGGGATTTATTACCAGGTCGAAATCCTTTACATGAACCTCGTAAAGATTGGCAGGTGTGGTATAGAAGTTTTTAAGAACAGGTTTCCTGCTTTTATACTGCCCGCGTTCAGCGGGAGTGAGCCATTCCGTATTATTGATGAAAAGGCCACGTAAATTATATCGGTCTACCAGGGAGAGATTAATATTTGACTGTTCTATATTTCTTGACCCGTTCACCACAGCTTTCCTGCTAAATGGCCTGGTCTTTGAAAAATTAAAAAAGGAATCATTCACAGATTTGATCTCCAGGCGTTCAATGAGAATATTCTGTTTGTCCCCCTGGGGCAGGTAAGTAGTTTGAGATTTTGCGGAGCATGAAAAGAATAATACGCCTGTAAAAAGTATGGATTTGTCTCTAATTGTCATCAATGAAAGAAATACCGGCAGTCTTACCAGGGTTTTTTTAAATTGCATTGGAAGTGGTTTAGGATAACTTTCAACAAATTATGCAAATATATCTGATAAAAAACATACAGGTGGTGAACGAAGGAACCATCACTGCTGCCGATGTGCTGATTAAAAACGGCAGGATAGAAAAAATTGCCCCCGGCATTAATGTTGAAGAAAAGGTGAAGGAGATCAATGGCGAGGTAAAGTTCCTTTTACCTGGTGTGATTGATGACCAGGTGCATTTCAGGGAACCCGGGTTGATTCACAAAGCAAATATTTTCACCGAAGCAAGGGCCGCCGTAGCCGGAGGTGTAACAAGCTTTATGGAAATGCCGAATACAGTTCCTCCTGCTTTTACACTAGATTTACTCGAGCAGAAATATGCTATCGCAAAAGGGTCTTCACTCGCTAATTATTCATTTTACATTGGCACCTCTAATGAGAACGCCTTCGAAGCACTAAAAGCAAATGCCCGCAAAGAAGACATTTGCGGCATCAAAATATTCATGGGCTCTTCTACCGGGAATTTGCTCGTCAACAATCCCCTGACCCTTGAGAAAATATTCTCAGAAAGTGAAATGCTCATCGCCACACATTGCGAGGATGAAACTATCATTAAGCAAAACCTGGCTGAACTCAAAGCGAAACGCGAACTTTCGGCAGAAGATCATCCGTTGATAAGAAATGAAGAAGCCTGCTTCGAGTCTTCATTCCGTGCTGTTCAATTAGCGAAGAAGCATAACAGCAGGCTGCACATCCTTCATATTTCAACCGAAAAAGAGTTGCAGCTTTTCTCCAACATGCTGCCTCTTAAAGAAAAAAGAATAACCGCCGAGGTATGCGTTCATCATTTACATTTTACCAGTGATGACTATTCACTCTTGGGCAATCTCATCAAATGTAATCCCGCTATCAAATCTCCAAACAATAAAAAAGCACTCTGGCAGGCATTGCTTGATGGCAGGCTTGATGTGATTGCCACTGATCATGCACCTCATAGTCTTACTGAAAAACAAGAGCCCTATGAAAAGGCTCATGCCGGACTGCCCCTGGTGCAGCATTCTCTACTCCTGATGCTCCATTATTTCAAGCAAGGCGTAATCTCACTTGAAAAGATTGTCGAGAAAATGAGCCATGCTCCTGCGGTTTGTTTCCAGGTGAAAGAAAGAGGCTATATCCGCGAAGGTTATCATGCTGACCTGGTGATTGTTGATACTAATAAACAGCAAAAACTCACGAAAGAAAGCATTTTATACAAATGCGGGTGGAGTCCTTTAGAGAATTTTCTGTTTCCCGCATCTATTAGTCACACGTTCGTCAACGGCCACCTGGCATACTCTGATGAAGGCTTCGATGAAAGCGTTAAGGGCCAGCGATTGAAATTTGACCGGGCGTAAATAGTGAACCGGGCTTAAAAAGGCATATGCAAATAGATAAAATATCATTTGGCGACATCTCGGTCTTTCACCAGGAGGAAGAATTTTCCATTTTCCACAAACTCAATTTCACCCGGACAGTTGGCGGTAAGGAATGGCTGAGAAAGTTCTTCAGCGAACCACAAAATGATATTACCAGGATAATTGGAACGCAAAGGCTCATCAAAACCCTGATGGATCACGTGGATGAGTGGCCCGTTGACATTAGTAACGGCACCGTGCTTGTGATGGAAAAGTTCATGGACTATGCGCTTGATCCGATTAGTGAAAGTCCCGCTTCTCTCAATAACCTGTTATATCGGTGGCTGCATAATGCTGATTATTCAATGGTTCGCTATTCCTTAACCCACTTCGCTGATTTTTACAGGGGAATGCGAAATATTGCTGCACTGTTCGAAGGACTCGATCTGCCAATTGGTATCAGAATTTATATTGACCGCATAGGGCAGTTGTTAAAAGAGCCACCCCTGGCACAGCTTTCACAAGTGCCTCCACGGGAAAAATTTTCAGTAAGGCAAAATCTCTACTACGCGCATTATCTCCGGGGAAAGTATAAGAACAGCACCAATGAATTAATTGACATCTACAGCCGCCTTGACGCATGGTATTCAATGGCAGTAGCGGTAAAGACGTTTAATCTCTCATTTCCTGATTTGATTGACCAGCCAACACCTCTTGTGGAAGCGAAAGGTCTTTATCATATTCTTATTCCAAATCCTGTTCCCTATGACCTGCAGATGAACCCTGACCATAATTTTCTTTTTCTCACGGGAGCCAACATGGCAGGGAAAAGTACACTTATCAAATCAATTGGCGCCGCAGTATTTCTCGCCCACATTGGCATGGGAGTGCCGGCACACAACATGCGATTGACAGTGTTTGATGGATTGATCAGTAATATCAATGTAGTTGACAATATCGCCAGGGGTGAAAGCTTCTTCTTTAATGAAGTGCAAAGAATAAAGAATACCATTCAGAAGATTAACGATGGAAAAAAATGGCTTGTTTTGATTGATGAATTATTCAAAGGAACAAACGTGCAAGACGCAATGAAATGCTCCTCTACGGTCATTAAAGGACTCATAAAGATCCCCAATTCTCTCTTTATCCTTTCTACCCACTTGTATGAAATTGGTGAGGAGCTTAAAGATTTTTCAAACATCTCTTTCAGGTATTTCGAAACCGAGGTAAAAAATGATCAATTGCATTTTAGCTATCAGTTAAAAGAGGGCATCAGCAATGATCGTATTGGTTACGTGATTCTTAAGAGAGAGAAGGTAGTAGAAATGCTTGAAAATATAAGCAAATAATTATCTTGCTCCTCACCATAATTGGTGCTAAATTCAAGTATGAAAAAGCTGTTACCCGTTATCCTGTTATCTCTGCTTGCCTACACCACTTTTGCACAACGAAAGGTAGATGTGCTGCACTACAAATACCTTCTCGAGGTCAATGATGCAAATGATACCTTGAGAGGAACTGCCATTATTAAAGTTGAATTCCTCCAGAACGCCGGCTCCTTCGATTTAGATATCATACTTGATGATGGTGAACACGGAATGATAATACAGCATGCGGCTGGTAAGGATTTAAGAGGTTTTTTCAGGGTGGGCGACGAAAAGATTCGCCTGATGCTCATCAAGCCCATGAAACAGGGTGATACGGCAACTTATACAATTAATTATAAAGGCGTTCCCGGCGATGGCCTCATCATCTCAAAAAATAAATACGGCAAACGAACCTTCTTTTCTGACAACTGGCCCAACCGGGCAAGGTATTGGATTCCCTGTATTGACGACCCTGCTGACAAAGCCACCGTTGAATTTATGGTAACGGCTCCTTCTCACTACCAGGTAATTTCAAATGGTACGCAGCTCATGGTCTTGAATATAGATGAAAAAAGGAAATTATCACACTGGAAGGAAGCACAGGAACTCCCTACCAAGGTTATGGTAATCGGTATCGCAGAATTTGCGGTGGAAGAAGCTGGCATGGTAGATAACATACCAGTTAGCAGTTGGGTATTTCCACAGAACCAGCGCCAGGGTTTTCATGATTATGCGCAGGCTGTGGACATACTTAAATTTTTCATTGATTACATTGGCCCGTATCCCTATAAAAAACTGGCTAACGTGCAGTCGAAAACCATCTTTGGCGGTATGGAAAATGCGAGCGCAATCTTCTATGCAGAAAATTCCGTTACCGGTAACAGGAGTGGTGAACGAACAGTGGCACACGAAATTGCACATCAATGGTTCGGCAATATGGTGACTGAGCAGCATTTTTCTCATTTATGGCTGAGTGAAGGTTTTGCCACCTATATGAGCCATATCTACCTGGAAAAGAAATATGGCATAGCCCGTTTGAAGGAAGAATTGCGCACTGATCGCAAGCAGGTAATTGAATTTGCCAAAGAACAACAGCGCCCGGTAGTGGATTCTACCACGCGATTGATGGATCTGCTGAACGCCAACAGTTACCAAAAAGGCGGCTGGATCCTTCACATGTTAAGGCGTGAGACAGGCGATTCTTTATTTCAGGCTATCATACGAAAGTTTTACTCTGAATTTGCGGGCGGAAATGCGATTTCATCTGACTTCAAAGAAATTGTAGAAGAGGTAACCGGCCGCGATTGGAACAAGTTTTTCCACCAGTGGTTGCATTACACTGATATTCCAACGCTCGAAGTGAGTTGGATCAGCGAAGCGGAAGACAAAAACATCATGGTAAATGTGGTGCAACAGCAGGAAAACCTCTTCGAATTCCCACTGCACATTACCATAAAAATGCAAACCGGGGAAACCTTGTATCATTCGCTAAATGTAAATGAGAAGAATCAGTCATTCCTTATAGAAACCAACGGGAAAGTGAAAGGAATTGAGGTCGACCCGGCGGTGGATTTGTTGGCAGAGATAGTTGTCGTTAACCAGTAGGCGGATACGCGATGTTCGTTTCTCGTTGTTCAATCGCGGAATCTTCAACTTTTTTGCTTAAGCTTCCAACATCGACCATCGCACAACGTACATCGACCACCGCACATCGATCATCTATCCTTAAAAGCCTTCAGCCCGCATATCAGCCAATCCGCAAATTCCGAAGGATCCTTGGTGTAGTATTTCGATTTTGTAATTGCTTTTTCATCAGGACTAATGATGGCGTACTGTGGTTGCGACGTGGCGCCAAAGTTTTCAGTTTGAAAGGTTGACCATTTATCACCCACGGTAATGATGGGTTTATCCACCCCGTTTGAGGTACGAAAGACAACCTGGTCCACAATAGGTAACTGGCGGCGTTCATCTACATATAATGAAACCACTACGAATTCTTTGTGCATCAGACTATCCACTACCGGATCCGTCCACACGCTCTCTTCCATTTTACGGCAATTCACGCAAGCCCACCCGGTGAAATCAATCAACACCGGTTTGTTCTCAGCTTTTGCCTTCACCAGTGCCTGTTCATAATCTTCTAATGGTTTGAATCCTGTTTTACAATTAACCGGGTTTTTATACACACTATAACATAGAGGGGGAGGAAACCCGCTTATGAGTTTCAGGTTGGCCGCAGCCGTGTTTGTCACACCCGGGATCATGTATACTGTGAATGATATGAATAACAGTAGAAAAAGTATTCTCATTACAGGCAGCTTCGCCGTTTTCCTGCGTGTAATGAATTTTTTTCCCAGGTATATGACAATACATAATCCAATGATGACCCATAACCCCATGAATACTTCCCGTTTTAGCAAACCCCATTGCTTTACAAGGTCAGCGTTCGAGAAGAACTTGATGGCAAGTGCGAGCTCAATAAAACCTAACACTACCTTTAACTCCGTCATCCATCCACCTGAACGGGGTAGGGAATTCAACCAGTGTGGGAACATCGCAAACAACGCAAATGGCAATCCCAGGGCAAGGCCAAAACCTGCCGCACCCGCCGTCAATGGCCACGGGCCCTCCACCGCCACATTTGCAAGAAGAGTTCCAAGTATTGGTCCCGTACACGAGAATGAGACTATTGCCAGCGTGCCCGCCATGAAGAAAATCCCTGCAATATTTCCAATGCCTGATTTAGCTCCGGCCTTGTTGGCCAGGCCTGATGGCAAACCTATTTCGAACAGTCCAAAGAACGAAAGCGCAAAGAATACGAAAACGGCGAAGAACACCAGGTTCAATACGGCATTTGTCGAGATGTTGTTAAATATTTCCGGGCTGATGGTCTTGCTCGCGATATGAAATGGAATGGTGATGAGAGCGTATATAAGAAAGATGAAGAATCCATAAAGCACTGCATTGGCAATCCCTTTTTTCCTGTCAGTTGATCGTTTTGTGAAGAAGGTTACGGTTACCGGGATCATCGGGAATACGCAAGGCGTGAGCAAGGCAATCAGTCCACCAAGCAAACCAAGAAGGAATATCATGAATATGCTTTGATCTTTGGTGCCTTCATCTCCGCATGCTACAAGCGGATTATTTATGTCAATGGTAGGGATCCTGATCCGGGTAACTGATTGAAGCCCGCCTTCCAGTTCTGTGGTGAATGCAAAAGCAGTAGATGGATAAAATTCCTCTCCTTTACCATAAGTATATAATAAGGTAGCCTGGAGTTTTGCCGGTACACTGTCTTTATTCGCGAAAACAATATTCACTTTCCATATGGCCTGGTCTTCATGTACAAGGATGTGATCGCCACCAAACAGTTCACTGCTTAATTCCCTGGCCTCTCCTTCTTCCACAAATTTGCCTTCCGTGGTAATTGACTCATCAGGGAACTGGAGCTCGGTGGTAGGTAAATCCATTTTCTGGTTGGGAGCATACAATTGCCAGCCAGGGGCGCCAGGGGTAGAAAAGGTTAGCTCGTATTTGCCATCAGCGAGTTTCTTACTTTCAACTGTCCATTGATAAGGTGCACTGGTCTCCTGGGAGAGTGCTTTTGAAAAAAAACCAATAGATAAGATAAAAAAAGCAACGAGCCTGGTATAGTTCTTCATTTGCAACTGCCTTTAAAAAACAAGCGAGTCCTTTTTTGAACTCGCCGCAAATAAATTCAATTTTACTTCATTCTTATTTTAATGCCACACTAAAATTAACCGTCTTTGGAGGAAGGCATTTTTCATCATTACAAGTCTGAAACCGCACGCTTCCGTTAATATTCGTCTTCGCCTTACCTTTTACTTTAATTACCTGCACAAAATCCACTGTTTGAGAATACTGGTTGGCTGAAACGTCCAGCTTTGCATCATGAAATTTCTCCAGCTTTCCTTCTTCCTTTATTTTTCCATCGAGGGTAAGCAATGGATTCTTGTTAAATGAAAATGTAGTGGGTTCGGCAATCGCATCATCCGGCTGTACCTGTGAGTATAAATGCCATCCGGGCTCGATCTTGGCGGTAATATGTACTTCATACGTATTATCTGCGATTTTTTTTGCAGACCAGCTCCAGCTAACCGGGTTGAGCAACTGAGCCTGGCTGATGGATGCAATCATTACCAAAATGAGCGAGAGAAGAATGTTCTTTTTCACATGTAAAAATTTACTATCGCAAAAATAATCTATAAATCTCCGACCGGGTAACGAAAAATGACAAAAGGTTGCTAAATCCTTATCGCCTGGTTAGCAGGTTAGTGCACAAGCTGTTCCGCCATCACCAGTTCCCTGATGATCTTTTTTCCGTCTGTGTTCCCTAACACTGAAGAACAAGCCCTTTCAGGGTGAGGCATCATTCCAAACACGTTCCGTGCAGTATTGCAAATGCCTGCAATATTTCGCGCTGAACCATTTGGATTGGCGGCAGCAGTTACTTTTCCATTTTCATCACAATACCTGAAAATTACCTGGCCATTAGCCTCCAACTGATCGAGAGTCCTCGCATCAGCATAATACCTCCCTTCACCATGAGCAATAGGAATTTTTAGCAGACTTTCATCCTGCCCTTTCAGGAAAACGTTTTTGCAAACGAATTGTTGATTTTCATTACGGAGTAATGTTCCGGGTAAAAGCTTTGATTCACAAAGAATCTGGAAGCCATTACAAATGCCAAGAACTTTTCCTCCTTTTTCTGCAAATTCTATTACGCTCTGCATCATGGGGCTGAATTGAGCGATGGCCCCGCATCTTAAGTAATCGCCATACGAGAAACCTCCGGGCAGCACTATACAATCTTCGGTATTGAACATGCTCAGGTCCTTATCCTTATGCCAAAGCATGATCACTTCCTGTTTTAAATCATTACTTAAAGCATCCTGGATATCTCTGTCACAGTTAGAGCCTGGGAAGACAACAACACCAAATTTCATAGTAGAGAATTGAGTGACAAAGGTAGGAAAAACGTTTAACGTTTAAGTCATTTAACGTTTACAGGCCATGAAGTTTGATGCGGTCTTTGGGAATTAAAGTTGGGTTTATCTTTATAACCGGAGCTTCCGCATGTTAAACGGATTAAACGTTAAACGCCCTTCGTCTCCTACCAGCCCGGCTGATAATACTGGTACACCAACACAAATCCCACGGTTACCCAAAACAAAAGTAAAGGAACCAGGCGCATGGGTGGGTAGTGATAGGCACTGGCATGAAAGGCTGCCATGGGGATCATGGCCATGATCCAGTTTTCAAATGTATCACTGGTGTTCACGAATGGAAGTAATAAAGCCGCCAATAGGTACAAGAGTAAAAGACTCCAGCCTTTACGCACATTGATGAGCATTCTCCTCAGATTGTCCTGTATATAATAACCGCCAATTAAGAACGGTACCATGATAAGGAAAACACTCCCTGCCAGCCAGGCTGACTGTTCCAGTGAAGGCATGCCAATCGTAATGGTAGGCAGGAACTTATCCCAGTCCCATTGATCATTTAAAAATATATAGATAGCATAAAAATAAAATGGTGTGGTGATGCCTAATAAGCATAACAGCCATTCCGTGATCCTAAATGGTCGCATAATCGCCAGCGCGAGGAGAATCCAGATAATGAACGTGAGTGAGGATACAAAAATGAATCCCGCAACTCCTAATGCCAGTCCCACGTTGAAAATCGTTCCTCTTGCGTTCGGTTGATTATAAATTCTGAATAACCCTGATAATACCATTAATAAAATTGTATTGATCAGAAGCGGAGACGAAAACTGGTTCCATTCGGGCAACAGGGAAGTGATCAGCAGGTAGGCCATTCCAGGCAGGTAGTTCGTGCGGTTCATCATCCGCTGGCTGTTGATGAACTGGGTAAGAATGATCGCCTGGAGAAAAAGAAATGCAAATGCAAGTAGAGAATAAATTGCAGGAAAATTCTGTGCCGTTGGCTTCAGAAAATCAAGGATGCTTTCATACAAAATACCATCGCCGGGTCTTGAAATGGCTGGTTTAGGTGAAATGAAGATGGGCAGTTTGATGAGCAAAGCAAACACCAACAGCAGTAGGATATTGGCCGGGTTTTTCTGTTTAAATATTCCTATCACGAATAAAGGACATTAGTTATAATCTATCTTGGCGAAACAAATATAGTTTCTATATACGCAAGGAACGATTATTTGCCGCGAACTTACCTGTTTTGCATATTTCGGCATAAACTCATAACCTTTATCAAGGTTCTTTAACGTCGGGCTCCTGTTAATGGTTCCATCAGGAGAAATACTAAAATCATTCAATAGCTGCACACGCCGCTCCATGTTATTAAATAATACATGTAGCTCCCCTCCGGTATTCATAACCTGGTATGAAAGCAGGTCATCACTATTATCTTCAAATTGTTCCTTCGTTATCACATTTGTCCACTCCGGGTTTCCATTCTTGTCAAATGACATCATGAGGATATTATCAGCCTGGTACCTCACGTTTTGAGATGAGCTCCATCGATAGTTTCTCCAGTAACTATTGTAATAGGGTGAATAGGTGTAAAAATCCCCGGGACGCAGGTACGGACTGTACAGGTAGTTCCACCTGTTCCAGGCATTACCCCTGCTGGTAGTGTAAAAAGCCTCACTACCGATGATGAACCCTCCATCACGTCGTGTAATGATGTTGCGAATGAAATAGTCATTAAACGCCATCTTAACGGTTGAATTGCCACGTGCCTCGCGCCGTACTTCTTCAGAGAAGGTAAGCGTATCCTCCACAATGGGCTGACGCGTATTTTTATCCCAGATATAGAAATAATATCCATCTGTATTACCTCTTCTTGATCTGTAATAAAATGAAGTAAGAAAATAGCGTTTATTATAATTGTCAGGTTTTATATGAATCTCATCAAGGTAGGTTTTTTCAAGATTCAGTTCCTTGAACATGAATGAATCGGCCTGCGCATATTTCACGATAAATGCAGCGCTACCTATATTTTCATTATTTACCCTGTTACCTTTCACAAACACGAGATCGCCATCATTGTCAAGATGAAACTGGTCAAGAAAATCATCATCACGGTCTTCCATTGGCATTGACAGCCGGCTTTGTTTCAGAAGATTTAATTTGTCATCAAAAAGGGAAGTAGTGATCTTATAGTTCTTCCTGTTCTTGGTATTGATTTTAAATACAATGATCTTGCTTTTGTCTTCACTTGACAGCACGGTATAGATCTTATTGTTTGCGGCAAATCCTATCTGTGTGGTATCCAGCTCAACTACCTCGCCTATCTTGTTCCCATTTCCATCAACCTTTGCCGCCATGCAATAGACGATGTTCTTCTTTTGGTACTGGTAGATCACATATACAAAATCACTGTAAGGAAAGAGGTCAACGTTGATCACCCTGTCATTGCGGGGTATGTATTCCTGCTCCACCCTGGCGGTTTGAACCATGTCATTATTCAGTACAGAAATCCAGCCACGTCCGCGGATATTTTTATATATCAGAAAATTGCCATCCACTTTACCTGCTATTTCAAACGTGAGCCGGCGGTTATCATCTTTTTCAGGCTCTGAGTAAACAATTTTTTGGGCAGAAGAAGGGAGAAATGCGAACAACACCAAGGCCAGTAATAGCCATTTGCCTCGAATCATAGAATTGCGATTTTTTTCTAATTAAAGTTACAAGTTGCCTGCCAAAAGCAGGAAGTTTATTTCATTGTGATGCCCGCTCAGGCATTATTACATGAACAACGGTTAAAATTCCGGAAAAGTTGCATCGGGCTTTTACCTGGCTTCATATCAGTCATGAAAGGCAATAGTTTTAACAAGTTGTTCGTTGTATTTAGATTTTGCCTATACCTTTGCAGGCTAACTTGAACAATGCCTCAACCAGGGCTTAATTATCTATAAAGTGAAAATACCCACCAATAGAGTCACTGCCGCCGGACTTCTCATTGCCCTGGGTATAATATTTGGCGACATCGGCACCTCGCCCCTGTATGTATTCAATGCGATCATAGGCGGGCGGGAGGTGACGGAAGGTTTGATCATCGGCACTCTTTCCTGTATTATCTGGACCCTCACATTACAAACCACCATTAAATATGTAATACTGATCCTTCGCGCTGACAACAGGGGGGAAGGCGGAACCTTCGCCTTGTACGCTCTCGTTCGGCGCAGGAAAAAGTGGTTGGTACTCCCCGCCATTCTTGGCGGAGCAGCATTATTGGCTGATGGCATCATCACTCCACCCATCTCGATCACATCGGCTGTAGAAGGTTTGGGTGAGTTACCGGCACTGGCGGGAATGACCACTGATACAACCGTAGTGATTGTGCTGATCATTTTAAGCCTCTTCTTTTTTCTCCAGCAATTCGGTACCGCATCTATAGGCAAGCTTTTTGGGCCCATCATGTTCGTTTGGTTTACCATGCTTGCAGTGCTTGGCTTCGTTCACATATTTGATGACCTGCATATTTTTAAAGCTCTTAGTCCTTATTACGCGATCGAATTTCTCCGCACCTATGAGGGGGGATTCTGGTTACTGGGTGCCGTTTTCCTTTGTACTACCGGAGCAGAAGCATTGTATAGTGACCTGGGTCATTGCGGAAGAGGAAACATTCGTCGCGCATGGATTTACGTAAAGACCTGCCTCTTGTTAAACTACTTTGGGCAGGGTGCTTACCTACTTAAATACAGGGAAGGGTTAACCATCTCCCCTGAAGTGAAAGCCTCAATGGGGATCAATGCCTTTTATGACCTGATGCCGGAATGGTTCATTATTGCCGGTGTGATCATCGCCACCATGGCCGCCATTGTGGCCAGCCAGGCAATGATTTCAGGTGCCTTCACGCTGATCAGCGAAGCAATGCGGTTGAACCTTTGGCCCAAGGTCAAGATCCGGTATCCTTCTGAAGAAAAAGGCCAGTTATTCATCCCCGCCATCAACCTCTTATTGTTTGTAGGCTGTTGCTTCATCGTGCTTCGCTTCAGGGAATCATCTAACATGGAGGCGGCATATGGCCTGGCCATCATCGTAACAATGATCAGCACTACCATTCTTTTTGCCAATTTCCTCGTGCTGCACAGAATACGTTCTACATGGATTTATGTATTTCTCATTTCCTATCTCGTAATTGAACTGGCATATTTTGTAGCACTGATGGATAAATTTATTCATGGTGGCTACATTACGCTCATCATTGGAGGCCTCATGTTGCTGGTAATGTATGTATGGTATCGTGCAAGAAAGATCAAGAATCGGTACGTGGAGTTCGTGCGCATGGAGCACTACATTCCCAAGATACAGGAATTGAGTAATGACAGATCCGTGCCCAAGTATGCCACTCATCTTATTTACCTCACCAGTGCCAACAATCCAAAGGAAATAGAGCATAAGATCATTTACTCCATTCTAAATAAGAAGCCCAAGCGTGCTGACATTTATTGGTTCGTGCACGTGGATACAATGGATGATCCCTATACCTGCGAGTACAAAGTAGACCACATTATTCCGAATGACATCATTCGAATTGACTTCCGGCTCGGGTTTAGAATGGAACCGCGGATCAACCTCATGTTCCGCAAGGTGGTAGAGGACCTGGTGGCGAATAAAGAAGTGAATATTATCAGCCGCTATGAAAGTCTTGCCAGTAGCAACACCGTGGGCGATTTCCAGTTCATGGTAATGGAAAAATACCTCAGCCAGGATAATGAATTACCCTTCCTGGAGCGTGTGGTGATGAAGCTGCACTTCTGGCTCAAAGAGCACAGCCTTTCCGAAGAAAGAGGTTTTGGCCTTGATGCCGCCAACGTGACGGTCGAAAAATTCCCGCTGATTGTAGCGCCGGTGACGAATTTGAAGTTGAAGAGGATTGAGGATTAAAGGAGAGCAAATTAACTTTAAGATCACGAGCTTACTGGCTGAGCCGACCAGCTTGAAAGGAATCCGGAATTAATAGTTTGTTGAAAATTATATACCCTTACGCGCGATAAATTCATATTTTAGATTGTATTAGGAAGCTCATTAGCATGTTCGTTACTTAACTCGTCAGCTGGTCAGCTTTGTCTTAGTCTTTCCAAAAATGCAATACGCAATTTATCTCCTCGCCACCATCATAATCCTTTCCCTAATCATTTATCTTTTCCAGGAAAAATTCATCTTCAAGCCGGAAAAGCTTAAGGCTGATTTTGAGTTTAAGTATGACGTTCCTTTCAGGGAATATTTTTTCGATATTGAACCCGGGGTTCGCATCAATGCGCTGCATTTCTTCAGGCCCGAGCCGGCAGGTCTCATTCTCTACTTTCATGGCAATACAAGGAGTATAAAGGGATGGGCGAGGTATTCGAAGGATTTTTACCGGTATAATTATGATGTGGTGCTGGTTGATTACAGGGGATTTGGTAAAAGCACGGGTAAACGAAGTGAGAAAGACATGCTGAGTGATATGCAATTTGTATACGATACATTGAAAAAAACTTACCATGAACACCACATGATCCTTTATGGAAGGAGCATGGGCAGCGGCTTTGCTACCCGCCTGGCAGCAGACAATAAACCTCGTTATTTAATCCTCGATGCGCCCTATTACAGTTTTCTGAAAGTGGTTGAGCGATTCCTGCCAATTCTTCCGATCAGGTTAGTACTGAGATTTCATTTAAGAGCCGACAAATGGATAAGGTATGTAAACTGCCATACATATATCATCCACGGAACCCATGATTGGCTGATACCCATACGCCATAGCGAACGATTACAAAAAATTAACCCTAACAAGATCACCCTGATCAGAATACATGGCGGCCGGCACAATGACCTGCCCACGTTTGACGAGTATCATAATTTTTTGAGGGATATCCTTAAGTATTGAGTCGTGGCTCGTTGATCATTGCCCGCTGTTGGTTGCCTTCGTGATAAATCGTTAGCGGTTGGTAGGTGCCGGGGTGGACCGTGGTGGGAAGCGTATGCTAATAAGTAAGCTTAATAGTCTACACCCGTAAATAAACATGGGATACTCATGATCTTTTAACCCCTAACCCCTAACTAAGCGTGGAAGTATGAAAATTGTTAATAATCGCCTAATTTCACACCAGCCAATTTACTATATCATCCAATATCCGTCATACCTGCATAAAAACCGAAGAACCATGAACGCAAAACTTTACGCTTTATCATTTTTCCTGGTTTCTGCACTGCTTTTTTCCTGTAAGTCTGCGAAAAAGATGTATGAGAAAGGCAATTACGACCAGGCGGTGGAACTGGCTGCTAAAAAGCTCCAAAAGAAACCAAACGATGCAGCTACGCTCACCATACTTGAAAATGCTTACCGCTTCGCGGTAGATGACCACGAGTCGCGCATCCGCAACAATTCAAACAGCAGCAATGAGCTGAAGTGGGAATGGAACTACCAGGAGTACCTCCAGTTGCAGCGGCTTTATGAAGCTATCAGGAGGTCGCCTTCCGTGTATGACATCGTGAAGCCTACTGATTATTCTTCATACGTCACCATGTACCAGGAAGAAGCCGGCAACGCCCGGTACGAACGCGGCATGGCCCTGATGGAGAACAATGATAAAAACAGCTTCAGGCAGGCATACTATGAGTTTCAAAAGGCTCTTAACCTGATGCCTGGCGACCTGGTGATCAAGGAAAAAATGGATGAGGCGTATGCGAATGCCGTCACTAACGTGATCGTGTTACCCGTAGCGCGCGCCGGTTTTCAATACAGCGTAAGCAACGGCAGGAATAATTATTCTGACTTTGATTATAACATCATGCGTTACCTGAATAATAACAACAACCGGGCATTTCTTCGCTATTACTCTCCCACGCAGGCCAATAGCCTTAACCTAAGGACTGATGAAGTAGTGGAGCTGCGGTTCGCGAATATTGATCCGGGTCGTTATAATGACCAGCGTACCAGTTATGAAGTAACGAAGCAGGTGGTGGTAAAGGAAACAGTGATAAAGCCAGATTCCGTGGTGAAAGAATACGCCACCGTGAAAGCGAGAATAACAAAGACAAGAAGAACATTGCATGCTGACGGGTTGCTGCAGGTGGTGTTCAGGGGATCTGATAATAAACGATTGTGGAGCGATGCGTACCGCGGAGAATATAACTGGGTGAGTGAATTCGCCAACTTCACCGGCGATGCAAGGGCATTGAGCGAGGCAGATAAAAAGCTTGTGGAGCAAAGAGAACAGTTCCCTCCTCATGATGAAGATATCATCCGGGTGATTATGGATGAATTGCAGCATAAGGCGGAATGTGGCATTAAAGACTACTACGATCGAAGGTTTTAATTTTAATTAATCTGTTAGTCGGTTGGCCAATTAGCCAATGGGGTTACCTTATAGTTCAGGTTCCACATTGGCTAATTGGCCAATTGACTAATTATCTAATTGTATACTTTTGGTTATGAAGAGACGATGGCTCAGGATCACACAGGTGGTACTTTTGATCTATGTATTGCTGGGGATCGCATTGCATTATTTCCAGGACAAGCTGCTTTTTCACCCGGTTAAGCTTCCTGAAAATCACAGTTTCAATTTTTCTCAACCGTTTAAGGAAATAAACCTGCGGGTGAACGCGGCCAAGTCAATCAGCATTATTCAATTTACGGTTCCCGATAGTGCGTGTAAAGGCGTGGTACTTTATTTTCACGGCAATAAAAACAACATAGAAAGGTATGCGGGATATGCGGGCTATTTTACTAAAAATAATTACGAAGTATGGATGATCGATTACCCAGGGTTTGGTAAAAGCACTGGTGATAGAACGGAGCAAGCGCTGTATCATGATGCGAAACTGTTTTATGAGTTAGCGCGGTCGAGGTTTAGCAAAGATAGTATTGTGATTTATGGAAAGTCAATTGGCACTGGTGTAGCCAGTTACCTCGCTTCCGTACGGGATGCCCGGCAGTTGATACTTGAAACCCCGTTCACGAACATGTATTCATTGATGGCAAATTATGCATTCATGTATCCCGTGAGCTGGATATCGAAATATCATTTACCCACTGACGACTACCTGGAGCACGTCAAAGTACCCGTGACTATTATTCACGGCGAAAAGGATGAGATCATACCGTTTAAATTCTCGAGAAGATTAAAAGCAAAGTATCCCTCCATCAACCTGGTTTCAATTGAAAAAGGAAAACATAACGATCTGGATGAGTATCCGGAGTTTCACAATACCATTAAGGCGCAATTAAGCAAATAGTCCATGAGTCGAGTAGTCAATTAGTCGATGGGCGAACTGAAGATTAGGGCAACCTCATTGACTAATTGATCTCCACCGTCACGCACGATCGGGATTTTGGAATTTGGGGGTTGCTAAAAGTCATCCGAATCCCTCCTTATATTTTGGGTGAGTGTCTTCGAATTTTTAACAACCCTCCAAATTCCAAAATCCCAATTCCAAATTCCCCACAAAAGACTACCCTAAAGGGTAACACCCAATCCCCGGATATTTCCGAACTTTAAAGAGAACAGGTATTGTTCGTGCAACAATGAAGGGGATTCTCATTTCATGCTGTATTCTGTTTTTTTCTTTTCATGCATTGTATGCGCAGAATTTTGCTGCCCATGATTTTGCTTCGAAAACGGGTATGGCCGATTCGATTTTTCAACTCGCCCGTAAACACCTGATGCATTCGCGCGCAGATA
>Ga0196972_1000330_pt1 | contig 28684 bp, 13 predicted proteins | sample S1v_2013CmetaG_FD_148618 | JGI IMG/M metagenome (GOLD analysis project Ga0196972, IMG submission 148618) | Soil microbial communities from Anza Borrego desert, Southern California, United States - S1+v_20-13C | ecosystem: Environmental > Terrestrial > Soil > Desert | place: USA: California...
CAGGCGCCGGTGCATCTCGCGCGCGCCGTCTTCGGCATTCAGGCCGTCCAGGTCGATGCGCAGCGGCAGCGTGTTGATGAACGGGCCCAGGATGCGGTCCGCGCCTTCCAGGTTCTGCAACCGGCCGAACAAGACCGTGCCGAAGACGACGTCGCGCTTGCCGGCGGTATGCGCCAGCACCAGCGCCCAGGCCAGGTGGCACAGGCTGGCGGCGCTCACGCCGCAGCGCTGCGCGGCGATGCGCAGACGTTGCGTGCCGGCGGCATCCAATTCGCCGCGGGCTTCCGCGGTGTCGAAGCCGTCGCCCTGGATATCGAGGACGCCGAACGGTGCCGTCGGTTCTTCCACGTCGCCGAGTTGCCGCCGGAAATAGGCTTCATGCTCGGCTTGTCCCTGGCCGTGTCTCGATTGGGCGATGAAGTTGCGGAACGGCAGGGGCTGCGGCAGGTGCTCCAACCGTCCCGCGAGGCAAGCCTGCACTTCGGCATGGATCTGCTTGAGCGAAGTGTTGTCGTCGATGATGTGATGAATCAGCGTCAGCATCAGCCAGCGCCCGTTCGGCCGGTCGTGGACCACCCACAGCCGCAGCAAGGGCGCCTGGCGCAAGTCCATCCGGTAGTCGCCGCTTTCGATGTGCTTCTGCAATTGCACGGCGATGTCGCCGCCGGCGGCATCGAGGCTCAGCTCTTCCACCGTCAGCGGCGCCCGGCGCCACACCACTTGCGCCGGCTCGGCCAATCCTTCCCACGCAATCGCGGTGCGCAGGATATCGTGGCGATCGATCACCGCTTGCAGCGCGCCGATATAGCGATCCAGCAAGCCCCGATCGCGGAAGCCCGACATCAGCCACACCAGGTAGGGATCGGCCTTGTCGGCCATCAGGTGATGGAACAGGATGCCTTCCTGCAGCGGCGAGAGCGGATAGATGTCTTGCACGTTGGCCGCGCCGCCCGGCACGCGGGCCACGATGGCGTCGATCTCGCCCTGCGTCAGGCTGATCAACGGCAGCAGTTCGGGCGTGATCGCGCTCGTGCCGGCGGTGATGCGGTTGGCCGGGATGTCCCGGGCCTGGCCGGCGGCGCCGGCAGCCGCCGCCAGCGCGGACAGGGTCGGGCTCGTGAACAGGAGGCGCACGTCGGCATGCAAGCCCTGGCGGCGCATCTGCTCCAGCACGCGCACGGCCAATAGCGAATGGCCGCCCAGTTCGAAGAAATTGTCGTGGATGCCGACCCGCTCGAGTTTCAACACCTCGGCCCAGATGGCGGCGATGCTCGCCTCGGCCGGGGTGCGCGGCGCCTCATAGGCCTTGGCCGCCAGCGCGCCGGCGTCGGGCGCCGGCAAGGCCTTGGCATCGAGCTTGCCGTTCGGCGTCAAGGGCAGGCGTTCCAGCTTGACGTAGGCCGACGGCACCATGTGCTCCGGCAAGCGTGCCCGCAAGTGATTGCGCAGCGCTTCGACGCCCGGCGCTTCGGCGCCCGGCGCTTCGACGCCCGGTTCGCCCATGTCGCCGCCCGCGATGTAGTACGCCACCAGGCGCTTGTCGCCCGGCACATCCTCGCGCGCCACCACCACCGCTTCGCGGATGCCCGCATGCTCCGCCAGGCGCGCCTCGATCTCGCCGAGCTCGATGCGGAAGCCGCGGATCTTGACCTGGTGATCGTTGCGACCCAGGTATTCCAGCGTGCCGTCCGCCCGCCAGCGTCCCAGGTCCCCGCTCTTGTACAAGCGGTCGCCCGCCACGAACGGGTTGGCGATGAAGCGTTCCGCCGTCAGTTCCGGCCGGTTCAGGTAGCCGCGCGCCACCCCTGCCCCGCCGACATGGATTTCTCCCGCCACGCCGATCGGCACCGGGTTCATCCCCGCATCGAGCACGTACAGCCGCAAGTCGCCGATCCGGCCGCCGATCGGGCTGGCGCCTTGGCGCTCGGTGTCGGCGACACTGAGCGGATAGTAGGTGACATGCACCGTGGTCTCGGTGATGCCGTACATGTTCACCAGCACCGTGCGTTCGTTGCGCGCATCCCGGTACCACGGCTTGAGGGCGCCGGCTTCCAAGGCCTCGCCGCCGAAAATGACATGCCGCAGCCGGTGCGCCTGCGGGCTGTCCCGTTGCGCGCCAAGAAGACTGCGGAAGGCGCTCGGCGTCTGGTTGAGCATGGTCACGCCGGCCTCGCACAGCAGGCGGTAGAACGCCTCAGGCGTGCGGCTGACCAGCTGCGGCACCACCACCAGGCGCCCGCCGTGCAGCAGGGCGCCCCAGATTTCCCACACCGAGAAGTCGAAGGCGAACGAATGGAACAGCGTCCACACGTCTTGCGCGTTGAAGCCGAACCAGCGGTCGGTGGCGGCGAACAGGCGCGTGACCTGGCGATGCTCGATCATCACGCCCTTGGGCGTGCCGGTGGAGCCGGAGGTGTAGATCACGTAGGCCAGGTGATGGGAGGCCAGGCCGACGGCGGCGGGGTCCGGATCGCGGTCGGAGGCGTCGCGCCAGAGCGCGGCATCCGTATCCAGGTCGAGCAGGGGCGGCGCCTCGGCGACGGCGGTCATGGCGCGCTCGAGCGCGGCGCGGGCCGGGGCATGGGTGAGCACGGCGACCGGGGCGCTGTCCCGCAGCATGTGGCTCAGGCGTTCGGCCGGATAGGCCGGGTCCAGCGGCACATAGGCCCCGCCCGCCTTCAGCACCGCCAGGATGCCCACCAGCATTTCCAGCGAGCGTTCGAAGCACAAGGCTACCCGCGCGTCCGGTCCCACGCCTTGCGCGCGCAGGTAATGCGCGAGACGATTGGCGCGCGCGTTCAAGTCGCCGTAGCTCAGGCATTGGCCTTCGTATTCGACGGCGACGGTATCGGGATGGCGCTCGGCCTGGGCTTCGAACAATTCATGCAGGCAGCGGCTCGTATCATGCTCCGCATCGATCCGGTTCCATTCCATCAATTGCCGCTGCCGCTCTTGCGCGGGTACCGGCGACAATTGGCTGATGGGCCGCGCCGCATTGTCGAGACAGGATTCCAGCAGATGCAAATAGCCGGCGCGCATGCGTTCCATGGTTTCCGGCGCGAACAGATCGGTCGAATAGTTCCAGAGCAGCGACAGCGTATCGATATTGTCGGGCCGCGTCCCCCTCGGGATGACCACGACCTCGAGGTCGAACTTGGCCGTCCGATTGGTGTAGGCCTCGAACAGGGACAACGCATAGTCCGGACCGGAAAGCTTGGGCAGGTTGGAGTTGTGGAAGCTGAACGCCACCTGGAACAGCGGATTCAACGAAGTCGAACGGTTCGGCTGCAGCGCCCGGACCACCAGTTCGAACGGCACTTCCTCATGCTCATGCGCCTCCAGGAGCGTTTGCCGGACCCGTCCGAGCAGTTGGCGGAAGGTCGGGTCCGCCGCGATATCCGAGCGGATGACGATGCTGTTGACGAACATGCCGAGCATGCGCTCGGCTTCGAGCGATTTGCGATTCGCGACGGTGGTGCCGATCAGCATGTCGTCGGTAGCGCAATACTTGCCGAGCAGGACTTCGAAAACGGACAACAGGAAGGTGAATACCGTCACCCCCTCGGTTTGGCAAAACGCTTCGATTCTCGCGCTCAACGCGGTGGGAAATTCGAACCGGAGCTGTCTGCCGCGATAGGTCTGCACCGGAGGGCGCGGATAATCGGCCGCCAGCGACAGGACGAAATTCGCGCCGTCCAGCTTTTGCGTCCAATACGCCAGATGCCGCCGATAGTGTTCCTCGGCTTCCGCGGTTTGCTGCCAGCACGCGTAATGCCGGTATTGCGCCGGAGGCGGCGCCGGCAATGCCGCGCGATAGCCGCAGTGGAATTCATAAATCGCCAGCAATTCGTCGAGGAACAGGTTGGCGCTCCAGCCGTCATGCACGAAGTGGTGCTCCACATGGATCAGCGCGTGATGATCGGGGCCGCGCTTCACCAGTACCCAGCGGACCAGCGGCAGCACGGAAAGCTTGAACGGCCGCCGCACTTCGCGTTCGACGAGTTTCGAAAACTCATCCTCGCCCGCCTCCGCCGGCAGCTCGATCACGCTCAAGTCGGCACGGGCATCGCCATGCACGGTTTGGTAGGGGCCGTCCTCGCCTTCGTGGAAACTGGTCCGGAAAATCTCGTGCCTCGCGACGATCTCATCCAGCGCCCTGCGCAGCGCCTCTTCGTCGAGCCGGCCGCTGATGCGGATGATGCATTGCGCGTTGTAGGCCATGGAATCCTGCGCCAGCTGCTCGAGCAGCCAGACGCCCCGCTGCTGATAGGAGAGCGGGAAGCGCGCCTCGGCGGATAACGGCGCCGGCACGGCGGCCAGGCCCGGCGGCGCGCCGTCCGCCGCGCGCATGGGTGCGTCGGACAGCAGGCGGGCGCTTTCGGCGATGGTGCGGGCGGCGAATAATGCGCCATGCGGAACCTGCTTCGCGCAGCGCGTCCGCAGGCGCGTCACGACTTGCACGAAATGCAGCGAGGTGGCGCCCAATGCGAGCACGTCCTCGGTCGCGCCAATCCGTTCGATGCCCAGCACTTCGCGCCATATTCCGGCCAGGATTTCCTCCGTTTCCGTACGCGGCGCCACATAGGCGCGCACGCCATAGGCGGCGGCATCCGGCGGCGGCAAGGCATTGCGGTCGAGCTTGCCGTTCGGCGTCAAGGGCAGGCGTTCCAATCTCACGTAGGCCGCCGGCACCATGTAGTCCGGGAGGCAGGCCTGCAGATGCGCGCGCAATGCTTCGGCGCCCGGATCGGCCGCTTCGCTCGCCGCGATGTAATAGGCCGCCAGTTGCCTGTCGACCGGCGCGGCCCCCGCCGACGTCTCCACGCCGGGCATGTCCGCGCGCGCCAGCACCACCGCTTCCCGGATGCCCGCATGCTCCGCCAGGCGCGCCTCGATCTCGCCGAGCTCGATGCGGAAGCCGCGGATCTTGACCTGCTGATCGTCGCGCCCCAGGAATTCGATCGTGCCGTCCGCCCGCCAGCGGCCGAGGTCGCCGCTCTTGTACAGGCGGTCGCCCGCCACGAACGGGCTGGCGATGAATTTTTCCGCCGTCAAATCCGGGCGGTTCAGGTAGCCGCGCGCCACGCCGGCGCCGCCGATGTGGATTTCGCCGGCGACCCCGGCCGGCACCGGTTGCCCCTGCTGGTCCAGGATGTAGATGCGCGCGTTGGCGATCGGACGGCCGATGGGAGGAATGCCGGTCTCGTCGCCGCGATAATGATGGAGCATCGCGCAGACCGTCGCTTCGGTCGGGCCGTAAGCATTGATGAGGCGGTATCTTTGCGCCAGCCTTCTTGCCCAGGCCTCGGACAGCGCATCTCCCGCAGCGATCAATACGCGCAACGGCTGCAAATCGGCGTCTTCCGGCAACGTGGCGAACACCGCCGGAGGCAGCGTGACGTGGCTGATCCCGTGCCGGGCGATGGCATGCGCTAGCGCCTCGCCAGCCAGCAGCTCGCCCGGCAACGGGCAATACAGCGTGGCGCCCCGGCACAGCGTCATGAATAGTTCGGAGGCGCAGGCATCGAAACTGAACGAGGCGAATTGCAGTACGCGGCTATCGGCCTCGACGGCGAAACCATCGATCTGCGCCAGCGCCAGATTGCACAGGCCGCGATGCTCGACCATCACGCCCTTGGGTTTGCCGGTGGAGCCGGAGGTATAGATCACATAAGCCAGATGATGCGCCGCGAGCCCGATCGCCGCGCGTCCCGGATCGTTTTCTGGATGGTCCGCCCAGGGCGCCGCCGCCATGTCCGCCACCTTGCGCCCGCCATAGGCTGGCCGCTGCCGCGCCGACGCTCCGTGCGTCAACACCAGCAGCGGCGCGCTATCCTCGAGCATGTAGGCCAGGCGCTCCTCCGGGTAGGCCGGGTCCAGCGGCACATAGGCGCCGCCCGCCTTCAGAACGCCCAGCACGCCGCTCACCATGTCCAGGCCGCGTTCCGCGCAGATCGCGATGCGATCGTCCGGCTTGACGCCCAGCCCGATCAGATAATGCGCGATCCGGTTGGCGCGCCGATTCAATTCGCCGTAGCTCAGCATTTGTTCGCCCTGCACCACCGCGATGGCTTCCGGCGTCTTGCGCGCCTGGGCCTCGAACAGTTCGTGGATGCAGCAGCCTTCCTCGGGGTATGCCTTGCGTGTGGCATTCCACTCGATCAATAGCTTGCGCCTTTCCGCCTCGTCGAGCGGCGGCAGGTGAACGGGTTTTTCTTGCTTCTGGTCGTGGTGAATCGACATGCGCAATACCTCTAGATAAGTTCAATGCGAAATGCCGCCTTGTCCAGGCATGCATCGCGCGATAGCCAGGCGTCCGGCATGCGGGCGGGATTCGGCTTACGAATTGGAGACGCGGAAATTGGAGACGCGGAATGCAATGCGCCGGCTTGTCAGGCGCAGCGCGTCAGGCGGCGCCGGCGTCCGCCACGCGTCGCAAGGACTTCGGCCGCATATCCGTCCAGACGGCATCGATATGCGCCAGGCACCGGTCCTTGGAATCCCGCAGGCCGGTTGCAGTCCAGCCGGCGGGCAGCGGTTCGTTCGCGGGCCAGATCGAATATTGCTCTTCGTGATTCTTCACCACATCGAACAGCGTGGCGGAAGGGGAATTGGCGATCGTCATGTGTTTGTCTCTTTGTCTTCTTATCGGGGTCACGCATACCGTCCGGAAGTCCTTCCCGTGCGGATGCATCCGGATGAAATCGGCGGATTTTCCCGCGGCGTCCGCCGTCGATGGCGGCAGCCCCGCCCGGCGCTGCGCGGAACGGCAGCGCGAAGCGGCGGAAAAGACGCGATTTCAGAACATGCCGGGATTCAGGCGGGAACCGGCCTCGGCTGCTCGTCTTGAGCGGGCCGCTTTTCGTGGGCCGGGAGATCCGCCGTCGGCCGCGTGCCGTTGATGGAGATGCGCTGGCCGTAGCGCGACCACGGATAGTAATCCCAGACGGCGTGATGCTGCGTGCAGCGGTTATCCCAGAACACGAGCGTATTGTTGGTCCAGCGGATGCGGCAATTCAGGATCGGTTCGCGTTCGATCATCCTGAACAGCATATCCAGCACGCAGCGGCTTTCGAACTGGGAGAGCTGGACGATATGCGACGTGAATCCGGAATTGACGTATAACAATTTACGTCCGGTTTCCGGATGCCGCACGACCAGCGGATGTTCGCTTTTCGGGATGTGCAGTTCGGGCGGCGGCGTATATCCCTGCCACGGAATCAGGCCGTCGTGGATCGCCGTCAATCCTTCCACGAAGCGCTTCATGTCGGGCGACAGCATGTCGTAGGCCAGATGCATGTTGGCGAACATGGTATCGCCGCCGGTTCCGAGCTCCGGGATTTGCGTGACATACAGCATCGAGCCCAGGGAAGGCGCCGCCTCGGCGGTGCCGTCGGTATGCCAGGCCTCGCCGGCGACGAAGCGCGATTCCTTCGAGGCCTTGACCTCCAGGATGACCGGATCGCCGCCGTCGATATCGGAAATCGGAAGACGCTTGAGCTCGCCGAAATAGCCGGCGAAGCGCTTGTGGTCTTCCGGCGAGATATGCTGGTCCCGGAACACGAGAACGTGATATTCGAGAAATGCGCTCCGAAGTTCGGCCAGCTGCTTGTCGGGAATCGGGCGGGCGATATCCACGCCGCCGATCTCCGCGCCGATGATCGGCGTGATCGGATCGACCGAAATCGTGTCATAGCTGGCGCGCGGCGCCGCCGCGATGCGCTCGATCGCCTCCAGGCTGTACTTCTCCATCATCTCCTCCTTCTCTTCTTATTTTGGATGAAGCTTCCTTTTTACAGGAAGCTCCTATCGCCGATCTTGACGGGATCGGCTCGATTCCGCTTTCATGACATGGCTTGCCGATCCGCGCGGCACCGTTCCAGGATGCCGCCCAGGACGATCTTGCCGAAGGCGACGTTGCCGTGAATCGGATCGTTCGACTCGCACAGCTCGGCGCGCAAGAAACCGGTATCGTCCAGCACCCCGGGCCGCACATCGACCACTTCGACACCCATCGCCTCCAGCCGGCGGCGCAAGACTTCCTGCGCCGCCACGAACACCTCGGCGTCGGACAACGCGGGAACCCGCTGCGGCGGCAAGGCCGCGATCACGCGCAAGCCGAGCGCGCGAAGATGCCGGTAAAACCCCAACGCATCGCGCGCCATTTCGCAAATGATCTCTTCGAACAGGCGCCCGCCGAGGAAGCCGGGCTCGAAAGCGTCGCTCGCGACGCGGTATATGCCCCAGTTTTCCCGGGTCGCGAAGAAATGCACGCTGAATCCGAACGTCGCGACGACCGGAATGGATAGCTCGCCGATCCGCGAGACGCCCAGCTCGTCGAGGAAGCCGCGATAGAACCTGTTCGCTTCCGCCTTGCGGAAAACGATGTCGCCGCCTTCGATATCGAAGAAATCGACATTGAATTCCCGGCCGGATCCGATCGGGCCGCCGCAGAAAGGCACGTTCTCCGCGCGCGCCGCCTTGCCGATCGCGCCGGCATGGGAATCCCCCATCAACAGGAAACTAGGGGTGTTTGTAATAGTCGAGCACGGCATCTTCGCAAAACAGATCCACTGCGGATAAATCGGACAAGGGCGGGCGGCGGGCGGGCAAGGGCTTTTCCAGATTCAATGCCTCGAAAAACCGGCGCATGACGAACTCCACGCCGTGCGCGGAGACGCTGCGCATATTGCTCTCGAAAAAAATCCCGCGAAACGGAAACCCGGTGATGATTTCATACGACGGAAAGTAATCGATGTCGTCGAACTCGCCGCACAGTTGCCCGGCGACGGCGCGCAATACCGATTTCGAATAGGTGGTGGCGCAAAGGACATGCGCGCCGCTGGCGGTTGCCGTCAGCGGCACCGGCGACACTGTCAGCAGGAAACGGATTCCGGGATTCGCCTGGCGCATCAGGTCGAATGCCGCCGCCAGGTCGCGATACACCTCGGCGAAAGCGAAGTTGCGGAACGCATGGCGTTCGGCATCGAAGCCGCCGCGGATGGTGCCGGGACACACCGGATACACGAACCCGCCGGCGCGATCGATCCAGGCTTCGGTCAATCCCAGGGTGAACACGAAGTACTTCGCTTCGGTCACGGCGCGCCTGATGGCTTGCAGGGTGACGGCGCGCGAGCGGCGCAATTCGGCTTCCGAAGAAAACCCGTCGGGCTCGACGGCAGGCCGGAAGGGATCGTGGAATCGGTCCTCCCGCCCCTCCTGCCAGATCTCGTCGGGACAGGTCTCCGCCCCAAGCGCCCACGACACCCATTGCCGCAACATGGCGGCCGTATAGATATTCCCGGTACGGAAAGAGAAGACGCCGTACTGGCGTTGCGTCCGCTCGGATTCGGACAAATTGCCCGGCGCGGGTTCCGCATCCAGCCAATGCATGTCGTGCTCGACCAACGCCTGGCGGATATGCTGCGCGAAGCAGGAACCCGCGGTCACGATCGCATCGTCTTGATCAATCTCAAACTTCGGCGCCCAGATATCGGATATGGCAAAAGGACTCTTGTCCGCGATGGCGGACCGCCAAAATGCATGCGGTGACAATGAATCGTATGGGCTCATACCTGGACGCCTTGCGAAAAGTGCGGGCCATACTAATGGCGCGTCCCGAGGATGTCAATTCAATTACGCGCAAGGTTGCCGAGTGGCGCAATCTCGCCGGCCGCAAGCAATGGACGTCGTGCGCCGCGCCTCCGGCGCCGGCGGCATTTGCTTGGAGGGGAACGTCGATTTGCCTCGCAAAACGCGACGATCGCCGCACAGCCGGGGAGGAATGCGTGTCATGCGGCCGGAGTTTTCGTCAAGACGTCGAGCATGCCGCTCGCCATGACGGCATAGGCTGTCTTGCGGCGCGCATCGATTTCATCGCGCAAGCCGGCCGGCTCCGGGGATGCCGGTTCATTGGCATAGGCATGGGCGTAGGCATGGACCAACGCATAAGGATGGCAGGCGGCGAAAGCCTGCGCATCGGCCGCGGCATAAGCCGCCCCCAGCATGGCGGCATTGGCCGCCGCGTTCGCGCGCGCGAACGACGCGACGTTGGCGTCGGTGTTCATGCCGGCATACGAGCTTGCGAATGCCGAGGCCTCCGCCCTGGGATAGCCGTTGGCCTTGGCGTAGCCGTGAGCGCTGCGGTATGCCGTGGCATAGGCGTCGGCATAGGCATAGGCCAGGCGGTAGATTTCCGCGAGCGCGGGCCGCAATGCTTCGATCCACTCGGCGGGCGCGATCCGCTCGCCGGCGGCGGCTTGCAAGTGCATCCTTTCCAGCGCCCGATACGGCTCCGAGAGTCCGCCCTGCCTGGCGCTCGCCTCGATCATCAGCGGCATGACCACGGCCGCATGCCATTCATGGACCGCCCGAAACGGCACCGCATTGCACAGACGTTCGAGTTCCGCATATAGCGCATGGCTCCACGATTCGGATTCCGGGACATCCCGGTGCGCGAGAAACACCGGCACCATTTGCGCCAGCCAGGATGGCATGGCGGTTTCATGACAATGCGCCAGCGCGTCGCCCGTCATCGCGCGGATCGGTCGTTGTTCCATTGCTCCTCCGTTGTTGTATCTATCACCAAGGATGCGAAGGTCGCCGATGGAAAGACGAATGTCAAGATTAGACGAGGAGGGCGTCGAGCTAACAGGCGATCAGATCAACCGCAAATATCTGCCGCTGTTGTCACAACTGTTGCGGTTTATTGCGGCGACCGGAATCGTATTACGCGCGGCGTCGGAACATGTCCGTTCGGACATGCACGGCTAGTCCGGCACATTGACTATATACAATACTTTTGTACCGCCGTTTGCCTACGCGGCTTTCAGGACTTCGGCAGGATCTATCAAGGAAGCTCGCCACGCCGGATAGACGCTGAGCACGACACTGGTCATCAATGCCGCAGCGGATATCAGAAGAATATCGTTCGGGAGAATGACAGTAGAGAGAAAATTGACGGGATACACATCCAAATTCAAGATTTGGAGCCCTGATAACCGCTGAAGCCAAGAAAAAATGTCTTGCAAATTCAGCGCGACGATAACACCTCCGACGATACCGAACAATATTCCCGTCATCGCGAACAGACCGCCAAGAATCATGAATAGTCCTACGATAATCCGGCGGCTCGCACCCATGGTACGCAGGATCGCGATGTCTTCGCTTCTTCTGTTAACGGTAAGAAGCAATACGGAGAGCACATTGAAACAAGCCACCAGCAATACAGCGATGATCGACAGGAATATCATGCGCTTCGAGGTGGCGATATGATGAAACAGGTGACCGAAGTCGTTGATCCAATCCGTAAAGACGATTTCCGTATCCAATGCCGAATACAAATCCTTCAGCACGTCCCGGGAGGCAAAGATATTCGTCAATTTCACGTGCAGGCCGGTCGCTGCATCCTGCGGCATTTCCCCTAGTTCGGCGGCATTCCTTAAATTGATGAATACGGCACTGGTATCCACGATGGTGCCGGAGTTATAAATCGCCGCCACATGGAATACCGCTGTCCGGAACGAGCTCGAGAGAACCCGGTTTCGATCATGCGCCTTCGCAATGGCAATCACGACCTTGTCCCCCAATCTCAAGTTGAGGTTGTCCGCCAGTTGCTGGCCGATCAAGACGCCTTTCGCATCGCCCTCCAACGCGCGATATTCCCCTTGAACGACATACCGGGAAAGCGTGGATAACCTCGCCTCCTTGGCAGGATCGATGCCCTGGATCTGAATCCCATGCATCTTTTCCTCATTCTGCAAAATCGCGTTGAGGCGCACGAACGGACTGACGCCGGCGACGCTTGGATGCCTTGCTATTTTTTCTTCGATCGATCTCCAATCCGATAGCGGCAAAGGTGGGAATCGCAGCGTGATGTGCGGAACCATTCCCAGGACGCGTGTTTGTATTTGGTGTTCGAAGCCGTTGACGACGGACATCACGACGACGAGAACTCCGACGCCCAGGGCAATCCCCGAAATCGTGATGAATGTGGCAAACGTCGAAAAGCTCTTTCCTCCTTGAGGACGAAAAAATCTCGACGCAACCCAGAAAAGCATTGATCGCAACATAGGAAGTTCGTTTTTGCTAAGGGCGCATATTGCATCCGCCGTCGGAAAGTTTTTCGAGCTTGCCGTCCAAGAGGCGGAATACGCGTTTCATCCGATAGGCCAGAGTCTCGTCATGCGTGACGAAAACAAAGCTGATTCCCAATTCCTCGTTCAATTCAAGAATCATCTGAAAGAGTTGCTCGGCATTTTCATGATCCAAGGAACCCGTCGGCTCATCCGCCAAAACACATTTGGGTTCGGAGACGATTGCGCGCGCCAGCGCCACGCGTTGGCGCTGGCCTCCGGACAATTCACCCGGACGATGGAATCGACGATCCTCAAGCCCTAAACGGCAAAGCGTTCTTTCGGCTTTCTTACGGGCGGACGAAAAATCCTCCCCGCGAAGAAGAAGAGGCATGGCGACATTCTCCACTGCCGTGAATTCCCGAAGCAGGTGAGGAAACTGGTACACATATCCCAATGCCTTGTTGCGCAACATGCTTCTCTCGACATCGGAGGCGGCATAGAAGTTCTTGCCGTCGACCCATACTTCTCCGGAAGTAGGATGGGCAAGGCCGGACAATATGGTCAAGAATGTACTCTTCCCCGATCCCGAAGCGCCGACGATCGCGTTCAGCTGTCCTGGAGCAACCTCGAAGTCGATGTTTCTCAAAACAGTAACCGCCGATGAACCATCGTCAAATTTCTTGCTTATCTTGCTGCAACGTAGAACGGCATTCATGAATATGGCTGAGAATTACTGATTCCGCACACCGCGCGATAACGCCGGATCTCGGCCCTCCTCATTTCCTAGGCCGATTATGGGTTGAATATTCATCACTACCATCTTGCAATGTCGTGAAAGAAATCGGAAATCAAGGTGGTCATATTGCGGGAGTGTGCCTCATCGAATACAAGTTTTCCAAGTGCGAGATCAAGCACCCCGAGACCAAACGGGGAAAAAATGAGAGGACGGGACGAATCCACGGCGATTTCCCCGCGCAGCAATTGGGCAATGGTGCCGCTGATAAAGTCTCTATGGCCGAATTTCATTTCCGCAAGATGCGGTGACGTATTGGCTTTCAGACAGTGGTCGACATCATCCACGATATTCATGGCATTGAGCAACAATTCCGGAGCGATGTCGCGCAAGGAAACGTTCAAGATGATCTGTCCCGCTTCGAATTCAATGGGTGGCACCACATAGGGAGTGGACGCCGTAGTCGCCAAAACAACGATTTTTCGCCGCAATGCCCGGTTCAGATCGTCCTCAATGAACGCCGCGGTGTCGCTTCGCCGTTCGGCGTAGTCTCGCAACGCTTGCGCCGAATGCGAATCCAGGTCATGAACATATATTTGTTCGAAGGCCCAGCCATCTTCGCAAAACATTTCCAGAATGTTTTTGGCGATGATTCCGGCGCCGACAAAGGCGATATCCGATGCAATACGGCGATCGGCGTTGAGTGCCCTTGCGGCCAATACCGCCGAGGCGGCCGTGCGGACGGCACTGATGTGAGAACCTTCCATGCAGGCAAACGGATAACCGGTGGCGCTGTCATTCAAAATCAACGTCGCCGATGCGCGAGCCAAGCCTGCTTTGATATTCTCGGGAAAGCTTGCAATCCATTTGATGCCGCTTACATCGATACCTGCTTCAATCGACGCGGGAAGCGCGATGATGCGGTTTTGCGGCTTGCTTGGAAAGCGCAGGAAGTAACTATCGGGGTTTATCGTCTGGCCATCATGATGCGCTAGGTATGCCGCCCTTATGCATTCGATGCTTCTCTGCGGGGCTTCATCGAGAATTGCCCGAATTGCGGGACCGGCAACCACATGGAATTCATGAATCATCTTCGCCATCTGCCTCGTCTATGTCAAACTGCAATCAATGGTTACGCTCGCATGAACAAGAGTCAAATGACCTTGCGAGCGATGATTCGCCGAATCTGGATTTTACCCACTCGTCGTCATAGACCGTATCCAAATACCGATCCCCAGCGTCAGGGGAAATGGCGACCACGATCGCGTCGTGCGGCAGTCGATCCCGCCAAGCCTGGACGCCGGCCAGCACGCTTCCGGTCGAACCTCCTATCAGCAGCCCGCTTGATCGCGCGATTAATCTGCACATCTCGACCGCGCACCGCTCCGAGACCATTTCAACCGCGTGAATCGCGGACGGGTTGAAAATCGGCGGACGTCGACTAGTGCCCAGGCCGGGAATGAAACGCTGAGAGGGTGGATGTCCGAACGTTACCGAACCAACACTATCGACCGCGACAATTCTTGTTTCCGGACGATGCGATCGAAAATACTGGACACATCCCATCAATGTACCGGTTGTGCCCGCACCCACGAACAAATAGTCAATGCGATCAAATGCATCGGCAATGGACTGCGCGGTGGTACGCGCATGTATGGCAGGATTATTCGGGTTTTCGTATTGGTTGAGCCATACATATCGCGCATCGCGATCCAGCTTTTCACGGATATAGTCGATCCGACTCCCTAGAAAGCCGCCGTTGTCGTCGCGTTTATCGACGACGACCACGTTCGCGCCAAAGGCTTTCATGATCTTGATGTTATGCATGGAGCTGTTCGGATCCACGACGCACGTAAACCGGAGTTTCCGTTCCGCACAGATCATCGCGAGCGCCACACCGAGATTTCCCGAGGAAGATTCGATCAGAATTGAATCCTTCTTGATCATGCCGCGCGCCTCCATATCGTCGATGAGACCGATGGCGGTTTTGATCTTGAGCGATCCGGCTGGATTAAAAGACTCAAGCTTCAGATACAGATTGTCCAAGCCGAGATGTCTTATCTTCAGGAAAACCCTATCGTTGATGATCTCGGAGACAGTTTCAAACATAGAACACCCTATTGATCATTCTCGGCTCGGTTCCAGACGCGAGATAGGCCGGGAGCATCTACCAAATACCGTTGCAACGCGAGTCGGCAAGAACAACAAATAAAGTGAACGCGATCCGCACGGAAATTGTCGGCAGGCTTCAAGGGATTTCCGTTTCGCTCTGTTACCAGGCATCGGGTAATGACGTTCGCACAGCTTCTATCGCCCGGACTAATTTGTTATCCTCTTGGAAATGGAATGCAATAATATCAATTTATTTTCCACAGGGCTACGCATGCCGACTAAAAAAGGGACTAGGAATCCGCACTTGATAGTCGAACGCACGAGAATTCAGAGCTTCAATGTGACTCGCAAGTACAGTGTGCTCATATGAAATCGCGCCAGCCAACGAATTTGCTTTCCTTTCTGGTCTCGCAGTCGCCTCTATTGTGGGTATTAACAATAACGGCAGGCTTGGTCGGAGGCGCAAGCGGCGCAGGGTTGATTGCCCTGATCGCCAAGAACATTAGCGGCGGTATGTCTCCCACCATTGCGGCGATGTTTTTCGCTCTTTGCTTCATCCATTTGGCATTGAAGTGCATTTCCGAGATAACACTGCTTCGACTGACACAACGAACGATTTTGGCGTTGCGCCTCTCTCTCAGCCGCAAACTGCTGGCAACCCCGCTTGAAAGGCTGCAGGCACTCGGCAAGTCGAACATGCTAGTGATCCTGACAAAGGATGTCGACGCGCTCGTTCTGGCGTCTCAGCTACTCCCCCTCGCGTTCGGCGGTATCGTCGTCATCGTCGGCTGTCTTGCGTACATGGCTTGGCTGTCATGGCATGTATTCGCGTATTTCACGATAAGCCTTGCCCTCTGCCTTATCTGTTATCACTTCGTGGAACGGTGGCCTTTGCGGCAGCTTGGCAAGATGCGCGAACAACTGGATTCCCTGTACCAGCATTTTCGCAGCCTGATCGAAGGCAGCAAGGAATTGCAATTGAACACGCAGCGCGGCGTCGCATTTGTCGAAGACGTCATGGCACCCGCCTCGCTTCATTTGCAGGAATCGTCGATTAAGGCGATGACTAGCTACACATGGGTGACCAATGCCGGCAACATGTTGTTTTACCTGACGATTGGTCTGCTGCTGTTCGGCATCCCTTTATGGTTCCCCCAGAATGCGGAACTCGTCGCCGCCGTCTGTCTTATTGTGCTGTATCTCGTACGGCCGATCAGCGACTTGATGATGGCCATGCCGAGTTTGCGTCAAGCCGGCATTGCATTGGAAAGAATCCGGCAATTGGATATAGGATTGTCGCCGCCGCCCTCGAACGACAACCCCGTCCACCTTCCATTCGGCGAGGTAACATCGTTGGAGCTTCGAGACGTTTGTCATCGTTATCGAAGCGCCGCGGACGACACTCAGTTCGTACTGGGCCCGCTGAATCTGACGATTCAACGAGGAGAAACCGTTTTCATTGTCGGCGGCAACGGCAGTGGCAAGACAACACTCGCTATGCTGCTGGTCGGTTTGTATGAACCGGAAAAGGGAACCATTCTACTAAACGACGTACCGATTACTCACTCCAACCGCAACAGCTATCGTCAATACTTTTCCGCCGTGTTTGCCGATTTTCACTTGTTTGAGCAATTACTAGGAACAGATCAGCCAATGCTTGCCGAACAAGCCGAGCATTACCTCGGTCTTCTGGGTCTTGCCCACAAAGTGAAAATAGTCAACAACAAGTTCTCCACGCTCGATCTTTCGAGCGGCCAACGCAAGCGCTTAGCCTTGGTATCGGCATATTTGGAGGACCGTCCGATCTACCTGTTCGATGAATGGGCGGCCGATCAAGATCCGGTATTCAAGCGCGTTTTTTACACTCAGCTTCTTCCGGAACTCAAACGACGCGGAAAAACCCTGATCGTCATTACCCACGACGATGCCTATTTTTCCCATGCCGATCGCATCATCAAAGTCGTTGACGGCCGTCTGCAACTCATGCAAAGAGCCTCGCGGCCAGAAGAACTCGGGACGTGCACGGCGTAAGCCGTGTCGATTCCGGTGCGAATCTGGAGGGAAGGCAGCCTGGATGGCACATCGCGTTGTTGCGCCGTATCCGCCCAGATCACCTTCGCGCCCCGCCTATTTGTGAAATGAGCTCCGATCACTTGAAGAGATAGGAATGACCACTTCGGCTGGAAAGGCTGCGATTTACCTCCGTAGTACCCGCTTGCGAGCGCATCCTCCGTTCAAGATGCGCCAAACAAATTGTTATTAAATAGTATATAATTTCTTACAAGAATGTTACTGTGACAATAAGTTACAAGTGGGCATTTACTTTTGTAACCCCGCTTGCATTTTTGTTTCAGCAATACCTCTTGAAGTTAGAGCGCCTCTCAACATGTCAGTGGCAGGACACGCGAACGAAGAGGCCTGAAAAGCCAGCCAGAAAGCACAATGCAGCAGGCGGCCCTTGATAGGCGCTCACATTTCACTCTTTTCTCTTAATACCAATAACAGAGGCAGGAACGAATATGTGGGTATGCCCTAACACCTTGGTTGAGTTATTTGAGCTCCGCCTCAACGAAACCCCAGATCGACTCGCATATACATTTCTGCGCGATGAAGGCGAGGAAGGCCAAGGATTCTCTTATCAAGAACTTGCATTACGAATAAAAGCCCTTGCCAGCCAATTGGTCACCCAACAAGTCTTCCAGCAACCTGTCCTGCTTGTCTTTCCTGCCGGAGTGGAATTTCTCGTTTCGTTCTTCGCTTGCTTGTATGTCGGAGCGATAGCCGTACCTCTGCCACTGCCGGGAAGGCGGCAGATGGGTCGACTGCTGAATGTAGTCGACGACTGCGAAGCAAAGATCGTTTTGACAACCCATAAGGTCGCCTCATCGCTTGGAGAAGCAGCGAAGGATATGCTTGCGGAGCGGGACGTACGTATTCTGCCCGTTGAATGGAATGCTTTGTCGGCAGCGTCGTACCGCCAACCGGATACGATTTCGCCGAAATCGATTGCGCTGTTGCAGTACACCTCCGGCTCGACGAACGCCCCACGCGGCGTCATGGTCAGCCACGGAAACCTGATGCACAACCTGTTGGCAATCAAACGGTTCACAAACCGGACAGCCGAAGACATCGGGGTGAGCTGGCTACCCCATTTCCATGACATGGGATTGATCGACGGGCTTTTGTCTCCGCTCTTTTCCGGGTACCCCACGGTCATCATGTCTCCGGAAGCCTTTGTACAACAGCCTTTCAGATGGCTCGGCGCAATCAGCCGATACCGCGCCACCACCAGCGGCGGCCCGAATTTCGCCTATGAACACTGCCTGCGCAGGATCACAGCGGATAACCGTGCAAAGCTCGATTTGAGTTCCTGGCGTGTCGCTTACAACGGCGCCGAACCGATCGCCTCCACGACGCTCGATCAGTTTTCCGAATTGTTCTCGCCTTGCGGCTTTCAGCCGTCCTCGCTCTTCTCATGCTACGGCTTGGCCGAAAACACACTGATAGCTTCAGGCCAGCCCAAGCCCGGCACATTGCACGTCGATGCCCAAGCCATGTCGAACGGCCGCGTCAAGCAAGGGAGCAAGGACGCCAAGCAAATGGCTATCGTGAGTTGCGGCCGTCCTCCGATCGAAGATATTGCCATTGCGATTGCAGATCCTGAAACCGGCGAACGTTGTCAATCCGGTGTGGTGGGGGAGATCTGGATCAAGGGGCCAAGCGTCGCTCAAGGGTATTGGAATAAGGAAGCGGAATCCGATGCCATATTCCGTCGACGGCTATCCGACGATGACGGTCCCTATCTGCGCACCGGCGACCTGGGCTTCCTGGAAAACGATCAACTGTATGTTACCGGGCGCCTGAAGGATTTGATCATCATTCGAGGGCAGAATTTTTATCCGCAGGATATCGAAGCCACCGTTTCGCAGGCGCATCCCGCTTGGGCCGGCGGTCGGGCAGCCGCATTCTCCATTGAGAACGCCCAAGAGGAAGGACTTGCCGTCGTCCAGGAACTGCCCTCTCGCTTCCGGGGGCAATGCACCGACGACATGGTGGAAGCGATCAGGCGCAGTGTCGTCGAAAGACATCAAGTCTCCGTCGCTGCCGTCGCGTTGGTCAAATACGGAAGCATTCCCTGCACTTCGAGCGGCAAGCTCCAACGCGGACTATGCAGGAAAAAATTTCTCGAGAACGAACTCTCGCCCCTGCTCGCCTGGATCGACAGCGGGCACGGAAGCGATGCGCTGATGGAGTTCAGTCCGCCCCAAGAACTTGTCGCCGCGCTTGCGCAGTGCTCCCCGGAACTCGGTTCCATCCTGCGATCGTTCATGGTCTCCCGCGCCGCCGCATTGCTTGGCGTCACGAACAGCGAGCTCGATACCGGCAAACCGCTTTCGGTTCATGGCCTTGATTCGGTCAAAGCGATGGCCTTGGCCAAAGAAATCAGCCACGCGACCGGCCAAGAATTGTCGCCGCGAGCGATCTACGATTATCCGACCATCGACCATCTATGCGCTCATCTTGTCGGCCGCCTGATCTCGCAACCGCCGGCAGACGACCTCTCGAACAATGCCCGGGACAATTCATCGGTCCTGATCGATGACTTGTTAGCGGACGTCGAAAGTTTGTCCGATGAAGAGGTCGCGCAGATGCTGGCAAAGCAGGCATAACCGGTGCCTTGCCGCATTTAATCGGCGCATTTCCCGCTCCGGCCAAGGGTTGTCGCGGCCACGAACGAATACGAACATGAATTGGAGGGCTAGTCAGTGGATGAAATCAGCAGAAGGTTGGGAGCGCTTTCGAAAGATCAGCTAACCCTTCTTGTCCACAAACTTCGCTCGAAGTTGGAGGAATACGAGACAGCCAAAGCGGAACCCATCGCCATCGTCGGCATCGCCTGCCGCATGCCGCAAGCGAACGACTCGGTCGACGCATATTGGGATTTCCTGCGAAATGGGCATAGCGGCATTGCCAAGCATTCGACCGACAGATGGAATGTCGATAAGATTCGCGGCGGAGCTCTCGATCAGGAACACCGGACGTCCGCCGGGTGGGCGGGACTGCTCGACAATATTCACGACTTTGACGCCCCGTTCTTCGATATTTCGTCGCGCGAAGCGACTGCGATGGACCCTCAGCATCGCATATTGCTCGAGGTGGCCTGGGAAGCGCTCGAAGCCGCTGGACAGACGCTGGAAGATCTGCGGGGAAGTAGAAGCGGTGTATTCATCGGCATCGCGAATAATGAATATGCGCAGCAACAGTCGCAGTCCGATCCTGACGCACTAAGCATCTATCACGCCACGGGCAACGCCTTCAGCGTGGCGGCCGGGCGGCTGTCGTACCTGCTGGGCCTGCAAGGCCCGGCGATGGCGATCGACACCGCCTGCTCCTCCTCCCTGGTGGCGGTGCACCTGGCTTGCCAAAGCCTGCGCCAGGGCGAATCCAACCTCGCCCTGGCCGGCGGCGTCAACATCATCCTCTCGCCCGAAACCAGCATCGTCTTTTCCAAGGCGCGCATGCTCGCCCCCGACGGCCGCTGCAAGACCTTCGATGCCGCCGCCGACGGCTATGTCCGCTCCGAGGGCTGCGGCGTCGTGGTCCTCAAGCGCCTGGCCGACGCCCGCCGCGACGGCGATCCCATCCTCGCCGTCATCCGCGGCTCCGCCGTCAACCAGGACGGCCAGACCCAGGGACTGACCGCGCCCAACGGCCTGGCCCAGCAAGCCGTCATCCGCGAAGCCCTGCGGCACGCCGGCGTCGCCCCGGCCGACGTCGATTACGTCGAAGCCCACGGCACCGGCACCGCCCTGGGCGATCCCATCGAGGTCCAGGCCCTGGCCGCCGTCTACGGCCACCAGCGCCGCTCCCCCCTTTGGCTCGGCTCGGTCAAGACCAACATCGGCCACCTCGAATCGGCCGCCGGCATCGCCGGACTCATCAAGACCGTGCTCTCCCTGCAGCATGCCCAGATCCCGGCCCACCTGCACTTCCAGCGTCCCAATCCCCATCTCGATCTCGACGCCATCCCCGCCCGCCTGCCTCTGGCTCTCACCCCCTGGCCCGAGTTCCCAGGTCGCCCGCGCCGCGCCGCCGTCAGTTCGTTCGGCTTTTCCGGCACCAATGCCCACATCGTCCTCGAACAGGCTCCCGAGACCGCTCCGCCGCCCGCCTCCGGCCGCCCGCGGCCGCTCCACCTGCTGTGCCTGTCCGCCAAGTCCGAGCCGGCCCTGCTCGCCCTGCTCCAGCGCCATCTCGACCACCTGCGCCGCCACCCCGCTCTCGACCTGGCCGACCTGTGCCACACCGCCAACGCCGGCCGCAGCCACTTCCGCCATCGCCTGGCCATCGCCGCCGCCGACCGCGACCAGCTCGCCCAGCGCCTGGCCGCCGCCCTCGACGGCCAGACCGGCCCCGGCTTGTGGCGCGGCAGCGCCTCGCCCCTCAAGACCGCCTTCCTCTTCCCCGGCCAGGGCGCGCATCATCCCGCCATGCTCGCCCGGCTCTACCAGGACTTGCCCCTGGTGCGCGACCTCCTCGACCAGTGCGCCGCCATCGTCCAGGCCGAACTGGGCTTCGATCTGCGCGACGCCCTGTTCCGCCAGCCCGAGCTCCTGGCCCACACCCTCCAGGCCCAGCCCGCCCTGTTCGCCGCCGGCTATGCCTTGGCCCGCCTGTGGATCGACTGGGGCATCCAGCCGGCCGCCCTGCTCGGCCACAGCCTGGGCGAGTACGTCGCCGCCTGCGTGGCCGGCGTGTTCGAACTCGACGATGCCATGCGCCTGGTCTGCGCCCGCGCCCGCCTCATGGCCGCCCTGCCCGAGGACGGCGCCTTGCTGGCCGTCGACGCGGCAGCCTCCTCCCTGCCGGCCCTGCCGGCCGGCGTGACCGTCGCCTTGCGCAACAGCCCCGAGCATGTCGTGCTGGGCGGCTCGCGCGCCGACCTGCTCGCCTGCGCCGAGCCCCTGGCGCGCGCCGGCCTGGCGTCGCGCCCCCTGGAGGTCTCGCACGCCTTCCACACCGCGCTCATGGAGCCCTTGCTCGAGGATTTCGCCCGGGTGCTGGCCCGGGTGCGCCTGCATCCGGCGCGCCTGCCCTTGATCAGCAACGCCACCGGCGCCGCCGTCGATCCCCAGGCACCCGCCTCGCCCGAGTACTGGCTGCAGCAGCTGCGCCAGCCGGTGCGCTTCGACGACGGCTTGCGCGCCCTGGCGCAGCTGGGATGCACCCATCTGCTGGAGGCCGGCCCCGGCGCCGGCTTGAGCGCGTTCGCCCGCGCCACCCTGGGCGAGGACTGCGTCGCCTTGCCCGGCCTGCGCCGCAACCAGGACGAATGGGCTTGCCTGCTGCATGCCCTGGGCCAGTTGTACGCCGCCGGCGCCGCCGTCCGCTGGGACCGCGTCGATGCCCACCTCCCTTGCCGCAAGGTCGCCCTGCCCACCTATCCCTTCCAGCGCCAGCGCTACTGGCTGAACGCCCGCCTCGACCATCGCCCGGACGCGATCGCCCGCTCGACGGAGCGCCTCGGCGAAGTGGAGCGCCTATTAGGCAGCCGCATGGAAAACGCCCGAGGCGAAATATTTTTCCAACTGTCCGCCCACCACGACGATCCGGCGTTCTTGGACGATCATCGTTTGTATGGCACGGTGGTAGCACCGGGATCCGCGCACATGTCGCTCGTGCTCACCGCGCTGGAATCCATCGCCGCAGGAAAATCCTTTGCGTTGCGCAACGCAACCTTCCATCATCCTCTCGTCCTGTCGGACGACGAGCATCGATCGTGGCAGCTGTCCTTCGCGACAGTCGGTTCAGCCTACCGGTTTACCAGCCACAGCCGCTCCGCGTCCGACGAAAGCGGAACCAAGGCCGCCGATTGGCGGTTGCATGCGGACGGCGAGATTATCCCGTACGGCGGACAATCTCAAAGCCGCTTTACCGTCGAACAAAGGCAGGCGATATTGCAGCGCTGCCCACAAGAGATTCCCGGCGAGCGATATTACGAACGCATGTGGTCGATGGGCTACCACCTGGGCGACAGCTTCCGCTGGATCGACCATGTATGGCGCGGAACGGACGAGGTCATTTGCCGCTTGCGCATGCCCGCGGATACCGCCGGACGCATCGCATCCGGCTATCGGATCTTCCCCGGATTGCTCGACTCCTGTTTTCAGACCATGGTCGGCGCGGCACGCACCTACGATGCGATCGGTTCCGCATCGGACATCTATGTTCCCCTCGGAATAGATTCGTTGGTGCTTCATCGGAAACCGCAAGGAATATTGTGGTGCCACGGCGAAGCACGTGACAAAGGCATGCCGCTCGGAGAGACGTTTACCGGCGATTTGCGGGTGTTCGACAATGAGGGATCATTGGTCGCCGAAGTCATCGGCTTGCGCAGCAAGAAAGCGCCGCGCCATGTCCTGCTGGCGCAAATTCAAAAACCGGCGAGCGCCTGGCTGCATCGCCTGGAATGGCAAAAACAGCCCTTGTCGAGCCCGAGACACGATCTCTCCGGGCTTTGGTTGCTGGTCCGAGACAAAGGAGAAATGGCCGAGGACCTCGCCCGGGGGCTGACGCGGCAAGGCATGCAGGTTGCGCTGGTGCCGCCGCTGGAATCGGCCGAGCAAGCGCAACATCTGTGGACAGCCCATGCCGGCGCAACGCACGTCGTCTATCTGCAAGGATCGGATTGCCGCCAGAGTGAAATCCGCGATAGGGAGACGCTCGATTCGCAGCAACGCCACGGTTGCGGAGGCCTGCTGTTCCTGCTGCAGGCAATCATCCGCGCCGGTGCCGCTCCGAAATTGACGATCGTGACCCGGGCAGCCCAAATCGTCGATGGCGAAACCGGATCGGAATCGGGTATCGAACCCATCCAGGCATCGTTGTGGGGCTTGGCCCGGGTCGTCGCGCTCGAGCACCCTGAATTGCGTTGCCGGCGCGTCGATATCGATATCGACAGCCCGACCGATCGCCTGTTGGAGGAATTGACGTCCGGAACGACCGAGGATCAAGTCGCGTTGCGCGGCTCCCGGCGATATGTGGCGCGCTTGCGGCCCCGGGATGCCGCCGCCGCTCTGTCCTTGCCCGATGCCGAAGCCTATCGTCTCGAACAACCGCAACCGGGAGTGTTCGACACGCTGGCTCTGGTCCCGTGCGTACGGCGGCAACCCGGCCTTGGCGAAGTTGAGATCGAAGTTCATGCCGCCGGCCTGAATTTCCGCGACGTTTTGAATGCCCTGGGCGTCTATCCCGGCCCGCGTCTTCCTTTTGGTGGAGAATGCGCCGGCACGGTGACCGCGCTCGGTGCCGGCGTCACCGGCCTGAAGGTAGGCGATCACGTGATCGCCTTTGCTTCGGGTTGCTTTGCTCGCTTCGTCACGACGCCCGCCGCGTTCGTCGTTCCGCGCCCGCGGCATTTGAGTCCGGAAGAAGCCGCGACCCTTCCGGTGACGTTCCTGACCGCGCATTACGGCCTTGAACGCCTGGCGCAACTCAAGGCCGGCGAACGCGTGCTCATTCACGCCGCGGCCGGCGGCGTCGGCCTCGCTGCCGTCCAAGTCGCCAAGGCATGCGGCGCCGAGATTTTCGCCACGGCGGGCAGCGAACGCAAGCGCGCCTATCTGCGCTCTCTCGGCGTAGGGCATATATTCGATTCCCGTTCCATCGATTTCGCCCGCCAAATCGAGGCGGCAACCGACGGCAAAGGAGTGGACGTCGTGCTTAATTCGCTTGCCGGGGAATTCATCCCGGCGAGCTTTTCGATCCTGCGCCGTGGCGGACGTTTCATCGAAATCGGCAAGACGGGTATCTGGACGGCGGAACAGGTATCGGCACTGGAACGGGATTTCATCTATCACGTGTTCGATCTCGTCGAGATCGCGCGTGAGCAGCCGCAATTGATTACCGACATGTTGGCCGAAGCAATGCAGCGCGCATCGGCAGGCTCGCTCAAGGCCTTGCCGGCCCGTGTATTCAACATTGCCCGGAGCATCGACGGCTTCCGTTTCATGGCACAGGGAAAGCATCTGGGCAAAATAGTTCTATCCATGAAGGAATCGATGGCTCGGATTTCGGATACGGGCGTTTACCTGATCACCGGCGGACTCGGGGGATTGGGACGGCACGTCGCCGAATGGCTGGCCGATCAAGGGGCGCGGCATCTGGTTCTGCTCGGACGCGGCGCGCTCTCGGAACGGAACCGGGACTGGCTGGAGAAAATGCATGCCAAGGGAATCGTCGTCGATGCGCGCAACCTCGACGTTACCGACTATCACGCCGTCCGGCATCTCGTGGAAGAACTGCACGACCGTAGTCTGGCGCTGAAAGGCGTCTTCCACGCCGCCGGCGTCATCGAAGACACGATCCTGGCGAGCGAGCAGTGGGATCGTTTCTCCAGAGTGATGGCGCCCAAAGTGGCGGGTAGCTGGAATCTTCATCTCGCGACACTGGGCGAACCGCTGGATTTCTTTGTCCTGTTCTCGTCCGCCTCCGGATTGATCGGTTCGCCGGGCCAAGGCAATTACGCCGCCGCCAATGCTTTCCTTGATGGCTTCGCGCAATGGCGCCAGCGCGCCGGATTGCCGGCATTGAGCATCGACTGGGGCCCATGGTCGGGAGACGGCATGATGGCCCGCATCGATGCGACCGGACAGCGTTTGCCGGCTGGTACGCTGATTCATCCCGAACAAGGCATTGCTCTGTTGGCGACGATACTCAAGCAGGACGACTCCTCGGTCGCGGTGCTTCCGCCGGGTTGGTTATCGATGCTGCGTGAGCGTACGCGCGGATTGAATTTCCCCTTCCTCGAGATGGAAATGGCGAATACCGCCGCCGCCGCACTGCATTCGACCACCGACTTGCCATCCATGCTGCAAGCTCTGCCCGCCGACGAACGCCACAACGCCCTATCAGGCTGGCTGAGCGGCGAAGTACGTCGTGTCATGGCATTGCCGGCAGATCAGCCGTTCGACGTGGAGCAGCCTCTACATGAGCTGGGTCTTGACTCGCTGATGGCGGTCGAACTGCGCAACCTGCTCGGCAAAGCGCTGGGAGCGCCATTGCCAGCCACGTTGTTGTTCGATTTCCCGTCCGTAGCCGCCCTCGGCAAGCATCTGATTGGTCAACTCAATCTGGAGCCGGAGGCAGCCAAGACGGAAACCATAATCGAACCGCAACCGGAAGGGGACGCCGTCGCGATCGTAGGAATCGGCTGCCGTTTCCCTCGATCCGGCGACGACGCGGACGCCTTTTGGCAATTGCTCTCGAACGGCCGATCCGGCATTACGGAAGTGCCCGCTTCCCGTTGGGACGCGGGGTACTTCGACGCGGATCCGGATGCGCCGGGCAAGATCAATTCGCGCTACGCCGGGCTATTGGAAGATATCGAAGGCTTCGATGCCGGGTTCTTTGCGATTGCGGACAGGGAAGCCAACAACCTCGACCCTCAACAGAGATTGCTGCTCGAGGCCACCTGGGAAGCATTGGAACACGCAGGGATCGCACCGGCCGGACTGCGCGAATCCAGGACCTCCGTGTTCGTTGGCATCGGCAACAATGATTATGCGCAGCTGCAGCGTCAGCACATGACCGCCGCCGACATCAATGCCTATGTCGCCACGGGCAACGCCTTCAGCGTGGCGGCCGGGCGGCTGTCGTACCTGCTGGGCCTGCAAGGCCCGGCGATGGCGATCGACACCGCCTGCTCCTCCTCCCTGGTGGCGGTGCACCTGGCTTGCCAAAGCCTGCGCCAGGGCGAATCCAACCTCGCCCTGGCCGGCGGCGTCAACATCATCCTCTCGCCCGAAACCAGCATCGTCTTTTCCAAGGCGCGCATGCTCGCCCCCGACGGCCGCTGCAAGACCTTCGATGCCGCCGCCGACGGCTATGTCCGCTCCGAGGGCTGCGGCGTCGTGGTCCTCAAGCGCCTGGCCGACGCCCGCCGCGACGGCGATCCCATCCTCGCCGTCATCCGCGGCTCCGCCGTCAACCAGGACGGCCAGACCCAGGGACTGACCGCGCCCAACGGCCTGGCCCAGCAAGCCGTCATCCGCGAAGCCCTGCGGCACGCCGGCGTCGCCCCGGCCGACGTCGATTACGTCGAAGCCCACGGCACCGGCACCGCCCTGGGCGATCCCATCGAGGTCCAGGCCCTGGCCGCCGTCTACGGCCACCAGCGCCGCTCCCCCCTTTGGCTCGGCTCGGTCAAGACCAACATCGGCCACCTCGAATCGGCCGCCGGCATCGCCGGACTCATCAAGACCGTGCTCTCCCTGCAGCATGCCCAGATCCCGGCCCACCTGCACTTCCAGCGTCCCAATCCCCATCTCGATCTCGACGCCATCCCCGCCCGCCTGCCTCTGGCTCTCACCCCCTGGCCCGAGTTCCCAGGTCGCCCGCGCCGCGCCGCCGTCAGTTCGTTCGGCTTTTCCGGCACCAATGCCCACATCGTCCTCGAACAGGCTCCCGAGACCGCTCCGCCGCCCGCCTCCGGCCGCCCGCGGCCGCTCCACCTGCTGTGCCTGTCCGCCAAGTCCGAGCCGGCCCTGCTCGCCCTGCTCCAGCGCCATCTCGACCACCTGCGCCGCCACCCCGCTCTCGACCTGGCCGACCTGTGCCACACCGCCAACGCCGGCCGCAGCCACTTCCGCCATCGCCTGGCCATCGCCGCCGCCGACCGCGACCAGCTCGCCCAGCGCCTGGCCGCCGCCCTCGACGGCCAGACCGGCCCCGGCTTGTGGCGCGGCAGCGCCTCGCCCCTCAAGACCGCCTTCCTCTTCCCCGGCCAGGGCGCGCATCATCCCGCCATGCTCGCCCGGCTCTACCAGGACTTGCCCCTGGTGCGCGACCTCCTCGACCAGTGCGCCGCCATCGTCCAGGCCGAACTGGGCTTCGATCTGCGCGACGCCCTGTTCCGCCAGCCCGAGCTCCTGGCCCACACCCTCCAGGCCCAGCCCGCCCTGTTCGCCGCCGGCTATGCCTTGGCCCGCCTGTGGATCGACTGGGGCATCCAGCCGGCCGCCCTGCTCGGCCACAGCCTGGGCGAGTACGTCGCCGCCTGCGTGGCCGGCGTGTTCGAACTCGACGATGCCATGCGCCTGGTCTGCGCCCGCGCCCGCCTCATGGCCGCCCTGCCCGAGGACGGCGCCTTGCTGGCCGTCGACGCGGCAGCCTCCTCCCTGCCGGCCCTGCCGGCCGGCGTGACCGTCGCCTTGCGCAACAGCCCCGAGCATGTCGTGCTGGGCGGCTCGCGCGCCGACCTGCTCGCCTGCGCCGAGCCCCTGGCGCGCGCCGGCCTGGCGTCGCGCCCCCTGGAGGTCTCGCACGCCTTCCACACCGCGCTCATGGAGCCCTTGCTCGAGGATTTCGCCCGGGTGCTGGCCCGGGTGCGCCTGCATCCGGCGCGCCTGCCCTTGATCAGCAACGCCACCGGCGCCGCCGTCGATCCCCAGGCACCCGCCTCGCCCGAGTACTGGCTGCAGCAGCTGCGCCAGCCGGTGCGCTTCGACGACGGCTTGCGCGCCCTGGCGCAGCTGGGATGCACCCATCTGCTGGAGGCCGGCCCCGGCGCCGGCTTGAGCGCGTTCGCCCGCGCCACCCTGGGCGAGGACTGCGTCGCCTTGCCCGGCCTGCGCCGCAACCAGGACGAATGGGCTTGCCTGCTGCATGCCCTGGGCCAGTTGTACGCCGCCGGCGCCGCCGTCCGCTGGGACCGCGTCGATGCCCACCTCCCTTGCCGCAAGGTCGCCCTGCCCACCTATCC
>Ga0196972_1000331_pt1 | contig 28538 bp, 30 predicted proteins | sample S1v_2013CmetaG_FD_148618 | JGI IMG/M metagenome (GOLD analysis project Ga0196972, IMG submission 148618) | Soil microbial communities from Anza Borrego desert, Southern California, United States - S1+v_20-13C | ecosystem: Environmental > Terrestrial > Soil > Desert | place: USA: California...
GCGGCGCGGGGGGGGGGGGGGGGGCTTGGGTCGCCATGCGATGCCTCCTTCGATTTCAGCGCCCGGCCGTCTTGGCCGGGGCGGGCAGCACCGGGTAGGTGTGGTCCAGGCCCTGCATGTACTTCACCAGGTCCAGCGCCTCGGGCGTGGGCACCACCACCTGGCCGACCTGCGGTCCGTAGCCGGGCGGCAGCGTGATCGGCTGGTCGCCCTCGCGCTTGGCCTCCTCCTCGTCCTTGATGCGGAACAGGTAGGGGTAGGCCGGCATGATGGAGTCCTTCACGTACGCGCGCGGCTGGTACAGGTGGCCCAGGTGCCAGTCCTTGCTGGGCTGGCGGGCGCCGATGTTGAACAGGTCGGGGCCGGTGCGCATGCTGCCCAGCAGGTGCGGCTTGTCGTAGACGTAGTCGCCCGGCACCGAGGCGCGGCCCCAGCCGCGCTCGAAGTCGGGTGCCAGCGAGCGGTCGCGCGGCTGCTGGCTGTGGCAGTAGACGCAGCCGTTCGCGATGTAGACCTCGCGGCCGCGCAACTGCGCGTCGGTATAGGGCTTGAGCTTGGGCGGCGGGGTGATGTCGCGCGCCTGCACGTAGGGCAGCACCACCAGGGCCGCTGTGGCGACGCCCAGGGCCACCATCGCGCCGGCGGCGAGCTTGACTTCATTTTCCATACACGGGTTCCAGGTGGTGGCGGGCGCCGAACAGCGCGGCGCCGGTGCGCATCGGGCCGAAGCGCAGCGCCATCGCCATGAAGTGGCCGACGAAGACCAGGTGCGACAGCACCAGCAGGCCGCCGCCGATGGATCGCCACTGCAGGTAGGGGATGGTGAGGGTCACCGACTCCATGAAGGCGCGCGCCGGATCCAGCATGGCGGTGCCCTGCATCCAGCCGCCGATGGTCAGCGACGTGAAGTAGATGCCGATGCCGATGGCCGACAACCAGAAGTGCACCGTGATCAGCTTCGGGAACGGCCACTCCCAGTTCAGCACGCGCGGCATCATGAAGTAGATCGCGCCGAACAGCACCATGCTGACGAAGCCGTAGGCGCCCAGGTGCGCGTGGCCGACGGTGTAGTGGGTGAAGTGGGCGACCGCGTTGACGCTGCGCAGCGCCTCCATCGAGCCCTGCAGCGAGGACGCCATGTACATCAGCCCGCCGAACATCATGAAGCGCAGCGTCGGCGACCAGCGCCCCAGGTGCATGCGTCCCTGCAGCGTCAGGCCCATGTTGATGGTGAAGGCGATCACCGGGATCACCATCATCAGGCTCTGCACGATGGACAGCGTGATCAGCCAGCCCGGCACCGGGCCGCCGATCAGGTGGTGGCCGCCGACCTGGCCGTAGAAGAAGGCCAGCGTCCAGAAGCCCAGGATCGACAGGTTGTACGAGCGCACCGGCCGGCCGATGATCTTGGGCAGGAAGTAGTAGATCGCGCCCACGCTGACCGGCGTGAACCACAGGCCCAGCACGTTGTGGCCGAACCACCAGTTCATGGTCGCCTGCTGCACGCCGGTGTGCACGCCCGGCAGCTTGGCCACCAGGTACAGCAACGTGATCCACAGCAGGCCGGCCACCATGTACCAGGCGCTGACGTACAGGTGCTCGGTCTTGCGGTTCACCAGCGTGTAGAGCACCGGCAGGATGATCATCACGAAGCCGGCCACGATGAACAGGCCGACCTGCCAGGGGATCTCCAGGTACTCCATGCCGTCGCTCCAGCCGGCGGCGATGGCGACGACGCCGGCGGCGATGCCGGTGTTGATCAGCGCGCCGCCCAGCAGGGTCCAGACTGCGCCGTGCAGGTGGGTGCGCAGCAGGCGCGGCAGCAGCCACAGGATCATGCCGATGGCGGCATTGGTGATCCAGCCGTACAGCACGGCCTGCAGGTGGACGGTGCGGATGCGGCCGAAGGTGAGCCAGGGCTGCTGCACCAGCCAGTCGGGTGCGTGCAGCTTGATCGATGCGGTCAGGCCCGCCATGGAGCCCAGCAGCAGCCAGAAGCAGGCGAAGGCCGCGAACATGAAGACCGGGAAGGCGGTCGACTGGTCGGCCACCACCCGCGCCTGCAGGTCGGTGGGATCGGTGTGCGGCAGCGGCTCCGGATGGGCCGCCTGTTGCAGTTCGCGCTGGCCTTCCTCGCGCAGCGCCGGGTCGTCCACCCGGCCGACCTCGCCGCGCGCAAAGATCACCGACGCGGCCGTCGGGTTCTCCACCAGCAGGCCCTTGCGCAGCGACCAGATGAAGACGAACAGTCCGATGATGGACAGCAGGAAGGCCCCGAGCAGGCTGATGACGGCGCTGTCCATCACGCGAGCCCCTCGGCCACGTCCATGCCGCGGCTGATCCGCCAGCCGTACCACAGGCTGTCGGCAATCCGGTGCGCGAGCAGATCGGCGCGCGCCTTCATGGCCGGGTTGCCCAGCGCGGCGGTGGTGCTGCCGAACAGCGCCAGCCAGCGCTGGAACAGGCCTTCGTTCAGGTCGGGTAGCGCCACGTGCTTGGGCATGGGGGTGCCGCGGAAGCGCGCGGTGCCGCGCAGCGCCGAGGACCAGAAATCGACCATCCTGGCCAGGTGCGGGTCCCAGTCGCGGATGTGGGCGTCGAACACGGGCCCGAGTTCGGGGTCCTGCCGGACCTGGGCGTAGAAGCCGTGGACCAGGCGGTGCACCTCTTCCTCGGTGCAGAGATCGGGAGTGGGCATATACGGGTTTCCTCGGGGGTGCATTTTAAGATTCGTCAAACATTCATCTTCTAAGAGCCACCCCTCCAAGCGCGGGCATTCGGGGCATTCGGGATATTCCGGGCGCCGCTGGCACCCGGGGCCGGGTTGCGGTAGTCGCGCGTGCGCGCCCGAACAGGCCGGAGCGGGAGCATTGAAGAACGCCTACGGACGGCGCTAGCGCCCGCCTACTTCCGGGTGCCCGGGATCCTGAGACCGTGGCAGGCTGAGTCGCAGCGGGAGGCTGGCATGGAGCAGGTTCGGGCGGCACGGCGGCGCCGCTGGGCGGATGCCGGCGCGCCGGGGCCCGGTGGGCCGTGGAGCATGGGCGATCGCTGGCCCCTGCTCGTGTCCGTGCTGGCGGACGAACAGTCCGAACTCCTGCGCGCGATCCAGGCCTGCGACCTCCAGGCGCTCCAGGGCGGGGAGGCGCTCCAGGCGCTGCGCGCCGCCTGTGAGCGCGTGCAGCGCACGACCCGGCGCGCCCAGCAGATCGCGCGCCTGGCCAGCGGCCGCGTGCGCCAGTTCCGCGAGCGCATCGACCTGGCCGACCTGGTGCTCGCGGTGCTGGCCGACCTCGGCATCCCCTCCGGCTCCGGCGGACCGGTGTCCGAACTGGACCTGCAGCCGGCCGAGGCGTTCATCGATCCAGCGGTTGCCTACACCGTGGTCGAGTGCCTGCTGGGCTGGCTGCTGGTGCACGGCCGCGAACTCACCCTGCAGACGGTGCCGGGCCGGGGCGCCGGCGGGCCGGTGCTGACGGCCAGCATCGAGCGGACGGCCCCACCGCCGGCCGCTTCGGGCCTGCCACGGCGCCGCCGGCTGGACGACGGGCTCGAGTTGCTGCTGCTGCAGCAGGCGGTATGGGCGAACGGGCTGACGCTGCGCGTGCTGGCCGGCCGCGACATCACGGCCCGCGTTGGCTTTCCCCCGCCGGCTGCGGGGGCCCACGACTTCGGCCGGCTCGAGATGCGGGCGCCGGAACCGGGCACCGACGGGATCGGCTGAAGGCGCGGGTCCGGGACCGGGCTCTGCTTCAGCGAACGGGATCGCCAGCCGCCGGGGCAGCCGCCGCGGCCGAACGCGGCCACCACAGGTTGATCGCCAGCCCGCCGATCACCAGCGCGGCCGCGACCAGCTTCCAGGCCGGGAGCGGCTCGCCCAGCCAGATCGCGGAAGCGCCCATGCCGAACACCGGGATCAGCAGCGCCAGCGGCGTCACGGTGGCCGCCGGGTAGCGCGAGAGCAGCCAGTTCCAGGCGGCATAGCCGAACAGCGAATTGGCCCAGGACTGCCAGGCCACGGCCACCCACACGCCCGGCGTGGCCTGCCGCACCCCGGCCACCATGGCATCCCAGCCTTCCAGGGCCAGCGACAGCAGGAACAGCACCGGCACCGCGAACGCGGACGACCAGACCACGTAGGCCACCATGTTGATGCTGCCGGCGCGCTTGGTCAGGATGTTGCCGCCGGCCCAGGTGGCGGCCGCGCCCAGCACCAGCAGCAGGCCGCCGACCGTGGTGCTCGCATCCGTGTGCCAGCCCACCACGGCCAGCCCGGCCGCCGACACGAGCACGGCCACGAGCTGGAATGTCTGCAGCCGCTCGCCGGTCAGCCACATGGCCAGCCCGATGGTGAAGAACACCTGGGTCTGCACCACCAGCGAAGCCAGCCCGGGCGAGATGTGGCCGTTCATGGCGATGTAGAGCAGCCCGAACTGGCCGGCGCCGATCAGCAGCCCGTAGCCGGCCAGGTTGGACAGCGCCACCCGCGGTCGAGGCAGGAAGAGGAAGGCCGGCACCAGGGCCAGCGAGAAGCGCAGCGTGGCCAGCAGCAGCGGCGGCAGCGCATCCAGCGCCTCGCGGATCACGACGAAGTTGGTGCCCCAGACCGCGACGACGGCGAGCGCGAGCAGCGCGTGGGCGGGAGAGATGCGGGACATCGCCGCACAGCATACGGCCTGGGCCCGACCGCATTGATGCAAGGTGCGAGGCGCATTGATGCGCCTGGCCGAGCCACTGTCGGCCTGTGCTGACAGGAATGCGGGCCCAGGGCCGATGCCCGCGGGCGCCGCCCCGTCCAGCATGAAGGCGGAGACCATGAACAGGAGGACGCCATGCCCGCCGACACCACCCCAGACCCGCGCGACATGGAGCGCGCACCCGCCGAGCAGCGGATCCCGCAGGCCCGGGAAAAACCGGCCGCGGGCTCGCTGGACCAGTCCGAGGTCGCGCGCCGTCCGCCCTTGCCGGAACACCCGCGCGTCATGGCGGCCGACGTCGTCGAGGATCCCACGGCCGCGCCGGAGGATGCCGTCAAGCCCTCGCCGGGCGAGAGCGACAGCGAACTCAATCGCGGGTGAGGGCCCTCAGTCGCGGGTGACGCGCAGCACTTCTTCCGGCGAGGTGATGCCCTCGCGCACCAGCCGCTCGCCGTCCTCCCGCATCTGCGTCATGCCGGCGGCCATCGCCGCCTCGCGGATCTGCGCTTCCGGCGCCCGGTTGTGGATCAGGGCCCGGATCGCATCGTCGGCCAGCATCAGCTCGAACACGCCGGTGCGGCCCTGGTAGCCGCTCTGCCCGCACTCGCCGCAGCCGCGGCCCTGGCAGTGCGGGCACAGCTTGCGTACCAGCCGCTGCGCCAGCACGCCCAGCAGCGAGGAACTGAGCAGGAAGGGTTCCACGCCCATGTCGGTCAGCCGCGTCACCGCGCTGGGCGCGTCGTTGGTGTGCAGCGTGGCCAGCACCAGGTGGCCGGTGAGCGAAGCCTGGATCGCGATCTGCGCGGTCTCGTAGTCGCGGATCTCGCCGATCATGATCACGTCCGGGTCCTGGCGCAGGATGGCCCGCAGCGCCTTGGCGAAGTCGAGGTCGATCTTGGCGTTGACCTGGGTCTGCCCGATGCCCGGCAGCTCGTACTCGATCGGGTCCTCCACCGTCATGATGTTGCTGCTGGCCGCGTCCAGCCGCGACAGCGCCGCATAGAGGGTGGTGGTCTTGCCCGATCCAGTGGGGCCGGTCACCAGGATGATGCCGTGCGGCTGGCCGATCAGGCCCAGGAAGCGCTGCAGCGTGTCGCCGGTCATGCCCACCGACTCGAGGCTGAGCTTGCTCTCGCTCTTGTCCAGCAGGCGCAGCACGGCGCGCTCGCCGTGCGCGCTGGGCAGGGTGGACACGCGAACGTCCACCGCGCGGGTGCCGATGCGCAGCGAGATGCGACCGTCCTGCGGCAGCCGCTTCTCGGCGATGTCCAGGTCGGCCATGATCTTCAGGCGCGAGATCAGCGCCGCGTGCAGCGCGCGATTGGGCTGCACTACCTCGCGCAGCGTGCCGTCGACCCGGAAGCGCACCGACGAGTGGCGCTCGTAGGGCTCGATGTGGATGTCGCTGGCGCCGTCGCGCGCCGCCTGCGTCAGCAGCGCATTGAGCATGCGGATGATGGGCGCGTCGTCGCTGGTCTCCAGCAGGTCCTCCACTGCCGGCAGCTCCTGCATCATGCGCGAGAGGTCGGCGTCGTTCTGCACTTCGCTGACCACCGTGGCCGCGCTCGACTCGCCCTGTGCGTAGGCGGCTGTGATGCGCTGGGCCAGCGCGGTCGGGTCCAGCTGCTGCAGCGCGCGCACCGGGTACTTGCGCATCACTTCGCTCCAGGCGCCGGGCGCCGGGGCGGCGCCGTGCCACAGGGTCAGCGCCTGGCCGTCGTCCTCCAGCAGCAGCTGCTGCGCGCGGGCGAAGCTGTAGGGCAGCGGGTAGCGGGAGGGCATCAGCGGGCCGGAGCGGTGGCAGGTTCAGGGGCTGGGGCGAGCGGCGCCGGTGCCGGTGCAGGCGCCACCGGCACCGGCGTGCCGGGCGGAACGGCATCGGCGGGGCCGAAGCTGGCGGGCGCGGCCGCAGGCACGCGCGCGGCCGGCACCGGCAGCACCGGACCGGCGTTGACCGGCACCACGATGCTGGGCTTGGGCTGCGCGGCCTCCTGCTTCAGTCGCATGAGGTCGTAGCGGTCCAGCGAGAGTTCGTCGGACTGGGCGGCGTCGCGCACCACCACCGGGCGCAGGAACACCATCAGGTTGGTCTTGCGGCGCGAGCGCGTCTCGCTGCGGAACAGGTTGCCGACCACCGGCACGTCGCCCAGGCCGGGCACCTTTTCCTGGTTGCCCGCGTACTCGTCCTGCAGCAGGCCGCCCAGCACCACGATGGCACCGTCGTCCACCAGTACGTTGGACTCGATCGAGCGCTTGTTGGTGATCAGGCCGGTGGGCGAGTTGATCGAGGCCGGCTGCACGCTGGAGGTCTCCTGGAAGATCTGCAGCTTGACGGTGCCGTTCTCGCTGATCTGCGGCCGCACGCGCAGCGTGAGGCCCACGTCCTTGCGCTCGATGGTCTGGAACGGGTTGACCGAGCCGTTGGTGGCGCCGGTGTTGGTGAACTGCCCGGTCACGAACGGCACGTTCTGGCCGATCACGATGCGGGCCTCCTCGTTGTCCAGGGTCAGCAGGTTGGGCGTGGACAGGATGTTGGCGTCGGCGTTGGTCTCCAGGAAGCGCGCCAGCGCGCCCAGCACGTAGGTGCCGCCGATGTTGCGCAGCACGCCCAGGTTGATGCCGGTGGAGGGCGCGCTCAGGTTGCCGGTGGCGGCACCGAGCTGCAGGTTGATGATGTTGGCCCCGCCAGTGCCGAAGTTGGTGCCCAGCAGGCCGATGTTCTTGTCGCCGCGGTTGCCGAACGCGTTCTGCCACTGGATGCCGAACTCGGCCGCCTTGTCGGCATTCACCTCGGCGATCAGGCTTTCGACGTAGACCTGGGCGCGGCGGGAGTCGAGCTGCTCGATGACCGCGCGCAGTTGCCGGTACTGTGGCTCGGACGCAGTGATGATCAGCGAGTTGGTGGCGGGGTCGGCCTGGATCTGGCCGCCGGTGGAGGGCTCGGCCAGGGGCTGGGCGGCGGCGGTGGCCGGATTCGTCCCGGCCGTGGTGCCCGCCGCGGTGGTCGCGGATGCGGACCCGCTGACCATGGACACCGGCGTGGTGCCGCCCGTGGCCGCCTGGCCGCCGGTCGCCGTGCCGGCCAGGGCCGCCCGCAGCGTGGTGGCCAGCCGGACCGCTTCGGCATTCTTCAGGTAGACCACGTGGATGTTGCCGCCGGGACTCTGGGAGCCGGGCTGGTCCAGCCGCTCGATGATGCTGCGCACCAGGTTCATGCGCGCCGGATTGGCCGCGCGCACGATCAGGCTGTTGCTGCGCACCTCCGGGATGACGGTGGTGCGGAAGGAGGTGTCGGCCTGGCCTTGCGCCGCGGCCGGCACCGGGCCGGCGCCGCCGCTGTCGACCAGCCGCTGCACCACCGGGGCCAGGTCGGGCGCCAGCGCGTGCTGCAGCGTGATGACCTCGACGCCGGTGGCATTCGGGATATCCAGCGCCGAGACGATGCGGCCGATGCGCTGCAGGTTGTCCGCGTAGTCGGTGATCACCAGCGAGTTGTTGCCGGGGTTCACGTTGATCGTGTTGTTGGGGCTGATCAGCGGTCGCAGGATGGGCACCAGGTTGTTCGCCGTCTCGTGGTTCAGCCGGAAGATCTGGGTGACGATCTGGGCGCCGCCCGGGGGCGAGCCGATGGAGACCGTGCCGGCCTGCAGCTTGGCGTCGGCCTCCGGCACCACCTTGAGCAGCCCGCCCGACTCCACCACCGTATAGCCCGACAGGCGCAGGGTGGACACGAACTGGTTGAACGCCGTCTGCGGCGGCACCGGCCGCTCGGTGGACAGTGACATCGTGCCCTTGACCCGCGGATCCACCACGATGTTGCGCCCGGTGATCGCGGCCATGGTGCGTGCCACGGCGTCGATCTCGGCGTTCACGAAGTTCAGCGTCACCGGTTCGCGGGCGCGCTGTGCATGCACGGCAGCGCCGCCAGCGGCCAGCATCACGAAGGCGGCAAGGGTGGCCAGGGCTCGGTGGAGGTTCATGATGGTCAGCCTAGGGTGATGATGGAACGGGCGCCGTCGCGCCGGCCGATGATGTTCAGCAGGTTGGACAGGGCCGCTTCGCGTTCGGGTTCGGCGCTGGCCTCGCCGGTGAAGCGCAGCTTCGAGGCGACCCACTGGCCGTTGCCCGACAGGCGCAGCGGCCCGTCCAGCGTCGACAGCCGCAGCGCGGGCACGTCGCCCCCGGTCAGCGCCAGCTTATAGCTGCCCATGGGCCGCAGCGTGGTCAGGCGCGAGGCGACGCGCTCGGCCGTCAGGACCGCCTGGCCGGCCACGGACAGCCGGCCTTCGGCCCATTGCAGCAGCAGCGATTCGGTCCGCAGGTCCAGCTGGCCTTCCAGTTGCAGCGTGTTCCAGGGCGTTCCCAGTCCGGTGAGCAGCGAGGCGGGCCACTGCGAGCGGCCGTCGGCCACCCGCAGCGTGCGGGCGTTCCAGCCGAAGCGCCAGTCCAGTGCCAGCGGCTCGGGCGTGCAGCATTCAGTGGTCAGCACCACGTGGGCACCGGTCGCGGCGGGGCGCAGCCGCCATTGCAGGCGCGAGGGCAGGGCGGCGGCATCGCTGCTGCCCGGCCCGCCGGTGAGCACCATCCGCGCCGAGCCGTTCCAGATCGTGCCGCGGGCGTCCTGCAGCAACACCTGGCCGCCGGTGGCACCGGCCACCCGCGCCGCGAGCCACTGTGCCGGCGCGAACAGCAGCAGCGCGAACACGAGGCCGAGCAACAGGCCGCCGCCGGCCCAGCGCCAAGGCGCTGCGGGGGCGGAAGCCAGTCGGTTGCGTGCCACCCGTGCCCGCCCTCTCTCAGCGCGGAGGCAGGGCCAGCACCAGGGTGCCGTCCCAGCCCCCGGCGGCGGTGCGGGTCAGGCGCGCCTCGTTGGGAATGGCCCGGGCGTTGACCCGGGCCTGTGACAGCCAGGCGGCGAGCGCGTCGGCCGGGGTACCCGTGAGTGTCAGCGTGACGCGGTCGCCGGCCACCACCATGCGCGCCGTCGTGCCCAGCCGCTCGCGCACCGAGGATTCCAGCAGGCGCAGCGATTCGTCGTAGCCCTGCTTGGGCTGGGCCTTGAGCGCCTGGGCCTGCTGCTGCAGCGTGCGCATGTGGGCCAGCTGCGCGTCGACTTCGCGGTGCTGTGCCGCCGACGAGCGCGCGACCGACAGGGCCGGCGCGACCGCGAGCCCCCAGACGAGCGCCAGCACGAGCAGCGTCGCGGCGCCGGCGATCAGCAGCTTCTCGCGCGGAGCCAGCGGCTCCCACACGGCACGCCACTGCGCGGGCAGCTTCATGGCTGCGCCTCCGGTCGCACCACCAGCGCATCGCCCTGCCAGGCGGCGACGTAACCACGGCCGCGCAGGCTCTCCATGAGGGGCCGCGCTTCGGCTTCGTTCGCGGCCACGCCGCGGAGCCGCAGTTCGCTGCCGTTGTAGTCCAGGCCGGTGGCCACGCGGCCGGCCGGGGCCGCCGAAGCCACGGCTCCCAGCAGCGATTCGAGGTTGCGCGCGGAAGGGGCGCCGGTGAGCTGTCGCAGTGCCGCGACCTCTCGTTCCATCTGTACCGGAGCGTCGACCACCGCGCGCACGTGCGGAAAGGTCTGGGTGAGGATGGAGCGGGCGGTATCGCGCTTGTCGGCCAGCGCGGCGCGCTCCTTCCACGCCCAGGCGTTCAGGCCGACCAGCTGCACGGCCACCAGCAGCGCGGCGCCCCATCGCGCCGGTCGCCATTGCGGTGCGCGTCCCAGCTCGGCCCAGGCGGCGGAGAGTTTCTTGAAGGTGCGGGTGCGGCCGGTACTGGCGAACTCCAGCTGCGCCAGGTCCCAGCGGCTGCGCGCCGCCGCCAGCCAGCGCTCGGCCGGCTGCTGCAGCTGCGGCGTGTGCTGCAGCAACTGCTCGGCCTGTGCCGCCACCGCCGGTTCGGACACCAGGGGCGCGGACTCGGGCAACGAGGGCAGCAGCGCCAGCGACGTGGCCGCCAGCGGCAGCAGGAAAACGCCGTCGGCGCCGGCGCAGACGAGGCGCGCATTCTCGGGCTCGCCCAGGGCGTACAGCGCCGTCTCGCCTTCGGGCGCGAACTCGGGCACCACGCGCGTGGCCGGCCGCTGGATGGATTCGAACACCTGCAGTGCCTGGCGCAGCCAGGCGCGATCGCACACCGCGACCCAGGAGGGCGCGCCGGCGACCGGCGCCGGTTCCAGTGCGAAGTGGAGGTTCTCGGGTTCGTCCAGCAGGCGCTCCTCGAGCACGCCTTCCAGCACCGCGCGCAGCCGCGGTGAACGGGTGCCCGCGCCCTTGGGCAGTTCGACTCGGTGCCACGACAGCGCGGTGGCGGGGGCAAGCAGCACCACTTCGCTGCCGGCGCCGCTGGCCGGCGGCAGCAGCGAGGCCTGCGCGACGCCGTGGCGGGCAATGCCGCGGCCGTCCGGCGACAGCACGTATGCGAGCTCGGTCTGCGCCGTGACAGGCGATGCCGGAAGCAGGACGTAGAGCGAGCTCATGGGAGTAGACGATTGTAGGGAGCGCAGCAACTCTGCGGCTGCTCCCCTGGTGCTTCAGCGCGAGGCGTCCGGCAGGCCCGGTGCGGGCGGCGAATCCAGCACGCCACGCTCGCGCTTGAGGGTGCGCACGTCCAGTCCCTGTCGCTGCACCAGCGAACGCTCTTCCACCAGCAGCGCGTCCATGCGCAGGCGGCCGCGCACTTCGAAGAAGCGCGAGGACACGCCCACCGTCCCCTCGGTGAGGCTGCCGGCGTGCTGGGGCATCAACCGGGACACGTCGGCAATCCCGCGGAAGGGCGACAGCGAACGGCGCGCCACCAGTTCCTGGGCCTCGGCGAGGGTGATGCCGGGCACTGCCGCAAAGATGACCTCGGGCGCCGCGGTATTCAGGTTGACCGGCGTGCGGGCGGGAAGCAGCGTCACATAGGGCGCGAGCGCCCTCACGGTCGCGTCGGATACTCCCAGCCAGGCCAGTTGCTCCACCTCCTGCGGCATCAGCGGTGCCTGCAGGGCGGAGCGGTTGTCGGTGCTGATGTCGGAGGCGAAGCGCAGGTTCTCGGCCAGCCGGCTGAGCTCGGCAGGCGGGAGGCCCAGCAGCTCGAACAGGCGCTGGAAGCTGCGCATGCCAGGCTCCGAGATGCGACCGGCCTCGACCAGGTTGTTGAGGTTGAGCAGCGCCTGCTGGTCGGTGATCTGGCCGGACAGGAACACGTTGTCGCCATCGGTCAGGGCCTCGCCGCTGCCGCTGCTGTCGGCCGCGAGGAAGGTCGACAGCCGTGCCTCCTGCAGCGGCACCGCCCAGGGCTCCGCCAGGTGGTCGGCGCCGCCGGCCCGCGCGTCCTCCCGCAGGATCAGCCGCGACCAGTCCAGGGCGCCGGTCAATATCCAGGCCGCCTGCAGCCGCGCCCGCGTGGCCGCTTCGACCTCCACGTTGCGCCATTGCTGCCACAGGGCGGCGGCCGCGAAGCTGGCCACCAGCGTCACGGTGAGCATGGCCGTCAGGATGGCGGCGCCGCGCTGGGCCGTCCGCTTCACGAGGACTTGCCTCCGCCGACGGTCGGCCGCACCCAGTCGTGGACCAGGTCGCCCGTGATCGCCTGTCCGCCCGAGAGCGTCAGGACGATGCGCACCCCGTCGGGCAGTTGCGCGGCCTGGGGAACACCGCCCGGCCCGGTCCGGCGCTGGACCGCGGCCTGCTCCTGGATGGCGTCGCTGGACAGGGGGTTGGTCCAGGCATTGCCCCGGAAGAAGAAGATTTGCCAGTCCTGCAGGCCGGTGATGCCGACGGCGCTGCCGTTGTCGCCGCCGGACTGCTGCTGCGCCCAGGCGTCGGCGCGGGCCCAGGCCTGCTCGACCTGGCCGCGGGTCGTCAGGGGCGGCGACTGCCAGCGCATCCAGCGGCTGGCGCCCCCCTCGGCCAGCCGGCTCCAGCCGACGACCACCACGCCCTCGGCCTGCGCCGTGGACGAATGGCGGGTCAGCCGCAGCACGCGGCCGTTCCAGTCCAGCGCCGTGAGCTGCGGCAACTGCACGAGCGCGTCGAGGTCGGTGCGCCACTGGGCCAGGCCGACCTGCAGCGAGTGCACTTCGTCCGCGCGGGCCTCGGTCTGCTGCTGCGCCCGCACCATGCCGTCCAGGCCGCGCCAGCTCAGCATGGCGATCAGGGCCAGCGCGAACAGCGCCACCAGCAGCTCCACCAGCGTGAAGCCGCGGCTGCGACGGGCGCTGCGCACCTCAGTACCTCCCGACCACGGTGGACAGCCGCAGCACCGGGGATGCGGCCTCGAATACCTGCGCGTCCACCCGCAGGAAGTTCGGGTTGGGGGTCGGCGCCACGGTGACCGCCACCTCGAAATCGACGTTGCCCTGCCGGCACGCGGCGCGCCGGGTACCCACGCCGGGCATCTGGCGCGAAAGGCGTACGGCCACCAGTTCGTTCTCGGCGCAGAGCTGGGCCAGCAGCACGCTGGACTGGCGCATGGCGGTGGAGGTGAGCGCGGCCGTCGCGTGCAGCCCGGCCACCAGCGCGATGGCCACGATGCCGAGGGCCACCAGCACCTCGATCAGCGTGAAGCCCGCCCCGCGCCGCGCGCTCATGGCGAGTCCTGTTCGCGTATGGCGAAGGGGCGCACGCCGTCGGTGGCGATCCGCAGGCTGCGCCCCGGCGCGGCCGACGAGGCGATGACCACCTCCTGCCGGCCGATGATGGGCTCGGGCCCGAGCACCACCCGGGTGCCGTCCTGGACGACGGTGCCGGTCTCCAACCACTGTGCGGGCAGCGTGCCCTCGGGCAATCCCTCGAAACGGAAGCCGTCCGGCGTCGCGTGCCACACGACCGGGCGGCCGCTGCTGCGCGACTGGGCGCGCGCCGACTCGAACAGCGCCGACAGGCGCCGGGCTTCGCGTTCGAGCTGGGCGCCCGAGTTGTCGCGGAAGGCCAGGCTAACGCCGGCCGTGGCGGCCGCGATGATGGCCACCACGACCAGCAGTTCGATCAAGGTGAAGCCGGCCGCACGCGGCACGCCGGCGGGGTGGTGGCCGGCCTTACTGCCAGGAGCCGATGTCCGCATCCTTGCCCTCGCCGCCCGGCTGGCCGTCGGCGCCGTAGGACATCACGTCGATCTCGGCCTTGATGCCAGGGTTGAGGTACTGGTAGGGCCGGCCCCAGGGGTCGTTGGGCAGCCGTTCGAGGTAAGGCTTCCAGTTCGGCGGCGTCGGACCGGCGGTGGGCTTGGCGACCAGCGCCTGCAGGCCCTGTTCGGCCGTGGGATAGCGCTGGTTGTCCAGCCGATAGAGCTTGAGCGCCTGCATCAGGTTGTTGACGTCGGTGCGGGCGGCGGTGACGCGGGCGTCGTCGGCGCGGTCCAGGACGTTGGGCACGATCAGCGCGGCGAGCACGCCGATGATGACCAGCACCACCATCAGTTCGATCAGGGTGAAGCCGCGCTGCAGCAGGCGGCGCGAAGCGGGAAACAGGGTCGTCATCGAGGGTCCCGAGGCAAATCGCTTGCCATGATAATGGCCGCATGGTGAGCAGCGGCGCGGCCAACTGGACAGTGAAGGGCGTGACCTTCCTCGTGTGGGCCGCGGCCGCGGCGAGCGCCGCCTACTGGGGCCTGAAGATGTCCGGCCAGGGCGCCGCCGGCCCGGTGCCGGTGGCGGGATCGCGCCAGCCGGCAGCGGCCGATCCGGTGGCCGTCGCCCGGCTGCTGGGGGCGAGCGGCGGCGGTGCGGCCGCCCAGGCATCCGGCCCCCAGCCCAGTGCCGCCAGCCGGTTCCAGTTGGTCGGCGTCGTCGCCGACCGGTCGCAGCACGGCGCCGCGCTGATCGTGGTGGACGGCAAGCCTGCCAAGCCCTACCGCGTGGGCAACCGGGTCGACGAAGGCCTGCTGCTGCAGTCGGTGCAGCCGCGCCGCGCCGTGCTGGCGGAGTCCATGCAGGCCGAGCCGGCGGTCACGCTGGAACTCCCGGCCCCACCGCGCTGACCCTGCTCGGGCTCAGGTGCGCAGGAACAGGCGGTACGCCGGGTTGGCGGTTTCCTCGACGTAGGGATAGCCCAGCGTGTCCAGGAAGGCCTGGAAGGCCTGGTCGTCGGCCGCGGGCACCTGCAGGCCGACCAGGATGTGCCCGTAGTCGGCGCCCTGGTTGCGGTAGTGGAACAGCGAGATGTTCCAGTTCGGCTGCATGTGGGACAGGAAGCGCAGCAGCGCGCCCGGCCGCTCCGGGAATTCGAAGCGCAGCAGCCGCTCGTCGTGCGCCAGCCGCGAGGGGCCGCCGACCATGTGGCGGATGTGCTCCTTGGCCAGTTCGTCGTGGGTGAGGTCCAGTGCCTGGAAGCCGTGCCGGGTGAAGCTGGCCGCGATGCGGGCCGACTCGCCCTTGCCGTGGGCGGTGAGGCCGACGAACACGTGGGCCGTGGCCGCGTCGCTGATGCGGTAGTTGAACTCCGTCACGTTGCGCGCCCCGCCCGGCAGCGAGCCGACCAGCTCGCAGAAGCGCCGGAAGCTGCCGCGTTCCTCCGGCATGGTCACCGCGAACAGCGCCTCGCGCTCCTCGCCGACCTCGGCGCGCTCGGCCACGAAGCGCAGCCGGTCGAAGTTCATGTTGGCCCCGCACAGGATGGCCGCGTAGGTCTCGCCGCGCGTCTTGTTGCGGGCCACGTACTGCTTGATCGCGGCCACTGCCATGGCGCCGGCCGGCTCCACGATGCTGCGGGTGTCGACGAACACGTCCTTGATGGCGGCGCAGACGGCGTCGGTGTCGACCGTGATGAACTCGTCCACCAGCTCGCGCGCGAGCCGGAAGGTCTCCTCGCCCACCAGCTTGACCGCGGTGCCGTCCGAGAACAGGCCGACGTCGGCCAGGCTCACGCGCTCGCGGGCCTGCACCGACTGCATCATCGCGTCCGAGTCGTCCATCTGCACGCCTATGACCCGGACGCCGGGCCGCACCGCCTTGATGTACGAGCCCACGCCGGCCACCAGCCCGCCGCCGCCGATGGCGACGAACACGGCGTCTAGCGGCCCCTGGTTCTGGCGCAGGATCTCCATGCCGATGGTGCCCTGGCCGGCGATCACGTCCGGATCGTCGAACGGGTGGATGAAGGTCAGCCCCTCGCGCTCGCACAGCGCGGTGGCGTGGCCGTAGGCGTCCGAATAGCTGTCGCCGTGCAGCACCACCTCGCCGCCGAGCGATTTCACGCCCTCGATCTTCAGCTGGGGGGTGGTGACCGGCATCACGATCACCGCGCGGGTACCCAGCCGGTGCGCGGCCATCGCCACGCCCTGGGCGTGGTTGCCGGCCGACGCGCAGATCACGCCGCGCCGCAGGTCCTCCGGCGCGAGTTGCACCATCTTGTTATAGGCGCCGCGCAACTTGAAGCTGAACACCGCCTGCTGGTCCTCGCGCTTGAGCAGCACCTTGTTGTGCAGGCGACGGCTCAGTGACCGGGCCGGCTCCAGCGGGGACTCCACCGCCACGTCGTAGACGCGCGCCGTCAGGATCTTCTTGAGGTAATCCGCCGGCTTCAGGGGCTTGTTCATGAGCTGATCATAGGAGCGGCGTCGGCGGGCTCCGGCATGAAAAAAGCCCCCGGCGCCTTGCGGTCCGGGGGCCAAGTCCACCAAACGAGAGGTGGAGGAGACAAGCGTCCGCACAACGCGATTCGTTATGCTTGTCCAGGAGTATAGCTGGACAATGCTGCGTCGCAGCAAGACGGCTCGATAGCAGGTCGAATTGGACGCGGCGTGTCGCCGCAGGAACACAAGCACCATGGAATGCACCGTCACCTGGACCGGCGCCGCGGGAACCCGCTCCGGCATGGGATTCGTCGCCGAGACTGGCAGCGGTCACGTGCTCGCGATGGACGGCGCACCCGACGAGGCGCGGCCCGAGAACGGCGGTCGCAACCTGGCGCCGCGACCGATGGAGACCGTGCTGGCTGGCACGGGCGGCTGCACCGCCTATGACGTGGTCCTCATTCTCAAGCGGGGTCGCCACGCAGTGAGTGGTTGCTCCGTGCAGCTGAAGGCGGAGCGGGCCGACACCGATCCCAAGGTCTTCACGAGCGTCCACATGCACTTCACGGTACGCGGCAAGTCGTTGCCGCCGGCGGCTGTGGAACGAGCCATTGCCATGAGCCACGAGAAGTACTGCTCCGCCAGCGCCATGCTGGCGAAGACGGCGGCAATCACCACCAGCTTCGAGCTGGTGGAAGACTGATCAGATGTAGTGCGCGGTGGTCGTCATGACCCGGGCGGCCGCGCGCATCAGCCCCTTGGCCACGGCCGGCAGTTCCGCCGCGCCGGCGGCACTGGCCTGCGCCGCATGGCCGGCCTCGTCCTCCTTCATCTGGGCGACGATGGCGCGGGACGCGTGGTCGGACTCGGGCAGGCGCTCCAGGTGGCCGGCCAGGTGCGCCTCCACCTGCCGCTCGGTCTCCACCACGAAGCCCAGGCTGATCGGATCCCCCAGGCGGCCGGCCACCAGGCCGAGGGTGAAGGCGCCGGCGTACCAGAGCGGGTTGAGCAGGGAGGGGCGCGAGCCCAGTTCCTCCAGCCGGCCCCGGGTCCAGGCCAGATGGTCGGTCTCCTCGCGCGCGGCCCGCTCGAAGTGCTGCCGCAGCGCCGGGTTGGCCGTGGCGGCCGCCTGCGCAGTGTAGAGCGCCTGCGCGCACACCTCGCCGACGTGATTCACCCGCATGAGGGCAGCCGCCTCGCGGCGTTGCGGCAAAGTGAGCGCTGTCTCATCACCCGGAACGGTGGGACAGGGCCGGGCCGAACGGTGGTGAGCGAAAAGGGTGCGCAGTGCGCTGTCGGCAGCGCCCAGGAGACGGTCCATCCGGCAAGTGTAGGACGGCCGCCGCAGTCCCGGATTGCCAAGCTTTTCACGTGCGGTCGAGCTTGCCGCAAGGTTGTGTTGCGTGTCGCCCACTGGCCGATCGGCCATGTTGTCCGTGTGCAACGAAACCTCCGTTCACGGGGCTAAATACTTTGCGAAAGAAAACCCGCTCTGGTGCAATAGCGCCAACTTCCCAAAAGGAGGTTGGCCCGGGGATCCGGTGGGAACACGCAAGTGCCTGCATGAGCTGAACCCTTCGAACCGGAGCCCTATGTTTAACCTTGGAGAAACTTGCATGAAAAAGTCCCTGATCGCCCTGGCCGTGCTGGCTGCCGCCGGCACCGCTTCGGCTCAGTCGTCTGTCACGCTGTTCGGTATCGTCGACGCCACCCTGCAGATCGGTAAGGGTAGCGTGGCCGACCGCACCGCCCTGGGCAACTCCGGCTACAACAGCTCGCGCCTCGGCTTCCGTGGCACGGAAGACCTGGGTGGCGGCATGTCCGCTTCCTTCTGGCTGGAAGCCGGCATCAACAACGACGACGGCACCGGCGCCGCGTCCAACGCCAACAACCAAGCTGTCGGCGCGTTCAACCCCGTCACCGGCGCCAACGCTGCCGTCCGTCCGGGCACCCAAGGCCTGACCTTCAACCGCCGTTCGACCGTCAGCCTGGCTGGCAACTGGGGCGAACTGCGCCTGGGCCGTGACTACACCCCGCAATTCTGGAACCTGGCGGTCTTCGATCCGTACGGCTTCAACGGCGTGGGCACCACCCAGACGGCCGCCATCGCCGCCCTGAACCCGACCGCGGTTCGTGCTTCCAACACCTTCGGCTACTTCCTGCCGGCCAAGCTGGGCGGCTTCTACGGCCAAGCCCAGTACTACCTGGGTGAGAACGCCGAAACCGGCGCCGCGACGGATGACGACGGCCGTGGCTTCGGTCTCCGCGTCGGCTACGCCGCCGGCCCCTTCAACGTGGCCGTGGCTCTGAGCAACACCAAGTACGCCGCTGGCGACATCAAGCAGAACAACATCGGCGGCCAGTGGGACTTCGGTGTGGCCAAGCTGATGGCTCACTACGCCAACGACGAAATCGGTACGGTTGACGGCACGGGCTGGCTGATCGGTGGCCTGGTGCCCATGGGCGCCGGCGAGATCCGCCTGTCCTACTCGACCTACGAGCTCGACGCCGGCGCTGGCCTGGAGTCGCGTGCCCGCAAGCTCGCCCTGGGCTACGTGCACAACCTGTCCAAGCGCACCGCCGTGTACGCCACGTACGCCCGCGTTCGCAACAACAGCCTGTCGGCTGTCGGCCTGAACGGTGCCACGACCGGCCTGGGCGCCTCGTCCAGCGGTTTCGACCTCGGCCTGCGCCACAGCTTCTAATTCAAGGGCTGGGCAACCAGCCTGAGAAAAAGAAACTTGAAAGCCGCCTTCGGGCGGCTTTTTTCATGTTGCCGACGAACCCGTACCCCCGCGGGCGGCCAGGCGCCCTTGCCTGGCCTGCCGCGGTCTTGCTGCTCGTGGGCTGCACGTCGATGCCGCCCGCCGTGCCGCCGACGATCGCCGACAGCCCCTGGGCCGGCGCATCCACCGTGGCGGGCGTTGTCGGCTCGGCCGACGCCTGGCGGCACTGGCGGCTGCCCGGCAAGGCCGAAGTCCGTTTCGTTCCCGTCACCGTCAATGGGCGCCACGCCCTGGCGGCGAGCGCCGACGCCGCGGCCAGCGTGGTGCGCCGCAAGGTCCGGGTGGAGCCCGAGGCACTCGGGCTGGTCCGCTTTTCCTGGAAGGTGCCCGAACTGATCGCCGGCGCGGACCTGGCCGCGCGCGAGGTCGCGGATGCACCCGTGCGCATCGTGCTCACCTTCGACGGCGACCGATCGCGGTTTTCGGCCAAGGACGCCATGCTGGCCGAGTTGGTCCGGGCGGTCACGGGCGAGGAGATGCCCTACGCCACCCTGATGTACGTCTGGGCCAACCAGCAGCCCGTCGACAGCCTGGTGCACAGCCCGCGGACCGGGCGCATCCGCAAGATCGCCGCCGAGTCCGGCCCCGCCCGGCTGGGCCAGTGGCTCGACTACGAACGGGACGTTCGCGCCGATTTCGAGCGTGCCTTCGGCGAACCCCCCGGCCCGCTGGTCGGCATCGCCGTCATGACCGACAGCGACAACACCCGCACTTCGGTGAAGGCCTGGTACGGGCCGGTTCGCCTGGAGTCGCGAGGCGACGCGCAAGCCGCGCGTTAAGCCAGAACAGCTCGGCCCCAAGCCGGTGGAAACCCTTTTGACGGGCTACGGACGCCTCTGCATAGTCGCGCGTTCCCAAACACCCCTCTAGAGGTTCCCGATGCGATTCAAGACCGCACTCCTGTGCGCCGCGGCGGCGGCTGCACTGGCGGCCGCGCCTGCCCTGCAGGCCAAGACGTTCCGGTGGGCGAGCGCCGGCGAGATCTCCACCTGGGACATCCACTCCCAGAACAACGCGCTGCAGAACGGCATCCACGCAGCCGTGTACGAGTCGCTGGTCTACTACAACAGCCGCACCTTCAAGCTGGAGCCCGTGCTGGCCACTTCCTGGACCCAGGTGACGCCCACCCAGCTGCGGCTGAACCTGCGCCAGAACGTCAAGTTCCACGACGGCAGCCCGTTCACGGCCGACGACGCCGTCTATTCGCTGCACCGCGGGATGATGAAGACGTCGAACTTCACGCCCTACACGGCCGGCATCGACCGCGTGGTCAAGGTCAACAACAACACGATCGACATCTTCACCAAAAGCCCCAATCCAGTGCTGCTGAACCAGCTCACCGAGCTGCGCATGATGAGCAAGGCCTGGGCCGAGAAGAACAACTCGGTGGAGCCCAAGGACATCCGCAACGTCAACCAGGAGACCTTCGCCAACCGCAATGCGATGGGCACGGGGCCGTTCATCCTGAAGCAGTGGGTGCCGGACCAGCGCATGGTGTTGGCCGCCAACCCGAACTGGTGGGCAAGCTCGAAGGCAACCTGACCGAGATCGTCTACACGCCGATCAAGTCCGAGGCGACCCGCGTCGCCGCGCTGCTGTCCGGCGAGATCGACCTGCTGCTGGATCCCAGCCCGCAGGACCTGGGCCGGCTGCGCAACAACGCCAACCTGAAGGTGATCGACGGCGTGGAAAGCCGCACCATCTTCTTCGGCCTCGACACCTTCCGCGACGAACTCCCGGGCTCCAGCGTGAAGGGCAGGAACCCACTGAAGGACCAGCGCGTGCGCAAGGCGCTGTACCAGTCGATCGACATCGACAGCCTGATGCGCGTGACCATGCGCGGGCTCGGCCAGGCCACCGGCACGCTGATCGCGCCGCAGGTGAACGGCTGGAACGAAGACCTGCACAAGCGGATGCCCCATGACCTCGAGGGCGCCAAGAAGCTGCTGGCCGAGGCCGGCTACCCGCAGGGCTTCGAGGTGGATTTCGCCTGCCCCAACAACCGCTACATCAACGACGAGGAGATCTGCCAGGCCGTCACCGCCATGTGGTCGCGCATCGGCGTCAAGGCCAAGCTGCGCACCATGCCGCTGGTGACGTACTTCCCGATGATCCAGCGCTACGAGGCCAGCATCTACATGCTGGGCTGGGGCGTGCCGACCTTCGACGCCATGTACAGCCTGCAGTCGCTCGTGCGCTCCGTGGGCACCGGCGGCGACGGCAACTACAACGTGGGCCGCTACAGCAATCCGCAGGTCGATGCCGTGATCGACCGTGCCAAGGTCGAGACCGACACCCTGGTGCGCAATCGCCGTCTGGCGGACGCGCTGCAGATGAGCAAGGACGACTTCTCGCACATCCCGCTGCACAACCAGATCATCCCCTGGGCGATGAAGAAGAACGTCGAGGTCGTGCACCGGCCGGACAACCGCCTCGACTGGCGCCTGATCAAGGTGAACTGAGGCCGCGGGTGGCGAAGCGGGCTCCCGCGCAAGCGGGGGCGGCAGCGGCGGATTCACGTCCGGTACCGCGCGCAAACGAGCCGTTCCGCCCGCTGCAAACGGGCGACGCGCACGCCTCCGAAACCCGCTTTCGCCCACTCGTTTCCACCGTAGCTGGCCGCGCGGGTGCTCTGCTAGCATCCTCCGGCCTCTTGCATTACCCATGGTCGCCTTCATCCTTCGCCGCCTGCTGCAGGCCGTGGTCGTCATGGTCACGGTGGCGTTCATCGCCTTCCTGCTGTTCCAGTACGTCGGGGACCCGGTGGTCTTCCTGCTGGGGCAGGACGCCACGCCCCAGCAGATCCGCGAGCTGCGTTCCGCGCTCGGACTGGACCAGCCCTTCTTCGTGCAGTTCTGGCATTTCCTGGTCAATGCGGCGCAGGGCGAATTCGGCCTGAGCCTGCGCCAGGGCGCCAAGGTCTCGCGGCTGATCGCGGAGCGCTTCCCTGCAACGCTGGAGCTCTCGCTGGTGGCCGCGGTGCTGGCGCTCGCCGTGGGCATTCCCATGGGCGTCTATTCGGCGCTGCGTCGCGGCACCTTCCTCAGCCAGACCTTCATGACGATCTCGCTGCTGGGCGTGTCGCTGCCGACCTTCCTCATCGGCATCCTGCTGATCCTGGTGTTCTCGGTCACCCTCGGCTGGTTCCCCAGCTTCGGCCGCGGCAACACGGTGCAGATCGGCTGGTGGTCTTCCGGCCTGCTGACCGCCAAGGGCTGGCACCACATCGTGCTGCCCGGCATCACGCTGGCGATCTTCCAGCTCACGCTGATCATGCGGCTGGTGCGCGCCGAGATGCTGGAAGTGCTGCGCACCGACTACATCAAGTTCGCCCGCGCGCGCGGCCTGTCCAGCCGCGCCATCCATTTCGGCCACGCTCTGAAGAACACCCTGGTCCCCGTGATGACCATCACCGGCCTGCAGCTGGGCGGCCTGATCGCCTTCGCCATCATCACCGAGACCGTGTTCCAGTGGCCCGGCATGGGGCTGCTGTTCATCCAGGCCGTGACCTTTGCCGACATCCCGGTAATGGCCGCCTACCTGTGCCTGATCGCCCTGATCTTCGTGGTGATCAACCTGGTGGTGGACCTGCTGTACTTCGCCGTCGATCCGCGCCTACGCTTGGGCGGCGCCAAGGGCCACTGATGCTGGCGCCGGCCGTCACCGCTCCGCGCCTAAAGGCCAACGGCCGCGCCTTCGCGCACATCGCGCAGTACCACCCGGAACTGGTGGCGCTGCGGCGCGACCTGCACGCGCACCCCGAGCTCGGCTTCGAGGAGGTCTACACCGCTGCCCGCGTGCAGGAAGCCCTGCGGGTGTGCGGCGTCGACGAGATCCACACCGGCATCGGCAAGACCGGCGTGGTGGGCATCGTCCACGGCCAGGGCCGCGCCAGCGGCCGCATGATCGGGCTGCGCGCCGACATGGACGCCCTGACCATGACGGAGCACAACGAGTTCGCCTGGAAGTCCACGCGCAACGGGATGATGCACGGCTGCGGCCACGACGGGCACACCGCCATGCTGGTGGGCGCGGCGCGCTACCTGGCCGAGACGCGCAATTTCGACGGCACCGCGGTGCTGATCTTCCAGCCGGGCGAGGAGGGCTTCGCCGGCGCCCGCGCCATGATCGAGGACGGCCTGTTCGAACGCTTCCCGGTCGAGGCCGTCTACGGCATGCACAACTGGCCCGGCCTGCGGCCCGGCAAGATCGGCCTGACGCCGGGGCCCATGATGGCGGCAGCCGACAAGGTCACCATCGAGATCACCGGCAAGGGCGGCCATGGCGCCCACGCCTATCTGGCGACTGACCCGGTGCTGGTTGCCGCCCACATCATCACCGCCGTGCAGAGCATCGTCTCGCGCAACGTGCGCCCGCTGGACAGCGCCGTGGTCAGCCTGTGCGCCATGCAGGCCGGCGACGTCCACGCCATGAGCGTGATCCCGGGCAAGGCCACGCTGGTGGGCACGGTGCGCACCTTCACCGCCGAAGTGCAGGAGCTGGTCGAGCGGCGCCTGACGGAACTGTGCAGCGCCATCGCGCTGGGCTTCGGCGCCACGGCCAAGGTCAACTACGAGCGCATCTACCCGGCCACCACCAACACCCTGCGCGAGGCCATGTTCGCCGCCGACGTGGCGCAGTCGCTGGTCGGCGCCGAGCAGGTGGTGCGCGACCTCGACCCCAGCATGGGCGCGGAGGACTTCTCCTTCATGCTGCAGGTCAAGCCCGGCGCCTACATGCGCATCGGGCAGGGCGGCGAGGGCAGCTGCATGCTGCACAACAGCCGCTACGACTTCAACGACGACATCCTGCCGCTCGGCTCGGCGCTGCACGCCAGCCTGGTCGAGCAGTCCATGCCGCTGCAGCCGGCCTGACCCGTTTCCCACCCGCTCACCAAGGAGCTCACCCATGAAAATGAAGACAACCCTGATCCATGCGGCCCTGCTGTGCGTGCTGGCTGGCGCAGCCTCGGCGCAGACCGTGCGCGTCGCCAACCAGGGCGATGCCCTGTCGATGGACCCGCACTCGCTCAACGAGTCGCTGCAGCTGTCGGTGACCAGCAACGTGTACGAGCCGCTGGTGGGCCGCAACAAGGATCTCTCGCTGGCGCCTTCGCTGGCCACTTCGTGGAAGCAGACCTCGCCGACGGTGTGGCGCTTCGAACTGCGCAAGGGCGTGCAGTTCCACGACGGCACCCCGTTCACCGCCGATGACGTGCTGTTCACCATGGCGCGCACCCAGGTGGAAGGCTCGGACATGAAGAGCTACACCAACGACGTGAAGGCGGTGCGCAAGATCGACGACCACACGGTCGAGATCGAGACCAACGACCCGTTCCCCATCCTGCCGGACGTGCTGTCACAGGTCTTCATCATGAGCAAGAAGTGGTGCGAGGAGAACCAGGCCACCCGCCCGGTCGACCGCCGCAAGGGCGTCGAGAACGCCGCTTCCTTCCGCGCCAACGGCACCGGCCCGTACCGCCTGCGCGAGCGCCAGCCCGGCGTGCGCACCACCTTCGTTCGCAACGGCAACTACTGGGGCAAGATCGAGGGCAACGTGCAGGAGGTGATCTTCACCCCCATCGGCAACGATGCCACGCGCGTCGCCGCGCTGCTGTCCGGCGAAGTGGACGTGATGGAGCCGGTGCCGGTGCAGGACATCGACCGCGTGCGCAACTCCCCCAACGCGCAGGCGCTGGTGGCGCCCGAGCTGCGCACCATCTTCCTGGGCATGGACCAGAAGCGCGACGAGCTGCTGTACTCCAGCGTCAAGGGCAAGAACCCCTTCAAGGACAAGCGGGTGCGCCAGGCCTTCTACCAGTCCATCGACATCGAGGGCATCAAGCGCACGGTGATGCGCAACGTCTCGCTCCCCACGGCGCTGATGGTGGGCCCCGGCATCAACGGCTTCACGCAGGAGCAGAACAAGCGCCTGCCCTACGACCCCGATGCCGCCAAGAAGCTGCTGACCGAAGCCGGCTACCCCAACGGCTTCGAGGTCACCATGAACTGCCCGAACGACCGCTACGTCAACGACGCGCGCATCTGCCAGGCGGTGGCGGCCAACCTGTCGCGCATCGGCGTGAAGATCAACCTGCAGGCCGAGACCAAGGGCACCTACTTCCCGAAGATCCTGCGCCGCGACACCAGCTTCTACCTGCTCGGCTGGACGCCCAGCACGTATGACGCGCACAACGCGATGAACGCGCTGATGGCCTGCCCGAACGACAAGGGCGCCGGCCAGTTCAACCTGGGCAGCTACTGCAACCCCGAGTTCGACAAGCTGACGCGCGCGGTGCAATCGGAGACCGACAAGGCCAAGCGCAACGCCATGATCAAGCAGGCGTTCGAGATCCACGCCAACGACGTCGGCCACCTGCCGCTGCACCAGCAGTCGCTGGCCTGGGGCGTGAGCAAGAAGGTCAAGGTGGTCCAGCGCGGCGACAACTACCTCGACTTCAAGTGGATCACGGTTTCGAAGTAACTCGCCAGTAGGGGCACGAGCGCCGCGGCGGCCCCGGCCCCGCGGCGTTCGTTTTCCCGGGAAGCTCCATGAGACAGACCCTCGCGCGCTGGTTCGACAGCGACATCGGCTACAGCTTCCGCACCTCGCCCATGGCGATCGTCGCGGCCCTCATCGCCTTCGTCTGCGCGTTCTGCTCGGCCTTCGCCGGCTGGGTGGCGCCGCACGACCCCTTCGACCTGACAACGCTGGTGCTGTCCGACGCGCGCCTGCCGCCGGCCTGGCTGCCGGACGGCAGCAGCAAGTACCTGCTGGGCACCGACGACCAGGGCCGGGACATCCTCTCGGCGCTGATGTACGGCTCGCGCATCTCGCTGGTGGTGGGCCTGGCCTCGGTGTTCCTGTCGATGGTGATCGGCGTCGCGCTGGGCCTGCTGGCCGGCTTCAAGGGCGGCTGGGTGGACGGTCTGCTGATGCGCCTGTGCGACGTGATGCTGAGCTTCCCCGCCATCCTGGTCGCGCTGCTGATCGCCGGGGTCGGCCGGGCGATGTTCCCGGATGCGCACAACACGGTGGCGTTCGGCGTGCTGATCGTGGCGCTCACGCTGACCGGCTGGGTGCAGTACGCGCGCACCGTGCGCGGCTCCACGCTGGTGGAGCGCAACAAGGAATACGTGCAGGCGGCACGCGTGACCGGGGTGGCGCCGCTGCGCATCATGGTGCGGCACGTGCTGCCCAACGTCACCGGCCCGGTGCTGGTGCTGGCGACCATCCACGTGGCCACGGCCATCATCACCGAGGCCACGCTGTCCTTCCTGGGCGTGGGCGTGCCGCCCACCTCGCCCTCGCTGGGCACCCTGATCCGGGTGGGCAACGACTACCTGTTCTCGGGCGAGTGGTGGATCACCATCTTCCCGGGGACCATGCTGGTCCTCATCGCGCTGTCCGTGAACCTGCTGGGCGACTGGCTGCGCGACGCCCTCAATCCCCGGTTGCAGTAGGCGGGGCGCACATTCCCATGAGCCTTCTCGAAGTCAAGAACCTGGTCGTCGAGTTCCCCGGCCGCCGCGGCACGCTGCGGGCACTGGACGACATCTCCTTCTCCATCGCGCCCGGCGAGGTGCTGGGCGTGGTGGGCGAGTCCGGCGCGGGCAAGAGCCTGACCGGCGCGTCCATCATCGGGCTGCTGGAGCCGCCCGGACGCGTGGCCTCGGGCCAGATCCTGCTGGAGGGCCAGCGCATCGACAACCTGCCGGCCGAGCAGATGCGGCACATCCGCGGCCGCAAGATCGGCGCCATCTTCCAGGACCCGCTCACCTCGCTGAACCCGCTGTACACCATCGGCCGGCAGCTGGTGGAGACCATCCAGACCCACCTGCCGGTGGATGCGGCCGAGGCGCGCCGGCGCGCCATCAGCCTGCTGGAAGACACCGGCATCCCGGCGGCCGCCGAGCGCATCGACCACTTCCCGCACCAGTTCTCCGGCGGCATGCGCCAGCGGGTCGTGATCGCGCTGGCGCTCGCGGCCGAACCCAAGCTGATCGTCGCCGACGAGCCGACCACGGCGCTGGACGTGTCGATCCAGGCCCAGATCATCCAGCTGCTCAAGCGCATCTGTCGCGAGCACGGCGCGGCCGTCATGCTGATCACGCACGACATGGGCGTGATCGCGGAAACCTGCGACCGGGTGGCGGTGATGTATGCCGGCCGCATCGCCGAGATCGGCCCGGTGCACGAGGTGATCAACACGCCGGCCCACCCGTACACCATGGGGCTGATGGCGTCGATCCCCGACATGGACAGCGACCGCGAGCGGCTCAACCAGATCGACGGCGCCATGCCGCGCCTGAATGCCATTCCCCCGGGCTGTCCCTACAACCCGCGCTGCCCGCGCGTGTTCGACCGCTGCACGCGCGAGCGCCCGGACCTGCTGCCGGCCGGTGTGACCCGCGCCGCCTGCTGGCTGCACGACGTGCGGCAACCCGCCGCCCCTGCAGGAGTTCCCGCATGAGTGCCGTTGCATCCGAACTGGCGGCAGGGTCCGCGCGACAGCCGGCCGGCACGGCAGCAGCCGCCGCCACCGTGCCGCTGGTGCAGGCCCGCGACCTGGCCAAGACCTTCGACGTCTCGGCGCCCTGGCTGAACCGGGTGCTGGAGCGCAAGCCGCGCCAGCTGCTGCATGCCGTGGACGGGGTGAGCTTCGAGATTCCCCGCGGCCAGACACTGGCCCTGGTCGGCGAATCCGGCTGCGGCAAGAGCACGGTGGCGCGGCTGCTGGTGGGCCTGTACGAGCCGACGCGGGGCGACCTCGTGTTCGACGGCATCGAGGCCCACAAGGTGTTCAAGAGCCGCGAAGGGCTGAAGCTGCGCCGGCGCATCCAGATGATCTTCCAGGACCCCTATGCCAGCCTGAACCCGCGCTGGAAGGTGGAGGACATCGTGGCCGAACCCTTGCGCGAGCACGGCATCCTGACCGACTCCGCCCAGCTGAAGGAGCGCGTCGGCCAGCTGCTGCAAGGGGTGGGACTGTCGCCGCTGGACATGCTCAAGTATCCGCACCAGTTCTCCGGCGGCCAGCGGCAGCGCATCTCGATCGCGCGGGCGCTGGCCACCGAGCCCGAGTTCCTGGTGTGCGACGAGCCGACCAGCGCGCTCGACGTCTCGGTGCAGGCGCAGGTGCTCAACATCATGAAGGACCTGCAGCGCAAGCAGGGCCTGACCTACCTGTTCATCTCGCACAACCTGGCCGTGGTGCGCCACGTGTCCGACCAGGTCGGCGTGATGTACCTGGGCCGGCTGGTGGAACTGGCCGGCAAGCACCAGCTGTTCGGCCAGCCGCGGCACCCGTACACGCGCATGCTGCTGGACGCGATCCCGAAGATGCACGACACGGGGCGCGCGCGCACGCCGGTGCAGGGCGAGGTGCCCAACCCGCTGAACCCGCCGACCGGCTGTGCGTTCAACCCGCGCTGCCCCCATGCCAACGACCGCTGCCGCACCGAGCGGCCGGCGCTGCTGACCCTGGGCGGCGTCAAGGTGGCCTGCCACGCGGTGGAGGAAGGGCGGATCTAGGTCGTCGCTAACGCGACTC